>Ga0307474_10002315_pt1 | contig 13706 bp, 6 predicted proteins | sample atmos_gasesECM1C_2_FD_203312 | JGI IMG/M metagenome (GOLD analysis project Ga0307474, IMG submission 203312) | Hardwood forest soil microbial communities from Morgan-Monroe State Forest, Indiana, United States - atmos_gasesECM1C_05 | ecosystem: Environmental > Terrestrial > Soil > Temperate... | reverse complement strand
TTACTCGCATTGATGGGCATGGTCAGTCTCGTGCTGATGATCTCCTGCGCGAATCTGGCCAGCCTGCTGGTCGCTCGCGGTGAAGCTCGGCAACGCGAAATCGCTTTGCGTTTGGCTTTGGGCGCTGGCCGGTGGCGCCTGGTGCGGCAGCTGATTGCCGAAAGTCTGGTGTTGGCGATTGCGGGCGGCGCAGCCGGCATGGTGCTCGCCACCTGGACTCTCGGGCTGATCGTCGGGGCGATTCCAGAAAACATTGGCGGCTCGGGCCTCACGGCCCAGCTCGACACTCGAGTTCTTTTTTTTGCCGGGGCAGTTTCCATTCTGACCGGAATTTTGTTTGGTCTGGCGCCAGCGCTACGCGCATCCCGGGCCAATATTCAAACGATCTTAAAAGACCAGGGATCGAGCGTATCCGCTGGACGATCGAACGTACGGACCCGCAAATTCCTGCTGGCCTCCCAGATTGCATTGACGGTGGTGTTGCTGGCGGCCGCGGGCTTGTTTGCGCATAGCTTGTTGAATCTGAATCGCCAGGATCTCGGCGTCCGTCCGGATCACGTACTGCAGTTTTCAATTGCGCCGGAGCTGATCGGATACACTCCCCAACAATCCGTGGTGCTGGTGGAACGGATACGAAAAAATCTGGAAGCCCTGCCGGGGGTTCGCGCTGCGAGCGCTTCCGAAATTCCGATGCTGGCCAGTTCGAACTCCAGTACGAACATCACGGTGCAAGGCTACAAGGAGCAGGAAAACGAAAATATGGATGTGGACCAGAACTGGATTGGTCCGAATTTTCTGTCCGCGATGGGCGTGGCGCTGCTGAGTGGGCGCGAAGTCCACGAATCCGACACGGCAACCGCCCCAAATGTCGCAGTGGTCAACGAGAAGTTCGTGCGTCGATTCTTCGCCGGCCGCGAACCCCTCGGCCAGCACTTTGGATTTGGAGGCGGAGACGACGTCCATCTGGACGTGGAGATTATCGGTGTGGTGAAGGACAGCAAGAACGTCGATCTCCGTACGGACATCGGTCCTTACGTTCTCGTGCCCTATTCCCACAGCAGCCATTTCGGCAACGCCACCTTTTATGTTCGAACCAATCAGGATCCGGTTTCGCTGGCGACTGCGGTCCGGAAAACGGTGCGGGACAGCGACGAAAAACTATCGGTTTTTGATTTGCGAACTCTGACGGCCCAAGTGGATGCCACGGTCTTCACCGATCGGCTGGTCACTTATTTTTCGTTGGCGCTGGCGCTGCTGGCTTCGCTGCTGGCCGCGATCGGGCTGTATGGAGTCATGGCCTATGTCGTCGCGCGACGAACCCGCGAAATCGGTATTCGTATGGCCCTGGGCGCGACGCAGCGAAACGTCGCGGGAATGGTGCTGCAGGAAATCGGAGGTATTGCGGCGGTCGGTCTGGTCATCGGATTGACTGTGGCTTGTGGCATCGGGCGCGTCATGGAATCGCTATTGTTTGGAGTCAAAGCGAGTGATCCGTTTGTTTTCGTGGCGGCCACCGGCTTGTTGATCGTCGTCGCGGCGCTGGCGGGCTGGTTGCCTGCTCGCAGCGCGGCGCGCGTCGATCCGATGGTAGCGCTGCGTTACGAATAGTTTGTCCATTTCGAGGGAAAGCTAATGGATAGGTTCTGGCAGGATCTGAAATACGGCGTTCGGATGCTCGCGAGGAGCCCCAGCTTCACCGCGATTGCAATTTTGACCCTGGCGCTGGGCATTGGTGCAAACACGATTCTGTTTTCGGTCGTGAACGGAGTGCTGCTCAAGCCGCTGCCCTATCTTCAGCCTGATAAGTTGGTCGTCCTCTCCGAATCGACTCCTCAATTCGACAGTTCTTCCATCTCGTATCCCAATTTTCTCGATTGGCAGCGAAACAATTCCACATTTTCTTCGATTGCGGCGTATCGCTCGGGCGATTTCACTATTACCGAAGCAGGGGAAACAGAACGAGTCCGCGTTGGCATGGTCTCTTCCAATTTTTTCTCGGTCCTGGGAGTGAATATGGCGACGGGCCGCGCCTTTGTGCCGGAGGAGGATCGTCTGGGAGCTGCGCCCGTATTGGTGATCAGCGCCGGCCTGTGGCACCGCAAATTCGGCTCGGATCCAGGAATCGTGGGCAAAACTATTACGATGGATGGCACGGCTTACAACGTCATCGGAATCGTTCCTGCCGACTTTCGGCTCGAAACGACGAACTTCGAAAGCCTCAAAGATGCTTACATCCCGATCGCCCAGAACAAAGATCCGCTGTTCTTCGATCGAACGGTACACCCCGGCACCCGCGCCATCGGCCGGTTGAAGCCCGGAGTTACTTTTGCCGCAGCGAAATCGGACATGGATCAGGTGGCGCGAAATCTCGCTCAGGCTTATCCGGATGCCGACAAGAATGCGGGAATCCACCTGGCGACTCTGAAAACAGACATCGTTGGCGACGTTGAACCTTTCCTGTGGGTGCTGCTGGGAGCGGTTGGATTTGTGTTGTTGATCGCTTGCGTGAACGTCGCAAATCTCCAACTGGCGCGATCATCCGCCCGAGCCCGCGAATTTGCGATTCGCGCGGCGCTGGGAGCGGGCCAGTCGCGCGTGATACGGCAGTTGCTGACCGAGAGCGTTCTGCTCGGTTTGGCCGGTGGCGCCATCGGTCTTTGCCTGGCCGCGTGGGGAACTCAGGCGGCGATTCGAATCCTGCCCGAAACGCTTCCGCGCGCGCAGAGCGTGGGTCTCGATGGGCGCGTCTTGCTGTTCAGCGCGCTGGTTTCCATTTTGGCTGGGGTGGTCTTCGGACTCGCGCCCGCGGTCAAGACAGCGCGTCCCAACATCCAGCAGACGTTGCAGGAGAGTGGGCGCGGAGCGAGCGGTGCCAAGCATCGCGCGCAGGGCATGTTTGTCGTAGTCGAAATGGCGATGGCACTGGTGCTGCTAGTTGGCGCGGGGCTGATGATTCGCAGTCTGGTTGATTTGTGGAGTGTGGATCCCGGCTTCAACCCTCGCGGAGTTCTGAACTTCGCGGTTTCGATGGCGTCATCCGCCAACGAGAATGCGACCACCGAACGTGCTTCGCTCAGGGAGTTGGAACGGCGTTTGCTGGATATGCCGGGAATCGAAGCAGCCTCGGTGACTGCCGGCTCGGTACCCATGACCGGTGACGATGAATTTCCTTTCTGGGTAGATGGGCAGCCCAAGCCCACCAATGTAAGTGAAATGCCTTCAGCACTTTTTTATTTAGTCGGGGCCGGTTACCAGAAGACGATGCAAATTCCAATGAAGCAAGGCCGATTTTTCAGCCAGGACGACAACGAGCGTTCGGCGCCGGTGGTGGTGATTGACGAGAGTTTCGCCCGCGAATACTTTCCGAACCAAAATCCCATTGGAAAGCGCATTCATCTGGGAATACTCGACACTACACCGGAAATCGTCGGGATCGTCGGACATATAAAGCAGTGGGGACTGGATCAGGATGGACAGCATTCCATTCACGCCCAGGCCTATATGCCCTTCGTGCAGATCCCGGATAAATTTTTTACGGGACAAGGGGGCCTTTCGGTGGAATTTGTAACTCGGTCCCAGGCACCGCCGGCCGCGATGGCCGGGCCCATCCGCGAAGCGATTCACAAGATGAACAGCGACAACGTCATGTATGAAACGAAGTCCATGGACGAGATAGTGGCCGCCTCCCTTTCGGCCCGCCGGTTCTCCATGTTTTTGCTTAGCGTATTCGCCGCGCTGGCGCTTCTGCTCTCGAGTATCGGTATCTACGGAGTGCTGTCCTACGTGGTCGGGCAACGCAGCCGCGAAATGGGAATCCGCATTGCGCTGGGCGCGCAGCGCAGCGATGTCTTGCGGCTGATGCTCGGAGAAGGGATGAAAATGGCGTTGGTCGGAGTGGCGATCGGCATCGTTGCAGCGCTGGCGCTGACTCGGCTGATGGTGCAGATGCTCTTTGGCGTAAGCGCTACGGACCCGCTGACTTTTGCCGGAGTCGCGGCCATTCTTGCGGGTGTAGCACTCGCGGCCTGTTACATCCCGGCACGGCGCGCCATGCGCGTGGATCCCATCGTGGCGCTGCGCTACGAATGATGAGCATGCAAAGGAAGGTACATGGATAAGTTTTTGCAGGACCTGAAATACGGAATTCGGATGTTGGCGAAGAGTCCGGGATTTACGGCAATTGCGATTTTGACGCTGGCCCTCGGCATCGGCGCGAACACCGCGATCTTTTCGGTGGTAAACGCGGAGTTGCTTCGGCCGCTTCCGTTCCGTGACGCTAGCCGCCTGGTCAGCGTGGCCAGTTCCAACTCGCGCACCCACTCCACCGCCGGTTCTATGTCGTACCCGGATTTTCTCGACCTGCGAGCTCAAAATCAGGTTTTCGAGAATATGGCCGCTTACACCGACGGCAACTTTACGCTCACCGGAATCGATCAGCCCGCACATATCGTTGGCTCGTCGGTTTCCGCTAACCTTTTCAATCTGCTGGGCGTCGCTCCGGAACTCGGTCGGACCTTCTTGCCCGATGAGGATCAACCGCATCATCACTTCGTGATACTGAGCCACGAACTTTGGACTTCCCGATTTGCCGGCGATCCTCAGGTCATCGGTCGTTCGATCCTGCTCGATAAGAGCGCTTACACTGTGGTCGGGGTCATGCCCTCCAGCTTCCGCTATCCACTGCAGCGGCAGACATCCACGCTGTGGACGACGATGTCGCCCCTGTTGGAGACTCCGGACGGTACTCCTTCGATGGCCGAGCAGCGTGGCGCCCATTTCCTGCGCAGTATTGCCCGGCTCAAACCGAGGGTAACGGTAGCGCAGGCCCAGGCGGGCCTGGACGTGATCACGACCTCGCTGGCCAAGCAATATCCCGATACCGACAAGTATTGGGGTGCCACGGTTGTTTCTGAACAAGATCGGATGACGCGCACGATTCGGCCGGCGTTGTTCGTCATGATGATTGCAGTTGGATTTGTTTTACTGATCGCCTGCGTGAATGTTGCGAATCTGCTGCTCGCTCGCGCCACGGGACGAACCCGCGAAATCGCGATCCGCGCGGCGCTGGGAGCCGGAAGGAATCGCCTGATCAAGCAGCTGCTGACAGAAAGCTTCCTTTTGGCCTTGGCTTCGGGCGGAATTGGTCTGCTCCTCGCGATGTGGGGCAGTGAGATTTTGGTGCGATTGGGTCCGGAACAATTGCCCCGCACATCCGAGATTCATGTAGATGGCTGGGTCATGGCCTTCACCTTGGGCATTGCGATTTTCACCGGATTGCTTTTCGGGCTTGCTCCGGCCATGCACGTCTCGCACTCCAGCATCGTGGATTCGCTCAAAGAAGGCGCGCTGAGTGTTACCGCAAGCAAGGAACGTTTCGGCCTGCGCAGCTCGCTGGTAGTAGTGGAAATGGTTCTCGCGCTCGTCTTGCTCGTCAGCGCCGGGCTGCTGATCCGCAGCCTGGTGCGCCTGCAACAAGTCAGTCCGGGTTTTGACCCACAGAACGTCATGACCGCCGCCATCGATCTGCCCGACGCTAAATATCTCGACACAAACAAGGCGGAGTTTTTCCGGAATTTAATGCCCAAGTTGCAGGCCCTCCCCGGCGTTCAATCCGCTGCGGCGGTCTTCCCGCTGCCGATGGGCGGAGATGAAATTCGCACTACATTTCAGATTGAAGGCCGTCCGGTCTCCAAGAGTGAAGAGCCAGTTACATCCTTGCGCGACATTACGCCGGCCTATTTTTCGACGATGCGCATTCCTTTGCTGCAAGGGCGCGATTTCGATGGCCGGGACGAAGCAAAGTCCACGCCCGTCGTGATTATTAACGAAGCGCTCGCTCGTCAGATTTATCCAAATGAGAATCCGATAGGGAAACATATTAAACCGGGCATTTCAGTAGGCACCGGCGAGCCGCTCATGCGCGAGATCGTGGGTGTGGTTGGCAACGTAAAATTCAGCGACCTCGCCTCCGAATGGCTGCCTGAATCCTATGTTCCCGCCGCACAGTTACCATTCGGGTCGATGACACTGGTGGTCCGCAGCACTCAGGACGCCCATGCGCTGGTCAAAATGATGACGGAAACCGTGCAGTCCATGGACCCGGATATGCCGGCTTATGCCTCCAAAACAGTAGGGGAATATCTGGACGGAACTCTTTCCGTTCCGCGCTTCAACACCGTTTTGCTGGCGCTCTTCGCGGGTCTGGCCATGCTGCTGACCGCCGTCGGCTTGTATGGCGTCATTTCCTACTCGGTCGCCCAACGAACGCACGAGATCGGCATCCGCATGGCTCTGGGCGCGAAACCACAAGACATGATGCGGCTGATCGTTGGGCAAGGGATGAAACTTGGTTTACTTGGCGTAGGAATTGGTCTTGCCGTGGCGATTGCACTGACCCACTTTCTTTCGAGTATGCTGTTTGGGATTAGCTCGACCGACCCCGTCGCATTTGCGGGAGTAATTGGTTTGCTGCTAGCGGTAGTCCTGGTGGCTTGCTATGTGCCCGCCCGGCGCGCCATGCGGGTTGATCCGATGGTCGCGCTGCGGCACGAGTAACAATCGCTCCAGTGGAGCGGAGGCGGAATCTTGATCAAGCTGATCGACGTCGAGAAATTTTATGAATCAGGCGCGGGGAAGACCTGGGTCCTGCGCCGTATCAATCTTGAAATCCGTGAAGGGGATTTCATCACCGTGATGGGTCCTTCGGGAGCGGGCAAATCCACGCTCATGGGAATCATCGGCATGTTGGACGGCGCGTGGAAAGGCGAATATCACCTGTTCGACAACGCCGTACATAAGCTGGATAACCGCCGCCGAGTTGAGCTGCACAAGAAATACATCGGCTTTGTCTTTCAGCAATACCACCTGCTCGACAACCTGACCGTGGCTGAAAATCTGGACCTGCCGCTCTCCTATCGCGACATCAAAAAAGTCGAACGCGAAGGGATGGTCGCGGACATTCTGGATCGCTTTCAAATTGTCGGCAAAAAAAATCTATTCCCGAATCAGTTGTCCGGCGGCCAACAACAAATTGTCGCGGTTGCCCGGGCCGTTATTGGCCGTCCGAAGCTTATCTTGGCTGACGAGCCCACCGGCAGTCTTCATTCCAGCCAGGGAAAAATGATCATGGATTTGCTCCGCAAACTGAATAGCGACGGCACCACGATTATTCAGGTGACGCATAACAATGAATGGGCGGCGTACGGGAATCGCATCATTCAGCTGGCTGACGGATGGATTGTGGATGGCCAGAGCACGGCTGGAGCGGTCGTTGCGGCCAGTCACTAGTCCTACGGTCAGTGATTTTTTTGCTTTTCGTTTGCTGCTGGGCAATTGGCATGCTCCCGCTTCAAAGGTAGACATATAGTGACGAGGAAGTAAAATGACGCGTCACCATCGGTCTCCTGGGAGCCGTGAATGGGCACACTTTGGCAGGATTTGCGTTTCAGCGCGCGCATGCTGCGCCGCAATCCCGGTTTTGCGATCGTCGCGATTTTGACCTTGGCGATCGGGATTGGGGCGAACGCAGTCATCTTTAGCGTGGTGAACGGAGTCTTGCTGCGACCGCTGCCATTCCCTGATTCCAAGCGCATCGTTACGGTTTGGGAGACGGACGCGAACCGCAACGTAGTTCATGGAACAGCTTCGGCAGCTGAGCTTCTGGATTGGCAGGAGATGAGCCATTCGTTCCAGGATCTGTCGGGTTGGCGGGCCCTTTATTTCACGATCACCGGAAATGGCGAACCCGAGCAAGTCTGGGGCTCACAGGTTTCGGGCAATTTTTTCCGGACCCTGCGCGTTTCGCCCGCGGTTGGGCGGGATTTTGCGGCCGAGGATGAACAGCCCGGTCACGAAAACGTTGTTATTTTGAGCTACGCCTTGTGGCAGCGGCACTATGGCGGCGATTCGGGAGTCATCGGGAAGACGATCGCATTGGACGATGAGCCCTTTACGGTGGTGGGAGTTTTGCCGCAGGACTTCACGCTATACGGCACCCTTCCCGAATACGAAATCTGGAAACCGTTTGCTTTTAATCGGACGCAGCTTGACCGTGAAAATCACGAACTGGTGATCTTTGGCAGGTTGCGGGACAAAGTCACATTGCAGCAGGCTCAAACGGAAATGGAAACGATTCAAACGCGACTCAAAAAGCAATATCCGGAAACCGATCAGCAGAACGGAATCCGCGTGGTGGGCTTTCACGATGAACTGGTCAAACCGTTGCGGCCGGGTTTGCTGCTGTTGCTTGCCGCAGTGGGATTTGTCTTGCTGATTGCCTGTGCGAACGTCGCCAATCTCCTGTTGGCCCGCGCGAGTGCGCGTGAGCGCGAGATTGCGATTCGCGCTTCACTGGGAGCCGGCCGCAAGAGAATTCTGGCCCAAATGTTCACGGAAAGCGTGGTGCTCGCCATCGTCGGTGCGGCGGCGGGAATCGTGCTGGCCTACGCCGGCCTGCAAGCCTTGCATCTGGTGATGCCTCCGGCGGCCGGACGCGGTCAGATCCCGCACGTGAACTGGATCGTCATCAATGGCCGGGTTCTGGGCTTTACGTTCTTGATCGCGTTGCTTACGGCCGTAATTTTCGGATTGGCGCCTGCGATTCAAATGGCGCGTTCGGAATTGTACGAATCACTGAAAGAGGGAAGCCGCGGTTCAACCAGCGGCCGTCGCAGCCACTTCGCCCGCTCGGTGTTAATCGTGTCCGAGGTTGCGTTTTCGTTGCTGCTACTGGTAGGAGCGGGACTTCTGGTCAGGAGTTTCGCGCTGATGATGTCCGAAAATCTGGGATTTAATCCGTCGAAGCTTTTGACCATGCAAGTGTTCCTGCCCGAAACCCACTATGCGGCCGTGCCGAGCATCGTGAACTTCGATAACGCGGTGATTGATCGAGTTTCGGCCCTTCCGGGCGTGGTTTCCGCCAGCGCAGTGAATTTTTTGCCGCTGACCGGCTGGACTGCTTTTTGCGATTTCGATATCGCCGGGCGCGCGAGCCCGGTGTCGGGTGAACATTTCACCGCCGAATATCGCGTTGCGGATTGGCGTTACGTTCGCACCATGGGCATGGTGCTGAAGCAAGGCCGTGACTTTAGCGCCTCCGATGGACCCGATAGTCAAGGCGTCGTCATGATTAATGAAACCCTGGCGCGCCGCTATTGGCCCAATGAGGATCCCCTGGGCAAACAGATCAAACTGCAATTTTCCGCGACGCTGCGGCCGTGGGACGCGCAGACGCGCCAGGGCTGGCTGACCATCGTGGGAATTTTGGGAGACGTCCGCGATTGGTCCTGGGCCGAACCAAAAGTCGCCCAGCTCTATTTGCCGGCGAGCCAGAATGCGTCAAAGATCATGCGCTTGGTGGTGCGGTCCGATGGCGATCCGACCCTGCTAACGGATGCGGTTCGGCGCACGGTGGAAAGTGTGGACCCGAATCAGCCGGTTACCGAAGTCAGCTCGATGGACGAATTTCTGGCAATCGTGATGGCCCAACGGCGCCTCAACATGGCGTTGCTGGCCTTTTTTGCGGCCATCGCCGCAATTCTGGCCGCCGTGGGCATCTACGGAGTGATGTCTTACGTGGTCACGCAACGCTCCCACGAAATCGGAATTCGCATGGCGCTGGGCGCTGAACCCCGAGACGTGCTGCGAATGATTGTGGGCGAAGGTATGAAGCTGGCGGTGCTAGGCTTAGTGATCGGACTGGTGGCGGCGATTATCGTCACCAAATATCTGGAAAGCCAGCTCTACGGCATTCGAGCGCGCGATCCGTTGACATTTGTCTCAGTCGCCGCCGGCCTGAGTCTGGTGGCGCTGGCAGCATGCTATTTCCCGGCGAGGCGAGCTACGAGAGTCGACCCGTTGTCAGCGCTGCGGTACGAGTAGTGGCGTTGGCGGTCCTGAAATTTTTTTGATGAAAAGCACTTATGCCCAGGGAGAAGTGAGTGGTTTCATGACACCTATTAATCCAATTCGAACCAGAGTCCTTGTCGCCGACGACCAGCCCGACATTCGCGAGGCGCTGCGCTTATTACTGAAAGGCGAGGGATTTGAAATTGAAACCGTGGCTTCACCCGCGGCGGTGATTTCGGCCATTGAGGCTCGAGAATTCGATGGGTTATTGATGGACCTCAACTACGCGCGCGACACCACCTCCGGACAGGAAGGACTCGATCTGCTTTCGAACATTCGGGCCAAGGACAGTTCACTCCCGGTCATTGTGATGACGGCGTGGGGAAGTCTGGAACTGGCTGTGGAAGCGATGCGGCGCGGGGCCAAGGATTTCGTCCAAAAACCGTGGGAGAACGTCCGGCTCCTCGCCATATTAAAAACGCAGATCGAACTCTCCCAAGCGCTGCGCAAAGGCCATCGGCTGGAAGCAGAAAATCGATTGCTACGGGCCGATGGACGGCCGGTGATGATTGCGGAATCCGCGGCGATGCGGCCGGTGATGGACTTGATCGCGCGCGTGGGACCGGCGGACGCCAATGTGCTGATCACCGGCGAACACGGAACCGGAAAAGAAGTGGTGGCGCGCACTCTGTACGCGCTTTCTTCGCGGTCCGGCCGTCCGCTGGTCACGGTAAATGCCGGCGGATTGCCTGAGGGCGTTTTTGAGAGTGAACTTTTTGGCCACGTGAAAGGCGCCTTCACCGATGCAAAATCGGATCGCGTGGGCCGTTTCGAATTGGCCGACGGCGGCACCCTGCTCCTGGACGAAATTGCCAACGTGCCGATGAACCTGCAGGCGAAGTTGCTGCGCGCCCTGGAATCAGGTGAGATCGAACGGGTCGGCTCTTCGACGACTCGGCGCGTAGATGTGCGAGTGATTTCCGCGACCAACGCCGATGTCGCGGCCGAAGTTGCCGCCAGCCGCTTTCGTGAGGATTTGTTATTCCGCCTCAACACCATCGAAATTCATTTGCCCCCGTTGCGTGAACGCAAAGAAGACCTATCTCCTCTGGCGCACCATTTTCTCCGGCAGTCCGCGCAACGTTACCGTAAGCAACTCGAAGGTTTCGAGCCAGTCGCACTCCAGGTTCTGCTCGACCATCCCTGGCCCGGAAATATCCGCGAGCTGGACCATTCCATCGAACGTGCGGTATTAATGGCGGAGGGACCGACGATCCGTGCGAGCGACCTGGGATTGCGCCCGGCGCGCGAAGCGGCGCTCCGGCTGGACGAAATGAGCATCGAGGACGTTGAACGGGTGCTGATTCAAAAAGCGCTGGCGCGCTCCGCCGGGAACGTCAGCCACGCCAGCAAAGCGCTCGGCCTCAGCCGCAGCGCGCTGTACCGCCGATTGCAAAAATATAGCCTTTGAGCCCGATTCTTTACGAACGCAGGATTCTGTTGCTCGCGCTCGCTGCCGGGCTGGGTGGAACGCTTGCGGCCCTGATTCTTTTGTGGACCGGATCCTTTTCGGCGAACCTGCGCTGGACGCTCACGATCGTAATCACCGTCTCCTGGCTTAGTTTCGCTTTTTCCGCGCAGAGTCGCGTAACCTTTCCGCTGCGCACCTTGTCCAACCTGCTCGCCGCTTTGCGCGAAGGAGATTTTTCCATTCGGGCCCGCGGCGCGAACCGCGAAGACGTGCTCGGCGAAGTTTTGTGGGAAGTCAACGCGCTGAGTGACACCCTGCGCAAACAGCGTCTGGGCGCGGTGGAAGCGACGGCGCTGCTCCGGAAGGTGATGGAGGAGATCGATGTTGCCGTCTTCGCTTTCGATGGCGCGGGTTGTTTGCGTCTGGTGAATCGCGCCGGCGAACGGATCCTGAATCTGGAGGAGAGAAGCTTGCTGGGCCGCACCGCCGAAGAGTTGGGCCTTTCCGACTGCCTGGAAGGAGAAACACCCCGCATCGCGCAGATCGATTTTCCGGGGAAATCCGGCCGCTGGGAAATTCATCGCGGAAGTTTTCGCGAAGCCGGATGGCCGCATCAGCTGCTGGTCATTTCGGATGTAAGCCGCGCCCTGCGCGATGAAGAACGCCAGGCCTGGCAACGCTTGATTCGGGTAATCGGGCACGAACTGAATAATTCTCTCGCGCCGATAAAATCAGTGGCCGAAAATCTCGAGAGCGTGATCGCTCGGAACCAACGGGCTCCCGATTGGGAAGACGATTTGCGCAGCGGATTGAGCATTATCGCGGCGCGAAGCGACGGGCTGGCGCGGTTCATGAATGCCTACGCGCGGCTGGCCAAGCTGCCGCCCCCGGTGCTCAAGTCCATGGACGTTGGCATTTGGGTTCGACGCGTCGTAGCGCTGGAACCGCGCATGCAAGTCGTGATGGAGGGCGGCCCGGATTTGCACATTCAGGCCGACCCCGACCAACTCGAACAATTGTTGATTAATCTTCTGCATAACGCCGTAGATGCGGCGCTGGAAACGGGCGGTGGAGTGCGCGTGGGGTGGAGGCGCGACATCGGAAGCCTGGAGGTGTGGGTGCAAGACGATGGTCCCGGCATTCCCAGCGCAGCCAATCTTTTTGTGCCGTTTTTTACGACCAAGCAAGGCGGTTCCGGAATCGGCCTGGTATTATGCCGCCAGATTGCCGAAGCGCACGCTGGTTCGGTGACGCTCGAAAACCGCGAGAACGCGCGCGGATCGGAAGCCCGCCTGCGTCTACCCATCTCCAACTGACAGGTCATCCTCACTAGTCATCTTCACTGCTCAAAAAAAAAGGCGGCTGGAATAAATCCAGCCGCCGCATTCCCGAAGAAATAAAATTACTGCTGTTGCTGCTGTACCTGGGGGTCTTTCTTGGCGACGTCCGCTTTCGCGGCATCGACCGCCAAGCCGGCTCCCGGCTTCTGGTAGCGCGTCAAGAACGGCATGAACGGTGTAACTTCAAAAGGCATCTTCTCCCGAGCGGAAAGCAGCGGGATCGGTTTGGCCTTCACCAGTTCCACGTGATCGCTCCAAGGATCGAGTTTCAGCCGCGCGCCAATGGGCAAAGCCGCGATCTGATCAATTTTCTTGGGATCAAAATTACCCGCCGTGTTGGACAACGAAGCACTCAGAGCCACCTTATTTCCAAGCCGTGGATTAATAAGCGCCGGCAGATTCTTAGACTGGGCATCGAGCTGCTTTAAAAACAATCCGGCCGATCCCAACTTGTCCTTGTACGGTGAATTCTTCAGCAGTTCCAAAGCCTTGTCGCTGGCCATTTGCACCTGCGACGGGCTGTCCTTGAAAGAAAAACGGCTGAGCGCTTCCGTGGTGGTTACGTTGGTCGTGTCGTTGAAGCCCCACTGATCGGTGGAAGGCTTGGTCACGATAATGTCGGCCAATTCCTGCGCGATCATGGTCGCCAGGCTGGCTTCATCCGGCAGCACGTCCAACAGACCGCGGCTGAGAACGATGGTATGTCCGATCGAGAACATTTCCAGCGTCCCGGTCAGCAGCACCCGGCAATGTACTTCCGGCTGAACGTCGAGGTTATTGGTGACCTCAAGATTGTTCACGACGGTCTCGAGAACCTTGTCCACTTCTCCCGGAGGCGCCAGCAAACCCGTGCGCTGCAGACGATCCAAGACGTTAATCTCGGCCGCATGTTGCCATTCGCGCGAAGCTTCAATCGGCGAACGGTCCTGTGAAGCCTGCACCGGCTGATCGTTGATCGTGGGCGACTCGATGGTCATCTCGGTGAATTCTTCCTGACGCCCCACGTTCTTCAGGTTGTAGCCCCACAGACGGGTCTGGGCTTTGAAGCG
>Ga0307474_10002313_pt1 | contig 13714 bp, 10 predicted proteins | sample atmos_gasesECM1C_2_FD_203312 | JGI IMG/M metagenome (GOLD analysis project Ga0307474, IMG submission 203312) | Hardwood forest soil microbial communities from Morgan-Monroe State Forest, Indiana, United States - atmos_gasesECM1C_05 | ecosystem: Environmental > Terrestrial > Soil > Temperate... | reverse complement strand
CCACCCCGATGATATTCGCGCCGTAACCCACCTGCGGGAACTGGTTGTTCGCGCCCTCTGGCACCAGGTTGATCGCGTTGATGTCCCACGCTTGCGATGCTCCCCTCCAGAGATTGAAGTCGATGGCGTAGTTATTCGCGCCGACATACCTGCACCAGACTGCGTAAAAGTTGGACCCGACCGTCGCGAGGGTCGGTTGCGTGTCATTGCCGTTCGAGGACAGCGCGGTCTCTGTCCCCCAGGTGTTCGCCACGGGATCATAGGTCAGCGCGGCAATCCCATTAGAACTGCTGTACACAAACATCCCTTTGCCCGACGGGTTGCCGCGCAGGCAAAAGGTCGAGGAGGCCGTGGCGGCGGCGAGCGTGAACGTAGCGGGGGCGCTCCAGGAGCCGAGCGATGACGGCGACACGTCGATGCGCACAGAGGTAAAGGTTGCAGCCGCCGTCTGGTACGCGACGACGAGATAGTTACCGCAGATGGCGGCAACGGGAGACGTGAGAGCGTACACCCCGCTCGCACTGAAACTGGATGACCAGTTGGGGGTCACGGGCGTGGTCGTTTCGTAGACCTCCACGCTGGTCCCGGTGGGGTCGGTGCAGACAGCCCAGTCGCGGTTCTGGATATCACGGAAAAGGAGAACCGTTTGCGTGGCCGAGGTGTACGAGGTGCTCGCGAAAATCGTCGCGTGAGAGTGGTGGGCGAGGTTGAGGTAGCTATCGTAGACGATACCAGTTGAGGGGACGGTGGCCCCTCGGACGATGAAGCCGCCCGTGCTCACGGTACTGGAGAGCGCGCTCGTCTCGCCATTCTGGTACGCATCCTCTTGCCAGGTGCTGTAGGGGGGTGACGCATACGAAAGGTGGGCGTTTGCCCCGTCTGACCAGAAGACAGAAGCAACGCCATTGGTATCGACGATGACCGTTGCGTTTTGCGGGTAACTCGTCCCCTGCGCGGCATTGGTAGTTGCAATCGGAAATGACATGTGGACGCTCTCTTTCTTTCTCTCTTGCCGGGCTATGCCCAGGCGCTCACTTTGACGCCGCCCGTGCCGTTGAGCACGGTGGTGCCCCCAGACGGGATGAAAATATGCAGGGTGGTGATCGGGATGTTGCTCACCCACTCGACCGAGACCGCGTTGACGACCGGGGACACGAGGCTGGGACTGCCGAGCGTCGCGGTCACATCCGCGTCCCAGTAGATCGTCCCCGCGCTCTCGTTCTGGATGCGGACACGCCTCGCCACCGTACTCGCGCCAGAAAACGTGATGGGGTTATCGGCGTTCGCGGACAGGCTTCCAGCCGAGAGGGCGAGCTTGCCGCTCGCGCCGGAAAGGGTCATGACCGGCGTCGAGAAGGGGGCCAGCAGCGCGTGCGCGGTGACAGCAATCTTGCCGCTCTGGTAGTTGCTAATCCTGGCGCGCACGAACTGCAAGCCGCTGCAATCCGCCTGGAATGCCCCGACGTTGGTCGTGGCGTTGCCGAACACATTGGTCCCCAGCGCCGTTGTCGCCAGGCCAAAATAATTGACCCCGTCTTCAGTCCCCTCGAAATTCACGGTTGCCGCGTAGCTACTCGCCCCCACTGCGGTCACGGTCAGCGTGACGACGCTCAGCCCCGTGACGTTGACCGGGGTCCCGTTCCCGTTGGCTGTGGCCGCGATTTGGAGCGTGCCCGTGGTCATCGCATTGGCCGCGTCCTTGACCGCTAAATTCCCCTGCGCATCTACCGTCACCTGCCGCCACGGGTACGTGCCATCGCTGATCTGAATGTTGTTGCGGGCGGTATCGCTCACGTGGACGGTGTTGCAGACGAGCTGCCCGTTCGCCGTTGGGGCACCCGCACCGGCCAGCGCCGCGAGCTTGAGCGGCAACGTGTTGACGTTGGGTCCTGGTGCGCCGGTCAGCGTCTGCGCCACCACATTGTCCAGACCGTCGATGCACCAGTACGTGTGATCCCCACGGTAAAAGAGGGTGTAGTAGTGGACAGACCCGCTCTGCGGTTGCTTGCCGCTCCCTGTCGCGAGCGAGAGATCGGCGATCATCTGGCGCACCCCGCCCTGGTACATCACCGCGAACAGGCGTCCACCGATGGCGATCTCGAAGCCCGCGCCGTCCACGATCGGAAGCGCGGCGGTCGGGAGCGCGGGAGAGGTGCCGATCCCCCAGAAGAAATAGGTATTGGGGATGTAGGGGTACGGAACGTTGTTCCCCATCGTGACTTCTATCCAGCCGGGATTGGTGGGCGCGAAGGCGAATTGACTCTCCAGGCAGCTCCACCCATTCGGCTGCGTTCCGGTGCCGAGCCTGGTATCCGTTGCCTCATTGAGCGCGGCAATTCCACCGCCGCCCCACGTCGGCGCTTTCCAGCGGTTGACGGTATCCAGGCCGTGATCGAAGGCATCCTGGAAGAGCTGCGTCGGTTCGAGCGCCACACGCAGCTCACCTGGGGCGAAAATACTGGCCTGGGTCGCGCCAGCAAAGAGACCGGTGCGCAGGTTCTTATTTGTCGCGGACTCAACCAGCAGCGGCTGCATGTTGGTGCCGTCAGAGGCCCCGGCAGCCGTCCCGGACGCGGGAAACGCCGCCCCGAAGGTGGAAGCGGTGCCGCCCGAGCCTGCGCCAGCGGCGATATTGACGTTGAGATTGCCCGAGCCGTCGAGCGAGAGACCGGTCAAGTTGCCCGCTTTATTGCCCCCGATGTAGGAAGCAGAAGCCGGGACTGCCGCGCCAGTCGGACTTTCTGATATCCCGTCAGTCACGACTGCGCTCTGGTTGCTGGCAATGACCACGGGCACGCTCGCCGCCATCGTCGTTTGCCCGAGCGCGATGGCGCTGCCTGCCACCTGGGCGAGATTGACGGCAGCCGCGCCGCCCGCGCTCACCGCGAGCTGATTGGCCCCATTCCAGATCCCCACGTGGGCATTGTTTGACGCGTCGATCGCCATGGAGTTGGCCGCGCTGTAGAGAGCCACATGCAGGTTGTTGTTCGCGTCGATGCTCGCCTGGTTGACGCCACCCGTATCGACCAGCTTGACCTGGCCGATGATATTGGTGCCAGCCGGGACCGCAGACCCGAGGTTGACTGTTGACATGCGCTTCCCTCTTTAGTTGTAGCCGACGGTCACGGCAGGCGTGCTCGCGCCCCCTGGGGCCTGAATGCCGGTCGAGGCCAGGAACTGGAAATCGTAGACCGAGCCGACGCCCGCATTGGCGGGCACCACACCCAGAATGTTTCCCGTTGTCGCCCCACCTGTGGCATTATCGTAAAAGGTCAGCGCTGCCGTGCCTGCCGTTGTAACCAGGACGCGGCAGAGGCGTCCGGCGCTGGCCTTGACGACGGTGTTGGTCGCGGCGGCGGCGATCGAGGACGTCGAGACGCCACCGGGGCTGGTCACACCGATCATGGTCGTGTTGTTCGAGGGCAGCGTCACGCCGAGCGCGCTCTGATTGCTAGCGAGCGTGACCGGCACGGACGCGGCCATCGTCGTTTGCCCGAGCGCGAGGGCGGACCCGCCGACCTGGGTCATGTTCGAGGTCCAGGGTCCTGACGCCTGCGTGACCGCGCCGATCGTGTTGCCACCTGCGGGCAGCGCGGCCCCCACGGTGACGCTGATGGTATCGGTGCCGCTCGCCACAATGAGCGCGCCGTGCGCGGTCGCCTGGAGGTCCACGACCTGGCCGTTCGTCACGGTCGGCTGCGAGGTGTTGAAGACGCCGCCGAGCTTGACCGGGTTGTTGGCGTTGGCCGAGCCAGAGGCGACCATACCCGCGACCGGCAAGGGCCCTGCCTGGTCGCTGGCGATGACGACCGGCAACGAGTTGGCCGAGGTCTTCGAGCCGAGGAGCTGGTTGGCGGAGGCGTCGCGCAAGTTGACGTGCACGGCGCGGTTGGTCGTCAGGCGTGCCGTGCCCTCTTGCCCTGACGTGAGCGCCGCCGCCGAGTCGTTGAAGACGCCGCCAGCGGGGACAAAGGCGCTCGTGCCTGCGGTCCAGGCCGCTTCATCGACGACCGAGAAGCCAGATCCGCCGCCCGACTTGATGTTGACGTCTATCGCATTACTCGTCGACGTGATGGCGTTGCCGGTTCCGTCGGTCAGGCCCATCTTCTGGATACCAGCCGCCGCAGTCGCGACCGCCGACCCGCCGATCTGTACCGTGTTCGTGGGGACGTTGCTCTGGTTGGAGGCGATCACCACCGGCAGCGATGAGGCCATGACCGCCTGCCCGAGCGTGACCGCTGTGCCGCTGGCCTGGATATTGACGTTGCCAATCGTGTTTGAGCCTGCCGCGATCGCCTGGCTGACATTGACGGGAACGGGATTAGTGGTCGAGTTCCCAACGTTGACTGTAGACATCTCTTTTCCTCATCAATAATAGCAAATGGTGACGGAGCAGCACCCGGCGAGCGAATTGGCGACGATGCCGTTGGCCGCAGGGGAGTTGAAGGCGTAGACCGAGCCGACCGCCGCGTTCGCCGGGACCGCCCCGATGATGGTGCCCGCCGCCAGGCTCGCGTTGTCGTAGATATTGAGCTGCGTCGCGCCCGTGGTGGTAACGATCACGCTCGCCAGTCGCCCGGCGCTCGCCCGCACCACGGTCAGACCGTTGTTGCCAGGGACGCCCATGGTGAACGTACCGCCGAAGACCACGACGACCGGCGCATACGGGCGGTTGTTGGCGTCCAGGGTGATCGGCCCACCTTGCAGCGCCGTGAGACTTGTGCTGCCCGGAACAAACACAGCGCTAATGGGAAACTGATTTGTCCCAAGGGTCGTGGTACTGGTTCCCGTTGATCCATAATCTACAGGCATCCATTTCCTCCTAATTTCACCGCTTTCGCGACGACGAAAAAGAATGAGGATATAATGGATATATTGCCTAGCGAGGGCCTCATGAACCGTTCGTGATTATGTATGGTTCCCGTTACACCATAGTCTGTCATGCCGGTGCCTCACGTTTTGCCCAAATAAGCCCCACTAAAACTCGACCCACTCCCACGCCACGTCAAAGGTTGCGGCGGTCGCGAAGGCAGTGGCGACGAGATTGACGCACAGCCCCTGTGCGACACCGCGCAAGGTCGGACACTGCGCCGGACGGGACTGACCAAACTCCTGGATGTAGCGGTCGGGCGGGACGTCGAGCGTGGCCGTTGGTGCGATGTTGAGAATGAGTTTCGAGGCGCTCACGATACCCGCGACCGTTCCCAGCGTGCCGGGGTTCGCGGTGTACCCGAGGACCGTGGCGGTGGCGGCAGGGCTGTTGCTGTCATAGGCCACAAGGTTGGTCGGGGCGCTACTGGTGCCGGTCAGGTTGACCGCCGAGCGTTTGATGAGCTGGATCTCCGAAACGATAGGGGTCGTGATGGTGGTGCCGACGACCGTGACCTTGGTGATCTTGACCGTTTTGGTGGCGCTGCCGTAGATCGTGAAGAGATCGGTGCAGCCGGTGACGGCAACGAGTCCTTGCATGGACGCGGAGTACGTGCTCCACCCACCGTCACTCAGCGTATTGAAAACCGGCATTATCGCCGTCGTGTTCGCTGTCGCGGCTGTGTAGGCAACGCCCGCTGATCCCGCGCTATCGGTGTACGAGGTGACTCCCGCGGCGACCGTGGCGAGCAGGTTGCCATTTTTGAGCACGCGCGTTTGCACCTGGCCCGACTGGAGCGTCCAGGAGATGGTGTTGTTGGCCGTGGCCGCGTTATTGGCCCCGGTCGTGAAGCTCGCGCTGGGAATGGAGTCTTGTCCCGCGCCGCTGACTGCCACGATGGCGTACGTAATCGCGGCACCTGCTCCCAGGGCGTTCTGCACAACAGTTGGCGCACTCGGAGTTGTCAGGACATCGGCCTGGCCTGGATTGAGAGGCATAGTGGGGTTCTCCTTTACGCGCTGTGCGTGCTGACCTGGTTGCTCGCGGTGCGCAAGCGATCATTGAGGCAGGAGACGGCGTACGCGGCGATCTGATCGAGCACGTCCTGCTCGATGGTGTGGCTCGTGTGCGCCTGGCTCTCCAGGGCCGCGACGCGGGCTTCCAGGGCCGCGACGCGGGCTTTCAACGTTGGGGGGCTGACCGGCTCGATAGTGCTCTCGACTATCTGGTCCATGTGTGCTCCTCTCTTGGGGACCGCAGCACACGCAAAAAATGGGCTACGATCGTTTGGATCGTAGCCCTACGCATCAGCGCGCTATGGCACAGGATAGCTGTCTCTGTGCACAGTATACTCTATTTGCCCCCTTACAGGAAAGCAAAGAGCAGCAGGTGAAGATGGATCAGCAAAAAGAGACACATAGCTCCCTCCTCCTTTCTACATACAACCCACTAGTCGCCTTTAAAGCTTGCCCAGGTCGGTTTCGGCTTTCGTGAGGTCAGCCTCGACCGCGCTGGTGTCGACGGCGGGCGCGGGCGCGCTTGTCCCGCTGTTCAGCAGCGTGTGCGCGAGGGGCGCGTCGAACTTGAGCAGGTAGCACGGCTCCCACGGCCCGCCTGGGGAGTCCAGCTCGTGCTCGGGATCATAGACCACGATCCCGCTCTCGCACTCCTGGTACACCGCCACGTTCCCGCACTTCACCTCTCCGCCTGTCGGTAAACGCGGCGCACCGTTCATGAGTTGCCAGCCAGCGAGCAGGCCAGCAAACAAGTCCTGCCCGGTGCTCGCGCAGTGCCAGCGCTCGGGACTCGTCGCGGTTTGGACGAAGAACGCTTTCGCCCACGGATCATCGATCGTCATCATAGCGGCATTCTTCCCTCCTACTTGCCACTGTCCGAAATCGCTCGCGATGGAGCGATCGTAATCGACGGCGTGCCCGCCGATGCTCTTGCTGTTCTGTTCTTGCCGCAGTTGCGCGCGCTCGTCCCACTCCCCGGCAGACCAGGCGTACGTCTGCCAGCCCCAGGCGGTCAGGCGGTTGTCGAACAGGTACTTGATGACCTTGTACGACCCGTATGCGCCCGTCCGGGAGAGGCCGATCACGCTCGCCACCCCGCGAAAGTAGTCCGCGACTTGCGCGCCCTCGACGTCCTCGTCGACCGAGAAGAAGATGGGGCGGTCGGCAGGTCCGCCGCAGTTCGCGTGCTGCGCGGCGGCGGTTTCCGCGTCCTTTTTGCCAGAAGCCGCGCCCTCGCGCGCCCGGCTCGCGTACCACTCGTAATTCGAGACCAGGAACAGCCCGCCGCGCGAGAGCGCCTGTGCTTCCTCGGGCGTGAGGATCTTGGCTTTCGTGAGCGGGTTGACGACGCACAAATAGCGACAGACGAAGGCCACGCTTTCGGCCTTGAGAGCCACAACAGACGGCCCACTCGTGTAGTCAACTCCTAACATGTTCGACTCCTTTACGGCCCACCAGCGCGTTCCTACGGGCCAAATTTGGGCCTTACTGTCTCTCTGGCGTTTGAAAGTGTTCGCGGATCGTTTGCGCGAGCGCTCGTTCTCCGGGGGAGAGGGAACCGCTTCGGTGGTATGCCGCGCGCTCCTCGAACGTCTCGCCTGTTTTCGTGAGTCTGTCTTCAGCTCTGCTCCGTTGCCTTTTCCCGTACCGTTGCGTAAAGCGAAACCACTGCACTTCTCTCCTCCTTACAACAAAAAGAGCGGATTGATGCCCCAGTGCCAGCCTGAGACCCCGTACTCCCGATCTGGCGTGAGGCCGAACTCGATGAACGTCCCGGAGTATCCGAGGAGACTGCCAACCCACAGGTGCCGCCCGACGGCGGTCCTGGAATTGGCGATTTGCACGTACGCATACGGCTCCCCGCGCGCGAGGGCGGGTGCGTCGAGCTTCCAGGTGATGTCCTGCACGCACTCGCCCGACCAGCACTCGAAAGCGTCGAAGGTCACGACGCCGGAGAGCAAAGCGGTGATCGGCAGGCCGTGCGTGAGCAAGTCGACGCCGTGCTCCTGGTTCTGCCCGTAGTATTGACTAATCGGACACTGATACCAGACGGCGCACGTGCTCGCGCGCGAGTGGAGGACGAGGCCGCTCGCGAGACTCACGGCGAGGACGAGCAGCAAAAAGCCAGTCGTCACCGTCTTGCTGTGAGAAGTAGCCCACTGTTTCAGGCTCGCGAGACTCAGCACGAGTCTCGCGAGCACCAGGCCGAGCTCCAGCTCTTTGCGGTGCCGGTCAATCCACGTCTTCATCGATCTAGCTCCTTTCGAGGCGATGCTGCGCCTCTCATCAAGAGAGACGAGAGCACCACACCCACGCGCGTCCCTCGTAGGACGTCCGGGCCACCCGCTCACCCGTGGATGAGCCTGTTCCCGAGGAACAAGATATCCAGCACCACCGCGATGATGGTCAGGATCGCCATGACGATCGACAGCGCGCTCGTGCGTGCTCCCGCGTAAAGGTCCCGCGCGGGCCAGAGCACAATCACGATCAAGTTGAAGATCGCCAGAAACTCAAAGGTTAAGAGCGTTGCCATCAGGTCTCCTCCTTGTGGAGTGTTTCTTCAAGGTGCAAGATTTTCGCGCTGAGCTTCATCTGCTGCTGGAGCCGTTTGACGGCTGGACGCGCGACGAAAAACGCCTCAGCGATAATCACCAGCAGCGCCACAGACGCGAGGAGCGCCACGATCTGCCGCACTCCTTGCAACATACCGTTCGTCGCGGTCGAGAAGTCGCTCGCGACGGCGATCAACGAGGCGACGTAGGGGCGCTCTTGCAGGTAGATGATCTCGATGTCCGGGCGCACCACCGCAGGGGGAGCGGGATTGCGCGCGTGTTCCGTCGCGAGCACGCGCCGGTACGCCGCCTCCATCACCAGGAAACCGGGCTTCTCCTGCGCGAGAACCCGGCTCGCGAGCGAGTCAAAGTCTCCCGCTGAGACGCCTTTTCTTGGATCGTTCCCGTACATCGCCGCCTGCTGCGCCTCCCACAGCCTTTCGTCGTTCGCGACCTCGGCGGTGATCGACTGGTAGGTCGTGCCCGGTGCGACACCAGGCGACTGGAGCAGGAGCACGTTGTAGAACATGTTCTGCGTGCGCAGCTCCTGGGCGTTGACCTGCGCACTGACGTCGTGCAAATGGATCGTGCGAAACCAGGAGACCTCCGACAGTGCGAGGGCCGCAGCGACGAGGAGAAACAAGATCGCGAACATGCTCCAGTAGGTCAGTGCGAGTTGTTTGATCGACGCTTGTGTCAGGGCAGAGTCAGGCATAAGGGTATCCTTTCTATCCGTGGAAGAAGAACTTGACCGCGAGGCCGATGAGGGCCGTGACGACCGTCAGCAAGATCGCACCCTGAACGGCGATCGTACGCCGGAACCCCTCCTGCTGGCTCTTGAGGATCGTATCGGTCATGTCGTGCAATTCCTTCTTGAGTTCCGTGATCTCTTCTTTCATGCGCTGGATTTGCTCCTGCTGCACACTTTGCACCGTTTTCAGTGCATCGATTTCTGACACCTGGCGGGACTTGTCCAGTTCCGCTTGCACGTAGGTCTGTATGGTGTCGGTGCGCTGCTGGATCTGCTGGATCTGTGCCACCAGGCTGTCCAGCAGCAACTTGAGTTCTGGCGGGACACCAGGCACGTTGTACCTCCCGACGCTTGTTCGTCACCCCTACGACCGACTAGTGGCCCTTATGACCCGGTAGTGGTATCGATCAGGCCCGACGCCAGGAGCGTCTGCCAGCTCTTGATGTTAGGCAGTTCCGTCGCCTGCACGATGTAGCCGTACAAGGTCGTGTTGCCGGGTTGGGTCTGCATCGTCAGGTTGATCTGCGTGATGTACATGCGCGAGCCGAAGATACCCTCCTCCGGCAGGAAGACCGGCAAGATCTGCCCGACGGACAGGCCGTTGCGGTAGGTCTTGAAGGTGATCGTGCGCCCCGTCACGCTGTAGAAGGAGAGGAGCTGCTGGGCGAGCGTGACCGCCGCGCTATAGGCGATGGCGTGCCCGTCGGTGATTTGCTCGATGATGCCGCTGCCCCCTTCCAGGACGGCCAGGGCTTGCTGCGCCGCGACGTTGTCGATCGTCACCGTCGAGACGAAGTAGCCGGTGTAGGAGACGCTGAGACTCTCGGTGTCGCGCACGATGAGCTGGGCGGCGTCCTGCGAGATGGTCGCGTCATTTTCCTTGTAGTACCACTGGAACCCGCTCGTCCCCTTGGCCCCCACCGATTGCCGGATGCCGTCGCGGCGGACGACCGGCACGGTGCCGGGGGCGACCTTGTAGGTCAAGGTGAAATCGCGCCGGGATTTATCGCCGACAAAGGTGTTGAAGGCCCCGGTAACGGTGTTCGAGACATTGGTGATCGTCTGCCGGTTGCGGTAGAGGTCCCCGGAGATCAGCACGGCCAGGTTGTTGTCGTACTCGATGTCGGTGGCCTGGACGCTGCTCGCCGACTGGAGTATCCAGGGCGAGGCTTGCGCGCCGGTTTGCTTGAACCACACCGAGCCGTTCTGGTCCACGTACCAGGACAGGTTGCTCTGCTTTGCCAGGTCATCGGTATTGGTCGAGATCAGGCTGTCCCGGTAGTCGGCGGAAGGGATGAGCACGCCCGCGTCGATCTGCGACCCAAAGGCCGCAGCTACGTGCGTGAGGAGCTGCGGCGTCGCGGTCGGATCGCTGGATGAGAGGATCTGCTTCGTGTACAGTTGCCCGGAAACGGACGGCTTGTACTGGAGCAACTGGAAGGTGTAGACCCGCAGCAGGCTGTTGAGCAGCAAGCCGTTTTGCCCGGCCAGGAGCGGGCTGGCATCGGTTTGCTGGAGGATCTGCACGCCGTCCATCGTGACCGTGAGCACACCCGCTTCGATGTCGAGCACGAAATGATGGTACGTCCCGCGCTGGAAGCTGATCGAAACCGTCGTACCGAGCTGCGTTGCCGCGCCCCCGAAGCGCCGGAAGAGCTTGACGCTATTCTGGTTTGCGGCGGCCTGGCTGTCAAAGATCTGGAGGTAGTACAGGTTGCGGTTGCCCGCCGCGTCCAGGGACGAGTTCGCCAAGAAGCCGCTGCCGTCCGCTTCGTCGATGTCGGCGAAGACCTGGCTGTCGAGCGAGACGACCCCGTTGTAGGAGAGCGTGCCGTTCGTGCCCCCCGACCCGACGAGGCGCGAGTTGGCCGTGTCCCAGGTCCAGGTCCCGTTCGCGCCGCCCCCGTAATTGGCCTGGGTGTAGTTGGCGCTGGAGTTGCTGTTGAACTCGTCCAGGATGGTCGAGCTCGCTGTGGCCTGCGCGGCACTATAGCGCGCGGAGATGTCGGAGGCCGCGAGCACCCCGTTGTAGATTGCCACCTGGCCGATGGTGGCCTGCGCGTAATCCCCGGCGTAGACCGGGTTGCGCCCGATGTTGATGACGCCGGGAGGCGTGCCCAGGACCCCCGAGAAGGCTGCGCTCGTTTGCAGCGCCCCGTTGCAGTAGTACGAGATCGTCGAGCCGTCCCAGGTAAAGACGAGATAGTTCCAAACCTGCGGGGCGAGCGGGACGAGCGAACAGAGATTGCCGTGCGAGCTGCCAGTTCCCAGACTGAAACCGACCGTGCCCGCGCCACCGCTCAACGTCGTCGGGGAATACGGGAAGCCGCCGCTACTCGGTCCCGCAACGGCGAGTTGAAAACCGCCGCTGTTATCGACGTCCGAGTGGCAGTTGGCGACCAGGCGCGGGTTGTTAGCTGTAGGAAGCTGCGGGAGGTAGACCCAGCACTCGACGGAGAGTTGGGTCCAGCCCGCCGTGGAGAGGGCGCTCGGCAGCGCGACGTAGCCGGTCGCGCCGTCGAAGGCCATGGCCGTGACGCCCACTTCACTCGACCCGAGGAGCGCACCCCCTTGATCGAGGAGGACCGTGCCGTTGATGGTGCCTGCGTAGGCGTTTGGCCCGCTATCGATGGCAGTCGTGCCGACCTGGTCACTCAGTTGGTAATAGGCGCTCGGTGCCTTCGCGAGCACCATTTTCTGGTAGAGTTGGAGTGGAGTCACGATCCCCGCGTTCTCGTGTGCCGCGATATCGGTGGCCGCGAGGGCCTGGTTGTAGAACGCCACCTGGCCGATGGAGCCAGGGTAAAAGCTCGCCAGCGCCGTCGACGCCCCGATGACCGGCGTCAGCGAGGCGGAAACCGTGCCGGAGAGCGCGGCTGTGGCCTGCTGCACCCCGTTGACGTAAAGCCTGACCGCGCTTCCGTCGTAGACCCCGGCGAGATACAGCCACGCGCTCGTGCTGGGGGTGGTTGCGAACGTCGCGGTCGCGCTCGTCGTCCCGTTGCCCACCGTGAAGTTCAGCGAGGTGGTGCTACTCCAGTACAACTGGTAGCCGGTATGTGCGGCGGTGGTCCCGGAGGCGAGCATGACCGTGGTGGCCCCCAGGCTCGTCGTCGAGAGTTTAAACCAGCCCTCGACCGTGAGCAGACCCCAGCCGTTTCCGTTGAGCACTGCTGGCAGGCCCAGGTAGCCGCTCGTCCCGTTAAAGGTCAGCGCCGGGATGTTTGTCTCGCCCGGACCTTGGAGCGGGCCGTCGACTCCAAAGGACACGCCCCCGTTTATCGTGCCGGTATAGGCGTTCGGGCCGCTGTCGAAGATCGTTATGCCGCTCAGTTCGGCGAGCTGGAAGAAGGCCAGGGGCAGCTTCTGTTCGACCAGCGTCGTGTAGAACTGCGCGGTGATCCCGGCGATGTCGTTGCCGTTGTTGGAGACGGCGTTCCAGGTGATGCCGTTGAAGCTGGTCTGGGACACCAAACTCGTGCTGGTGGGCAGGTTGGCCGTCCAGTTGACAACCGACGAAGAGGGCCTGCCTCCGACCCCTGCCAGCGAGAACGAGGGGTCAGGGTAGGCGCTGACGGCCAGCGAGTCAAAGGAGGCCGTGCCGGTGCCGTTCGCCATGAGCGCGACTCCGCCTGTCGCGTTTCCTGTGACGTAATGAGTGGTTAACTGGGTGATTGTGAGCTTAGAATTGTAGATTGCCACCTCATCGATGACGCCCGCGAAGAAGTTCCCAAACCCGAGTGACTGCCCGATAGATTGGTGGACAGCACTTAACGCAAGGGTCCCAGGCGCAAACGGCCCGTAGGTGGCGAGCGTCCCATTCGATCCGACGTAAAGCAAGAGATTGCTCCCATCGTAGGTCGCCGCCACATAATAGACCGTTCCCGCGATGCTCGTGCCATTGCTCAGAAAATCATGACCACTCCCACCCCACGTCACCACTCCCCACCCTCCGGTGCTCGTTTGCACGATCGCCCCGACCGCGCCGTTGGTCCCTGTCGTGCCGATCGTGAGCATATGCCCATTCGTGGCGTTCGTGGTATTTTTGGGGACGCACCAGCATTCCAGTGTCCAGGCCCCGTTGCCCACCGGCCACGTGCCTGCGTTGGGTAGCGTGACATACCCGGTCGCGCCATCGAAGGCCATGGCTGTGTCGGGGTCTCCGCGCAGCAAGCCTGGCTGGTTTTTGGTGATTGTGCCGTTGAGCGTCCCGTTTTCGACCGAGCTACCGAGATCGGCAGCACTCGATCCCGTATCGTCCAGGCGATAGTAGTGCAGCGGCGCGTCGGCCAGAACAGTCGCTTGATACGGACTGTCGGTGATCTGCACGTTCCAGGTGCTTGTCGGTTCTGGTGTCCCATCAGGCCACACGCGCCCGGAAAGCGAGAGGGAAGGCAAGCCACTGGAGTAGACCTGGAAGCGCAGGCGGTAGAACGTCCCGGTCGAGAGCGACACGCTCGCCGTTGCCAGGGTCGTGTTGCCTGCCCCGGCGTTGCGCACGATGCTGAGCGCGGTCGTGCTGGCG
>Ga0307474_10002312_pt1 | contig 13716 bp, 10 predicted proteins | sample atmos_gasesECM1C_2_FD_203312 | JGI IMG/M metagenome (GOLD analysis project Ga0307474, IMG submission 203312) | Hardwood forest soil microbial communities from Morgan-Monroe State Forest, Indiana, United States - atmos_gasesECM1C_05 | ecosystem: Environmental > Terrestrial > Soil > Temperate... | reverse complement strand
GAAACAAAATCACATCCCGAATGGTGTGCGAGTCCGTGATCAGCATCGCCAGCCGGTCCACTCCCAGGCCCACGCCGCCCGCCGGAGGCATTCCGTAACTCAGCGCGTTTATATAATTTTCGTCCATCTGGTGGGCTTCTTCATCTCCGCGCTCGCGTTCTTTCAGTTGCGCTTCGAACCGCCGCCGCTGATCCTCGGGATCATTGAGTTCGCTGAAGCCGTTTGCGATCTCCATCTTCCCCGCGAATATCTCAAAGCGCTCAGTCCAGTCCGGCTCATCCGGCTTCTGCTTTGATAGCGGCGAGACCGCGGTGGGGAATTCATAAATAATCGTCGGCTGCGTCAAGTGTTCTTCCGCCACCGCCTCAAAGATGGCAGCAATCGTCTTGCCGACCGGTGCCGCCGCATCATACTTCAAATTAATCCCCGCGCCGCGTACTCGCTCGACCAGTGCCTCGACCGATTCGCGCGCCGCAAAGTCGCTGCGTTCGGGCTTTGCGCCAGCCTTCTCCGGCCAGAATTGCACGATCGCCTCCCGCATCGTCATCCGCCGCCAGTTCGCGTGCGACCAGTCAATCTCGTGCTCGCCCCACTTTGTCTTCATCCCGCCGGTCACATCCTTCACAGCCTGCTCGATCGCTCCCTGCGTTGTGTCCAGGATGCCGAGATAATCCGTGTACGCCTGGTAGGCCTCGAGCATGGTGAACTCAGGATTCCATCTCCATCCCAAGCCCTCGTTGCGGAAGTTGCGGTTGATTTCATACACGCGATCGAATCCGCCGACGGTCAGCCGCTTCAAATAAAGCTCAGGAGCGATGCGCAGAAACAGATCCATATCCAGCGTGTTGTGATGCGTCTTAAATGGACGCGCCACCGCCCCGCCCGCGATGGGATGCATCATCGGCGTCTCGACTTCCATGAATCCCTGCGCGTCGAAATACCGCCGCAACGATTGCGTCAGCTTGCTGCGCTTCAAAAACACTTCGCGTACTTCCGGATTCATCACCAGATCCACATAGCGTTGGCGGTAGCGCAACTCAACGTCGGTCAGCCCGTGAAATTTCTCCGGCAACGGCAGCAGGTCTTTCGACAGAAATGTCAGTTCCTCGGCGTGAATGCTGAGTTCGCCCGTGCGCGTGCGAAACAAATATCCGCGAACTCCAATGTGATCGCCCAGGTCGAGCAATTTCCACAGTTCGTAGCCGGAATCGCCGATCGCGTCTTTCTTGACGTAGATCTGCAGCCGCTGTCCGTTCTGCTGCAAGTGCGCGAACCCGGCCTTGCCCATCAACCGGATCGCCATGATGCGTCCCGCAACCCGCACCGTCACCCGCGGAGATTCCAGTTCCTCCGTAGTCTGCCCGCTATACTCGGCCAGAATCTGTGGCACGGTATGGCTGTAGTTGTACTTCCGCGGATAAGCGGGATGACCGAGAGCCTCAATCTTCTTCAGCTTCTCGCGCCGGATTTCATAAATATTTTCGTCGAGTGCCAATGAGTGTCCTTGCCCAGTCAAGAGTTAAAGACTGGAAGCAAGCGATTATAAATAACCCGCGACCACGTAGGGCGGACGCATTCGTCCGCTCAGCCTTCTTAGCAATCTGTCGTCAAGTCCCATAATATCTCTCTTCCATAACATCAACATCCCTCCAAACCCACTTGACAGATCGGTGTAGGAAGGAACATTATCCGCAAGTCCAAAAATGAGGTACCGCCTCGAGCCGAGGAGGGGGACCCACCTCCCTTCACAGGTTAGATTCCAGCGGATCGCAGCTCTCACGCAAGGAGGAGAATATGCGCTCAGTATTGGGTCTTGGTTTGGTGGTCGTTCTCTCGATCGCCGTTTCCTTTTTCACTTCGCTCGCATTCGCCCAAGGCGGAGCCACGGGCGCCATCACCGGCACTGTTCAAGACCCCACGGCGTCGGTGCTGGCAGGCGCGGGTGTCAAAATCATCAGCGATGCGACAGGGGGCGCGGTACGGCAGCTCACGACCGACTCGTCCGGGGCGTTTACGGCTACTCTGCTGCCGGTGGGCTTCTACACCGTCGAGGTGAGCGTTGCCGGATTCGCCACCACCAAGTTCTCGGGTATTGAGGTGCGCATTACCGAGACAACGCGCGTGACTGCGGCCCTCAAACCTTCGGCAGCGAAAGAAGTTGTTGAAGTCCAGTCCCAGGTTGCCGGCGTGGAGACGACGGCCGCGACCACCGGAGAGTCTCTCGGCAATATCACCATCACCGCGCTGCCGCTGGCCACGCGCAATTTCCAACAGTTGCTTGACCTCTCGGCAGGCGCCACCGCCAACTTGAACAACGCTGCCGCCTTAGGCCGCGGCGACGTGCGCATCGACGTCAACGGCGGCAGAGAAGACAACAACAACTATCTGATCGAGGGCGTCTCAGCCGCGGACTATTCCTTCGGGGAACTCACGTACACACCGGTCCCGAATCCAGACGATATCCAGGAATTCAAAGTCTCGACCAGCCTTTACGACGCCACTCAAGGCCGCAACGGCGGGGGCAACATCAACGCTGTTCTCAAGAGCGGCACTGCGACCTTCCACGGAGATCTTTGGGAATATTTCCGGAACACCAGGCTTGATGCCGAGGACTTCTTTCTCGGGAAGTTTGTGCTCAAGCAGAATATCTTCGGCGGCGATCTCGGCGGACCCGTCGGCAACAAGGCAAAGCTGGGATACTTTTATGTGAACTATCAGGGCGCGCGCCAGCGTAGCGGCGATTCGCTCGGAACTTATATCAGCGGCGCTCCGCTTACGGCACTGCCTACAGCGCGCGACTGCACGACTTTGGTCAACACCTTCTTTCCAAACGGCCTGCCCCCCTATGCCACGAACACAGGTGTCGACTGCGGGCTCGATCCCGTAGCCTTCAATTTGCTCAACACCAAGGGCAATCAGTTTGGACCTGGGGGTGGCGGGGGCTGGTTGATTCCCAGCGTCGGCACGCCCGGCACTAATCCCAGCACTGGTATACCCAACGCTGGCTTGCTTACGATCAGCACCCCGGGGCGCTATAGGGACGATCAGTTCACTGCCAACTGGGATAAGGATTTCAACCAGAGCAAGGATCGTCTGTCCTGGCGGTTTTTCTGGTCGGATTCGGAAACCTATCAACCCTTCGGCGCCGACAACTTACAGGTTCAGACGGGCTACCCGGCTGCCGCTACCAACCTGAATTTCCCTCTCGACATCCCGCTGCGGGGGAGGTTCGGCAGCATCGCGGAGACACACACCTTCACCAATAACCTGATCAACGAGTTTCGTTTCGGCGTCAACGTGATCGGCGACTCCCTGCAGAACGTGACGCCTTCTGGGACCTCGCCGGCCGCCTTGGGCATCAACAACGGATACGGGCAACCGGACATGTACAGGTTGCAGTTTCTCGGCAGCGGATACCAAGTTGGACCTTTCCCCAACCAACTGCAATCGTCGTTGTCGGATGCCTTCGTCTGGCTCGACACGTTGAGTTGGACGCACGCACGCCACTCGTTCAGGTTCGGGGGCGAAATCGACCGCACTACGGTGCGCCGCAATCTCCCCGTGCTGGACAATCCTCTGTTGCTCTTCATCCCTGGGACCGACCCCGCTGGCCTCTGGGATTTCCAGGACTTCCTCTTAGGCCAGCCATTCGTTGCTGAAGGAGGCAGCGGTGACAGCAGTCACGATTACCATATTCCGGCCTTTGGCGCTTTCGCGCAGGATGATTACCGCATTCGTCCGGATTTGACGCTGAACCTCGGGCTGCGCACGGAATGGGTGGGTGCGGCATCCGACAATCTGTGTCATTTAGGCAATACGATTCCTCAGAACGCCAATACGAGCGGTTTTCCTTTCGTGTATCCGAAATGCGCGAACAAGTACGCCATTCCAGGCCTCACCGGCACGCTGAACAACGCCGCCCTGAATAACGAGTACTCGACCGTCATCGAGCCGCGTATCGGCTTCGCCTATGACATAGGCGGAAAGCACCAAACGGTAGTTCGCGGCGGCTATGGCATCTATAGCGTTCGCGAAGACATTGGCGCCGTGGACAACCTGTCGTTTTCGCCTCCGTTTTATCCCGTGTCCATTCTTATTGGTCAGACTCCCTACGAGAGCCTGACCAGCATGTACGCCGGAGTATTACCGCCACTGGGCGCACCACCCAGCGCGAAATTCTTGCCAACCCCCTCGTTTGTTACAGGCTTCTCGGGAGCTCCGCCCGGACAGCCTGCCACGAACGGGAGTCCATCGTTTTCCGGCACCGCCTTCAACTACATCGGTCTTGCCGTTCCCCTGCACTGGATTGTGCCGACCACGCAGCAGTGGAACCTTTCGGTACAACGCCAACTGGGAGGGAATTGGGTCCTCGAACTGGGATACGTGGGCACCAAGGGTACGCATCTCCGCTCGACCTTTGATCCTGGCCAGGCGAACGTGATTCCACCGGGCGGCTCGCTGACCGTGAACGGGCAAGGCGGAACCCAGTTCGTGCTCACTCAAAACACGGTCGCCAATGCCACTGCGCGAGGGCTCTACGTCGGGATTAATCCCGGTGCATTTGAGGCATTCGCGCCCAACTCCGATTCCCACTACAACGGTTTCCAAGCCACCGTCTCGCACAAATTCACAAAGGGACTATACCTGCAGAGCGCTTACACCTATTCCAAGTCGATCGACGACGTTTCCACCGCTAGCGTGGCCTTCGTCGAGCGCGTCAACAATCAGCTCAGTGGAGCCGCCTCGCGAGGCCTTTCCGACTTCGATCGCCGTCACCGCTTTGTTACCAGTTTCAATTACGCCCTGCCTTTTATGAACAACCGCCACGATGCAGTGGGGTATGTTGCCGGTGGCTGGGAGGTCGACAGCGTAATCGTCGCCCAATCGGGTACACCAATCACGATTCAGGATTCGGCTGGCGGACTGGCATACGATATAACGACCCCGAATATAGCTACGGCGGATTTCGCTCCTGGCTTCGGTTGCGGCAACGCTTCGAATTCGGGTGGTCTCCTCTCCAAGCTCGCCAATTGGGTCAAGCCTGGCGCGTATCAACCAGTGGGACTTGTCCCGAACGCCGGAGCCGTCGTAAAAGGAGTGACGCCTCCCACCGGCTTTGGGGACTCTCCGCGCAATTGCATCATCGGCCCGAAGCAGGTGAACGTCGACTTCACGCTCGGCAAGACATTTAAAATCGGCGAACGGCAGAATCTGCGTTTCCGCGCCGAGTTCTTTAATCTCTTCAACCATCCGTCATTCCAGAACCCGCTAAACTTCGGCTTTGCCGACGTTGAGCAAGGTCCCAACATTGGCAAGATCACCCAAACCGTCGGTACGCCGCGGCTGATCCAGTTCTCGTTGAAGTATTCGTTCTGATGTAGGTGTGCTCGTGTGGGGACGGGGCTATGCCCCGTCCAAGCCGAGCAAGGCTCGGTAGGTGCCGGTGTTTTACCGCAACTGTCGATTCGCGACACTGGATTCGCGACAATGGGAATGAGGCAAACTGCATGCTGCTAAAAAGCGCCGTCTTGGCGCTGTTGGTCGTTGGTTTGGCCGGCCCAGCCGTGTTACAGGCGCAGACGCCCAATGTCGTCCACTACACCACCACCATCGACAACGTGAAGTATCTGTTCGCCACGGCCGAACCGGTGGCGCATCTGAAGTCGGGCGACATCCTCGATACCAACACGCTCGACTGCTTCGGCAACGTTATCAAGAAGCCCGGGGACACGCTCAGCACGGTCAAAGGCGACAATCCGCTGGCCGGGCCATTTTTCGTCGAGGGCGCCGAACCCGGAGACACGCTCGCGGTCAAGATTCTCGGCCTCGAAGTGGATGGCGACACGGGCGTGGGCGCGTTCGCTCCCGGATTTGGTGCCATCAACGAGACCAACTACACACCGATGCTGCATACGCCGCTGCCCGAGCGCGTCTGGTTTTATCACATCGATCACGCAGCAAACACGGCCGCATTCAAGGCGCTCGATTCTGATTTCTCCGTCAAGGTTCCCTTGCATCCTTTCTTCGGCTGCATCGGCGTCGCGCCCGCCAATGGTGAGGCGCGCAGTTCAGTGGTCCCCGCGGAATTCGGCGGCAATATGGACTCGCCCGAAGCCAGCGTGGGCAACACGGTGTACTTCCCGGTGAATGTTAAGGGAGGACTGTTCTACATCGGCGACGGCCACGCCGCCATGGGAGATGGAGAAGTCGCCGGCACCGCCATCGAGGTTCCGCTGAAGGCGCGCGTGCAGTTAAGTGTCATCAAAGGCCGCACCATCGCCTGGCCCCAGTTCGAGAATGACGATGCCATCATGACCGTTGGCGCTTATCGTCCTCTGGATGATGCGGTGCGCATCGCGTTCACCGAACTTGTGCACTGGATCCACAAGGACTACGGATTGTCGGAACTCGATGCTTATGAGCTGCTGTCGCAAGTCGCGAGAATTCACCTCAACGAAATGGTGGATCCGAACTACGTGGTGGTCGCCTCGATCGAGAAAAGATATTTGCCCGCGCGGAAAACCAAATAAAGCCGGTCGCCCAAGCGGTGCTCACTCATCGTGCACTTTGCAATGAGTGCGAACCCGCCTCAAATGGCTGGCTCGCGCCTTCCCCAAGAAATGAAAACGCGGAATCGGCCATCAGCCCGCCTGCGGCGACCGCAACAATCCCACGCCGAGCGTGACCACCGAGAGGGCAAGAATCACTGCTCCAGCGTAGATCAGGGAGACTGCTCCACCGGCCTCGGTAGCGGCTGGCGGAAGCATCGAGAAAAAGAAGCCCGACGAAATTAGAATCGCGGCGAGCGGCACTCCGATTCGGACTGCCCACAGCAACGTACTGGGAAGCACGGCCGCATCCGCCAGCACCTGGCAAATCAGCGAAAGAATCACGATCACGCCCGCGTGGGCATGCCCGGCACGGAAAAAATTCTGGCGCAGCGGGTTGTCCATGTAGCCGCTGCCCTTGGTCATCAGCGAGGTCAGCAGAAAATATCCACCGTACTGAATCGTGGGCACGGTGATGAGGATGATCCCAGACATCATTCTGGCTTCGCGAGTCATAAGCTCTCCTTTACTCAGGCGTTGGGTCGAGCCCCTTTAACATAATTGCCGGGGAAATGCCCTACCGATTTTGCCGCGACTTTACGCTCCCCATCTTAAGCAAATAGCATCAAAGAATAAACCACTTGGACTGAGGCCCCCGACGATGGCCAGAGTAAGATTTTCGATCATGGTTCTGATGGTGGCGGTGTGCGTTCTGAGCGGATCGGAGACCGCTAGCGGCAACCTGCCATGGCCGGCGCCAAAGAAGGAAGCGATGCGTCTTCGCCTGGTGGCCCTGGCTTGGAATCATCCGCGTTCTTCTTTTTCCGCGAATGAAGAAGTCTTTGTCGCTGACAAGGAATTGGTCAAGGACGAAACGCGATTAGTGAAGCTGGTGTATATGTTTCTCTCCTACCAGCCGCGATTGTCTGATGAGGGTCTCGACTATTCCACTTTGCACGAACTGCGTGCTGTGCGAGATCCGCGGTGCGATGAGACGCTGGCTCAGATCACGACCGGCCAGACAGGAGACTGGCGCCAGAATCAGCCCCAGCTCAAATACTCCGCCGACGCGCCGCTCCTGACCTGTCGCGGCACAAAAGTCCTCTGCCCTGTTACGTAACGAACGCCGAGGATTACACCAGGCCGGTTCACGACGAATCAGAACCCCAGGAGCCGTCTCTGCCGAGTCTGAGCCCGCATCCTTGAGTTCTGTAGGTGCGACTCACAGGATAGTCAATAGGTGGCCTCACGGCGGGCGGTGCGCTTCCGCGCTTTTCTATCTTCCCGCGGGGATGCGGGCCTCAACGCCGCTCGGGAACTGGTCGTGAGTGATGCGCTCTTCGATCCTGGACACGAACTTCGGTGTGTGGGCGTTCACCATCTGCCGGATGCCGGGCCCGAACTCATGGAGGACGTTGATTCCCGCGTCACTACCAATCGTCGTTCCAAAATTGTTGAATGCCCCCGAAGTGGAGCGCGCCCAATATGGACGGTAAGCGGTGGAGATAACGACCGAAGTCAGCACCCCGAGGAAATATGAGGTGTTCACTCTCCTCTTCCCGGAGTCGTCACGCGTGATAAAAATACGCGAAGCTGCATAGGTGGCCCGGCCCATAAAGCTGTCGCTGGTCGAAGCGTAATAACGCGGGTCCTGCCTGAGCAACGACGGATACAGGTATTTACCAAAAAAGGCGCTGGACTCTTTTTGGATAAGCGCTACTTGATAGAGAGAGGCAAAGCTGGGCTGCGGTCCGGGAGTGAAATGTTCCACTTCGGTTTCGCGCATTACCCCCGCGTTGACCCCCACCGCGCCAAGCATCAAAGGCGAGCGGGCTTCATCGACGAACGCTTGAAATTTCTCAGCTTGAGTTGGAGGCTGGAACGACGGAGCATCGGGAAGGGATTTCCACGGACGCATCTCCGGGGGCTGTGCTTCGGACGAGTTTGACCCGTCAAAGTGTAACCCCTGAAGCACATCACGCGAAGCAGGTTCGCTCTGGCACAACGCCCCGCAAGCTGCCACTAGAAGAAAGGATATGACCCGGATTAGTGCGGTTCGCTTCACCATAACTCGGCCCTGCAAAGCGCCAAGCGGGGCTGCTTGGCGAGTCGTCGGAAGCACACCTTCTCAAAGCACAACTTGACGTTAGCACTCCACGGGCCATTCGTCTGAGCAAGAGTGCTCACAACGGGAGGCAGAAACTTGGTTTTCTGGCGGTAATTTAAGGGAGGGACAGTCGAATCCAGTGTGGGCTTGCCGCGCAGCTTCGGCCCAGATGAAAGAGTTTGCAGCAACGATTGAAGGAGCTATGAGTTGTCAAGCATTCTTGATATCGGCTCCCGGCTAGTCCCGGGCAGCGATTGCAGCAGGCGACAGCTGGCTCGGCACGCTACCGAAGACGAACCTTCGCGGTGATTGGCAGCCGCGGACAGGCTGAGGGCGCGCTCCACTCCCGGACCACCGAGAGCAGCATCGCAGCCGCGAAGAAGGCAAACACCAGAGTGCGGGAGCGCATAGTCGTCACGTTGATATCATGACGCGTGACAACCGATCTGGCAAGCGCTCGACTTCTCCCCATCGGATGGAGAACAATCCATCTCGACGATACAGAATCAAGGCGTCGCGCCGATCGGTTCCTTATCGCGTCTTTCCTCATCCAATGAAGTGATGCCCCCGAGAACTGAGGCGACCATCACGAAAGCTACCGAGCCATATTTGGAAGTGGGCTTAATCTGCGCCGATCGCGACGGCAATCGCATTCGCATTGACCGCGTCGATCGTGACGCTGGAAGACTTTTCTACCATTTTCTGAACGACGAGCTCCGTGTGCAGGAAGGTGTTCAAGAGCGCTCCATCGAGCAATTCCTGGCGGAAGGCTGGTACATGGCGGCCTCAGGAAGATCGCTGTAGCAGGCTGGGGAAGATACCAGACCGAATCGCGATCAATGGGACGCAGTCCGCATCAGCGCTAGCGTCGTCAGGTCGTTGTCTGTGGGAGTCGTCGGTGTGAACTTCCGAGCCGCCTGCAGAATGGTCATGCACAGTTCGCTCGCGCTGAGCGCGGTCGCGAGCTGAAAGTTTTGTTTCACCCCGTCTAGTCCAAATTCCGCAGCCTGGTGGTCCGCGTCGACATAGTCCGCTTCGACGATTCCGCGCGAGACAATCAGAAGAGCCGAGCCGGGCATAAGGTGACAACTAGCCGCGCTCTGCATCGTGTGCGAGAACAAGCCCAGCGGCAGCCCGGTTGCCTCGAGGAGCGTGATTCCCGTGTTGTCGCGAAGCAGCCCCGGAGTGTGGCCTGCATTGGCATAGCACACCGTCCCCAGCTGTTCGTTATAGCAACCGATGAATGCCGGACAACTGCGAAGACCGCCGCGCAAAATGGTTAGGTTCATCTCGTTGCACAGCTCGATCATGGCGGTGGTCTCGTTGAAGTCTTCTCCGGAGAGAAGCTCGGGTGCGAGGCTTCGGAACGTCTTCTGCATCGCAATCAGGATTTCACGCGTGTCCGCCCGCAGGCCGGCGACGTCGAGCAGCACGAACAGCATACGCGACTGCCCCACCCTCAGGAACTCATAGAAATCGCCAGCCACGCGCTGCCCGCTGTACACGGCGGCAATCTCGGCGTGACGCAGCATCGGCGCATCGCAATGCAGCGGGTCCGCGAGAGGCGCTGCTACTTCGTCCAGCTTGAACAACGAGCGCCAGAAACCCGGCGAGGGTAAGTTGAGTCTCCCAACGTCCACCCTCTCCGTCATAGCGGGACTCCCGCAACATGGGTGCCAGGCGCCTGAGGGAAGACCGAGGTCCGAGGCAATGCGGAGTTCTGCCGCAAAACGAAACTCTGCCGTAAAGCGAACCTAAGACGAGAAGTCGGCACCTGCCTAGCTAATCGGCAGTTTGGCTTCGATGCCTTAGTGGAACTGGTTTAGTGGGGATAATCGCGGCTAATGTGGTAAATAGCCCGACTCCATGGGTAGTTTACCGTCTACTTTGACGACACTCACGCGGTCGGTGATTGATCTTTCTTCCACGAACCCGATCGCGCCTGGAGTGGACGCCACCGCATCAATCACATCCGCATCCGAACCCACCGCACGGATCGAATCTTTGTGCAAGGCGAGCAGCGCTTTCACTTGCCCCTCGGTCATCTTGTTTAGATGTTCCAGCGTAGTGATCTCGTCCGACGAAGAGTTATGCAACACCAGCACCACATTTCTGCCGTCGGCCCACTTCTTCACTTCGCCTTTGAAAATCTTAGCCAAATGAGCGGACGTGACGTTCTGAACCGTGTTGTCCTTATTAACCACGACCGCCATATGGTGCGCAAAACAGGGGGTGAGCGACAACGTCACCGACGCAAACAGACAGAGAATCCGGTGGTACTTCATAGCCTCAGGTTACTCTCGCTGCCGAAGGATTCTCGTCAAAAAATTGTCAAAAGCGCAGGAGGAACCAGTCTCGTAACAGGGTTCGCCATCTTTCAGAATTGCCGCCTTTCAGAATCCCATGATGTTGTATCCGCAATCCACGTGGATGATTTCGCCTGTAATGCCCGAGCTTGCATCGGAGGCGAGGAACACGCCGGCGCTGCCCACCTCGCTGACGTCCACATTGCATTGCAGCGGCGCACGCTCGGCATGCGCACGCAGCATGTCTCCGAGGCCGGAGATGCCGCGAGCCGCCAGCGTCTTGATCGGCCCCGCCGAGATCGCGTTGACTCGGATCTTCCGTCGCCCCAGATCGTGCGCCAGATACCGGACCGTGCATTCGAGCGCGGCCTTGGCCACGGCCATGACGTTATAGTGCGGCACCACTTTTTCCGCACCGTAGTAAGTCATGGTAATGACGCTGCCTCCATCTTCCATCAGCGGTGCTGCTGCTCGGCACACCGCGATCAGCGAATACACGCTTACGTCGTGCGCCACACGAAAGCCCTCGCGCGAAGTATTCACGAAGTCGCCCTTCAGTTCCTCGGCTGGCGCAAACGCGACGCTGTGCACCAGCGTGTGCAGCTTCCCGTAGCGAGCTTTCAGTTTTTCGAAGAGCTGCGCGATTTCTGCGTCCTTCGAAACATCGCACATGAAAGCTTCCGCGCCCGGCAGCGACAGAATCAGGTCTTTTGCCTCCATCTCCATCCGCTCATTCTGATAAGTGATAGCGAGGTTCGCTCCCGCCGCGTGCAGTCCTTGCGCAATTGCCCACGCGATCGAGCGTTTGTTCGCCACTCCGAAGACGACCGCCGTCCGGCCTTTCAAATCCTCAAACATGAGAAACGCTCCTGTACGAAATTAATAAGAATAGCAGGGGATGAAGTCCCCTTTGTTCCTCTGTGGTGGAAGCCATTCTCGGCGAACGCAACAAATGCGTAGTACTAATCCGCGACCGAGGCCACTACCTGCCGAGCGCGAATCGGCCAGCATGCACTCCCGAATGCGACCGCATACACTGCCGCAATCACACCGAACCCAGCCGCCAGGCTAATTCGCGATGCGATCCAGCCCACCGCGAGCCCCAGCGCCACCTGCAAAAATGTTCCAAAGAAATAAAAAGTATTCTGCACGCGTCCCATAAACTGCGGCGGAACTTGCTCCATCAAGCTGGTGTTCATGGCCACGCCGCTGACGCCTCGCGCCGACCCCATCAAACCATAAAGAAATACGGCCAGCGCCAGCCAAGCCGAAAACGGCGAAAGCGCCATCGTAAGAGTCAGCAGCAGCATCGAAAGCGCAATCGAAATGCGTGCCCCCATCCGCGTAATCAGCGCCGGGGCATAAAGAGCGCTCAGGAAAGCCCCCACGCCCCATCCCCCGTTCAACCATCCGTAGCCGGTCGCGCCGGCGTGAAACACGCGATCGCTGAGCGGTGCCGTGACCACCACCCCCGTCATCATCGCGCCCAGAAACAAAGCCCAACTCGTCCCCAGAAAAACGACACTGCGATGCTCGCGCAGAAAGACAAGCCCTTCGCGCATCTCGCGTAGGAAGCGTCCGACCGCGGTTTCCGCCGCCTCCAGATCGTGTCGAAGTTCGACTACTCGCGGTACAACATGCCGCCCCTGGCGCACCGCAAAGTAGCACGAGAAAGAAACGACATAGGTGCCCACGTCGATGAGCAACACGCCGCCCAGGCCAATGTGCTCATACACAAACCCGACAATCGCGCCGGCAATTAGCCAGCCGCCCTGGATCCCCGCCAGGAGAAATGTATTCGACTTCACGAACTCGCCCTCGGGCGTCAACTCCTGAATCAGCGCTGTAATCGTCGGCCAGAACATCCAGAAGCCCGCCGCAACCAGCGTGTTCATCAAGTAGAGTTCCCACACCTGCACGCGATGAAAGAACGCCAGCACCGTGACCGCAAGAATGACAACCGCACGCCCTGCATCGAGCCACATCACCAGCCGCCGCCGGTCTTCGCGATCAATAATGACGCCGGTGAAGGGAAGCATCAGCATGGCCGGAATCGTCTGCAGCGCGGCAAACGTGCCCAAAGCCATTTCGGAGTGAGTGCGCTGCAAAATCGTCCAGGCCACCGCGGCGGAGTTCATCCCGCTGCCCAGCATGGAGATGACATTCGCCGCAAACACAAATCGCAGCGAGCGTTTTTGCAGAATGGAACGCATCATTCGAATCTAACATGAGGAGCTTCTTGGCTCTCAGTTCTCAGCTTCCGATGGCGGCATCTTGCTGAACACTTCAAAACAATTTGTCATGCTGAGCGAAGCGAAGCATCTGTTGTATTGCCCGTCCCTGAAAGTTCGCGGTTACGCTAAGATGTTGGGGAGAACATGCCGTCGCGAACTCCACTCTTTTGGTTTTGCGCTGCGCTCTGCGCGATGACCTTGGCTGCGTCCTCGATTGCCTTGTCCGCACCCGCTCCGCTCGGAGCAGTTGCCTTTGAGCTAATCGACAATCGCATCTTCGTCAACGTGATGATCAATGGCCATGGCCCGTTCCACATGATCCTGGATACCGGCGCCAACCTGGCTGTCAGCCCAGAGGTAGCGCAAAAGACGGGTCTGATAGTTAAGAGCACCACCGAGACCGGAGGTGTAGGAGAAAAAAGTGTCGAGGCGCAGAATAGTCATGTCCGCGAACTGAGCTTCGGCCCTGTACATCTTTCTAATCTCGAGTGCGACATCATCTCCACCGCGGATTCTCCCTA
>Ga0307474_10002311_pt1 | contig 13716 bp, 9 predicted proteins | sample atmos_gasesECM1C_2_FD_203312 | JGI IMG/M metagenome (GOLD analysis project Ga0307474, IMG submission 203312) | Hardwood forest soil microbial communities from Morgan-Monroe State Forest, Indiana, United States - atmos_gasesECM1C_05 | ecosystem: Environmental > Terrestrial > Soil > Temperate... | reverse complement strand
GAATCCGCCGCAGCCCGATGTAGATCAGGTAGCCAGCACCCGCATATTTGACCAGCGCAAACGCCAACGCCGAGGAAGCCAGCAGCGCTGATAACCCGAGCGTCGATGCCAGCACGTGCACCAGCGTGCCGGTTGTAATGCCAAAAACCGACGCCAAGCCGGCAATGCGGCCCTGCTCCACGCTGCGCGCGACGATATAGAGAACGGCCGGACCGGGAGTCAGCAGCAGCAGGGTCGCCGCCACGGCAAACACCTCAATCGACGCAGCGCTTGGAATGACGATGTCCATCAAGGAAGCTCCGTATGAGTGCCGCTGTACTTTAACTGAAGCTGATCGTTCTCTCCGACCCATTAACACTCGGCGAGTGTTAGGGAACGAATTGAATCTCCTGGCTATTGGGAATATCGCTCGAAACCTTCGCCGCACTGATGAGTTCATTCAAGAGCGATAGTGCCTGAAGGCTGTGGTTTCGCGGGGCTGCCGGGTCGCGCTCCTCGTCGGTGTGGATCGCAAAACGCGTACCGCGGTAAGCAACCTGGGTAAATCCCGGTTGTGAATCGCTCGAAAGTTGAAATAGCGTGTGCGATACGGCAGCGCCATTCGGCTCGGTATCGGTCCACTGGGCCGCCGCGGTATTCCGGGCGCGCAGCAACGCCCCCAGATAACCGATCACTTCGGCGATGGAGCGCCATTCGACGTGACTGTACGTACCTGAGTCCTGGGCATTATCCTCTTCGGTGTACGCCGGCAATACCAGCTCGTGTTGCCCACACGCCCCCTTGGGCAGGACCGCCGCTACGCGGTCGACCTTGAGGTTGGCAGCGAGCGAGCCGTTCTGTGGCGAGCGGGGGCCCGTATTTGCATTCGCTCCGGCACCTGTCGCGGCGCTGGTATTCGATTGCGAAATCTCGCCAGTTTTGCCCGCTCCCCCTTTGGCCGCGGCCTTAAGTGCCAGTGCGTAGTTGCTCAGCGCCACCTCTTCCTCGCGCTCTTCGCCCAAGGGGGCGGAGGGTGAGGTAAGGGCGTCCGTGGTGAGCTTGGACCGACTCACGCACAGCACTACCTGCTGTGGGTATTCGCGATACAGCTGCAACCGGAGCGAGCCGTCAGGGGTTCGCGGAGCGGCATTACCGACGTAGAACGATCCACCTCCCAACGGCATCAAATACTCATAAGCCCCCAGAAGCGCCGCGTTAGCCGCGTTCGGAACATCGGTTCTCTCGATGCGACTCGAGGACACGGCCTTGGTGCTCCCCTCCGAGGTGGTGCTGACGGAGGTCACGGTCGACGGATCCAGAGGCGGTCCCAGCGGCTCGAGCACCGTGAGCGCCCGCATGCTGATGCCCGGGAACCAGGAATGGATCTTGGCGGAGAACGCCGCCATCGCTATGGATGAATTCGGGTCGTTGAGGTATTCGTGATAGCCATTGGCGTCCTTGAGATTGATGGACTTGATGAACAGGCGCAGCAGAAATTCCCGATCCAGCCCCGTGCTCCATTTGCTCACGACATACACAGGCGAGATCGGCTGGATAATACCGAGAGTAAAGCCTTGCGTATTGAGCGAAGCCATACTCCACGTCGGCGAGGAACTCGCCTGAATGCCAGGCGTGATGCTCGCGTTGAAGTTTGTCCCGGATGCGGTCCTGTAGCCCGTCGTTGCTGCCAACGATCCCTGCATCGATACCGCGCCGTTGATCGTGCTCAGCGCGAGAAGATTAATGGGCGCCTCGTCCCGTGCCCGCAGAATCGTGTAGATCAGCATCTGATCGTTGTAGTTGGCAACTCCAGCGTTGTAATCCAGCGCATCACGTTGGATCGAGGTTGCCATCGAGCATGCACACAGCGCCAACACCAAGGCCGCCACGGCCACTAAACGCACCCTCGATTGAATCTTCATGATCCTTCCTTACCGGTTGAGCAATCCCATGACCTGAGCGCCTAAACGCCACCATCTTCAATGGTGCCAACACCCCCACGCAGTCGTCCAAACTCCGCCGCGCTTGGCGTCGCGCTATATTGAGGCAACTCATCCGCGATGCTGTACCAAGAACATTTCGAGCCGATGTTGATATTGGCCAGCGGGCGCAACTTCGCATCCGTATCCAGGGTTGCCACAATCAGACTAATCATTCCCTTTGATGGCGAATGATTGTACAAACGAGTTCCACATCTGGAACAAAACACCCGCAAAGAGTTCAGCGTTTTAACTTCATAGCTTGAAAGCAAGGTTTTCCCCTCTACGATCTCAAACCTACTGAAAGGCATGATCAGGAGGGTGGTAAACGCCGCGCCGTGAGCTTTGCTGCAAAACCTGCAATGGCAATTGACCACGAACTTTAAATCATCGTCGACGAAATACTTGACCGAGCCACAAAGGCAACTACCGCGATGCATCTTTTGTCCTCCGGCGCGGCATCGGCACATGCAGAGCAAGACCGCCGGTCACCATCCAGAAAATCTCGGCCAATTCGCGCTAACTCGCCCCGACTCGTCCAACACGTGATAGCAGTCGAAATGATCAGCTGTCGCGCAGGCATGATTCGGCAAAATGCGCACGAGAGTTCCCACGCCAAGTTCAGGAAGCGCCGACTCCGAGCCCTCTCGTATCGCCAAGATGCCGTGCTCCTGGTTCACGCTGCGCACAACGAGATCGCCATACGCTCTGCCCGCGACGTCGCATATCAGGCCGTATCCTTGATCCACGGCCTGTCGCGACGTGCCGCGATCTTGACTGAGTGCCGTCCATCCCGCATCGACCACGATCCAACCCTTTTCGCGCTGATGTCCGATCACTGTGGATAGCACGCTCAGGGCGATATCATCGATTGCGCATACCCCCACGCCGTGCATGACCAGATCAAAGAACACGAATACGCCCGCGCGCACTTCCGTGACGCCGCGCAAGTCCTGAGCAAAATGCGCCGTCGGTGTGGAGCCCACGCTGACCACCGGGCACGGCAATCCCGCGGCGCGCAATTGCTCTGCGCACAGCACCGCATTCGAGCGCTCTTGCTCCGCCATGAGCCGAAGAAAAATTGCACCCGCTTGATCATAAGAGGCGCCGGCATGCGTCATCACCCCTCGCAGTTCCGCACCGCCCTCATGCAACCTGCGTCCAACCTCGATGAGCGCCGCATCGCCGGGTCTGATGCCACTTCGATGCCCATCGGAATCGATTTCGATCAACACCGGAATGCGCTGCCGGACGTTGCAGGCTGCCACAACGGCCTCAGCTTGCTCGAGGCTGTCTAAGATGATGCACAAATCCACGCCGCCTCGACGCAACGCAGCCACGCGCGACAGCTTGTTGGGCGCGATGCCAACGGCATAAAGGATATCGCGCACGCCGCCTGCGGCGAATTGCTCCGCCTCCTTCAGCGTCGAGACGGTGCAGGGACCGCTCGCCGCGGGCATGAGCAACCGCGCGATATCGATGCTCTTCGCAGTTTTCAGATGCGGCCGAAACCCAACGCCGAGCGCGCTCAAGCCCTGCTTAAGTCTTGAAATATTGCGTTCCATGCGATGTCTTTCCAGCAGCAAGCACGGCGTCGCCAACGCTTCAATTCCTTCACTCGATTTGCTCACGCTCACTCCAAAAACCAAAATGAACCGCCGCCCCTGCCCCGCGCACGATCCATGCCAATACGCTGCGGCAATTCAAGGCTCAATGGTACAGAGCATTTTCTGCGTCGTCCGCGTCGAATTGAATAGCCCTCAACTTGGCGAGTCATGCGCTTTCCCGCGACTCTCATGTATATTTGAGCCTGAGCGGCCCTTGCTGCGCCTGCAATCAATCCAAGTGAGGTTCATGCTGCATGAAGATTCATTCCTCGTTGTTGATTGCATATTTTCTCATCAGCGCATCGCCAACCTGCACGTCGGCCCGCGTACCCATTCCGGACACGCCCGGCAAGGTTTTCGACCTGGCCTGGGTCGGCAAAATGACGCGCGTCTCGGATCCGCAAATTGCGCCCGACGGCAAATCGCTCGTGACGGTCGTGACCCAATCTGACTACGAGAACGATCTCAATGTATCGGAGCTCGCGCTGGTCGACATCAGCTCCGCCACGACCCGTTTTCTCACCCATGGACGCAAGAACGCAGGGTTTCCCCGATGGTCGCCGAACGGAGACCGTATCGCCTTTCTCGCATCGGACGGGGACAAACACAATCAGATATTCGTACTTGAGATGGCTGGCGGAGATGCGTTCCAGGTCACCAAGAGCCCCACGTCAATTCAGCAATTTGCGTGGAAGCCCGATGGTACCGCTTTGGCGTACGCAGCCATTGATGAAGCGCCCAAGAGGACCGGAGCGGACAAGTTCGACGACGCGTTCGAAGTCGGCAACGGCAGTTTCTTGGATAGAGAGAAGGCCCTGCCGACGCATCTGTGGCTGATTTCTGCCGCGGGCGGCGAGGCCAAGCGGTTGACCTCGGGTGCTTGGACACTGCCGGTGGCATTTCCTCCGGGGCCGCCCGCATCGCCGATCGCCTTTACTGCGGATGGGAACAAGCTGATTTACGTGCGCCTGGAGACCACGTATTCAGGAGACCGCCGCCACTCCTCGCCGCAGGTATTGGATCTCGTCACGGGAAGATCCGAGCCCATCACGACGCATGCGATGTTTGCGTCGTTTCCAGTCCCCTCGCCGGACGGGAAGCATATTGCCTATCTCTACCCCCGCGATGGCTCCGACCGCAACTACCAGGATGTCTCCGTTGTGGACGGACTGAAGGGCGACGGCCGCAACATTACGCGTGCCATCGACCGAAATTTTTTCCGTGCGCTGTGGACGCCGGACGGCAAGGCGATTGTGACCGGAGGCAATGATGGCGCCACCGCCAGCCTGTGGATCCAGCCAATCGACGGTCGCGCGGCCAAGCTAGACCTGGGCGACGTGACTCCCAATACGGGATTCTGGCTCGACGCCGATGTGGGGCCGCAGGGACAGATTGCTTTCAGCGGCACCGAACCGCATCGTCCCGCGGAAATCTACGTCCTTGACTCGCCCGGCGCAAAGCCGCGCCGCCTGACGAGATTCAATGCCGACTTTGATGCGCTGACGCTCGGCAAGAGCGAAGTGGTCACTTGGAAAAGCCCGGATAAAGCGCCAAAGAATTGGACCGAAAACGGGATACTGACCTATCCACCGAACTATGCATCCGGAAAGAAGCTGCCGTTGGTGCTCTATATTCACGGCGGACCCACTTCTTCCTCGAAGAATGCTTTTTCGGTATTCGTACAGCTGATCGCCGCCCAAGGATGGCTGGTTTTTGAACCCAATTATCGCGGAAGCGACAATCTCGGCAACGACTACGGCCGCGCAATTGTGGATGATTCCGGCGACGGACCCGGTCGGGACGTATTTGCGGGAATCGAGATGCTGAAGAAGCGCGGCATCGTGGATGAAGCCAATATTGCCGTCACCGGGTGGAGCTACGGCGGCTACATGACCAGTTGGCTGATCGGCCACGCGCAGTTCTGGAAGGCCGCGATTGCGGGTGCACCGGTGACCAATTTGCTCGATCAATACACGCTGTCAGATGCCAACGTGGCGCGCGCGGCATCGATCGGCGGCTCTCCTTTTACGGCTGATTGGATGAAGCATTGGGTGGAGCAGTCGCCCATTACCTACTACCAGAAGATGAAAACGCCCACTTTGGTGCTGCAAGACGTCGGCGATTACCGGGTGACCATTACGCAGGGATATGAGTTGTATCACGCCCTCAAGGATCGGGGGATTGAGACCCAGTTTTATGCCTATCCGATCGGTGGGCACAGTCCGGCCGATCCGGTCCGCATTCGGGATGTGTATCGGCGCTGGATCGAGTGGCTTGACCTATACCTGCCGCACAGCTAGTACGATCTTTCCTATGCCGCCTCTCTCCGCCGACGCCTGCGCCTCGCCCGCATCGCGAAGAGGCATCCGGCGACCGATTGGCAATAGGAATTTCCCGTCTCGGACGTCATCGGCAAACTCGCGGAGTTTCGAGGCATCGGGACGCCCGAACACCCGGGTCACAGTGACCGTCGGATTCAGCTTGGATGTCTGGTCTGGGAACACCGAGGCATAGCCGAAGTTTCCACCGTTCTTCACTCTTGCAAATAGTTTCGCGGCCGTTTCGCCCCCAACCGTATCGGCGACGCCGTCCACCATCGCAAGCCCCGCGATCGCGGAATCGTCGTCAATGGCTACCGCATCGGAGACACCCAGCGTCCGCGCTTCCGCCAGCTGCCGGGCGCGGACGCCGGCAATTACGTTGACGCCGAGTTTCTTGGCGGAGTGCACGGCGGCCCGCCCGACGCTTCCGAGCGCTCCGGTCACGAGAAGCGTCTGGCCACGTTGCGCCCGCGCCGCCACCCGCACGAGCTGATCACCCGTCAACGTTACCAGCGGTAGGGCTGCGGAATCGACCAGGTCCAACCCGTCAGGAAGATGGGTGAGAATGGAGCCTTCAACCGCGACGAATTCAGCGTAGGTCTCCGTGGCCAGTGCCAAAACTCGATCACCCGGCTTGAAGGTGCGAATGTTGCGTCCCACCCCCCGGACCACCCCGCTCACATCTCTGCCGAGAATCGCCGGCAGCTTTAGCGGAAAATCCTTTTGCCGCGCGCCCGATCGTACTTTCCAATCAATGGGGTTCACGCTGGTCGCCGCGTTTTCCACGAGCACCGCGTCGTCGCTCACCGCCGGCTCGGGAACATTGTCCTCATATTTAAGATTTTCAGGACCACCATATTCGTACAAGCGAACTGCCTTCACTTCAGCCTCCAAATCCGAGTAGCGCCTTGCGTGCCGCGCAAGGGCGGAATTGATTCAGTTTACCGAGAGAGTCCGACGCCGGCTAACTGGCGAAGATTCTTGCGCCGAGGGTGGTATTGTATGCTACAGTCAGTAACATTATGCGCAGTAGCACTAACCCGACACCACGCGCAACCGCCGCAGTGGGCATGGCGTTTTGCATGGTCGGACTGGGCGCCATCTCGATGCAATGTAAATCCGAGGAGGCGGCGCATTTGCCCGATACGCCGCCAGGTAGGTTGGTCGGCGACTGGATAAATGCCTGCCAGGCACAAGACCCCGCGCGGTTGACGGCATGGTTCACCGCGAATCTCTCGGAGCAGGCCGGCAAGCAGGCGCCCGCACAGTTTCGTGCCCGGCAGGACTTTGGTCTTTGCGAGGCCAACGGCGGCTTTCGCTTGGCGGGGATCGCAAAAGATGAGGCCGGTACAATCTCAGTCCTGCTGATCGGCCTGAAATCCGACATCTGGTTCGAGCAGAGCCTCGCGGTCAACGGTGCGGGCCAACTGGATCGAGCCAGACTAAATCCTACTGCTCCCGCAGAGTCAGCGTTGCCGAAGCATTTGAGCGATGACGCCATCGCACATGAAGTGAGCAGTGCGGTTGCGAAGCTGTCGGGCATGGGGCTGTTCTCGGGTATCGTCACCGTGGCGCGCGGCGGAAAAACAATCGCCAGTGCCACTGCGGGATATGCCGACCTCGCAAAGAAAACGCCATTCACTGGCTCAACCCAGTTTACGCTCGGCTCGATGGGAAAAATGTTCACGGCCGCTGCGATCGGCCGGCTGGTCGACCAGGGGAAGATGTCTTTCGACGATAGAGTGGGCAAATTCTTCCCGGATTACCCCAATCAGACGGTTCGCGACAAGGCGACGGTGGGAATGCTCCTGTCTCACACCGCCGGCCTTGGCGACTTCCTCTTCAAGCGAACGCCCGACATGATGAAGAATGGTGTCAAGCGCGCTACGGAGTTCATGCCTCTTTACGACACGGAAGAACCCCAATTCGCGCCCGGAACCAGTTGGGCCTATAGCAACGCCGGGCTCGCGCTCGCCGGGGCAATCTTGGAGAAAGTGTCTGGGGAAGACTATCCGGGCTATCTACGCAAGCACATCTTTGCCGTCGCGGGGATGACGAACAGCGATCCCAACAATATTCCCCACACGACTGCAAGGATGGTTACGCCGTATACAAAAATGTCCGAACATGGTCCATCGCCCGATTGGCATGAGGCCGAACACGACATCGGCAGTCCAGCCGGCGGTGCGATTTCAACCGCCGACGATCTAGTGCGCTTCGCCGATGCATTGCGTAACGGCAAATTGATGAGCAACGCAACCTTTGAGGAGATGAGCAAGCCGCACGGAAGCGCGCTTGCCGCAAAATATGGCTACGCAATGGAGATCGGCGAGTTATACGGCCGTACCGTCATCGGTCACGGCGGCGGATTCCCGGGCGTAAGCACACGACTGTATCTCGTGCTGGGTTCGCCGTACACGGTGGTGGCATTGGCAAACATGGATCCACCGGCGGCCGAGTACGCTGGCTCGAAGGTGGTCGCGATCATGGCGGAAAAAGCAAAGTCGGGCAAATAGCAAAAATAAGTGCGCTGTACGGAAAATCATCGGTGACGCCGCTGCGGAAATCGCCTCAGTCAGGCTTTCTTCGCCTCCACATAAATTGATTCGTCTTTCCTTTCATATAAATCCAGCGGCTCGGAATTGGTTATTCGGGTATGCCCTACCTCCACAGACTGCACGTCCGTGAATCCACTCTTGACCAGCAGCTTGCACAGGGATCTGCTGTCGTACATCCATTGGTGATGCCTCGTGCCAACGAGCAGTATTGACAGACGCTCGGACATGCTTCGCGGCCTCGGTATGCACATATAGGCAGACTCGATAAAAGAATCTGCGTCGCCATCGTCGATGTACTTTTGGACTAATGTCTTAATATCCGGAACGGCCAACCTGATAATGCCGTCTGGTGCCAGAACCCTGCGCGCCTCATCCAGAAAGCACTTGGCTTCAACACGGTCGAGATGTTCGAGCATATGAGAACTGTAAAGGACCTCAACCGAATCATCCGGAAGTGGAATTCTCTTAGCGGCGTTAGCCCAAACAATTTCATTGCTCTGACAGAATTTTATCCGCGCCCATTGAGCGCTATTTATGAGCCTGGTTTTGCGAAGAATATTACAAAGAGCAGGATAGGACGACAGCCTGATGCTCATCGAGTTGTCAAAGTTAAGCCAGCCAATTGTGGGCGTCTCGCCGCAACCAATGTTCGCCCTCTTCACTTCACGACCCACGATGACGACCCACGATGGCCCCCGGCAACGTTAGGGCTGCGGCGGCACAATTCCACTCGGCGGGTAGGCTGGAAGCAGCGGCGGTGGCGGCGGCAGTCCGGCCGGTTTGCCGGCGATCGCCTTGAGCATCAGATCGACTGCTGCCTCCAGTTGCGCATCGTGGCCGGCGAGCAAATCGGCCGGCAGATTCTCGATGTCGAGATCGGGCTCGACTCCACGGTTCTCGACCGCCCACTGACTATCGAGCGTGTAGAGCGCGTCCTCGGGAATCGTGATGTATCCGCCGTCCATTAATTGCCAGTTGCCGCGGATTCCGCGTACGCCGCCCCAGGAGCGCGTGCCGACCAGTTTGCCGAGACCATAAAGACGGAACAGATAGGGGAAAATATCGCCGTCAGAGGCCGACCAATGATTGAGCAGCGCCACCTTGGGGCCGTTCAAGATCTCCTGCGGCTCGGTCGAGATCGCGGACTCGCGATTGGTTGCGAGCGACACCAGCATGCGCCGCAGGCGCTCAAGGGCAAAGGGGGCGATGAATCCGCCCCCATTCCACCGGTCATCCATAATCAAGGCTTGTTTTCCGAGCTGCGCATAGAATTGGCGCACGAACTGCTGCAGTCCCAGTTGTTCCATATCCGACATGTAGACATAGCCGACGCGGCCCCCGGACAGCTTGTCGACGACGGCGCGATTGTGCGCGATCCAGGCAGACTCACGCAGACTCAGCTCCGTCGTAACGGGCGTGACGATGATGTGACGAGGCGCGCCGCCGGGGTTATCGGCAATGGTGAGATCCACGGTCGTGTCGGCATCTGCAAGCTGCAGGAGGCTGTCCGGATCGGTCGGTGCGCGGAGTTCGGCGCCGTTGATCGCCAGCAGATAATTCCCAGCCTTCACATTGAGACCGGGCTGAGCCAGCGGGCTGCGGTAATCGGTGCGCGTGTTGTCGCCCGGATAAATCGTGGCGAAGCGGTAGCGGCCGGAGGCGGCGTCGAGCGCCCAATCCACTCCCAGCAGGGCACTGTGCGCCGGCGGCGTGGCGTCGCCGTCGTCGCCGCCGCCGACATAGGTGTGGGAATTGCTGATTTCGCCCAGCATCTGCCCGATCAAGTAGTTGAGATCTTCTCGCGAGCCGGCGAGCGGCAGAAGCTTGCGGTAGCTGTCGTGCACTCCTTTCCAGTCCTCGCCGTTCATGAGCGGCGAGTAGAACAGGTCCCGCTCGAGCCGCCACGCATTTTCGAACATCTCCGCCCATTCCAAGGCGGGGTCCACTTGTTCGCGCAAATGATCGAGCTTCAGCTGCTTTTTGGTCTCCGCGTCCTTGGCGGCGTCCGCCTTGGTGGCGAGCACGGTGTAATCCTTGTCGTGCTTGATCAGCACACGCGACCCGTCGAGCGACAAGGAATAGCTGTCCACGTCCTCGGTGATGAGCGAGGATTTGCGCATTTTAAGATCGAAGAAGCGCAACGCCGTCTTCTCTCCGCTGAGTGTTCCCTCGATGAGCCCCAGCGGCTGCGTCAGATAGTAAATGCGATCTTTGCGCACGTCGAATTGGTTGACGTTTGCCGCATCGATCGGCAGCGCCACCGCCCGCGCCATCAGACCATCGAGATCGATCCGGATCGGCTTGATCGGACCGACGGGTTGCTGGGGCGCTTGCTTATCGGCCTTCTTGTCGTCGTCACTTTCGGACTTGTTGGCTTTGCCGTGCTTCGCGTCATCCTCCCGCACCGACGGACCGTCGTCAGGGGGGCTGCTCGCCTCGTCGGACATTGGCGCGACCGGAGAGGCCGTGTCCCGCGCCAGCGGTATTGCGTAGATTCCCGTCGACTTCAAAATCGCGAAATCGAACTCAATGTCCGATCCGACGGGATTCTCGTGGCGGCTCGATGTGAAATACAGATACTTTCCGTCGGGCGACCACGCGGGATTCGAATCGATCCCACTGCCGTCTCCTAGACGGGTCAATTTTTCCGTCGCCAATTCGTATAGCACCAGGTCGCGCCGCCGCCCCACCGCGGACAGGCTGAAGGCGAGCCAACGCCCGTCCGGCGAGAATGCCTGGTCGTGGATTTCGGAGAGTTTGTCCTGCGCCACTTGTTTCGGCTTTCCGGCATTGGTGCCGACGATCCAGAGTCGGTGGGCGCCATCCGAGAACGTCAGCGTTTTCCCATCCGGTGAGAATAAGGGTCCATAAAAATAGCCTTCCGCAAAAGACGTCAGGATCCTTTCCGGTCCCCCTTCCGCGGGACGCACGGCGATTTGTTGCGCGCCGCCGGCATCGGTGGTGTAGGCGATGGTCCGGCCGTCGGGCGACCACGCCGGATGGTCTTCGTCCGCGCCTTGCGTGCCGGTCAGATTGCGCGTCGCGCCATATTCGCTCGGTACGCTGAATAGATCGCCGCGTGCCGAAAACAAAGTCCGTTTACCGTTCGGCGCCAGCGCGAAGTCCACTTGGCCGGCCGGATCGACTGAGCGGATTGCCTCTTTGACGTCGGCCACATGGGCGCGTGTGCGTAGAGCGTCGTCCGGTATGCTAAGCGGAACCTCCTCGACATGCTCGCCGGGCAAATCCAGTCGATAGAGTTTGCCTCCCTGCTGGAAGGCGATGGCATCGCCGCCCAATGCGGGAAAATCGATATCGTAGTCTGTGAAGTGCGTGACCTCCCGCGTCTGTTTGGTGTCCGTATCCATGACCCAGATGTTGGCTCGACGGTGCGCGTCCTGATCCGAGAGATAGTAGATCCGATTTCCGTACCACATCGGCGAGGTGTTCGTGCCGGACCAGTTCGTCAGTTGCTTAAGCTCACGTGTCTTGAAATCGTAGGTGAACAACTGCTGCGCGAGGCCGCCGTTGTAGCGCTTCCAGGTTCGGAAGTTTCGAAAGATGCGGTTATAAACGATGCTGTGCCCGTCGGGCCCAAAAGTCGCCAAGCCGACTGCGCTATCGATTTCCAAGGGTGTCGGGGCTCCGCCCGCGACGGGAACTTGATAAAGATTTTGGATCCAACCGTTCCATTGATCTCGCTTGGAAAGATAAACGACGCTGCGGGAGTCCGCTGTCCAGGTAACTACCATGTTGTCGGGCCCATGGCGACCGCCGGTGCCTGCTTCCGTCGCCGGGTGGAACGTCAGGCGCCGCGCGGCGCCGCCCGCGGCAGGAATCACCCAAATGTCCGTGCCTGCTTTGCCCGCCTCGGTATAGGCGATCCACTTGCCGTCCGGCGAGACCCGCGGGAACATGTCCTGGCCCGGCGCGCTGGTCAGCCGCACGGCGGTGCCGCCGGCTTTCGGCACCGACCATACATTGCCGTCTGCGACGAATACGATCCTGTCGCCGAAGGGCTGCGGAAATCGCGGCAGCGCGGCACGGGCGGCCATCAGCGGCGCCATCACCAGAAGGATAGACGGCAACAAACGGTTGATGATCATCGAAGGGCCTCTGCGCGGGGTTAGCGCCGGTCTTTTCCCGGCATTGTTGCTTCAAGTCAGCCTAAGACAGCCCGGCCGCCAGGGAGAGATAGCCGTATTGCGCCGATAATTCGAGGTTTTCCGCCGTGAATATCCCGGGCCGACCTTTTGGACCCATCAATCCTAACGGTTCCAAACCACGCCCGGCAAGCGCCGGCCGTTTTGCGGCTAATGCGTACGCATGGAATAGGAGAGCAACCAGCCGTTCTTAACCGGCTGAAACTGCAGCGCGGCGGCGCGGTCTTGCGCCGCTTGTCGATTCAAAACAAATCGCGCGGTCGCAATCCCGAGCGCGGCACCCGCAACGCTGTCCGATAGCCAATGCACATTCTCACTGACTCGAACGTACCCTGTGGCACCGGCCACTCCGTAGCCGATGATGCGACGAATCCAACGGTACTCATCATTGCCAGATTCAGCAAATACCGTCCCGACCGCAAAGGCCACCGTCGTGTGGAGCGACGGGAATGAGTCGCCCCGTTTTCCCCATTCGTTCGGAGAGGTAGTCTCGTCGGGGCGCTCTCGACCGGCTGCATACCCCATCACTTCTGCGGTGGCTCCACTGAATGCGCCTGCTTCAAGTAAAGACCAAGCCTCCCGATAGCCATCGTGATTATCGAAGAACGCAGCAGCGAGCCCGGTGCCCGCGATCAGTGCAACCGTTGGCGCGGCATCGCGCAGACTATTCTTGTCCTCGCCTCCATTCAAAATGGCCTTCGAACCCGTTGCGAAATGGTCACGAACTCTCTCATCAAACGAGTGAGCGGCGCCAATAGCGGCCAGGGCGCCGCCGAAATACAGCCAATCTTCCTGGTCCCACCTCAAGGGCGAGGTGAAATAGAGCTTGGCATCCTCGAGCGTTGTGTCAAGAAGGGAGTCCGCGGCATGGCCGACGGCGGGGAATATTCCGGCGACAGCCCATCCCAACATCAGCCACCTCATCCTCATGGTGGTCTTGACCGTCCTGCCGTAATGAAATTGACGCATTGGCTGCCGCGCGCCGGCGAAACACATGGAATTCATTCGTAATTCGAGCTCCTCCAAGTCAGCTTTGCACTACTTTGCAGTGGCAAGTTGTATAACGTCAATGCTGCATCGCCCAGCGGCTTGCCTTTGGCCTTCGATGT
>Ga0307474_10002310_pt1 | contig 13717 bp, 15 predicted proteins | sample atmos_gasesECM1C_2_FD_203312 | JGI IMG/M metagenome (GOLD analysis project Ga0307474, IMG submission 203312) | Hardwood forest soil microbial communities from Morgan-Monroe State Forest, Indiana, United States - atmos_gasesECM1C_05 | ecosystem: Environmental > Terrestrial > Soil > Temperate... | reverse complement strand
CCTCAGCGGCGTCGGCCGGGTCGGGGGCCGGTACGCCATGGAGGCCCTGACCCAGGTCCGGACCGTCGTGCTGTCCGGCCTGGCCTAGCGGCACCGTCAGACGAACAGCCGGGGCAGCAGGTCGCGGCAGCTCTGCCGGAGGTCGTCGAACGCTGTCTCGGAGCCAGCAAGGTGACGCTGCAGGGCCTGGTAGAAGAGCCCGTCGAACATGGCGTAGGCAGTGGCGGGCGAGCAGGTGGGTTCACTGCCGGTGAGGCTGGCATAGGCACGGACGAGACGCCAGATCATGTCCTGCAGGAGGTCGTCGATCTCTGCGACATCGTCCCGGAAAGCCACCTCGAACAGGGACTGCGAGCGCAAGTCATACCAGAGCCGGTGCATGAGCGGGGCGTCGGCGAGCGTTGCCGCCAGGCCCTTCCCGCAGGCGTCGGCGAGCTCGTCGGGCGTGGACGACTCGGCGACCAGGCCTTCGTACCGCTGCACACAGGCCGTCTTATAGCGCCGGACGCAGTACGTGATCAGCTCGGTCTTGTCGGCGAAGTAGTAGTGCAGGAGCCCGTGGGAGAAGTCCGTTTGCTCTGCGATCGTGCGCAGGCTGGTGCGGGCGTAACCGAGGTCAGCCAACGTCAGCAACGTGGCGTCGGCCAGTTCCCGACGGCGGTCCTCGAACTTGTCGACGCCGGTTCGCAGCCGCGCCGCAGTTGAACTCGCCACACCGTGAGCGTACCGCAGCGAGCAGATATTTGACCGGTCGTCCAGAAAATTCTTGACACACGTCCAACGAAGGGGCCACGATCATCTTGTCGTCAGGGGGATGCACGACTTATTACGGAGACAACGATGTCGCTGACCTTCTATCTGGATAAGGGCGCTTCCCTGGATCCGGGGGCACCCTGCCTGACGCTCGACGGGAAGTCGCTGTCGTACAGCGAGGTCGTGGATCTCTCCCACGCGGTCGCCAAAGCCCTCCGGCGCTCGGGCGTCCAGCCCGGGGACAAGGTCGGCATCCTCTCGGCCAACGACCCGACCGCGTTCTCCTGCGTCTTCGGCATCGCCCGGGCGGGTGCGGTGTGGTGCCCGATCAATCCGCGCAACGCGGCGGCCGAGAACGCGGAGCAGCTCGACTTGTTCGACTGCTCGGCGCTGATCTTCCAGCCGGCCTTCGACGAGCTCGTCGCCGCGATCGCCCCGGCGCTGCCGAAGCTGACGACGCTTGTCCGGCTCGGCGACGGCGACGGCCTGGCGCAGGCCTTCCGCCCCTGGCTGGACGCCGCCAGGGACGATCCCCCCGCCGAGGCCGCACCGCCCGAGGACCTAGTGATGCTGGTCGGTACCGGTGGCACCACCGGACGCCCCAAGGGAGTCATGCTCACCGATCGCAACCTCGAGGCGATGTCGGCGATCACGCTGATGAGCTATCCCTTCGACAGGCGCCCGGTCTACCTGGCCCAGGCCCCGCTGACCCACGCGGCCGGCGTGCTGTGCTTCCCGATCCTCGCCCGCGGCGGGGAGGTCGTAATCATGGCGAAGCCCGACGTCGGCCGTTTCCTGGAGCTGATCGAGCGCCACCGGGTCACCCACACCTTCCTGCCGCCGACCCTGATCTACATGATTCTCGGCCACGCGGCACTGGACAGCACGGACCTGTCGTCGCTGCAGTGCTTCTGGTACGGCGCGGCGCCGATGTCGACGGCTCGGCTCGCCGAGGCACTCGACCGCATCGGGCCGATGGCGCAGCTCTTCGGGCAGTCCGAGGCCCCGATGATGATCTCGACCATGTCACCGGCCCAGCACCGCCAGTCCGACGGGACGATCGACACCGCACGGCTGTCCTCCGCCGGCCGCCCGTCGCCGCTGGTCACCGTGGCGATCCTCGACGAGAACGGCCGACCCGTCCCGCGCGGGGAGCGAGGCGAGATCTGCGTGCGCGGCTCGCTGGTGATGGCCGGTTACTACCGGAACCCCGAGGCAACGGCCGAGGCATCCGCCCACGGCTGGCACCACACCGGCGACATCGGCTTCCTCGACGACGACGGTTTCCTTTACATCGTCGACCGCGCCAAGGACATGGTGATCAGCGGCGGGTTCAACGTCTACTCCGCCGAGGTGGAGCAGGCCCTGATGGCCCACGACGCCGTCCGCGACTGCGCGGTGATCGGCCTGCCCGACGAAAAGTGGGGCGAGCGGGTCACCGCCGTCGTCCAGCCGCAAAGCGGCGCCGAGATCGATACCGGCGAACTGATCGCGTTCGTCAAACAGCGCATCGGCAGCGTCAAGGCTCCCAAGCAGATCGAGATATGGACCGACCTGCCGCGCTCCGCCGTCGGAAAGGTCCTCAAGACAGAGATTCGCTCGAGGCTAACCGGCAACTGAACTAATCCCAGAGGTAGTGAGGAGTCCACGCCATGAAACTCGCACTGTACCTGCCGAACTTCCGCGACAAGGTCACCGTCAAGGAACTCGAAGACCTCACCGCGCTCGCCGAGGACCTCGATTTCGACTCCGTCTGGACACTCGACCGGATCATCGTCCCCGAGGTCTCCGACCGCGGAGAAATGCAGTACCCGTTTGGCTTGATCGAAGGGTTCCCTCGCGGCCTGCCGGTGTCGTCGCGCGGCGAGTTCCTGCAGGGAATGCCTTTGGTCCCCTGGCTCGCGGCCAAGACGTCGAAGGTCCGGATCGGGATGAGCATCATCGACACGCCGTTCCGCTCGCCTGGCGTCCTCGCCGCGGAGCTGGCCACCATCGACCACCTGTCGAACGGCCGGCTCAACGTTGCCGTCGGCTCGGGCTGGATGCCCGAGGAATTCGCGGCGGCAAGCGTGCCGCACCTCTTCCCGAAGCGCCACAAGCACGTGCGTGAGTCGATCGAGATCATGCAGGGAATCTGGACGAACGATGTCTTCGAATACCACGGTGAGTTCGCCGACTTCGAGCGCAGCGGGTTCGGCGCGAAGCCGCTGCAGAAGCCGCACCCGCCGATGTTCTTCAGCGGGCTTAAGGACCCGAAGCGCTCGGCGAGCCGGATCGCGAAGTACGGGATGGCGGGCTGGATCGGAATCCAGGACTCTCCGGAAGACATCCAGAAATGGCGCGGCGAAATTCAGCACGAGCTTGCGGCGCTGGATACCCACCGTTCGGTCGACGACCTCGAGATCATGAGCATGATCTGGTTCGTCATCACCGATCAGGCCATGGATCAGACGCCGCTGGGCAAGGGCACCAACCTGCTGGTGGGGAGCGCGGCGCAGATCACCGACATGCTCAAGCGCTACCGCGAAGCCGGGCTGACGATGCCATTGCTCTGGCCGCCGTTCCAGGACGTTCCGGTGGCCAAGACGCTCGACGACCTCAAGCGCCTGAAGGAAGAAATCATGCCCAAAGTCGACGCCATGTGAGAGGAAAGCAATGTCCGAGCTCGAGGGTAAGCGGGTTTTCGTCACCGGGTCCGGTGCCGGCATCGGCAAGGCGATCGCGGCGCTGTTCACGGAACGCGGCGCCCGGGTCGTGGTCAGCGACATCAACCCCGAAACGGCCAAGCAGTCAGCCGAAGAGATCGGCGCCGCGGGAGTCGCCAACTGCGATGTCACGGACGAGAGCCAGGTCCAGGCCGCGGTCCAGCAAGCGGTCGACATCCTCGGCGGTCTCGACGTCCTGGTCAACAACGCCGGAATCGAGATCTCCTCGCCGCTGCTCCAGCAGTCAACGGAAAGCTTCGACAAGATCTTCGCGGTCAACGTGCGCGGTCCGTTCGTCACGATGAAGGCGGCGATTCCGCACCTGATCGCCTCGAAGGGCAACATCGTCAACATCGCCTCGATCGCTGGCGTCGGCGGCAGCCCGCTGCTCGGCTCCTACTGCGCGACGAAGGCGGCGCTGATTCAGCTCACCCGGGTCGCGGCGGTGGAGATGCGGGCGGCCGGCGTGCGAGTCAACGCGGTCTGCCCGGGCTTTGCCGACACCGCCATGGTCACCCGGCTCGTCCCCGACTTCGAGGCGGCGACCCAGATCCCGTTCGGCGATCTCGTCGCGATGAAGCAGGGCAGGCTCGGCACCCCGCAGGAGATCGCCGAGGTCGCCGCCTTCCTCGCGTCCGACCGGGCCTCGTGGGTCACCGGCAGCCATTACATCCTCGACGGCGGACTGACCGCCTCACTCGTTTAACGCCGGGCAGGCGCCCAGCTTCTTCGCCAGGCTGGGCGTCTGGCCCCGTCTCGGGCTTCCGCTGCCGTCATGCAGGAAGCACCCTACGTTCCGGCTGAAGATTTTGATCTTTTATCCGGAACGGGCCCGCTTCCTTGCCGCAACGGCCAGCCGCAACCTCGGGCGCGCGTGCGTTCGCGGCCGCTCGTCTTCAGTCGGCGAGGGTGCGGGGCAGGCCGAACCGGCCAAGGCCGCTGTTGTCGAAGCGCGTGATCGTACTGATCCGCTCTCCGGCGAGCGTGAGGACCATCAGGCCGTTCGCGTGCTGGATGCCGGAGCGCGGGTCACGGACGTAGACGCCGAACGCCGGCTGGCCGTTGGCGCGGGTAGCCACGAGTCGGTAGCGCAGTCTCCGGCCGAACAGCAGGGTCAGCCCCCGCCTAGCGACGTCGCGGCCCTGGTATTCGAAGGGCGACGGCGGCATGATCAGCCACACATCGTCAGTCAGCAAACTGACGACCGCATCCACATCCCCCGCCGCGAAAGCCTCGGTCAGGCGGCGTACCAGCTCGCGCTCGGCCGGCGAGCCCGGCGCCGGCGGTGGCTCAGCGCCCGCCAAGCCGGCGGAGCGGCGCGCCAGGGTGGCCCGGGCTCGCTTGAGCGCGCTGGCCGCCGACTCGATCGTGATCTCCAGGATGTCCGCCGTCTCCGCCGTCCGGAAGCCGAGCACGTCACGCAGCACGAGTACAGCGCGCTGGCGGGGTGGCAGGAGCTGCAGCGCCGTGATGAACGCCAGCGAGATCGCCTCGGCACTCTCATACCGCGCCTCGGGTCCCGGTTCGGTGCCGGGCAACTGGTCCAGCAGCAGGTCAGGGTAGGGCTCAAGCCAAGGGACGTCGCCAAGCCGGGTCGGCTCGGGCGGGGCGGGCCACTGCTGAGGGCCGTCCATCGTCAGTCTCCGGCTGCTGGCCCGCAGGGCGTTGAGGCAGCGGCTGGTGGCGATCCGGTAGAGCCATGTGCGGATCGACGCACGCTCCTCGAAGTCGCCCAGCCCCCGCCATGCGGCCAGCAGGGTCTCCTGCAGCGCGTCCGCGGCATCCTGTACGGAGCCGAGCATCCGGTAGCAGTGGACCTGAAGTTCGTGCCGGTAGGGGCCCACGAGTTCACGGAACGCCTCCTCATCTCCGGCGCGTGCCCTGGCCGTCAAGTCGGACTTCACGGTGCGGTCCTTCCATCTGCTCGGTTCCTTTTCGCCGGTCTCCAGTACTGACACCGGCGGCCTAGGAAACAGGGCGGTCCGCGGCCGCCCGGTTTCCTGGCAGTGCGGTGTCTGCCTTGCCGACACCACACTCGCGAGATGGGACGCGTTATGTCAGAACCTGGCGGCAAGACCGTCGGCTCGCCCGGACCGGATCACCGATGGCTGGTCCTGGTGACGGTGGCGATTGCTCAGCTGATGGTGGTCCTGGACGCCACCATCGTCAACATCGCCCTGCCCTCCGCGCAACGTGACCTCGGCTTGGCCCGACGCCGCGGCCGGGGACACCGGACATCAGTCAGTGCGACCGCAGCCCACGCGCGGCCAGGGCAGCGGTTACAGCCAGACCGAGCGGTAATCCTCGTCGCGAACCTGCATGGCCGCAACCGTCACCCTGAGCGGCTGCGCGGTATCGACCATGTACGACCACATGTCGAGGTACGGGCTGACGGGCATGGCGTCGAAACCTGGCTTGGGCCCGTGCGCCAGGCTGCGCGGATGCAGGGTGATCGTGCGGGACAGCGGGTCGTTCTCCTGCTTGACGAACCGGTACATCAGCTCGTCGTAATCCACATTCATGTGGTGCGCCTGGGCCGGGTTGGCGCGCGGATCGCTGGCATTGGGATGAGGGACCATCGCACAGACGGCAACCCCACGGGCGGCGAACACCTGATACTGGTCAGGCAGCGGGTGCACGCGGCCGCTGATGGGCTCGAAGTCGTCAAGGCTCAGCGCGTACGGGTAGAGGTAGCCGTCCCACCCGACGACGTCAAACGGGTGACGGTCAAAGACGAACTCGCCTGCGTGCCCGCCTGACTTTACGACGATGGTGTACTCGCCGGCCTCGTCGGCCGGCTCGCCGAGTTCCGGCGCACGGATGTCGCGCTCGTGGTACGGCGCGCTGTCGAGCAGTTGCCCGGTGGAGCTGCGATACCGGGCCGGAGGGCCAACCGGCGATGTTGTCTCCAGCACCACCATGTCCTGCGGCTGCCCGTCGGGCACCCAGCGGTGCGTGACGCCACGCGGGATCACCACCAGATCCCGCTCGCGGTACGGCAGCCGGCCGAAGGCGCTCTCCAGCATGCCGACTCCGCGTGCGACGAAGATCAGCTCATCGGCGCCGCCATTCCGGTAGAAGCCGGGCGTTGCGGCCGTCGGCCGGCACACGGAATAGAGAACGTCATCGTTGCCGAACAGCGGAACGCGGGCCGTGCGGCCATCCCCGGACGAGATGACCTGATCCGTCCTGAAGAGCATGTTGTCGGGGACACCGTCGTAGAACTTGAGCTGAGTCGCGCCGCCGTCACGCACCTGCCGGATCCGGGTGGGAGGGTTGAGCCGGTAGAGCGTCGACGAGGCTCCGCTGAAGCCCTCGCTGCTCATCAGCTCTTCGTGGTAGTACCCGCCGCCCTCCCGTTCCAGGACCGTGTAGCGCCGCGGCGGGAGCATGCCCTGGCGCTGGTAAAACGTCATCTCTCCTCCAGTCGAGGGTGCGAATATCGCAACGGCGCGCGCTATCCGCCAGCTGCGCCGCAGGTCAGGCTCGGGCAGCTACCCATCGAGGCGGATCGTGATCAGAGCTTGGTCAACTTGGCGCAGGGCGTCGTGATACGCAGCTTCTGCGTACCGAAGTCGATAACCAGGATGGTGTCGTCCTCGATGCTCATCACCCGGCCGAGGCCGTACTTGTCATGAGTCACCAGGTCCTGCACGGCGAACTGCTCGGGGGGCGGGGCAGCAGGCGGCGGCTTGAAGGGGCTTGTGGGCAGGAAGCGCCGGGTCGCGGCGGGGGTAGCCTTCATCTCCTCCAGTATGCGCCCTTCCGGCCACCATCGCGGGATTCTCTCCGCCGCTGTTGGCAGGTACTGGCCAGGAGGGCCGGCCCGGCGGCGAGGGGCCTAGCGATCTGCCAGGGTGGGTAGACCGTCGCCGACGAGATCCCGGCACGCCTGGCGCCGGCCGCTCATGGCCATGATGAGGGAGAGCAAGGGGCCGGCGACTTCTTGCCCGGTACCGGTTGACCAGGTGCAGTCGGTGGCGGCCAGCCGGAGGCCGGCGATGCGCTTCTTGGCGCCGATGAGCAGGTTCGTGCGACTGTAGTTGTCGGCGACGGCGACCAGAGCTGCCTCGTCAGGGCGGTGCTCCAGCCCGAGCGCCATCCGGATGTCCGCGCCGTGGGTCACGATCTCTCCGAGCATGGCGATCGTCGGGGCGGGCGGCCGGTTGGTGGTCGTGGTCCGGGCCCGGAGCCGGGCAACCAGGTCTGAAGGGTCGAGGACGACAAGGCTCTGCCCAGTGCGTTCGGCATAGCTGTCGAAGCGCAGTCCTGCTCGGAGCAGCTGAAGGTAAAAGCGGCCCGGGGTCTGCTCGGCGGCGACGAGGATGTGGGCGGCGGTCATGTGGACTGTCCAGTGCCCGCACCAGGAAGGCGCAGCCCACTGCTGCGGGGTCAGCCCTTCGAGGGTGTCGGCTACCGCCGCTCGCTCGGCGTGGATGTACTTCCAAATCCCGGCGGTCTTCATTGGGGGATGCCGCGCATCTGGTTGTTACGGGCGTCATGGGTGACCTCAGCCAGGCCGAGCCTCTCCAGCAGCGGGGGCATGTACATGCCGAAGCGGCCTCGGTAGCCGTTGCGTAGCCCGTACCACCCGCCGACTGGATTGCCGGGGGAACGACCCCACGCCTCAACGGTTCCCGCCGCAGCGTCCTTCTTCTCGTCCGCGGCACCAAGGGGCACCCAGTCGCCACGTTCAAGGAGCCACGCGTGCAGGTCCTCGATGGCCTCCAAGCGGTAGCGCAGGGTGGTGGTGCCGACCTGGCACACCAGCGCGGGCGGGTCCGCCCCTTCGTCACGGAACATCGTGTAGGACGAGGTGCCCGGTGGTGTGCTCAGCGTCCACGGATCGTCCTTGGTGCCGGATCCTTCGCTCACGTCCTCATTCCCCCTCCAGTTTGCGGGCGGCGGTCGAGCGACGCGCCAGTGTCCGATGATGCTGCCGCGGCCAGGTACGGGATCAGCGACTGCCAGCCGCCCCGGTTGCGGTCCCGCCAAGCCTCGGCCCGGTCACCGAGCCGCTCCCAGCCCGTGTGCTGGATCTCGACGACAGTGGTGTCGCCTTCGCCGGCGCTGAACCTGACCTCTACCTCGGTGGCATCGTGGGAGTCGCTGCCCAGGTGCCACGTGTAACCGATCCGCGAAGGCGGGTCCCACAGCGTCACCTGACCCCAGACGTGCTCAGTCCCATCTCGGGCTCGCTCGAAAACCCGTCCCCCCACGCGGCCTTCGAAGGCGACCGTTGCCGGGTCGCCGCTGACCGTATGGTCAGCCGGCCACCACGTCCCGATCGCCTCTGTCCACAGCCGGAATGCGGCCTGGGGCCGGCACCCCACCTCGAAACTCAGGCGAAGGGGCGAGGTCATCGGCGGTCCTTCGCGTTGTCGGCCAGGAGCCGGAACCGGGCCGCCGCCTCGCCCCACACACCCAGCAGGTATTCCTGCACGACGGCGACGCCCTCGCCCTCGAGTTCATAGACACGCCGCGTGCCCTCGGAGTGCTCGGAGACCAAACGGGCCGCCTTGAGCAACCGGAGATGACGGGACACGGCCGGCCGGCTGATCGGCAGTTCAGCGGCGATCTCACCCACCGACCTTCCCCCAGCGCTGAGCAGCCGAAGAATGGACCGCCGGTGCTCGTCCCCCAGTGCTTCGAACGGGTCACCAGACGGCAACACAGCCTCGGACAACGATTCCCCCTTAGTAACCTCACGGTTACCGTAACCTGTCAGTTACCGAAGATCAAGTCCCGGGCTTCGGGCACTAGATGTTCGGCCCGCCCGGCCTGGGGCGTAGCGGAGCCATCGGCGTGGACGGCCGTCGGCGCGGCCCGGACCAGAGAGCCGGGACGGCGTCCGTCGCCTTGGCGAGCGCGTATGCCGCCTGCTCATAGTTGACGCGCCAGCCGACGAAGTGCGGCCATGCGTCCTCCGGTTCGCGTTCCATTGGGAAGGCCACTTCTCGAAGCCGGGTGATGGCGTCGAGGAACTCGGCGTACGTGAGGCTGATGCCGGCGTCCGGGTCGGGCTCGGCTGGCACCTCGATACCGATGGAGCGGGCCACCTCCCCGAAGCACACCAGTCCGCTGCGCAAGCACAGCCGGGCAGGCACGGCGGGCGCCGCCTCAGGGCACAGCGATAGGTACAGCGCGGCGGAGTCGAGCACCGCGAGCAGCGCTGTCACCCAGGAGGCTTCGTAGCTAGGTGAGCGGAACCAGACCAGCGGTGTGTACGTGACGTGGCTCTCGGTGATGTCAGCGGCCCAGCGCTCCCACTCGTTGTAGAACTCGGGCAGCGTGTCCAGCGTCGAGTGACCGGAACCGAGCGCGTAGTGCGTCCTGGCCAGCAGTTCCGGTCCCCACGACGGTGAGCCGGCCCGGGAGTTCAGCAAGGCGACTTCGTTCTCGCGGTGGTTGAAGGCGGCGTACAGCTGAGGCAGGTAGGCGATTTGCAGCGTGATTGTGATCAGGCCCGCCATCGCAGCCGTGTCGAGGACCGCGGTCTCGAAGAACCCATGCGCGTCCGCGGAGCCGAAGGTCCATAGCGCGGGGCCGACGGACTTAAATGCGGTACCGATGCTGTCGGTGACGGGCCAGACAAGCAGCGCGTAGCCGACATAAAAGGTGCCCAGCCAGACCGCTAGCTGGCAAAGCAGGATGATCGCCGCCTGACCTGCCATGATCCGGTCACGCCGCCGGTAGCTGGGAATCGGATGGGTGATCAGCCGGAATACGCCGTCCACGGCGCTGGCGACCAGGCGCGTCAGCCTGCTGCCGGTCTTGCGCGGCACGATCACGGTGCCGATCACGCTGGCTACCGCGCTGAGTACCAGCACCGCTCCGGCAGCCGCTGCCACGTCGCGTGCCGCGATGGGGACAATCACCAGATTTACCTGCTCTTTAGACACTTAACTCTGGTATCGGTAAGCCGGAAGTGTACCTAGCGGTGTCGGGACGTGATCTCGGGGCGCTTCCGGCAACGTACAAGGCTGAGAGGTACCGGGGTCACATTCCAGGTGGTCGGGAGTCCCATGGACAAGGAATACGACATTGCCACCGTTGAGGTTTCCGTCCGCGGCGTCCGGTCTCCGGTGCTGACGGCCGGGCCCCCGGACGGCGCGGAGGCAGTCGTCTTCGTGCACGGCAATCCAGGCCCGGCTGATGGCTGGCGCGACCTGCTCGCCCGCGCGGGTGAGCTCGGCCGGGCGATCGCGCCGGACATGCCCGGCTACGGCCGGGCAGCAGCGCCCAGCGGTTTCACCTACTCGGTGGACGGCTATGCCGCCTGGCTGGCGGCGCTGCTCGATCAGCTCGGCATCACCCGCGCGCATATCGTCGCGCACGACTTCGGCGGCCCGTGGGCACTGGCGTGGGCGGTACGCAATCCCGATGCCCTTGCCAGCGTCACGCTGATCAACAGCGGCGTCCTGATCGGCTACCGGTGGCACCGCTACGCCCGCATCTGGAGGACGCCCGTTCTTGGCGAGGCCTTCCAGGCGACGGCCAGCCGGCCGGCGTTCCGGCTGCTGCTCGGGCGGGAAAACCCGAGGCTGACCCGCGACCAGATCGATCGCATCTACGACGCCTCCCGGTCCTGGGCCACCAAGCGCGCCGTATTGAAGCTGTACCGCGCGACACCGGAGGCCACGCTCGCCGTCCCCGCGGCCGCGCTGCGGCCGCTGGACCGTCCCGCTCTGGTCATCTGGGGGACCAAGGACGCCTACCTGCCGTGCGATCAAGCCGAGCGTCAGCGCCAGGCGTTTCCGTCGGCTCGGGTGGAGCTGCTCGACGGCCACGGCCATTGGGTGATGGCCGAGGACCCGGAACGCATCGCCTCTCTGGTGATCCCGTTCCTCAGACAGCACCTGCCGGGAGCGGCCACCGCGACCGGGTCATCTGTCAGCTAGCCGGAGCCGAGGGTGGCACGGGGCTGGCAGCCCTGCCAGGAGATCCCGGTTGGCAGATGAGCGGCGGGGTGCTAGCGCGGAGGTGGCCGGACCTGGGCATCGGCGCCCCTGGCCCGGCCGGGCGGCAACGTCCAGGGGTGGCGGCAGCCCGGGAGCTTGGCACACTCGCGCCGCCTGGGCGACAATGCCGGGATGGCTGGTGATGACAGCAAGGCACCGCCGTACCGGTGGACCCTTATGGTCCTTCTGGACGGGGGCAGGCCCTCGCGGACGCTCGGATGGGTGCAAGCTGTCGCCCCCGTTGTTACCCAGGCCGCCGCTGGGGCCGGGCACTGGGCCGCCGGGCGTCGGCAGCGGGCCCTGGCAGAGTGGGCAGGCGCTGCCGGCTTCGGGCTGGTGGCGTGGGGCCTTGGCACGGAAGCGCCGACCGCGGCCGAGGTGCAAGAGAACATCCGGCAGCAAATTGACCTGATGCGCAAGCCTGGCACACAGGCCCCGGCTGCCGCCGGGACGGAAACACCTGCGGGCCGCCGGCTATCGCGGTTCTTCCGGCGGTGGGAGCTTGTTCTCCCGGTAGCCGGGATGGTCATCAGCGTGCCGTGGCGCCTGCGCCACCCGCGGCGGCTGACGGTGCTCGCGATCGCCATGGAAGCCCCGATCGCCGTGCATAGCGTCCTGCGGGCGGCCCGGGCCGTGCAGCGGCGCAGGCCGAGGATGGCCGCCGGCTCAGCCCTGGTCGCAGCCGGATCGGTAGCCCGGCTGCGGGCAGCAGCGGCTGAACCCCTGCGGTAACAGCAGGCCCGCAGCGGCCACCGCGACAGGAGAACACCGGGAAACCGCGCGGCACCTGCCTACGAACCCCTTCATGAGCCCCCGGCCAGATCCAGACGGCCGGATCACGGCATGACAGGACGTTTCCGCGGAAACGCTCCACGCAATTGCGTCAGGCGTTTCCGCGGAAACGCCGGGGCCCTGCCGGGGCCCTGCTAGCCGACTGTGCGGCAGGCTGACGGACGTCCCGTCCGCGGCTAGATGCGGGCGTTTGGCCGGCTGCCCGGGGGAGTTGCTTGACAAATAAGAGCGTCAGCCGTCGGCCGTGTCCACGCTGGAAGAATGGCGACGTGACAGATCGCGTGTGCACCATCTGTGGGCGTGATACCAGCGCTCATGACCGGCACGTGCGTTTCCGGTTGCCGCAACCGGTCCTTGACAGTCCCGAGCGCGAGCAGGCTCCGGGGGCTTGGCTCAGCCACGCTGATGCCCAGTCGTCAGTCATGATGCAGGTCCCGTCGGTCGGGGCATTCGTGCGTGCATTGCTGCCGGTCAGGCTGACGGGCGGCTACACGGTCACGTTCGGGGTGTGGGTGGCGGTCCATCCTGATGACCTTCAGCGCGCGTTCGCCGTCTGGTGGGAACCGGCGTACGCAGACCTGCGGATAGATGGCTACCTGGCTAACCGCATCGAACCGTGGGGACTGCTGGCCGCACCGGTCAGCCTGGAAGTACGCGATCGCGACCAGACGCCCTACTGCTCGGCTAGCTCGGACTTGGAGCTCTCGCAAGTTCTTGGGAGCGAGTGGCCGCATGAGGAAATCCTCTCCCGGCTCCCATAGTCCGTGCGGCGCGCGGCTGGGTTGACAGAAATAAGAGCGTCACGGCGAGGGCTCCGGGTGGCAACGGCGATGACGTTACGGACGGCCAGCCAGCGCCGTGAAGACCGCTGATGCCCGGCTGGTCACGTCGAGTTTGCGGTAAATGTGTTCAAGATGCTTGGCAACCGTGCGCGGGCTAACGTCGAGCGCGCGAGCAATGGCACTGTTAGTGCGCCCGAGGGCGGCGAGACGCAAGACCCGCATCTCCCGGTCGGTAAGGTCGGCGAGCGCGCCGGACGTCGCTGTCGCCAGGCCTTCGCGGGCGCGCTGGCGTTGGCGGGCGCGCTTTAGCGCCGTCATCAGCGGGACGCGGATGACGCCCAGGAGGTCTCGCTCATCCTCTGTGAAATGACTCCCGGCACGGTTGAGCGCGATACCGATGATCTCCGAACCCGCGGCCGGGAGCCCGAACGCGATCTGGTACTCCACCGGGATCCAGCGGAAGTACTCGCCGTACAGGTTCAAGCGGTGGAAGCCCTGGCGGCTGAGGAAGTCGCTGATCATGACCGGGCGCGCGTCACCGGTCTCCCGGTAGTAGTTCGCTAGGGGATGCTCGTGGACGTAGGCGGCGAACGCCGCCACGTTGCCGTGCGATGAGACGCCATCGGGATAGCGAGTGACGCTCACCTGGCCCGCCTCGGCGCCAAGCACCGTGAAGCTCAGGCTGTCGCAGCCAACCAGCCGGGCTAGGCCTGGGAGCGCGAGT
>Ga0307474_10002308_pt1 | contig 13720 bp, 15 predicted proteins | sample atmos_gasesECM1C_2_FD_203312 | JGI IMG/M metagenome (GOLD analysis project Ga0307474, IMG submission 203312) | Hardwood forest soil microbial communities from Morgan-Monroe State Forest, Indiana, United States - atmos_gasesECM1C_05 | ecosystem: Environmental > Terrestrial > Soil > Temperate... | reverse complement strand
CATCGGGGTGGGCCAGGTGGCGGGTAAGGCCGACAGAGGAGGCGGGCATGCCGCAGGTCAAGGTCAGGCGGCGCGGGATCTCGGCGCAGGACGCGGCCGCGGTGATCCGCGCCGGCCTGCCGGGCGAGAAGCTCGAGATCACTCAGCGCGGGGACCGGGAGCTCGCGATCAGCAAGAACTTCTTCGTGCACGCGACCGTGAGCGTCAGCGACGAGCCGGGCGGGACGGTGTTCAACGTGCGCGGCGGCGGCCCGGTCATCCCGCTGCTGTTCGTCGCGACCCGGATGGCCAACAGCCGGGGCATCGCCCGGCGGGTGGCCGACGTGCTCGGGTCGCACGAGGGGTTCCGCGACGATGCCTGAACCGGTCGGCTCGGTCATCCGGCCGGGCGGCGGCGCCGATTCGGCGCGTCCGGTGCCGGGCGCGCTCGGCGGGGGCGGGCCCGCCACGCGCCAGGACGACGTGATCACCGTCCGCGGCCTGCGGATGAGCTACGGGCACTACGAGGCGGTGCGCGGCATCGACCTCGACGTCGCCCGCGGCGAGGTGTTCGCCTGCCTCGGGCCGAACGGCGCGGGCAAGACCAGCACGGTGGAGATCCTCGAGGGCTTCCGCCAGCGCACCGGCGGCGAGGTGCAGGTCCTCGGGGCCGATCCGGCGCACGCCGGGGGCGCCTGGCGGGCCCGGGTCGGGGTCGTGCTGCAGGAGTCCGCGCCGGAGGCGTGGCTCACCGTCCGCGAGTGCCTGTCCATGTACGCGGGTTACTACCCTCGGCCGCTGCCGGTCGACCGGGCGCTGGACCTGGTCGGGCTCACCGGAAAGGCGGGTGACCGCTGCGACCGGCTGTCCGGCGGTCAGCTGCGGCGGCTCGATATGGCGCTGGCGCTGATCGGAGACCCGGAGCTGGTGTTCCTGGACGAGCCCACCACCGGGTTCGACCCGTCCGCGCGTCACGCGGCGTGGGAGGTGATCGCGGGCCTGCGCGAGCTCGGCAAGACCATCTTCCTGACCACGCACTACATGGAGGAGGCCGAGACGCTCGCCGACCAGATCGTGATCATCGCCGCGGGCCGGGTGGTGGCCTCCGGCACCCCGGCGACCATCGGCGGCCGCGCCAGCGATGCCAGCACGATCAGCTTCACGCTGCCGGATGGCGTGACCGCGGCCGACCTGCCGGCCCTGCCCGCGCCGGTCACCGATGGCCGGGGCCGCACGGTCGAGATTGTGCACCATGAGCCGGTGCCGGTGCTGCACGCACTGACCACGTGGGCGCTGGCGCACGGGTACCGGCTCAGCGACATCACCGCCCACCGGCCCACGCTGGAGGAGATCTACCTGAGGCTTACCGAGGAGCACCAGTGAGCGCCCTGTCTTTGGTCAGCCATCAGGCGAGGTACGACCTGCGCGCGTTCCGGCGCAACACCCGGGCCCGGATCTTCACGCTGGCCGTGCCCGTGGTGCTGCTGCTCATCTTGGTCGCGCTGTTCCGCAGCGGCACGGTCAAGTCGGGCGGCGTCACCGTGAAGATCGCCGCCTACTACGTGCCGCACATCGCGGCCATGGCGATCGTCGGCGCGGGCCTGATCAACCTGCTGATCACGCTGGTGGCCAAGCGGGAGTCGGGCTCGCTGAAGCGGCGCCGGGCCACGCCGGTCCCCGCCTGGGTGCTGATCGCGGGCGACGCCGCGACCAGCATCGTGTCGTCGCTGGTCATCGTCTTGGTTCTGGTCGCGATCGGCTCCCTCGGCTTCGGCCTGACGGTGACCGGGGCGGCGATTGGCGTGGCGGCCGTGGAGACCGTGATCGGCGCGGCCGCGTTCTGCTGCCTGGCCTACGCGCTGAGCGGCCTGGTCGGCAACGCCGAGTCGGCCGGCCCGATGGTGCAGCTGTCCACGCTGCCGGTGTACTTCATCTCCGGCATCTACATCCCGGACAACGTGCTGCCGCACTGGCTGCTCGACGTCGCGTCGGTGTTGCCGGTCCGGCCGCTCGCTGTGGCCCTGCAGGCGGCGTTCGTGCCCGCGACCAACGGCGGCCAGCGGTTCGCCCTGGTCCCGGTGCTGGTCGTGCTGGCCTGGGGCGCGGCCGGGCTGATCATCGCGGTGCGGAAGTTCTCCTGGGTGCCGAGGCGCTCGTCCTGACCGGCCCGGCTCAGGTGCGCCGCATGGCCAGGCGCGGGGAGAGCCAGAACGGCGGGAGGTAACCGGCCAGGTCTGAGAGGGGCAGCACCTCCGGCCGGAGCCGGATGCCGAGCGCCTCGGCCATGAACCGGCGGCGCGTGGTCACCCGCTGCCACAGGCCCGGGTAGCGCGCGGCCAGGTCGTCGCGCGCGGCCTCGTCGGCCAGCGCGACGCCGTCCTCGATGTTCGTCGTGTGGTAGGCGGTGCCGGTGGCCGGGATGATGTCCAGCTGCAGCGCCATGCCCGACCTCAGCACCACGTCGGAGCCGCGGTACACCGGGCTGCTCGGCCACTCGTCGAGGTGGATGAAGTGGCCGGGGTTGAGGTGCACGCCGAAGAAGGGGTCGCCGAGCCGCCCTTTGACCAGGTCGTACAGCTGGCCGCCGGTGACGCCGATGCCGATCGCCTCGTACCACGCGGCGGCGCAGGCGAAGTACGGGGCGACCAGGCGCTCGACGTAGTCCCGGGCCGCGGCGGGCAGGTCGCGCGCCGTCTGCGCCAGGAAGCCGGCGCGGGCGATGTTGCTGCCCCAGTATCCGAGGGACGCGCTGACCGGGTCGCCGGCCCGTATCACCCGGCCCGAGGCGCTGGCCAGGCCGAGTGCGGCGCGCTCCCCGCTGAGCATGACCGGGTGATACGAGTACGGCAGGCCGGTCGGCCGGAACAGCGAGAACGCCTCGAGCTCGGTCATGCCCGGCCGTATGCCGTGCAGCAGCCGCCGCATGGAGTGCGACCCGTGCGTGGCCGCGAACTCGAAGCAGGCGAGCTGGTCGGTGTCGCTGACCAGGCGGAGTCCGCGGCCGGGCTCGGTGAACAGCGCGGTGGCGTTCACCGGGCGGCAGCCCGCCGCGCGGAGTTCGTCGACGATGAAGGCCGGAGCATCGATCCAGTCGGCCGGCCGCTGCGCCTCGGCCGGGCCGAAGTACTTCCAGCCCGCGATCCCGGGGCGGGTCGCGCCGCCGCGGCGGAGGCCCGCGTCGCGCAGGATGTCGGCCAGCGGCGGGCTGGCGGAACGGTCCTGGTTGACCAGGCTGAGCGTCTGGTAGAGGAGCACGTCGACGCCGGGCGGCGCGATTTTCGCGTAGGCGATGCCCTCGTTGCCCACCAGCAGCGCCGGGGCCCGGCCCGGCACCATGATGAGCAGCGCCTCCTCGAACCTCGGGTCGTACCCGGTCAGGTAGGAGAGGTTCGCGAAGTGCTCCCGGTCGGCGTAGACGATCAGGCTGTCCAGGCCCGCCTCGGCCGCCGCGCGCTCGGCGGCGGCGAGGCGGGCCAGGTAGGTGGCGGTCGGGACGGCCGGCTGCTCGCCCGGCGGCGCATAGTCCGGCAGCTCGACCGGGCCCAGCTCGACCCGGTCGACATCGACGCCGGCCAGATCGGCCGCGGTCACGCGTCGGCCTGCGGCAGGGGCGTCTCCGCGTCCCAGTCCACATCGCCTTCGGCGTCCGCGGGCCGGCCGACCAACGCCGTCGCGCCCCGCTTCAGCGCGCCCGGGTTGCGGCGCTCACGCCATTGCATGTAGCCGAACCCGACGATCAGGGCCGCGACGAACAGGTACGGCGTGATCCGGTACGGCCACGGCGGGACCGGGTAGACGGTAATCCACAGCACGGGCAGCAGCGCGAGCGTGCCGACCCAGGGGAGCACCCCGTGCCGCCAGAAGCTGAACTCGCCGGGATGCTCGCGGCGGATGTACGCGGTCAGCGCGAGGTTGGCCATGATGTAAAGGACGATGACGGCCAGCGTGGTGATCGTGCCCAGGAAGCCGAAGATCGTGTCCGGCGCCAGCAGCGTGCCCACCAGCAGGATCGCCACGATGCCGATGATCTGCTGCACCGCGATCGCGAACGTCGGGGTCCGGTGCACCGGGTGGATCTTCCCGAACCTGGCCGGCAGCGTGCCCGCCTGACCCATCGTGTACGCGACCCGGGACGCCGCGTTGGTGCACGCCAGGCCGCAGCCGACGGCGCTGTTGACGATCGCGATGAAGATGAACCACCAGCCGACGCCCCACAGCGAGTGGCCCAGGGCGTAGTACGGGTTGGCGTTCGACGCGAACGCGGCCATATTGCCGGTGCCCCAGCCGATCGCGCTGGCGTACGAGGTGAAGATGTAGAAGATCCCGATCAGCACCAGGGAGAGCATGACCGCCCGGGAGATGAACTTGCCGGGGCGCTTGGTCTCCTGGGCGAGCGGCGCCGGTGCCTCGAAGCCGCTCAGCGCCAGCACCGAGAACACCATCCCGGCCAGGATGCCCTCGTAGTGGTTCGGTGAGTTCTTCGGCAGGAGCGGCGCCGAGAAGTGCGAACCGGGCCCGGGGTGGGCCAGGAACGTGAACGCGAGCGCGAGCATGATGAGTATCTCGATGCCGCCGAAGATGGCCGTGGTCCGCATCGACAGCCGGATGCCGAAATGGGTGAGCACCCAGACGATCCCGAACGTGATCAGCGCGAAGATCCACCACGGGATGTTCACGCCCGCCGCCATCTGGAACGTGCTTGACGCCAGGTAGCCGAGGAAGCCGATGGCCCCGGCCGGCCCGATGATGTCGTAGATCAGGTAGCTCCAGGTGGTCATGAACCCGGTACGCACGCCGAGTCCCCTGGTGGCGAACGAGTAGTAGCCGCCGCTCGACGGCAGGTACTTGGAGAACTGCGACACCGTGTTGCCGATGAACAGGCAGACGACCGTGGTCAGCAGGAACGAGATCGGCATGTCCGGGCCCGCCTTGAGGGCGATGACCGGGAACGTGAAGACGATGTTGATCGACGGCGCGATGTGCGTGATGCCCTGGAAGACGACCTGCGGGAGGCCGAGCGCGTTACGCCGGAGCTGGGAGGTCGCCGTGGGGCTGGCTGCCTGAGTGGCCATGTGGAGGACCGCCTTCTTTGCGCAACCGGTTTCGTACAATTATGAGCGGCATTAATCCCACGTCAAGAGGCTGTTGAGCCGGACCGAATTCCGTTCCGGTAGAGTTTGCGCAACCGGTTAGCGACGGTCAGGGAGCGATGGAGCGGCAGACGTGACCACGATTCAGGACGTCGCCCGCGCGGCCGGGGTGTCCGCGTCCACCGTCTCCCGGTACCTGAACGGCCAGCTCCGCGTGTCGCCCGCTACCGAGGCCAAGGTGCTCGAGGCGGTCAGCGAGCTCGGCTACGTGCCGAACGCCCAGGCGCGAAACCTGGCCCGGCGCCGGTCCGGCGTGATCGGCTTCGTCGTCCCTGAGATCAGCAACCCGTACTTCGGCACGATCGCCGACCACGTGGTCGAGGCGGTGGAACGGCACGGCCGGCTGGTGCTGCTCTGCTCGCACCGCAGCCAGGCGGTGCGGCAGTCCAGCTACATCGAGCTGCTCGCGTCCGGGGCGATCGACGGCATGCTCTACCTGGGCTCGTTCCGGTCCAACGACCGGCTGGCCACCGCGATCGCCGGCGGGCTGGCCGTGGTGGTCGTGGACGAGCCGATCGCCGGGCTGCCGCCGGTGCACACGGTGGTGATGGACGACTATGCGGGCGGCTACCAGGCCACCAGCTACCTGGCCGCGCTCGGACACCGCCGGATCGCGTTCGTGTCCGGCCCGGAGGAGCTGGGCTCGGTGCAGGAGCGCTACCGCGGCTACTGCGACGCGCTGCGCAAGGCCGGGATCGACCCGGCCGCTCAGGTCAGCCAGGCCGGGCAGTTCACCGAGCAGTTCGGGATGAGCGTGCTGCCGCACCTGCTGGCCGCGGCCGAGCCGCCGACCGCGGCGTTCGTGGCCAGCGACTACATCGCGCTTGGCGTGCTCTCGGCGGCCGAGGCGCACGGAATCCGGGTGCCGGAGGACCTGTCGATCGTCGGGTTCGACGACATCCGGTTCAGCCAGTACGTCCGGCCGCGGCTGACCACGATCCGGTCCCCGGTCGACCGGCTGGCCCAGGTCGGCGTGGAGCTGCTGTTCGAGCGGCTGGCCGACCCGCAGGCTCCGGCGCGCACCGAGGTGCTGCCGGTCGAACTGGTGGTCCGCGAGTCGGCCGCCGCCCCGGCCGCCGGCGGTCCGGCCGGCCCGTAGCGAAAGGAACGGTTCCATGCGGGTGCTGCTCTGCGGCGAGAGCTGGGTCACGCACAGCCTGCACATCAAGGGCGTCGACTCGTTCACGACGAGCTCTTACACCGAGGGCGCGGACCAGTTGCGCGCCGCGCTGGCGGCGTCGCAGATCGACGTCGAGTACCTGCCCGGGCACCTGGTTCCGGCCCGGTTCCCCGGCTCGGCCGACGAGCTGGCCCGGTACGACGCGGTCATCCTGAGCGACATCGGCGCGAACAGCCTGCTGCTGTCGCCGGACACCTTCGAGCGCTCCGCCGTCGCGCCGAACCGGATCGGCGAGCTTGGCCGGTACGTGGCGGGCGGCGGCGGGCTGCTGATGATCGGCGGGTACCTGTCGTTCGCGGGCATCGAGGGCAAGGCGAGGTACCACGGCACCGCGGTCGAGGACGTGCTGCCGGTGACCATCAGCGAGACCGACGACCGGGCGGAGATGCCGCAGGGCGTGGTGCCGGCCGTGGCCAGCCCGGGCCATCCGGTCCTGGCCGGCCTGCCCGCGGACTGGCCCGCGCTGCTCGGCTACAACCGGGTGACGGCCAAGCCGGCCGCGACCGTGGTGGTCAGCGTCGGCGACGACCCGCTGATCGCGTGCGGCGAGTACCGGGCCGGCCGCGCCGCCGTGTTCACCTCCGACTGCGCGCCGCACTGGGGCCCGCCGGGGTTCCTGGACTGGCCCGGCTACACCCCGCTGTGGGCCAACCTGGTGGCCTGGCTGGCCGGCGGCCCCGGGTCCTGACCCGGACCGGGCCCTAGGCGCGCGCGACCCGCGCCGGGATAATGAGCGTTCGGTCAAGCCCGGTCGATAAATCCAGTGCAGGAGGGGCCATGCTCGTGGCCGGAGTGGACTCCTCGACTCAGTCCACCAAGGTCGTGCTCTGCGAGGCGGAGAACGGCACCGTGGTGGGCCGGGGGAGCGCACCGCACCCGGCGGGCACCGAGGCCGACCCGGCCGCCTGGTGGGCGGCGCTGCAGCAGGCGGGCGACGGGCTGCTGGACCGCGCCGCGGCCGTCGGCGTCGCCGGGCAGCAGCACGGCATGGTCGTCCTGGACACCGGCGGCGAGGTGATCAGGCCCGCGCTGCTCTGGAACGACCTGCGCTCGGCCGCCGCCGCCGCCGAGCTGGTCACCGAGTTCGGCGGGCCGCAGTGGTGGGCGAGCAACGTCGGCAGCGTGCCCACCGCCTCGTTCACGATCACCAAGCTGCGCTGGCTGGCCAAGCACGAGCCCCGCCACGCCCTGCGCACGTCGGCCGTGCTGCTGCCGCACGACTGGCTGACCTGGCGGCTGCGGGGCGGCCCGGGCGACCCGGCCGCCGATCTCGTCACCGACCGGGGCGACGCGTCGGGCACCGGCTACTTCTCGCCCGCGGCCGGTGCCTGGCGGCCCGACCTGGCCGAGGCGGCGCTCGGCCACCCGGTCGGGGTGCCCAGGGTGGCCCGGCCGGCCGAGGTCGTCGGGCACACCGGCTGGGGCGCGGCCGTGTCGGCCGGGACCGGGGACAACATGGGCGCCGCGCTCGGCCTGGGGCTGCGCCCGGGCGACGTGGCGGTGTCGGTCGGCACCTCGGGCACCGCGTTCGCGGTCACCGAGGTCGCGGCGGACGACCCGTCCGGCGCGGTAGCCGGGTTCGCCGACGCGACCGGGCGGTTCCTGCCGCTGGTATGCACGATCAACGCGGGCCTGGTGCTGAGCGCCACCGCCTCGATGCTCGGCACCGACCTCGACGGCCTGTCGGCGCTGGCCCTGGCCGCCCAGCCCGGCGCGGAGGGGATCACCCTGCTGCCGTACCTGGACGGCGAGCGGACCCCGGACCGGCCCGGCGCGACCGGGGTGCTGCGCGGGATCACCACGCGCAACGCGAGCCAGGAGAACCTGGCCCGGGCCGCGGTCGAGGCGCTGCTCGCCTCGCTGGCCGACGCCGCCGACCGCATCATCGGGGCAGAGGGACGGGCCCCGGACCGGGTGCTCCTGATCGGCGGCGGCGCCCGGTCGGAAGCGGTCCGGCGGCTCGCCCCGGGGATCTTCTTCTCATCGGTTCTGGTGCCCGAGCCCGAGGAGTACGTGGCGCTCGGCGCCGCGCGTCAGGCCGCCTGGGCGCTGGCCGGGACCCCCGAGCCCCCGGACTGGCCGCAGCGCCCCGCGGCCAGTTACACCGGGCCGCCACAGCCCGCGATCCGCGAGCGCCACGCCGCGCTCCGCGACGACACCGCCGCCTGGGACGAAAGGACGGGATTGTGACCACAGATCGTTACGCACCGGCGCCCGCGGACAAGTTCTCGTTCGGGATCTGGACCGTCGGCTGGCAGGGCGTGGACGTCTTCGGCGGCGCGGTCCGCCCGCCGATGCCGGCCGAGCGCGCGGTGCGCAAGCTGGCCGAGATCGGCGCCTACGGCGTCAACTTCCACGACAACGACGTGTTCGGGTTCGACGACACCGACGAGGAGCGCGCCGACCGGATCGCGGCGTTCCGCAAGGCGCTCGACGAGACCGGCCTGGTGGTCACGACGGCGACCACGAACCTGTTCTCGCACCCGGTCTTCAAGGAGGGCGGGTTCACCGCCAACCACCGGGACGTGCGCCGCTTCGCCCTGGCCAAGGTCATGCGCAACCTGGACCTCGCGGCCGAGCTTGGCGCCGGGGTGTACGTGTGCTGGGGCGGCAGGGAGGGCGCCGAGTCCGGGGCCAGCAAGGACGTCCGCGCCGCCCTGGACAGGTACAAGGAGGCGTTCGACATCCTCGGCGGCTACGTCCTGGATCACGGCTACGGCCTGCGGTTCGCGATCGAGCCCAAGCCGAACGAGCCGCGCGGCGACATCCTGCTGCCCACCGCCGGGCACGCGCTGGCGTTCATCAACGAGCTCGAGCACCCCGAGATGGTCGGCCTCAACCCCGAGGTCGGCCACGAGGAGATGTCCGGGCTCAACTACGCCCACGCGATCACCCAGGCGCTATGGCACGGCAAGCTGTTCCACATCGACCTGAACGGCCAGAACGGCCCGCGCTACGACCAGGACCTGCGGTTCGGCGCGGGCAACGCCCGGGGCGCATTCTGGGTGGTGGACGCGCTGGCGGCCGGCGGGTACGACGGGCCGGTCCACTTCGACTACAAGCCGCCCCGGACCGAGGACGACGCGGGGGTGTGGGTATCCGCGCACGCCTGCATGCGCAACTACCTGATCCTGCGCGAAAAGGTGCGCGCGTTCCGCGCCGACCCCGAGGTCACCGAGGCGCTGGCCGCGGCCCGGGTGCCCGAGCTGGCGCTGCCGACGCTGGCCGACGGCGAGAGCTGGCGCGACATCCGCGGCTTCACCCCGGACGTCGAAGCGCTCGCCGAGCGCGGTATGGCCTTCGAGCGCCTGGACCAGCTCGCCCTGGACTACCTCTACGGCGTCCGCTAGCCCCGCGCGGGGGAAACTAGTCCGTTCGCGGTCGCTATCACAGCCGCCGGCGGACAACTTTCGGAGGGCGCGGAGAGCGCGGAGGGCGCGGAGAGCGCGGAGGGCTCAGCCGCGGGCGGCGGCGAACTGGCGGTCCTCGGCGTAGTCGCAGGTGCCCTCGCGGCGGAACTGATGGGCGGCCCGAACGACCTCGGACCCAAGTTTTCGCAGCTGGGTGGCGACGCTCTCGTCGATCAGGCGCCCGTCGGGGTCGAACGACTTCCAGGACTGCGACACCGGCAGCACGACCGGGACGCTCCAGGCGCGCAGCGACCGGGCGATGAAGTCCATGGTGTTGATGGTCTGCAGCCCCTGGACGCCGCCGGACGTGGTCACCAGCCCGACCGGCTTGTTGGTCAGGTAGGCCGGCTGCCGGTCGGCCAGCAGGATCAGCCAGTCCAGCACGTTCTTGAACGAGCCGCTCACCGATCCCTGGTAGGTCGGGCTGCTCCAGATCATTCCGTCGCACGCGTGCGCGGCGTCGGCGAACTCCTGCGCGGCCGGCGGGATCGCGTGTTCGGCGGTGTACAGCGGGAGCCCGAGGTCACCGACCGCGACCAGCTGCACCTCGGCTCCGGCCGCGGCCGCGCCGTCCAGCGCGGCCTGCAGCGCGCTCCGGCTGGTGGACTCGGCGCGCAGGGACCCTCCCAGGCCGACAACTCGCAACGGACCGGACATGAAGCCTCCCAGAAGATCGTTCGGCTTCGATCATCTCAGCCGAGCCAGCGCAGCCAGGCACCGTGCCCGTCGGCCACCGCGAGCGGCTCCAGGCCGTCGCGGACGAGCAGGAACGGGTCGCCGGTGAACGCCTCGACCGCGACGTCGGCCAGCACCCGGGGGCCCTCGTTGGACAGCCACACCGCGCCCAGGCCGCGAACCAGGTCGGCGAACACGCGGCGGCGCTCGGGCGCGACGTAGGCCAGCACGGCCGAGTGGTACACGACCAGGGTCGCGTCCGCGGGCGCCCGGGCGGCCAGCGCGGGCAGGTCGTCGATGAGGTCACCGCGGTAGAGCGCGGGCGGATCGCGCCGGGCCGCGGCGATCGCCTGCGCCAGCCGCTCCTGGCGGTCGTCCTCGCCGGGCCAGACCAGGCAGGTCAGCCACCGGACGTCGTCATCGGACGCGACGGAGAGCGGGTTGAGGTCGAGCCCGGCCCGCCAGGCGATCACCGGCGGCCGGCCGGGCAGCGGCACCGGGCCGTCCGGCGCGCAGCGCAGGGTGGGCGCCTGCGGGTCCAGGCCCGCGATCCGGTGCCCGGCGTAGTCGTAGGAGTACCGGTCGACGAGCAGGGTGAGCCCGGCGCTCGCCCCGACCTCGATCAGCGCGAGCGGCTGCGGCAGCTGCGCCAGCGCGGGCAGCAGCAGGGCGCACCGGGCCGGCTCGTTGGTCTGCGTGCGCCGGGCCAGCATCACCTCGGCCAGCTCCCGGCCGCCCGACCGCCGGGCCAGGCCGCGCAGCGAGGCCAGGTCGGCCGGGACGCCCAGCAGGTAGCGGGCCGCCGCGAACAGCAGGTTGGGCTGGCGCTTCTCCGGCGGCAGCGAGCCGAGGAAGCGCAGGATGCCGCGGTCACCGGCCACCCCCTCGGCCAGTGCCTCGTAGGCCGGGCTGCGGCCCCGGGCCTCCTGTCGCGCGAACCCCTGGTAAATCTGCGCCGTGCTCGCCGGAACGCCCGTAGCCGTCACGCCCGAAGGCTAGCGCTCCAGCGCGGCCCGGGCCAGGTCGCTGAACTCCTGATCGGAAATGACGGCCGCGTCCTGCGGCCGGATCCTGATCGTCCCCTTGCTGGTCACGAGGTCGGCGTGGCGGGCGCCGAACCCCGCGTCGTGGTCGCGCGGCCAGCCGTAGAGCGACAGGCCGTGCTTCCAGACGCCCACGTAAAGCCGGTTGCGGCCGAGCTTGTAGGTCGGAATCTTGTAGGACAAAACCACCGCGGCACCGGGGCATGCGCCGAGAATCAGCCCGTGCAGCCGGTCGAACAGCGGCCGGTGCTCGGCCGGGATGGCCTCGATGTAGGCCCGCACGGCGTCATCCACCGGTCTATTGTCCGCTAGGCGCCCAGCCGCCCCCGAGACGGGGCGTAAATACTCTTAGTAAGCATTCTGTATGCTCAGGGTGATCATTCGGGGGATGGCCGGGGGGCGCGATGGGGGAGGGGCTTGACCCGATCGAGGCCGGCAAGCAGCTGCACGAGCACGGGGAGAAGGCGCACGGCGAGGCCGGCCACGGGGAGGGCGACACCGAGCGCCGCGACCGGCATTCGCGCATCGTGCAGATCTGCGAGGCCGTGCTGCTGGCGCTGGTCACGATCGCGGCCGCGTGGGCCGGCTACTCGGCGTCCCGGTGGTCCACGGCGTCGCGGGTCGACCTGGCCCAGTCCTCGACGCTGCGCAACCTGGCCACCCGCGCCGACCTCGAGGCGATCTCGCTGCGCAACTTCGACTCCTCGACCTTCAACGCGTGGTACATCGCCTTCACGCTGAACAACCCGCAGAAGGAGGCGATCGCGGTGCGCCGGTTCCGGCCCGCGTTCCGGGTCGCGTTCAACGCCTGGATAGCGACCGACCCGGTGCACAACCCGAAGGCGCCCCCGGGCCCGACCTACATGCCCCAGTACAAGCTGCCGGCCCAGGCGCAGGCCAACAAGCTCGACGCGGAGGCCAACGCGAAGTTCAGCCAGGGCGGCGTGGACGGCACCACCGCCGACAACTACGTGCGGATCACGGTGTTCCTGGCCGCGGTGCTGTTCCTGGTCGGCATCGGTAGCTCGTTCAAGCTATACGGCGTGCGTTACTCGCTGATCGCGGTGGGCGGCGTCCTGCTGATCGTCTCGATCGTGCTGATCGCGCAGCAGCCCGGCCTGCCCTCGGACTGACCCTCGGCTGAGTCCACCTGGTCTTAGCCAGCGTCCGCCGGAAGTTCCTCATAGGCGGGCATGAGCTCGCCCCACCGCGCGCCTCCTTCGCAGCGTTCCCGCCCGGCGATGTGGGCGGCGAGGTCTTCGATGTGGACCTGGATCCCTGCCCCGTAGCCGGCCAGATGTTCCCGGGGCATGCCCCGTTGCTCGAGGACCAGGATCGTCTGGTCGCCGTCGGCGGTCAGCGTGGCCTCGATGACCTGCCGCTCCGGCTCTTCGTTCTCCTTGACGGTCACCAGCAGCCGCCGCGGGGGCTCGCACACGTCCACCCGCCCGGTGCCGTCCCATCCGCTGGCGTGAACGCGCGCGCGAAACTCGCCTCCGAGGCGCAGGTCGCCCCCGACCTCGCCGTACCAGCGGGCGAGACGCGCGGGATCGGTGAGCGCCGACCACAGGTCGTCGATATCGGTGTCGAAGCGGTCCTCCATGCGCACGACGCCCTTGCCGTCGGCCGACCGCAGGCGGCCCAGGATGCGGGTGCCCGCAGGTGGATTGCTGCTCATCTGGTGCTCCTTCGCTCGTGTTTGCCCCGGGCCACCTCGGTGTGCAGGGCATCCAGCCGCTGTTCCCACAGGGCGCGGTACCGGCCCAGCCATTCGTCGACCTCGGCGAGCGGCTGGGGGCGCAGGCTGTAGACCCGCCGCTGCGCGTCCTGGCGGACCTCGACCAGCCCGGCCTCGCGCAGCACTCGCAGGTGCCGCGATACCCCCGGGCGGGCGATCGGCAGCAGCGCCGCCAGCTCGCCCGCGGTGGCCGGGCCGTCGGTCAATGCCTCCAGCACCGTCCGCCGGCTCTCGTCGGCCAGGGCTCGCAGCACCGCCTCCACAGCTCGAATGTACCAAATCTGTTACGTAACCATCAAGGTACATAAGTGAGCGCAAGCGGCCGCCATCCAGCCAATGGAGTTACGGTCTTTACGCTCCGTCGCGAGCCCGGCCGGGCAGCCCAGCCAGCAGCCGGGCCGGGACGACCCTCACCGCGAACGGCCGCCCGCTCTCGAGCGCCTCGTTGCCGGTGACCGTGACCGGCGGCCCGTACCGGCCGTCACGCAGCTCGAATGCGGTGAGCGACGGCTCCCGCGGATCCGGGTCGACGATCCAGCAGGAGC
>Ga0307474_10002307_pt1 | contig 13720 bp, 9 predicted proteins | sample atmos_gasesECM1C_2_FD_203312 | JGI IMG/M metagenome (GOLD analysis project Ga0307474, IMG submission 203312) | Hardwood forest soil microbial communities from Morgan-Monroe State Forest, Indiana, United States - atmos_gasesECM1C_05 | ecosystem: Environmental > Terrestrial > Soil > Temperate... | reverse complement strand
ATTGCGTTTCTGGTCGCATCGACTCTCATTTTGGTGGCAGTTGCCTATGCTTCTTGGCGGCATTTTGCCGCCGGGCCGCCACCCAGTTCGCAAAAAATCGTACTCGCCGTGCTGCCGTTTGAGAATCTGACCGGTGACCCCAATCAGGAATATCTTGCGGATGGTCTGACGGAAGAGACAATCTCGCAATTAAGCCGCCTCAATCCGGAACAGCTGGGCGTGATCGCGCGAACCTCCGTCATGGGGTACAAGCACAAGAACGTACGCCTCGACCAAATCGGACGCGACCTTTCTGTCCAGTATGTGCTGGAAAACAGTCTCTGCGCGAGAGGAAATCACCTGCGCCTCACCGCTCAGCTTATTCAGGTTAAGGACCAAACTCCTCTGTGGTCAAAGGATTACGACTATTCCGCGAAAGACATTCTTAATGTGGAACACGAATTGGCCATGGGGGTCGCGCACAAGTTTCAACTTCGTTTGACTTCGCAACGACAAGAGGAGTTGGCTCGGGCGCGCCCAGTCAATGCGGAAGCCTACGACGCCTTTATGAAGGGATACTACTTTTTTCAACGGGGTGCCGACGACAAAGATACGAATATGGCTGCGATGTATTTTGAACGGTCGACCCACCTCGATCCCGGCTATGCGCCAGCTTGGGTCGGGTTGTCTCGCGCACGTTACTGGCAGGCAAACATAGGTCTGGTTCCCACTCAAGAGGGTCAGCAGCTTGCGCGTGACGCGGTTGAGCGGGCTTTGACTCTGGATCCCAACCTGCCAGAGGCAAACATCCAAATGGGACGGATTAAGCGACAGGTCGACTTCAATTGGGCTGGAGCGGACTTCTCAGTCCAGCGGGCGATTGCTCTCGAGCCGGGAGTTCCAGAGAATTTAGGCCAAGCGGCTTTCATGGCAGAGCTGTTCGGGCGCTTTGACGAAGCTCTGACACTAGATCGCCAAGCCCTCGAGCTAGATCCGCTCAATGCTGAAATTTGGGAGTACCTGGCGGAGAACAGGTTTTACGCAGGGCAACTCGACGAAGCCGTCGCGGATGTCAGGAAGGCCCTCGAACTAAACGCCGATACTTGGGGCGGCCCGATAATACTAAGTGAGATATATCTGCTGCAGGGACGGCCTCAAGATGCCTTGCGGGAAAGCGAACGGATCCCGTTCGCCTTTCACCTTAGAACGAGTGCCATGGCGTACCACGCACTCGGACGCGAAAAAGAATCGGACGCTACTCTAAGAGAGCTAATTGAGAAACTCCATTCAACTGCTGCATTCTCAATCGCCATAGTTTATGCCTTTCGGAACCAGCGCAATGAAGCCTTTCAGTGGCTGGACCGCGCCTACGCCCAGCATGACGGCGGTTTGATCTTCATAAAAATAGACCCCCTGCTAAAGAACTTGCACAGCGACCCGCGATATACGGCGCTGTTGGAGAAGCTCCACCTGCCGACCTGAAGACTCCTATGAGCAAATCGTACAGTTTCGGTCAGTTTGCGCTGGATCCCGGCAGGCGCACTCTGTCGCGGGCGAGTTCAAGTATTTTTCTAACCCCAAAAGCTTTCGACATCCTGCTTTTCCTTGTGCAAAACCCCAAGCGCGTGATCACCAGAGAGGAATTGCTGCAAGCCGTGTGGGGCGACGTGTTCGTCGAAGAGGGGAGTCTGACGCAACATATCTCCGTTCTACGCAAGGCCCTAGGGGATGACTCGGATGACGCCCGCTTGATCGTGACGATCGCTCGAAAGGGCTACCAGTTCGCGGTGGATGTCACGGTTGCCGAAGAAGGGCAAGCCACGGCCCTAGTCCCGACTGCCGAAGGTTCGCTCGCCCAAACGCAATCCCCTATAGAGGCTCGCGCAGATATGGCGATTTCAAAAGCGCCAAAGCCTTGGCGGAAGATTGCGTTTCTGGTCGCATCGACTCTCATTTTGGTGGCAGTTGCCTATGCTTCTTGGCGGCATTTTGCCGCCGGGCCGCCACCCAGTTCGCAAAAAATCATACTCGCCGTGCTGCCGTTTGAGAATCTTACTGGCGATCCCGGTAAGGAATATCTTGCGGACGGTCTGACCGAGGAAACGATTTCACAGCTAAGTCGCCTTAACCCGGAACGGCTGGGAGTGATTTCGCGAACGTCGGTGATGTGGTACAAGCACAAGGACGAACGCCCGGACCAGATTGGGCGCGATCTTTCCGCGCAGTATTTGCTGGAAAACAGCCTCCGCGAAAGCGGAAATCACATGCGTCTGACCATTCAGCTGATTCAGGTGAAGGACCAAACGCACTTGTGGTCACACGACTACGACTATCCGGTGAAAGACATTCTTAATATCGAAGAAGATGTAGCCAAGGCGGTTGCGAACGAAATGCGGCTCCGTTTGACTTCGAAACAGCAAATAGAGTTGGCCCAGTCGCACGCAGTCAATCCGGAAGCCTTTGATGCCTACTTGCAGGGATACTACTTCTTTCAGCGGAACACCGACAAAGACACGGATATGGCAGCAAAGTCTTACGAGCGGGCTACCCAGCTTGATCCCTCTTATGCCTTGGCGTGGGCCGGATTGTCTCGGGCGCGCAAGTGGCAGGCCGTCAGGGGTCTCATCCCCAAAGAGCAGGGCTATCGGGCTGCACGTGAAGCAGTTGAGCGGGCTCTAGCGTTGGACCCGAACCTGGCAGCGGCCCACACCCAAATGGGACGAATTAAACAGCAAGTCGATTTCGATTGGGCTGGGGCGGATGCTTCGTTTCGGCGGGCAGTTACTGTGGAGCCGGGAAATCCTGAAGCTGCAAGATTGGCGGCTGGCTCGGCACAAAGACTCGGCCGTTTTGACGAAGCTCTTCAATTGGCCCGCAGAGCCGTTGCCTTGGATCCGCTCAATGCAGATAGCTGGCAGTCCCTTGGAGACGCCGAGTATTACGCCGGGCAGCTAGACGAATCCGCAACGGACTACGAAAAGGCGCTTGAACTGAACCCAGATGTTTTTCCCGGCAATATCTCGTTGAGCCGCACTTACATAGTCCAAGGACGGGCTCAGGATGCCCTGTCTGAAATCGAGCTAATACGCTATGACCCCGAACGTGCGTCTATGCATGCGATTGCCTACTACGCGCTTGGTCGGAAAAAAGACGCGGACGCCGCATTGAGTGAGTTAGTTGCGAAATATCATGCAAGCTATGCGTACGAAATCGCCGAGGTCTATGCTTTCCGGAACCAGTCTGACGAAGCGTTCGAGTGGCTGGACCGAGCTTATGTCCAACATGACGACGATCTAATCGTAACGAAAGTGGACCCCTTCCTGAAGAAGCTGCACCCTGACCCGCGATACACTGCGCTCTTGAAGAAGCTCAACTTCCCGAACTGACGTTCTCTCTTAGAAACAATTAGCGCGGTCTAAGGCCTGCACGTTTCGTCATCTTTGAACCAAATCTGAAATCTGTCAGTACAGATGACGTTGAACCGGGATGCGATATCCGCATTGTTCCTTCAAAGATAATTTGGACATTAAGTTCTTTAGCTGCGGCGGGAAGGTTGAGACCTTGTGCGACCAAGCCCTCGACAAGGAAATCGCTCAACGCGCGAGCTGTGTCCACACGATTGCGATTCTTGCGCTGCAGCCGAAACACAGGTGCATAGCCTCCGGGACGATAGTAGATAAAAACGAAATCGTCCTTACCGACAGATTCGTAGTATTGCTTCAATTTATTGCGGAGCCTTCGCGCCTCGCTGCGAACAATGGAGTCCACACTCGGATGGTAGGGTGGCTTGCGGTCATAGACCTCTGTGCCGATCAGATATTCCTTCAGAGTGTCTGCTTGACCTGCCAATGTCGTCTCAACGGTGAAGCGAAGGAATCGGCTGAGACGATGCGAATTTACAAAGACCGGGCTTTCCAGCATCCGTAAGAGCTGTTCACGAATCGCGAACTCGGGAACGTCGCTTTCCGCTTTGGGTGCGGTCACAACCAAATTCACACTCATGAGATACCTCGCTCCCGGACGAATGCAGTACCTCAGCGCGGAAACCCTCTCATCGTTTCGCCGACATCGTTGCTCCCTTGACTTGCTCCATCCACTTTCGAATATAGCCAGGACATCGTTGAAGCCTGATGTTATTGGCTTCGCAACGAGCGAGAAACTCAACGCCGCTTTGGTTGACCAGCGTCACGTCCTTCAAATCCAATACAACATCCATCGTCCCGGTCTCTTTGGCCAGCTGTTGCTGGATCTCAGCTAGATCATCGGCCTCGATTCGACCGCTAAGAGTGAAGACGACCTGCCCGTTCCCGCTCTTTCGAATTCTGAACATGCGAGCTCCAGGAAACGTCCAACCGAGACTTCACCGAAAGCCTAGGGCGCTGCGCCAACGGTGACGTTGCGAGATGCTTTATGCCGGTCCACCTGTTGAACCACGCACGTTATGATGTGGCAAGCTTACGGCCAATTCTGATTGCTGAAAGCATTCAGTTTAGTGCCGCAGCTGCTGTCCAGAATGGCGAACTGTCGAACAATTGACGAGACTTCTCGGCATCCTGCCAAACGCCAGCTGGTATTGACCGTCTTGAAATCACCGTGAGGTAGCTGTTCCTCACGTTCTCCAGCTGCTGTCACGCGTGCGAACGCGCTCTCGAGGCTCCCTAGACCGTTGTAGCTACCGTACCTGCTTGGCAGCCAGGTGCGCTGACGCTCTTTTGTGTTGAGATGAATGCCACATACGCCCTGCCGATCTCTCTTGCCGTTCGCGAGAGACCCATGTTACATACTCTAGGCACTTATTTAGATCTGCCGAGGCTTTGGTACACTGTTCCCGAGGGCATAATGCAAAACTCGAAAGCCGAAAAGCTCCGCAAGGTGGCGTCGAAGCGCCAGATCGTAAGGGCCAAAGACGCCAGGGAACTTGGTATTCCCCGAACGTATCTCCCGCGGCTGGCGCACCGGGGGGACCTGGAGAAGGTCGGCCGCGGTCTCTATTCCTCTCGGGATTTCTCCGGAACTGAGAACACCTCCCTCATCGAAGCGGCTTACCAAATCCGCTACCAAAGATCTGACCCCTTTTGCGGCGGTTTTGGGATTTTCCTGCCCACCTGTGCGCCCTGATTTGCAGTTCTTAAGCCGACAACTAAATCTTGAATCGATTCTTATTGATATTTAACGAGCGGATCTTCGATTCCAGCGTAGACCGTGGTATTCCCAGTTTGACCGCAGCTCCCTTAGGCCCTGACACACGGCCAAGGGTATCTTTCAGTGCGGCCTCAATCATCTCCTGCTCTTGCGTGAGTAGTCTCTCAGGGAGCTCAACTCGCCGTTTTGAATCTGGCGTCAGAGACTGCGGTAACCAGTTTTCGTCGATCGAGAAAATGTCTGACTCGCAAAGGATTACGGAACGTTCGATGACATTCTGCAACTCGCGGATGTTTCCCGGCCAAAGATACGACTGAAGCAATTCGAGCGTGCTCTTCTCCAGGTGCCTTATGGTTTTACCGGCCTTGCGCGCGTAACGATCGATGAAATACTCGACCAACAAAGGAATGTCTGCTCGTCTGTCTCGCAGAGGCGGATTCTCAATCGGGAAAACATTCAGACGGTAAAACAAGTCAGTACGAAATGACCCGGCGTGAACGGCTGCCTGCAGATCACGGTTTGTGGCAGCGATCACCCGAACGTCAGCGCGGATTCGACGACTGCCGCCGACGCGTTCAAACTCGCGTTCCTGCAAGACACGAAGAAGGGAAATCTGAGTTTCGGTTGGAAGTTCTCCGACTTCATCCAGGAACAGCGTACCGCCATTTGCTAATTCAAACCTGCCTAGGCGCCGCTGCGTCGCGCCCGTGAAGGCACCCTTCTCATGCCCAAACAACTCCGAGGCGATCAGATCGCGGGGGACTGCTGCGCAGTTCACGCTGACAAACGGGCGCGAGACCCGACCTGACCGTCGGTGGATCGCTCGTGCAACCAGCTCTTTTCCCGTCCCCGTTTCGCCCGTGATGAGGACTGTAGAGTCACTCGCCGCGACCTTGGAAATGTGCGACAGTACCGCTTTCAAAGCGGGAGAGGTTCCCACGATCTCTTCAAACATTGAAGCTTTATCGATCTCTTCGCGAAGGGCGGCGTTTTCCTCCCGCAGTCTTTCCTCAGCTCGTTTGCGGTCTTCGATGTCGGTAAAAGCAACATACCAACGCGCAACCCGTCCTAGTTCGTCGTGGACCGGGTTGTAACGGGCCAGAAACCAACGGTAACTTCCGTCACCTTTGCGTACTCGATACTCCAGCTGGTAAGCAGAGCCAATGGAAAGGGCACGGCTAAAAAAGACGCGCATCTGGTCCCCGTCATCAGGATGGACGAAGACACGCATGTCGCGTGTTTGCCGCCACTCTTGTAAGCTAACGCCTAGGTAATCGAGCCCCATGCGGTTGGCATAAATACGTTCGTGCTCGGGTCCGAATACAGCGACGAGTTGAGGAACGAGGTCCAGCATCTGCCGGAGCTCCGCTTCCTGCCCCCGGATCCTTTCTTCGGCAGCCTTGCGCTCGGTGACGTCCATCGAGATGCCGATGAACTGTACGAGTTCTCCCGCTGTGCTCAAGACGGGATGACCCACAGATTGAATCCACTTGATCGTTCCGTCAGGCAGCAGAATGCGAAACTCTACTTGGTAATCCGACCTCTCTTGAATCGCACGTTCGATTGTTTCTTGCCACGTGCTTCGATCCTCCGGATGCACCCGCTCCAGCCGTTCCTTCCACACTGGCATCCCTAGTCTCGGATCAAATCCGTATATGCGGTACCATTCCTCTGAAAGATGCCGCGCGTCTTTTCCCGCTACCTGCCAGACCCAACTGCCCATGTGCGCAAGCCGCTGTGCTTCCGCGAGATGCGCTTCACTGCTTTGTATCTGCCGATAAAGCTCTCGCAATTTGGCGGTTGTTTCATTGAAGACAGTCCCGAGGTGAGCGAGTTCATCATTTCCTGTTAGCTGCACTTGGTAGTCGAAATCTCCCCGCGCCAAAGCGGTTGATCCCAGGAGCAGTTGGCGAAGTGAAGCGCTAATGCTCTGCGTGATTGCGAAGCCGAGGAGCGCCGATATTAGTAATGTAACGAAGGTTGTAAGCGGAAGAATCAGAAGGATTCGGCTTTGGACTTGTTGAGCTTGCGCAACAGACTGTGAGAGCTGGTCAGTAACTTGCTGTTCCACACTGCGAACCAGATTCGAAGCACTAGCTTCCAGTGGTTTCTTTTCATTTGCCAGACGAAGACGCGCCGCATTCCAGTCGGAGGCCGCACCTAACGCAATTACGGCGTCGAGTTGCGGTGGCAATGTGATCTCAACGGCTTCCACAGTAGGCAGGATCGCCCTATCCCGCGGCACATCAGACGGTAGACGAATCAACGCATTTCTGACAGCTTCGGTATCGGCAAGAAGAACGGATCGTAAACGTCCGGCTTCTTGTTTTAAGCCGTCGATGTCTTCAGATCCGGCTAGCGAGTCGAGTTTCGCGTCCAACGATAGGACATCGGTCTGGAAGCGCGAAACGACAGCTAGCTCGCGTGCCAGGGCATCGACGCGATCCGATTGTTCGCGGACCAAATTGAATTGCCAAACGAGCAGGCTATTGCCTACTAACATCAGTAAGACAATCACGGCAAAACACAAGATGAGGCGCGGGGCGATCTTGAGTTTGTTAATGCGCGAAAGCATTGTTTTGCTTAGTGAATGACAGCAGTCCCAATAGGCCTTGGCCGGCTTGACACCGGATCAATCTCCCTTTAGAGGTGGTCCGGTTTTGAAGCCGGTAATCCCCACCAGTTTCTTCTCCAGCGCTGCTGCTGCTTGTGGAGCGGACTTCTCGCCGGTTAAGACGGAGTGCACCGCATCTATATAAGCTCTCGCAATCTGTTCATACTGTGATCCTGTCTCGGTGGACGGCCTGATTACCAACCTAGTTCGAACCGCCTCCTTGGGATTACGGCTTGCACTTGAAACGGAAGGCAGGCTCTGAAGGTCCGACTGATTGACGGCAGCGCTTTCCTCGACCTGATTTGAATGAATCTGAGCGCGAATCAGAAATCGAATTAGCTCTATAGCCTCTTTGCGATGGGAGGAATGTTGTGAGACAGCTAGGCCCGATCCTCCCAATGTACTCGCCCAATCCAATGGTCCCCCAGGCATGCTCGTATAACCTGTCTTGCTCGGCGCCAGGGAATTCCGCCAATGCACTTGGCGAAATAGACCGATGCGCGTAATCGAGGCGCCACCCCAGACGCGAACAAATGCTGCTTCGCCTTGATCGAAAGCATTGATAGAATCAAGCTCCTGATAAGCGAGAACACTGGGTGGCGAGATCCAGCCGATCCAACGTTTGGCCCTTTGCCATGACCGTATCGATGCAGAATTATTCACGCTGATCGTCCGGTTGCTTTCAATGATCCTCCCCCCTCCTTGCGCAGCTTGCCACTCGATGGCGTTACAGGTGAGAGCTTCAGCGGCTGCCCCCTGCCAGACGTAGCCCCAAAAGGCTTTGTTGCCTTTAGCTCGCTCGCCAGTCTGAATCCGCGCGGCCATGGTCTCGAGCTCGTCCCACGTTTTTGGCGGATGCTGGTAACCGTATTCGCGGAGGAGATCGCTTCGATACTGAATGACACCAAGTTGAACGGTGTAAGGAATAGCGACGAGTCTTCCGTTAGCCGTGTAGCTCTGCAATAACTGTGGCTCGAGAGAGTTGATTTCGTCTGCCAACTCGTGTCGAAGGTCAACGAGGTCAGGTTCCAGAACTCCGGGCCAAATCACGTCAATGTTGAGCACATCTGGGCCTGAGCCAACCTGCTTCAGGAGCCTGCGAGAGAGTTCCAATTGGTCCAGAGTGGTTTCGGGAACGGGGAGATCGCGAACGCTGATTCCTGTTTCACGGGCAAACTGCAGCGGCAATGGTTCCGTCCCCGGCAGATCATCTGGTTGCGACCAGCCCAGACGCAAGTAACTCAAACTTCTGAGCTCTGGTTTCGAAGTGTGACACCCGTCCAGGATCAACGACAGGAGAAGAACCCCCAAAGCCACGCTGACTTTGGTATACGTGTGCCGCAGAAAGGCGAAGCGGGCCTCCGAGCGTCGCCAATTCGCCAGCATGCCATAGTGGGGTGCAACGCGATGGCCAACGTAATACGCTGAAAAACAATGGGTTACGAGGTTCGTGCGTGGCGAATTCTCGCCATATGTCGAAAAATCGCCAGCCCGTTCAAACCTTTACAATCCTAATTCTTGAAGCGATTCTTGTTGATTTTCAACGACCGAATCTTCGATTCCAGCGTAGACCGCGGTATGCCCAACTTGGCAGCAGCTCCCGTGGGTCCCGATACGCGTCCGCGAGTCTCTTTCAGGGCAGCCTCAATCATATTCTTCTCTTGCACGAGGAGTTTCGTAGGAAGCTCAACTTGGTGTTTGGGCTCCATGGGGAGAAGCGGTGATTGCGGTAACCAGTTTTCATCAATTGAGAAGATCTCGGTTTCGCAAAGGATGACCGAACGCTCGATAACGTTCTGCAGTTCGCGAATGTTTCCCGGCCAAGGATAGGACTGAAGCAGTTGGAGCGTCTTCTTGTTTACGCCACGGATGTCCTTTCCAGCTTTCCTCGCGTAGCGATCGATGAAGTACTCCACCAACAGGGGAATGTCCTCGCTTCTTTCGTGAAGAGAGGGAATCTCAATCGGGAAAACATTCAGGCGGTAAAACAAATCACTACGGAAAGACCCAGCGCTAATGGCGGCTTGCAAATCACGGTTGGTGGCTGCGATCACTCGGACGTCAGCGCGAATTCGCCGACTGCCACCGACACGCTCAAACTCATGCTCCTGCAAAACGCGCAGAAGCGCGATCTGAGTCTCAACTGGAAGCTCTCCGACTTCGTCGAGGAAGATCGTGCCTCCATTTGCCAGTTCAAATCGACCCAGGCGCTGCTGAGTCGCGCCCGTAAACGCACCTCTCTCGTGGCCAAACAATTCCGAGGCGATAAGATCGCGGGGAATTGCCGCACAGTTCACACTAACGAATGGCCGCTGGCCGCGAGGAGATCTCCGATGAATCGCACGCGCAACAAGCTCTTTGCCTGTTCCCGTTTCGCCTGTGATAAGGACCGTAGAATCGCTCGGCGCGACTTTAGAGATGCGCGAGAGTACAGTTTTCAAGGCAGGAGACGCTCCGATAATCTCTTCAAACATCGAAGCCTTATCGATTTCTTCACGTAGGGCAACGTTTTCCTGTTGCAGTCTCTCTTCGGCTGTTTTGCGGTCGTGTATGTCAGTAGATGCGAGATACAGACGCGTCATTTGTCCGTTTTCGTCGCGCACCGGATTGCAACGAGACAGAAACCAGCGGAAACTTCCGTCACTCTTGCGGACGCGCTCTTCTATTTCCACAGCAGAGCCGGTTGATAAAGCTCGATCAAGCTCGAAAGTGACTCGCTCCAGGTCATCAGGATGAATCTCTTCGCCAATCTGCTTTCTTTGACGCCACTCATCTAGATTCATGCCGAGGTAATCAAGCGAGGCTCGGTTCGCGTAGATTGGGGTTCCATCAGCCTCAAGCACACCGAGATACTGCGGCGTGAAGTCCAACATCTGCCGCAGTTCTGATTCCTGTGCCCGGATTTTTTCTTCGGCTCGTTTAAGAGCAACGTTTTCGTGGCGAACCCTGTCTTCAGCCTGTTTGCGTTCTTCGATGTCCGTACAAGCGACATACCAACGTCTTATTTGCCCCTTGTCGTCGCGCACCGGATTGTAGCGAGCTAGAAACCAACGATAACTTCCATCCTTCTTGCGCAGGCGGAACTCCTGCTCGTAAGCAGAACCACTGGAAAGAGCACGATCGGTATACTCGCGCGCCCGTTCGCGATCGTCAGGATGAAGGACTCCACCGCGATCAGGCTCCTGGCACCACTCTTCAAGACTAAACCCTAGATAATCCAGCGCGCCGCGATTGGCATGAAGGCGTTCGCGGTTGGGTCCATATACCGCAATAAGCTGCGGAGCAAAGTCCAGCGTCTGCCGGAGCTCTGCTTCCTGTTCCCGGATCTTTTCTTCGACAGTTTTGCGCTCGGTGACGTCAGTCACAGCGCCGATAAATTCGATGTTGCCAGAACTATCAAGCTGCGAATGAGCTCGCACGTGGAGTTGCTTGATTGCCCCGCTCGGCATAAGCATACGATACTCAAGTTTGAAATCTGTGCCGGTATTGGTTGCTTGCTCGATGACCTGCAGTGTAAGTGCTCGGTCGTCGGGATGTACGCGGTTCAGCACCATGTCTAGTGTCGGCTTCTTGTTGTGCTCGTACTCGAAGATGCGATAGGTCTCCTCCGACCAAACGATCTCTCCGGTGCTAGGTTTCCAGCCGAAGCTGCCTGTGTGACTAAGTCTTTGGGCTTCCGCCAGATAGGCTTCGCGACGTTGCCGTTCCTGCGTTGCTTGCTCTTGCTCAGTGACATCCATCCCAGTCCCAACGAACCCTTGGAACGGCTCCCCATGCGTTACCGGAACGCCCACACACCGTACGTAACGAATCTCTCCATCAGGCCGCGCCATGCGTTTTGTGAAGTCGAATCCGCGATGGTCGGTAAACATCTTCGCAATTGCTTGTTTCATGAACCCGCGGTCTTCTGGGTGTACGAGATCCAAATATTCCTCTACCGTTGGCGGCTTGCCACTCGGGTCAAGCCCGTGGATCTGAAATAATTCCGAAGACCAGTAATCGAATCGAGCACCCTTGAACATCCAGCTGCCCATGTGGGCAAGCCGCTGTGCTTCGGCAAGGTAGAACTCGGCTTGTTTGCGTTCTTCAATGTCGAGATTCACGCCGATCCAATAAAGAAGAGTTCCATCGCCGGCCCGTAGGGGTTCCGCGCGGCTAAGGAACCAGCGATACTCGCCGACAGCGCCGCGAACTCGAAACGCCACCTCGCCTGCGGAGCCCGTACGTAGGCAGGTGGACCAGACCCGACGTGTCTCCTCCTGGTCGTCCTGGTGAAGAAAAGGGAGGTGAGAATCCCATTCGCCGCCGATATCGATGCCGAACCGGAGGGGATGATCTTTCGCGAGACCCAGGTAGTCCGCAGTTCGTTCGCTCACGAACCTGAGGGCACCGGCCGGATCAGCGTACCAGGTATACGCCGGAATCACATCGAGCGTGACTCGCAATTGTGCCTCGAGGAGCTGTTTTGATTGGGGTTGCTGTGCTGGCGAGACCATACTCAGCATCATACACCGGCGATTTCCGTCCATCGACACCCTTGAGAACATTCCGAGCCCACAACAGGGTCGGTCCCGATTGTCAGAATCACAGCTTCGGCGACGACTACTTTCGGGAGTCTGGCCCTGCATTTGACTCATTGTCAATCACCGTGAGCTAACTGCTGCTCACATTCCATTGGGTCAGAGCAGCGTGCGAATCTCAAGATCGAAACTGGAGGAATGATGGCGCAATTTGAAAAGGCATTCTCGGACCGAGCGGCGAGCGCCCTTAGCGCATGGGTACGCAGAGACTCACACGGTATGTTTGCAACCGATACGAAGGCATCAGTGCGCCGCATCGGTTTATGGGCAATATGCGCGATCACCCTAATGGGCTTGACCATTCTTTTTGCGGATGTCCAATCAACCCGGGCACAGGAATCTTCAGACATCGCCAGGCAAGCGCAGAACCCAATCGCAAATCTAATTTCAGTGCCATTTGAGAATGACTTCAACCCTCAAACAGGGATCAATAAGAAAGACAGTTACGTCCTACAAATGAAGCCTGTGGTCCCGTTCCACTTGTCGAAAGATTGGATCCTGATTACACGCACTATCATTCCTGTTATCCAAGTGCCGGACTTGGCTCCGGGCGTCAGCGGAACGACGGGGCTAGGCGATGTACAAGAATCGTTGTTCCTATCGCCGGCAAAAGCCGGTCCAGTTATTTGGGGGGCAGGACCAGCTGTTTCATTCCCTACCGCCACAGAAACCATTCTTGAGACAAAGAAAGTCAGCGTCGGACCCACTGTTGTTGTTCTTAGAAGCCAGGGCCACTGGTTATTTGGAACGCTCGCACAGAACTTATGGTCTGTGGCGGGACCGTCGGCGCGTCCTGAGGTAAACCGGATGCTGCTGCAACCGTTTGTGAACTACAACTTGCCGCACAAATGGTATCTAGTGTCTTCGCCGATTATTACCGCGAATTGGGAAGTAAAGTCCGACGAACGATGGCTAGTGCCGGCGGGTGGCGGAGTCGGAAAGATTGTGCATTTCGGGAAGCTACCGGTGAATGTCTATCAGCAATTTTTCAGAAATGTGCAACTCCCGGGCGGCACGAGCCACTGGTCCGCAAGGTTCCAGATACAGTTTCTTCTCCCAAAAAAGTAAATTCAATGCTCGCCGTTTACGACGGCTCACGGAACCTCAGGGAACTTCCCGTTTTGTCGAAGGGCGAATTATTGTTGGAAAACTGGAGGAGCGCCGCTCACGCGCTTCCATTCCAGGCATACATTAGCTTGATCTTTCGAGAGCGTGAAAGATTGTGCTCTGTCCAAGGAAGCGCGTTGTAGCCTCGTACTTGTTCAGGTCCGCGAAGACGGGAGCAAACACACCGCGGGAGCGCAGTTCCTTGACGGTGTCGGATCCTTGGCATTCATGTACGCCACGAAGTGGGTGTCTGGTGTGAACAGAGACATCCGGCCTTTTGCATCGCGACGGTCAGTGC
>Ga0307474_10002306_pt1 | contig 13730 bp, 13 predicted proteins | sample atmos_gasesECM1C_2_FD_203312 | JGI IMG/M metagenome (GOLD analysis project Ga0307474, IMG submission 203312) | Hardwood forest soil microbial communities from Morgan-Monroe State Forest, Indiana, United States - atmos_gasesECM1C_05 | ecosystem: Environmental > Terrestrial > Soil > Temperate... | reverse complement strand
GCGAAAGAGGCCGCCGCGAAATCTGGCGAACTTCGGATTCGGGACACTAGAGCCTTTTCGGTTCTGATTGAATCAGAACCGGGGCTCTAATCTTTTGTTTTGACGCGTTTTCTTCACGCGAACCGGTATCCACTTCGCTCGAAAACGCTATGGCCCGATTGCTTTCGCGCGTTCAGCATTAACGCAGAAGAGGTCGGGCGCTGCGCCATTTTCCTGTCGCTGGCCTTGAAGGCGAGGCCTGCCCTGCGTTTTAATCAGGTCAGACGCAACATGCGGAGGCGAGCAGAGACAGGGAGAGCCATGACCTTAGCGCGGATCGCGGCATCGGCCGCCATTCTGACCTGCCTCGGAGCTGCCAGTACATCGGCCAAACCGATTGCGGCGCTTGGCGAAACCAATTTGCGGAGAGCGCCTGGCACGGACAGCCCGGTGCTGACCATCATTCCGAAGGGAGCGACCGTCGAAGTCGGCAAGTGCAGCAAAGGATGGTGCGAAGCCAACTTCGAGAGCAGGGACGGCTTTGTCATCGCCCGCAATGTCGGTCTCGGTCAGCCGCGCAGGTCGCATCCCGGCTCGCAAGTTTACGACGAGGAACTCGTCGACGCGGTTGGGCCGCCGCGGTTCGCCCCGCCGCTCTATTATGGCTACCACGGGCCGTATTACGGCTTCGGACCGTTTTACGGCTATTACGCGGGGTGGGGATACAGGGGATGGCTCTGGTGAGGTTCACGAGACGCATTCATGCGCTGGTGACACTGCAGCCAGGCGATTGAGCCAAGAACCATCTCGCTTCTAAAAACCCAAACCGCCGTTGCGTAGAGCATGATCCGGACCCGGAGGGCCGCGTTAGCGCAAAGTGGAAACCGGTTTTCCCTCGCGACAAACGCGAAATGCGTTTGCGCGGAGATCATGCTCAAACAAAGAGATTAGATCATGATGCGATTCCACTTAAATCGCATCATGATCTGGATCCCGCGTCTCACGCGGCGATGACGCCTTCGATCATGGTCTCCGGGACCGTACGATTGCGCCCCGTGCGCTTGGCCTGATAGAGCGCGCGATCGCACCGCTCGATCAGCGCTTCCGCCGATTCGGCCAGGCGGAACTGGGCTACTCCGATCGAGACGGTGATGCTCGATATTTCCTCGCCGGTGGCGCGGCGGGTCAGGCGCGCCTCTGAAATGCGGCGGCGAATGCGTTCGGCGACATCGGTGCTTTTTTCGAGGCTGGCGCCGGGAAGCACGGCCATCAGCTCCTCGCCGCCGTAGCGCGCCGCGAGGTCGCCGCTGCGAACGTTCTCCTGCAGGACTTTCGCCACCAGCCGAAGCACCTGATCGCCGACCTGATGCCCAAAGCTGTCATTGAACGTCTTGAAGTGATCGATATCGATCATCAGAATGCTCAAGGGATCGCCGATCTCCATCGCGGCAATTTGCGCGGAACGAAGGAAGGCTTCCAGCGAGCGGCGGTTGGCGAGCCCGGTGAGGGCGTCGGTATTGGAATGCAGCTCGGCCAGTTTCAGCGAGTCGCCAATCTTGTCGAGTTCCGCCGACGTCTTGATGAAATCGGCTTCCAGGCCTGAGGCCCGGGTCGTCGCATTTGACAGCTCTTCCACAAGCCGCTCGATGATCGGCTGAGGATCGCTCGTGGTCCGAAACTGCAAGGAGACTTCGCCGAGCGACTCGATCTGCATGCGGTTGCCGGCGATCGCACTGCTGACGAATTCCTTGGCGTTCGATATCACCGCGTGCAGTTGTTCAGGGAAACCGTTGGTGGTGCTGTGATCGGAATGCGGGTCGATATAGGTGACGTAGAGCTCGTGGTTGATCGCTGGATCGAACTTCCGCTTGTTGGCGATCAGGATATCGATGGTCTTTCTCAGTGCGGGTGAGGCACCCATCGCATAGTTGAACCAGACCGAAAAATTTTCAGGCGTGGGCGGCACGCGGTGCAACGACATGAATCGATTGGCCCGATTTGCCACCGTGGTCGCGTAATCGAAATCGGCCTCATCGAATTCGTTGATCATGTGCGTTTGTCAACAGCGGCAGCCGGCATCCGAGATCCGTGGCTAATTCGGTGAAAAATAAAGCCTTTCAACGGTCGACGCCTGACGGCGATCAGGCAATCCCTTAATTGGGTAGCGGTCAGTTCTGAAGGATGATTTAAACATATCCGAAAATTTGGCGCCTACACGCGCCTGCGGAGGGGAGTACTGTCTCGCCGCGGGACATCTCGCTGGCGGCCGGTCACCCCGACGAGGCTTTAGCGTCGGGGCGACAACGCTCAGGTCCGGTTGGCCGGCCGTGACTCACGGATATGCCAAGGAGAGGTTGCGATGAGTACGCGACGCGAACACGATCTTCTGGGCGACCGGGACGTTCCTGCGCAGGCTTACTATGGCGTTCACACGCTGCGTGCGGTGGAGAATTTCCCGATCACGGGAACGCCGATCTCAATCTATCCGGATCTTGTGGCGGCGCTGGCCTCGATCAAGTTGGCCGCAGCCAGGACCAACAAGGAGCTGGGATTGCTCGATGGCACGCGCGCCGACGCCATCATCGCCGCGGCGGAAGAGATCCGCTCCGGCCGCCTGCACGAGGAATTCGTGGTCGACGTCATCCAGGGCGGTGCCGGCACCTCCACCAACATGAATGCCAACGAGGTGATCGCAAATCGCGCGCTGGAGTTGCTCGGGCGGCCGAAGGGCGATTACAAGTTTTTGCATCCCAATGAACACGTCAATATGAGCCAGAGCACCAACGACGTCTATCCGACGGCGCTCAAGCTCGCCGCCTATTCCGGCATTATGCGTCTGGTCGACGCCATGGCGGTGCTGCGCCAGGCATTCGAGGCGAAGTCCGAGGAGTTCAGGGACATCATCAAGATGGGCCGGACCCAGCTGCAGGACGCCGTGCCGATGACGTTGGGGCAGGAATTCTCGACCTATGCGGTGATGCTGGGCGAAGACGAGCAGCGCCTGAAGGAAGCCGTGCTCTTGATTTGCGAAATCAACATGGGCGCCACCGCCATTGGTACCGGCATCAATGCGCACCCGGATTACGCTCGGCTGGTGTGTCAGCATCTGCGCACCACGACCGGCATTCCGGTCGTCACCGCGTCAAACCTGATCGAGGCGACGCAGGACTGCGGCAGCTTCGTTCAGCTTTCCGGCGTGTTGAAGCGCGTCGCGGTGAAACTGTCGAAGACGTGCAACGATTTGCGCCTGCTGTCCTCTGGCCCGCGCGTCGGACTTGGCGAAATCAACCTGCCGCCGATGCAGGCGGGCTCCAGCATCATGCCGGGCAAGGTCAATCCGGTGATCCCCGAAGTCGTCAACCAGATCGCCTTCGAGGTGATCGGAAACGACGTGACGGTGAGTTTCGCGGCCGAAGCCGGTCAATTGCAGCTCAACGCCTTCGAGCCGATCATCGCCCACAGCCTGTTCAAGAGCGTCAATCATCTTCGTGCCGGCTGCATGACGTTGGCCTTGAAATGCGTCAACGGCATCACCGCCAATCGCGAGCATCTGCGCCGCGGCGTCGAAAGATCGATTGGAATCGTAACCGCGCTCAATCCCTATATCGGTTATGCCAACGCCACCGAGATCGCGCAGCAGGCGCTCGTCACCGGTCAAAGCGTTTACGATCTGGTTTTGGCCAAAAAACTTTTGACGCGCGAACAGCTCGACGAAATCCTGCAGCCGGAGGTGTTGACCAAGCCGCATTCGTTCGGGCCCGCTCCGGCGACGGCAAAAACGCAAACTTTGACCGTGCGCCGCGACCAGACGGATTGAAATCCGCTGGCCTCGGATGGTCGGACGATCCGAGTGACAGCCGGCATGGCGAACGGGCTTTGGCCGTTCCGGCCGTCCATTTCCGCGCTCGGCCCAAGTCCTCAGCCCAAGCACTCGGGCCAAGGCTGCCGGCCCCTCAGGCGCACGATGTGGTTGCTTTTATTGGTCTGGTGGTCCGATTCTAACATTCGCACCCCTTCTCGGCGGGCACTTTTGCGAATGTTAGAATCATAGGACCACCAGTAAATATAAGATTTCTAGTGGAGTTTAGGATTTGACATTCGCTTTTTTCGGACTCGCGGCCAATTCGGTAGCGAATGTCAAATCCACTCCACTAGCGAACATGGCAGGAGGACGCTAGGTTTAGCTTCGAAAAGCCATCAAAGTTCGGCTTCGAAAAAGCCGTCAAAAACGGCCGGGATCAAGGGAGAGACGCATGCATGAACTGACGCCGGAAACCATCACTGAGGCGGTGCTTGATCAGATGGCGACGACGAGCGACCCGCGCCTGAAGGAGATCATGGCCTGTGCGGTCAAGCACCTGCATGAATTCGCCAAAGAAGTGAAGCTGACGCCGGCGGAATGGATCAAGGGCATCGCCTTCATGACCGCCGTCGGCAAGATCTGCACGCCGGCGCGGCAGGAATTCATCCTGCTCTCCGACACCCTTGGCCTCTCCGCGCTCGTCAACGGCTTGCATGACTCAACCGCCATGGAAGAAGGCACCCACACCAGCCTGCTCGGTCCGTTCTACCGGGAAGCCTCGCCAAACCTCGCCGCGGGCAGCCAGATCGCGAAGACCGTGAAAGCCGGCACCGAGCTCGTGCTCTACGGCCGTGTGACCGACGTGAGCGGCAAGCCGATCTCCAACGCAACCGTTTCGATCTGGCAGACCGGCGCCAGTGGCCTCTACGACATCCAGGAAAGCGCCGCGTCGATCGACTATCGGGGCGTCTTCACCACCGATGCGAACGGCCTCTATCTGCTGCGCAGCGTCCGCCCGATCGGGTATTCGATCCCGATGGACGGCCCGGTCGGCGAAATGGTGCGGGCGCAGAAGCGGCATGGCATGAGGCCGGCCCATATTCACTTCCTGGTCGGCGCTCCCGGTTATCGCGAGCTCGTCACCGCGCTTTACCTGCGCGACGATCCGCATCTGGAGGACGATGTCGTGTTCGGCTCGTCGGGCGACCTCGCCGTCGACATCAATCCGCGGGACGCAGAAAGCCCGATTCCCGGCCTGCCGACCATCCGCTTCGACATGCGCCTGTCGCGCGAAACCGCGGCCGACAAGGCCGGCGGCCGCGTCGGCGCCGATCCGTCCGCGATTTTGAAACAGCCGGCATGAACGGTTAATCCGCCGCATCTTCCCCTAAAGGAGGATGCGGCGGAATTGACCTTTCGGGGCGCATCGCGGCAGATTAAGCCAATGTTAAATCGTTCCTTTCCGCGAACGGGCGCAGGGCGGCAGCGCGGGCAGGAAAACGTGACACAGGGGAGCATTAATGAAACGCAGGACGCTCATCGGCGCAGCGATCGTCGTCGCCGCAACTGGACTCACCGCTAATGCGCTCGCCGAGCAGCCGCCGATCAGGATCGGCATGTCGATGCCGCAGACCGGCGGTCTCGCCGGCGGGGGCAAGGCTTCGCTGCTTGGCATCGAGATCTGGCGCGACGACGTCAACGCCAAGGGCGGCCTGCTTGGCCGCAAGGTCGAACTCGTCGTCTATGACGACAAGTCGAGCGCATCTGAGACGCCTGCGATCTACTCGAAGCTGCTCGACGTCGACAAGGTCGACCTGTTGTTTGCGCCTTACGCCACCGTGCCGACCGCGCCGATCATGCCGCTGGCCAAGCAGCGCGGCATGCTGCTGATCGGCAACTTCTCGTTCCAGGTCAACAGCAAGGTCGGCCACGACATGTGGTTCAACAACGCGCCGTGGGGGCCGGCCGACGCCTGGGCCTCGGCGTTCCTTGACATCGGCCAGAAGGCCGGCGGCAAGACGGTAGCGCTTCTCACCGCCGACCAGGAATTCGCCCAAAATCTTGCAAAGACCGCGCGTGAGGTTGCAGCTAAGCGCAACATGCCGATCGTGTTCGACCAGACCTATCCGCCGAACACGGTGGAATTCTCCTCGATCATCCGCGCGCTCAAGGCCACCAAGCCTGACATCGTCTATGTCGCGTCATACCCGCCGGACTCGGCCGGCATCCTGCGCGCGGTCAACGAGATCGGCATCGGCGACAACGTCAAGCTGTTCGGCGGCGGCATGGTGGGCCTGCAGTTCGGCCCGGTGATGGAGAATATGGGCTCGCTGCTCAACGGCATCGTCAACTTCAACACATGGCTGCCGGAGCCGGCGATGTATTTCGACGGCACCAAGGCCTTCTTCGACACCTACTCGAAGCGGGCGGTGGAAGCCAAGGTCGACCCGCTCGGCTTCTATCTGGCGCCGTTCGGCTATGCCAGCGGGCAGTTGATCGAGGCGGCGATCAAGGCGACGGGCTCGCTCGACCAGAAGGCACTGGCAAAATACCTGCACGAGCACGAGATTGCGACCATCGTCGGTCCGATCGCGTTTTCGCCGGACGGCGAGCGCAAGGAAACCGCGACGCTACAGGCGCAGTTCCGGGGTATCGTCGACAAGAACATGGATCAGTTCAAAAAGCCCGGCAAGCAGGTGATTCTGTTTCCGGAGAAGCTGAAATCGGGCGAACTCGTCACTCCGTTCGAAGCTGCGCGGAAGTAAATCTAGGAATGAGTTATTGCGGCGAGGGAAGTGTGCCCCTCTCCCTGCGCGCGGGGAGAGTTATAAAACCACGTGGATAGGGCGAGCCGTCGGAATTGTCGCGTTTAAGTAAAAAGGGTCGAGGGGAACCTGAATTTGTTTTCGATGGACCTGCTGCTCGACGCGGTGGTGATCGGGGTGCTGCTCGGCTGCTTCTATGCGGCCGTCAGCATCGGCCTGTCGGTGTCGTTCGGCCTGCTTGACGTTCCCCACGTCGCCCATCCGGCCTTTCTGGTGATGGCGTCCTATGGCGTGTTCTTCCTCAACGATCGCTTTGACATCGATCCCCTGGTCGCGGGGCTTCTGATCACACCGCTGCTCTTCTTGTTCGGTCTTGCCGCCTACCGCCTCTATTACGAGACGTTCGAGCGACGCGGCACCGACGCGGCCGTGCGCGGCATCGCCTTCTTCTTCGGCGTCGCCTTCATCATCGAAGTGCTGATCATCCTGCAATTCGGCGTCGATCAGCGCTCGGTCACCGCCTCCTATATCGGCAAGGCGTGGCGCTTCGGCGACATGCGGATTCCGCTCCGGCTCGTGGTTGCGTTTGCGGTCGCTTCCGCTCTGACAATCCTGCTGGCGCTTTATCTGTCGAAAACCTTCATGGGACGCGCGATCCGCGCGGTGGCGCAGGACGAGGAGGCGGTGCGCCTGATGGGAGCCAACCCGGTCCGCATCAAGCAGTGGGCCTTTGGGGTTGCTACCGCCGTGCTCGGCGTTGCCGGCGCGCTTTTGATCATCGTCGCCCCGGTCGATCCGACGCTCGACCGCGCCTATATCGGGCGCACCTTTTGCGTCGTCGTCATGGCGGGGCTCGGCAGCATGAGCGGCACGCTGATTGCGGCCATCATCCTCGGCGTTGCCGAGACCATCGTGCTGACCCTGTTCGGTGCGTCCTGGGCGCCGGCCATTTCCTTTGCGCTGCTGCTCGGCGTGCTGGCCGTGCGGCCGCAGGGCTTGCTCGGCAGGCGGTCATGAGGCGCAGCATCATTTTCTGGATCGGCGCGGTCGCCTTTCTCGTCATCATCCTGTTGATGACCCAGATCATCGGCAACGAATATCCCTTTTTCGCCGGTTACGTGATTCTTCAGTTCATCGTGCTCGCGGTGGCGTGGACTATCCTCGGCGGTTACGCCGGTTATGTGAATTTTGGCACCAGCGCGTTTTTCGGCGTCGGCGTCTACACCGCCGTGTTGCTGACCAAGGCGGCTGACGCGCCGCTTATCGTGCAGATCGCGGCGGCGGCCATGGTCGGCGCGCTGCTTGGTCTGGGCGTCGGATTGTTGACCTTGCGCATGCAGGGCATCTTTTTCTCGATCGCGACCATTGCGCTCACCATCGTCATCGAGACATCGGTGACCAACTGGCGCTATCTCGGCGGCGCCGCCGGCATCCAATTGCAGCGGCCACCGGTGACGCCGCCGTTTCACAGCTATGTGCAGATGCTGGTTTTCGTTCAGGCGCTGCTGGTCGTGCTGGCGGTTGCGATCGCGCGTTATATCCAGAACTCCTGGATCGGCCGTGGCCTGCAGGCGCTCCGCGATGATGAGCTCGCGGCCGAATGCACGGGCGTGCCGACCTTGCGGCTCAAATTGCTGGCATGTGTCATCTCCGGCGCACTGATGTGCGCCGCCGGCGCGCCCGGCGCGATGTATCTGCAATACGCCGACCCGGCATCCGCCTTCAACCTCAACTACTCCGTCTCGGTGCTGGCGATGGCCCTGATCGGCGGCACCGCGCACTGGGCGGGTCCGGTGATCGGCGCCATTCTGCTCGGCGTGACGCAGCAACTTTTAGCCGTCACCATCTCCTCGGAAGTCAATGTGCTTGTGCTCGGCATCATGCTGGTGCTGTTCGTCGTCGCAGCGCCGCAAGGATTGATCGGCCTGTTCCGGAAACTGGTGCACGGCCGCGCGGAGGGCAAGGCATGACTTCCGCCAACGTCACCGACACGCCGCTATTGCAGATCGGCGCGCTGACAAAGCGCTTCGGCGGCTTCACGGCGCTCGACAATGTCAGCGTCGATATTCGCCCCGGCGAGCGGTTTGGCCTGATCGGCCCCAACGGCTCGGGCAAGACCACGCTGATCAACTGCATTTCGGGTGCGTTCCGCACCGAGCCCGGCACGGTGACGTTCCAGGGCGAGGACATCACGTCCTTACCGCCTTACAAGCGAAGGCGCCGCGGCATTGCGCGCAGTTTCCAGATCCCGCGGCCGTTCAAAAGCATGACGGTTGCCGAAAACCTCATGGTGGCGTTTGATTTCGCGGGTGCCGCGCACGAGCTGGTCTCGGCCGCGGAGCGGCGCGATGCCGTGATGGCGATCTTGCAGCAGATGGGATTGTCGTCCAAGGCGGATGCGCCGGCCACGCGGCTCAGCCAGGTCGAATTGCGCAAGATGGAGCTCGCGCGGGCGGTCGCCACCCGCCCGAAACTTCTGATTTCGGATGAAGCGATGGCCGGCCTTTCCTCCTCCGAGGTCGACGAGGTGCTCGATCTCTTGATGAGCCTTGCCGATCAGGACATCACCATCATCATGATCGAGCATATCATGCAGGCGGTGATGCGTTTTTCCGAGCGCATCATGTGCCTCGATGCCGGGCGGATCATCGCGATCGGGAAACCTTCCGAGGTCATGGCCAATGCGCGAGTGCAGGAGGCTTATCTTGGCACCTGAAAGCCCCAAACTCGAGCTTGCTATCACCGGTCTCGACGCCGGCTACGGCGCCGTGAAGGCGCTGCGCGGCGTCGCGCTCCATGTCAAAGCCGGCGAGACGGTGGCTCTGCTCGGCACCAACGGCAACGGTAAGAGCACGCTGATGAAATGCATCACCGGGCTGGTTCGGCCTTGGCGCGGCGGCATGACACTGACGCTTGACGACCGCGCCCACGACCTTACCAGGCTCTCGGCGGAAGCCATCGTCGATCTTGGCGTGGCGATGGTGCCGGAAGGGCGGCGGCTGTTTCCGAGGCTGACCGTGCACGAAAATCTCATGCTCGGCGCCTTCCGCAAGGCCGCGCGCCGCGACATCGAGCGCAATTTGGCGCACGCTTTCGAGACATTCCCGGTGCTGAAGCAGCGCTCGAACCAGCTCGCCGGCACCATGTCGGGCGGACAGCAGCAGATGCTGGCGATCGCGCGCGCGCTGATGTCTTCGCCGCGGCTGTTGTTGATCGACGAGCCTTCGGTCGGCCTGTCGCCGCTCCTGGTGTCGCAGATGATCGCCAAGATCGGCGAGCTTTCCCGCTCGTTCGGCTTGACGGTGCTGATGGCGGAGCAGAACTTCAATCAGGCGATCCGCATCGCCGATCGCGGTTACATCATCGTCCACGGCGAGATCGTGGTGTCGGCAGGCGTGGAGGAATTGAAGGGCAACGACATCGTCAAGCGGCTCTATCTCGGTGGGGTGGCGTGAGCTATTGATATGATTCCTGCTGTCGTCCCTGCGCACGCAGGGACCCATAACCACCAGCCGCTGCGATGAAATCGAGCAAGCCGTCGCGCACCGCGGGACATGGATAGCCCCCGGCGTATGGGTTCCCGCTTTCGCGGGAACGACGCGGATGCGACAGCGCGCACAGCGCAGCGGGCACACTTTTGAGGAGGAGCGCGTGACGCCAAAACTTCTGCCCACCACGGTCGTCGGCAGCTACCCGCAGCCGGATTGGCTGGTCGACCGCGCTTTGCTGTCGAAAGGCGTGGCGCGGGTGCGGCTAAATCTCTGGCGCGTGGCCGAGCCGTGGCTCGAACAGGCGCAGGACGATGCAACGCTGCTTGCGATCCGCGACATGGAGCGCGCCGGCATCGACATCATCACCGACGGCGAGATGCGGCGCGAAAGCTATTCCAACCGTTTTGCCACCTCGCTCGAGGGCATCGAGTGCGACAAGCCCGGCGAGGTCGTATCGAAGGCTGGAATCGTCACCGCCGTGCCGCGCGTGGTGGGACGAATCCGGCGCACTCGTCCGGTCGAAGTGCGCGACATGGAATTTTTGCGCAACAATACCGACCGGCAGGCAAAGATCACGCTGCCGGGTCCGTTCACCATGAGCCGGCAGGCCGTCAACGAGCATTATCGCGACGAAGACGAAATGATCATGGATTACGCCACGGCCGTGAACGCGGAAGCGCGCGATCTCGAAAAGGCCGGCGCCGACGTGATCCAGCTCGACGAGCCGTGGTTGCGCCAGGACCCGGCCGCCGCGAAGCGGATCGCGGTCAACGCAATCGACCGCGCGCTCGAAGGTCTCAACGCCACGACCGTGGTGCATCTGTGCTTCGGTTATGCCGCGATCGTCAAAGGTCAAAAGCCGGTCGGCTATTCGTTCCTGGGCGAGCTTTCGGCCTGCAAGGCGGACCAGATTTCGATCGAGGCAGCGCAGCCGAAGCTCGATCTCGGCGTGCTCGAAGACCTAGCGCCGAAAAAGATTATGCTGGGCGTGATCGATCTTGCTGATCCCGCACCCGAGACGCCAGCCGTGGTCGCCGACCGTATTCGTGCGGCCTTGAAGCACGTCGCGCCGGATCATCTGGTGGTAGCACCGGATTGCGGCATGAAATATCTGTCGCGTGAGGTGGCATTCGCGAAGCTGAAGGCGCTCGCGGAGGGTGCTGCGATGGTGCGGGCGGAGTTGGGTTAGGGGAGTCGGGTGTCTCTCTGGGAGGGAGGCCCCGAGCCCGTAGGATGGTGGAGCCAACGGGCCGCGCGAATGCGCGCCCGATGATAAACTCCGCGATACCCATCGATTTTGCGAGGGTGATGGGTTTCGCGAAGAGCTCAACCATCCTACGGCCTAGCATCAAGGGGGAGGGCCAAGGATTCAAAAGCCAAGCAGATCACAACAAAAACGGAGGGCTCGATGAACGACGCAAGCGCTTGTCTGGTGATGACGACCGTGCCGAACAAGGAACAAGCGGAAAAAATTGCGAGAGCGGTCTTGCAGGCTCGCCTGGCTGCTTGCGTTCAGATTCAGGAAATAACAAGCTTCTATTGGTGGGACGGAAAGATCAATCGCGACGCCGAGCAGCTACTCTATCTCAAGACAGCCGCAAAACACTATGCGGCGCTGGAGGCGGCGATCATCGCCAACCACAGTTACGATACGCCGGAGATCCTGCAAGTGCCGATCGAACGGGGTTTTGAGAAATACCTCAACTGGATACAAAGAGAGACGAGTTAGCCTAGGATGGGTTGAACGCAGCGAAACCCATGTACTCGCAATTGGTGGGTTTCGCTTCGCTCTACCCACCCTACACACTGTCCTGCAAAGTAAGCTAGGCAAGCTCTTGCCCGACGGGCAAATCACTTCCACGCTTTTTCGTGAACCCAAAAAGTCTAGCCCTTCTCGCAAAAATTTTTCGCTTTCGCCGTCGGGCAAAACATCTTTAGAGATTCGCGCGTCTCGTGCTCCGCTAGAGAGGGGCGTATCGCGATCGTCACGACACGTTGGGCGCGGGATGCGATGGATGTGGCAAGCGTCAGGCGCGGTTGAAATGGCGCGCCGGACGACAACGCTTTCCACATACGGCGAAGTCGTGTGGTCCTGATGTCTCGACGCTGGCGTCAAGTTCTTGAGAAGCTAACGCTTCTCAGGGATGACGGTGACAAAAAAGCCCGATCACCGGGGAGAGCCCGAAGTAAGCCGTAAAACCTTCGCGCGGGGAAGGCCGGGTCGTTCGGCAGTACCTGTGGTGACTTCGCTGGTGTGCTTCTTCATTTTGCACGCCAGGCTGCGGGTGCGGCTTCGCGCCCGGCTTTCCCTGCGCCCTCTTAAATCGGAGGGACAAAGGTTCTGGCAAGGCTCGGATGCGATGCGTCGCGAGAAGGTAGTGCTATGTGTATTCGGGGTCATCACCGGGCTTGTCCCGGTGATCCACGTCTTTTTTCTCGGGTACGAAGACATGGATGGCCGGGTCAAGCCCGGCCATGACGAATCCTGAAGCTTATCGTGCGAAGTTGCGCATGAAGCGCGTCACAGGTGGCGCAAGCGAGAATAAGCTCACAATGACGATGACACGGATCCGGTCGCGCCAGGTCGATGACACCTGAAAGCCGCATTCATCGCCCAGATTTCGTCCGCGCGGCTCGATCACTCGAACGGGAGGATCGTGATGAACGGAAAACGTCTTGGCGCCGAGGCCATAGGCACGTTCTGGCTGACATTTGGCGGATGCGGCAGCGCGGTGATCTCGGCGGGATTTCCTCATGTCGGCATTGGATTACTCGGTGTGGCGCTGGCTTTTGGCTTGACCGTGCTGACGATGGCCTATTCGATCGGTCATCTCTCCGGATGTCATCTCAATCCCGCGGTCACCGTAGGCCTAGCATGCGGAGGCCGGTTTCCACCCAATCTGATCGGCCCCTACATCATCGCGCAGCTGCTCGGCGCCATCGCCGGTGCCGGCATCCTCTACGCCATCGCCCATGGATCCCCCGATTTCAATCTCGCCAACGGATTTGCGGCGAACGGGTATGGCGAGCACTCGCCGGGCAAATACGGGCTCGGGGCGTGTCTGTTGGCCGAGGTCGTGCTAACGGCGATGTTTGTCTTTGTCATCATGGGCTCAACCCACGGCAAGGCACCGGTCGGATTTGCGCCGATTGCCATCGGGCTCGCGCTCACCCTGATCCATCTGATCAGCATTCCCATCACCAATACGTCAGTCAATCCTGCGCGCAGCACCGGGCCCGCGCTCTTTGTCGGCGGTTGGGCGCTGGCGCAATTATGGCTGTTCTGGGTAGCGCCACTTTTGGGCGGCGCTGCCGGCGGTGTTTTGTACCGCTGGCTGAGCAGCGAGCCGGCAGAGGAAGTGACGGGTTGAGTTGGTGCCCTGGCCGGCGTCTCAGAATCTTTTTAAGTAATTGATTCAACGTGATATTTTCTCCATCCCCGGAGATGATACCAACATCGCTACCAACAGCCGGTGGTGCGTCCTCCTCCGAAATGAAAACGTTGAGTTCGAATCCCACTCTCTCCGCCAGCCAGCCGTTCGCTCGTTTCTGCCACTGTCCGCTTCCGTTTATTAACCATCAATAGATAAAGGCCTTTTCGGCGTATTCCCTCCGGGCGTATCCGTTGCCGTCCGACCAGTTCCGCCTTACATCTGTAGGCTCAGTCGTAGGCTCTCGGTGTAATAAGGAGGA
>Ga0307474_10002304_pt1 | contig 13734 bp, 10 predicted proteins | sample atmos_gasesECM1C_2_FD_203312 | JGI IMG/M metagenome (GOLD analysis project Ga0307474, IMG submission 203312) | Hardwood forest soil microbial communities from Morgan-Monroe State Forest, Indiana, United States - atmos_gasesECM1C_05 | ecosystem: Environmental > Terrestrial > Soil > Temperate... | reverse complement strand
GACTTGCATTCCTGAACACGCCCGCGAGATCACTCCAAGACACGCGAAGTCCGGCTGACAACATCATTTCGATGAGCAGAACCAGGACAAGAAGGTTCGTGATTCGATCAAGCGATGACAATTGCCCTCAACTTAATATCTTTCCGGAACGAACCTGCGCGCCTTAACTGACTTTTGATCGTCATAAGCGTGTTTTTCGGAACGCTTCGGCAACGTGACTTTCTCGCGAGGTGGCTTCTTATATGGAATCATGCTGAGGAAGTGAGAGATACAGTTCAGACGAGCCTTGCGTTTGTCATCTGAGCGAACCAGGTACCACGGTGCATGTTTGGAGTCGGTCGCTTCCAGCATCTTGTCGCGGTCCCGCGAGTATTCGTACCAGCGACGATACGATTCCAGATCCATCGCACTAAGTTTCCATTGACGAAGGGGATCGTTAATCCGGGCCTCGAAACGCCGCTGCTGTTCCTTCTTTCCAACCTCGAGCCAGTACTTGAGGAGAATGATTCCGGCGTCCACGATGTAATTTTCGACGGTGGGGCAAAGCTTGAGGAACTGGCGGTACTGCTCTGCGGTGCAAAATCCCATGACATGTTCGACCCCCGCCCGGTTGTACCAACTGCGGTCGAAGATCACGATCTCTCCCGCGGAAGGAAAATGCGGAAGATAGCGCTGCATGTACATCTGGGTTTTCTCGCGATCTGACGGGGCTGGTAACGCAACGAGGCGGAACACGCGTGGACTGACCCGCTCCGTGATCGCACGAATGGTGCCGCCTTTGCCCGCGGCGTCGCGTCCCTCAAAGACCACAATGATGCGCAGGCTTTTATACTTCACCCAGTCTTGCAATTTGCAGAGTTCTGCCTGCAGCCGACGCAGTTCCTTTTCATATTTCTTGCGCTTAAGGGATTTTTCTTCTCGTGAAACATCTTGTTTGGCCATTGCGAGTCGCTCCTCCATCCCGCATTCAAACTTCGCGTGGGCTCAGATTGTCTACCACAAGATTTTCCGGCCCCCAGTAAATCGATGCTGTAATCCGACTATTAGTGAGGGAGACTTTTTTCATTGCGGCCTGGTTCGAGTCTGTTAGGGAGTAGGTGGGTGCGCATTGGCAGATGTTCCACTCACGCCACTCCACTGCGAATCGTCAAGCTTCCAGCCGCCCCCCAGCGCTCGATACAGGTTGACGAGGGCCAGCTTGCGGCCGAGGTCATAGATGATAGCGGACCGCTCAGCCGGGTACATTTGGATCTCTGCATCGATGATCTCAAGGTAGTTTGCGAGTCCACTGTCATAGCGAACGTTGGACAGACGAACCGACTCCCGATAGGCTGCCACAGAGTTGAGCTGTTCCTCGTACGCCTTGGCTAGCTCTTGGTGGGCCGAGAGCGACGCTGAAACCTCACCAAATGCCTGAGTCACTGCCTTCTCAAAAGCGGCCTTTGCTTGGTCGCGCTGCGCCAGGGCTGCTCGATATTCGTTTTTCAAACGACCAGCCGTAAAAAGGGGACCGGCCAAATTGCCGGCGAGGCTCCACGCTTTGCCAGCGCCTGTAAGTTCCGAAAGCTGAGGGCTTAGTCCACCAAACACGCCGGTTAACGAAATCGTCGGGAAAAAATCAGCTTTTGCGACGCCGACGTTGGCGTTTGCACCAATCAGAGTTTCCTCCGCCTGGCGGAGATCAGGCCGGCGTTCCAGCAACTGTGACGGCAAACCCGTAGGCACTTCGGGCGGGTCGAACTGCTCTGTCAAGGCACTGCCACGGCCAATCGGACCGGGATTGCGTCCTAAGAGCAGATTCAACGCTACCTCTTGGGCAACAATCTGTCGTTCTAGATCTGGGATTACTGCGGCGACATTCGCGAGAGCTGCTTGTGCCCGAGCGGCCTCAAGTCCAGAAGCAGTACCCCCTTCGAGACGGTGCTGAAAGATGCTCAGAGTATCCTGGAAAGTCTTGACCGTTCTATGCGCAACTTCCAAATCCGCATCGAGTGAGCGAAGTTGAAAGTATCCCTGAGCAACTTCCGAGAGCACGAGGAGACGAACGTCGTGTCTGGCATCCTCGCTGGCAAAATACGTCGCACGTTGTGCTTCATTCATTTTGCGGATTTGTCCAAACAGGTCAATTTCCCAGATCGTGCTGAAGCTATAGCCGTAATAGGTATGGTTCGCAACAAAGGGCTCGGGAGCTCTCTGCCCGGAAATGCTTCCGCCGTATCCTACTTGAGGGAAATATTGGGAACGAGTCACACCGGCGAGGGCACGTTCCCGCTCTACCTGGGCCAACGCTACTTGGAGGTCATAGTTGTTTTTCAGCGCTTCTCGGATAAGGCCTTGCAGGACAGGATCCTTGAACAGGTCCCACCATGCCAGATCGGCCTCGGAACTCGCGGTTATCTGGCGCTCAGCATAGAACTCGGGCGGAGGTTGGAGCGCCGGTCGCTGGTACTTGGGACCCACGGCGCAGCCGCTCAACAGAAGTGAAAGAACGGCGACTGTGCTAGTTTTTCCCATCAGTCGTGGTCTCCTTCGAGCGCGGCGGATGGACCGACTTCAAGGTGGGGCTTTGTTTTGGCGAGGCGTTCGACCACTACAAACAGGACGGGCACGAGAAAGATTCCCAAGATACTCGCCGCACTCATGCCGGTGATTACTGAACTTCCGAGCACCTTGCGGCCAATGGCGCCGGCTCCTTTCGCCGTCCAAAGAGGAACGCATCCCAAAATAAATGCGAACGACGTCATCAGGATTGGCCGCAAACGCAAACGGGCGCCTTCGAGGGCTGCCTCCACAAGCTCTTTCCCTTTTGCGTGCTCCAATATTGCAAACTCGACGATCAAGATTGCGTTCTTGGCGGTGAGTCCAATCAGCATGACCAGCCCGATTTGTGCAAAGACATTGTTATCGAACTTGCGCAACAGCAACCCACCGTAGGCGCCGAGAACCGCCACGGGCACAGACAGAAGTACGCTGAAGGGCAACGACCAACTCTCATACAGAGCCGCCAGGATCAGAAACACAAACAAGAAGGACATACCAAAAACCATCGCCTGTCCCCCTTCCGCTTTTTTCTCCTGATACGACATGTCGCTCCAGGCATAACCAAACCCGGGGGATAGGACATCGTTCGCAACTTGTTCCATCGCCGCCATGGCCTGTCCGGAACTATAGCCGGCAGAAGGAGTGCCGTTGACCTGGATACTTCGGAACAAATTGAACCGGTTGATGTACTCCGGTCCGGAGACCCGCTTTATCGTGACAAGGGAGGCCAGTGGGGTCATGTCACCCTTCGAGTTGCGCACATAGAAGTTGCTGATCTTGTCCGCGCTGGTGCGGTACTCGGGTTCTGCCTGGAGGTAGACCTTCCACTGGCGCCCAAAGCGATTGAACTGGTTCACATAGGCGCCACCGAGGAAGGCCTGTAGACTCTGGTAGACTCCGCTGAACTCCAGACCTTGCTTGAGAACACGGTCCTGGTCGACTTCAACGTAGAGCTGCGGCACGGAGGGACGAAACGTTGTAACCAACGAAGCGAGTTCAGGACGGTTCCGCGCAGCTTGAGTCAACTTGTCAAGAGTGTCCCAAAGTTGCTGAACAGTGCCCCCGCTCCGATCTTGCAGCATGAATGTGAACCCACCGGCCGTGCCCAGACCAGGAATGGCAGGCGGGCCGAAGGCGAAGGCGATCGCTTCCGGAATCCCCGCCCTCAGTTTCTGGTTCAAGCTTTGCATAAGCCCGTTGGCAGAAAGCTCCGTGGTGGGGCGTTCCTCCCAAGGATCGAGCTGAAGGAAGTAAAAACCGCTGTACGAAGCGGAAGTATTGGATAGCAGGCTGAAACCAGAGATGCCGCTGAAACTCTGGATGCCATGCATGTGGGCCAAGATGTCATCGACCTTGCGCATGACTGCGTCAGTTCGCTGTAAGGAGGCCGCGTCCGGTAGCTGGATCTGAAGGAATGCGTAACCCTGGTCCTCTTCCGGGATAAAACTCGTCGGGAGGCTCCGGCCCATTCCAACAGCGAGTACGGAGATGCCAACGAGCAACAACATTGCAAGTACCCACCGGCGAATGAGGAGATGACTCCATTTAACGTAACCGCCGGTCATCTTTTCGAACCATCGATTGAACAAGTCAAAGAACTTTCCCAGCGGTCCTCTTGATTTCTTGCGTCGACGAAGTAACAGAGCAGAAAGTGCAGGCGAAAGTGTCAGAGCATTAAAGGCGGAGATGAGCACCGAGATCGCGATGGTGATGGCGAATTGTTGGTTGAGAAGCCCTTTTATTCCGCCCAGCGCTGCCATGGGAATGAATACAGCGGAAAGCACCAAGGCGATGCCAACCACTGGGCCGGATACTTCTTCCATCGCTTTCAGAGTCGCATCTTTGGGCGACAAGCCGTGCTCAATGTGATGCTCCACCGCTTCGACAACCACGATGGCATCGTCCACCACGAGGCCGATCGCGAGAATCAGGCCAAACAGAGAGAGCGTGTTAATCGAGAATCCCAACAGGGGAAAGACGGCAAAGGTACCGATCAATGATACCGGTACAGCAAGTAAAGGGATCAGGGTTGCACGCCAATTCTGCAGGAACAGAAAGACTACAAGAATGACCAGCGCGATTGCTTCCAGCAGGGTCGTCATTATCTCTTTCATCCCTTCCGTAATCGGAAGCGTCGTATCCATTGCCACGACATATTCCAGGCCCTGCGGAAACCGGGTTTTCAACTCCTCCATTTGAGCTTTAACCTGTTTCGCCACAGCCAACGCATTTGAGCCGGGAGCCTGGTAGACAGCAATAATCACGGCTGGTTTCCCGTTATATCGGCCGATTTGCTGGTAGACGAGGGATCCCAGTTCGATCCGCGAGACACTCTCTAGCCTTACCGTCGAGCCATCGGGATTTTGACGAACAATGATCTTGCCGAAATCCTCTGGATTGACGAGCCGGCCTGGCGCGCGAACGGCATAAGTGAACTGCTGCCCCTTGGGGGCGGGTTCGGCGCCTATTTGGCCCGCAGGATTCACGGCGCTCTGTTGTTGAACGGCGTTTATCAGATCCGTAACGGTCAATCCGAGCTTCGTCAGCTGATCCGGTTTAACCCAGACGCGCATCGCATAATCGGCCGCGCCAAAGTTCGTCACTTGTCCGACACCGGGCACGCGCAGGAGCGCATCGTTAATATTGATGGTTGCGTAGTTCCCCAAGAATTGGCCGTTGTAAGCGCCGTCTGGCGAATAGACGGACAAAACAAGCAGGGGCAGGCCCATGAGCTTCTTGACCGTCACCCCATACTGGTTCACCGAGGTTGGAAGATTGGGGCTGGCTTGGGAGACGCGGTTCTGCGTATTGACCTGATCGATATCCACGTTGGTACCGACGTCATATGTCACCTTGAGGGTCATAGTGCCGTCATTCGCGTTCGTGGACATCATGTAAAGCATGTTGTCTACGCCGTTCATTTGCTGCTCAAGCGGCGTTGCGACAGACTGTTCAATCGTCAGCGCATCCGCGCCGGTATATGTTGCCGATACGTTGATCTGGGGAGGAACGATGTCGGGAAGTTGGGCGACAGGCAGCTTGGCCATCGCAACGACGCCACCGATCACTGTGACGATCGAAATGACAATCGCAAGTATCGGCCGATTAATGAAGAGTTTTGACATAGCTACTTGCCACCGGAAAGTGCGTTGGCCTGGGTGTCTTTGAAGGGCGTTGGTGCGACGGCCATACCACTCTTGATTCGCTGCAAACCATCGACGACGACCATATCGCCCGCCTGCAGGCCAGATTCGACCAACCATACGTCGGCAAGCTGTGGCCCGAGCTTCACCGTCTCGATGGTGACTTTGTTGTCCGCGCTGACCACCCCGACTTGGTACACTCCTTGCAATTCAGAGATGGCCCGCTGAGGAACCAGGAGCGCGCCTTTGCGAACTTCGGTAACCGCACGGATGCGAGCATATTGTCCCGGGCGTAGCACGTTGCCGCGATTCGGAAATTCTGCCCTTACCTGGATCGTTCCGGTCCGTGTATCGACTTCACGGTTAACAAGCAGCGCGCGACCACGCTGAGGAAATACAGTGCCGTCTCCTAGTATCAATTGCAGTGATCGCCCGGCGGCTTGTCCTGATTTTTCGCGGGCAAATCGCATGTAATCCTGCTCGGCGATACTGAAGTCAACATAGATTGGATTCACGTTTGATACCGTCGTCATGACAGTCGTCGGGGTCATAAGGTCCCCGATGCCTACCTTGGAAATCCCTGCGATTCCGGAGATTGGCGAGGTCACGGTTGTCCAGCCCAGATCTAACTTAGCGTTGTCGAGGACCGCTTGATCCGCATCCACTTCTGCTGCCGCCGCGCGCTCCATACTGAGGGCTTTGTCGAGTTCGGCTTGACTGACGGCCTTCTGTGCCACCAAAGGTGTGTACCTTTTTACGTCGATCTGCGCCTGCGCCAAGCCAGCCCGGGCGCGGTCAAGCTTGCCCTGGGCTTGCTGCGCAGCGGCTTGCGCCTGACGCTGATCAAGCTGATACATCGACTGTCCCTTATTGATATAGGAGCCTTCTGAGTAAAGTTGGGTCAGTAAGAACCCCCCTACTTTGGGGCGGATTTCCGCGTCGACGTTGCCGAGCATGGTTCCCACCCACTCCTTCCGGATGTCCACATCTTTTTGCACAACTGGCGTGACCGTAACGGCGGGAGGTGGTGGAGCGGGTTTTTCTTCCTTGGAAGAACACCCGCCAAGGGTACAAAGCAGCAGTAATACAGTGACAAGTTGGGAGGCGCCGAGGAATCGTTTGGGCGAGTCCGCTGGAGTCAGCGGCGACGCTAAATCACAATTCCGTATTCGTGGAATGCAGAATGCAGATTCTGGGGTCATTCGCTTCGCCTTTGCCTGCGGCGGGCCTTGTGAGGGTGTCTCGGGAAAGCAGCCCTTTCTTGAGTTGTCCCTCGGCCAAGGATCGATGGTTAACGGAGGAACCACGAGCGTTCAGAAGGCTGCACAGGGTAGCCCCGTCCTACGATGACTGCCGCTCCCATCCTCTCGACCTCCGCCAGCCCCACATGCAACTCACCGCAGGTACCGAACTCCACATCCGATCGAATGGCACCATACTGGGCGAGCTCGCCCAGCCCGGATCCGTTGGTCCGCATATGCAAGGGCCATTGCCAAAGCGAATAATGTGGCGGACCTCATTGAAACCGGAAAGCAGACCGTTTTCGGAACGCCCGTTGTTGGGCTGTGGCGAGACCAAGCATCATTGAGCGATTCGGTCTTCCGCTGCCAAAGTCGACGCATCCGTCGGCCAACCGTCATCCGTCGGATTCCAGGATTTGTCCGGGTTATATAGGTCCATTGCCGTGAAAATTTTGAGCGTATCTGGACCCAAGTCCTTCTGATAGACGATTCCTTCGTAGCTGACGAGGAACGTCTTGACACCCGTCACGCGATACTCCGCCGGAGCAGCAGCAAGAGCGAAGCCCCCGATCATTGCCCCCTCTATGACAAAATCCATCCTGCCGAGCGGCGCTGCGGAGCCTTGCCCTTTCAGGATCTTGAAGAAATACCCGTGATATGGCTTGGCACGATCCGAATAGCCTTGCTCCAAAGCATCAGCGATCTCCTCGGCGATGGGCCCCCCTAAGCTCCCATCTGGATTCCGCCACACCAGACCGTCCTGCTTGCCAGGAGTGCTGATGATTCGCTGTGCGTACTGGTTTACTTTCGAGCCCTCATGTTTTTCCAAGGCGTACTCGTACTGGGCTTCGACATAGCCTTCGCAGATGCCAATGGCGTCCAATTCATTGCTGCCGATGCGGCGGTTGAGAAGCTCCTGGCGGCCGGCGTCAGCATCGAAGAACCATTTGTCACCGACCTTCACAATTGGCACGGCGAAGGGCCAGTCCTCATTGCCGACTAGGAGAAATGCACGATTCCCGCTTTTCGGATCCACGGAAACCGTTTTCTTCTCGCGTGCCTCCTTCGCGAAGTCAAGGGCCCGCTGCCGGTCCTGCGGGTATTCGCCGGAAAAAACAATGTCGTCGCCATCGGCACCGAAAATTTCCTCGAGAACGTTTTCGTCAAATCTCTCCGCCGCATCGACTAAAGCTTCAGCAGCCTGCTGCGGGGTGTCGAAGTTCTTCGGATGTGTACCCGCGAGAGCAGCTTTTGCCGCAGATTGGTACGCAGCGGGCGGTGTGGTCGCCATCAGGAGCGCCCACGCCAATAAACCCGCAATCTGCGGAAGTCTGTGAAGACTTCGATTTTTGGATTTTGGTTTCATATCATTCACCTATGATTTCCTTTCCGCATTCTGGTCTGCTCATCTGCGCCGCCCGCCACCACCGCCTCGGCTCCCACCGCCACGGCTTCCACCGCCAGACGATCCCATGCTCGAGCCGCCGCGGCTGCTGCTCGCACGCGTGCTTGCTCCGTTGTATCCCTTCGAACCTCCTCCGAAGGCGCCCCGGCTCCCGCTGCCGCCACGCGAGGTCTCCCGGTTTCCGACGCGGTCTCCGCCTCCCGCGCCAGTACGATTGCCTCCTCCAACTCCACCGCCGGCACGATTGCTAACACCGCCGCCTTCACGAGTGCTCCGCAGGTTGCCGCCCTGTCGGCCGACCTGTTGCCGGGCATTCGCCTGTCGGTTGGATACCGAGTCTCCACGCGCCGTTCCGCCGAACTTGTTTGCGGTAGCTCGGTCCCGATACGGAGCACCGCCGCGATGTTGCGGATTGTGCTTCCATTGGGAATTGCCGCCGCGGTTTCCGCCGCCGCGAGCCGGTTGATTCGCCGGCCTGTTACCATTTCCAATATTTGTGTTGCGATTAAAATTATTATTATTGTTAATATTTATATCATTGTTACCGCCCCAACTACTGCCCCAGCCCCACCCACCGCCCCACGCCGCTCCCATGGCGATTCCGATTCCGAAGGAAATCGCCATGCCCGCCGCGTAATACCCTGGCGGCGGATAGTAGATAGGAGGATAGGGGTAGACGGCCGGACCGTACACGTCAACCGGATTGTAGGTCGGGACGTAGACCACCTGTGGATTGGCTTGTTCAATGACGATGACCTGCTTTGATTCCACAGTCGTTGTTTCTACCTTCTGCTGATCGTTCGATTTCAGGTTGCCAGAATCCGCCGCCTTCTTGCGCATCCGCTGCACAGCATCCATGACGTCGCTTTGTTGGGCCAAGAATGCGTTGCCGAGATCGGTGGTCCACTGGATGTCGTTCGTCAGCCGCTTGACGACGTCCGGAAGCGCGGCCGTGGCTTGCACACTCGGGTCCCAAGGCTGTTTCTCTACGGCATCGACAAGGGCTTGGTCTTTCAAGGTGCTGTTTTTCGCAAGCCATTGTTGGAGTTGAATCAGTTCCAGCGGGTATGTAGAGGCGGCGAGCACTTGGGCAAGCATCGGGTCCGGGTACAGGGCGATCGGAGCGACCAGTGAGTCAAGCTGGTCCGGGGGTACCTTGACAGATTCCTGTTGACCCGACCCCGCTGTCGGCTCCTGTGACTGAGCTCCCGAAACTACATCTCCCGGCAGGAGCAACACAGAACAGAGAACGGCTAAACTTTGCGCCATTTTCCGCAGAAAACTTGATCCATACTTTTTCTTTGTCATCATCGAACTTCCGCCCTTAAGAGCAACTTCCGTCTTACACCCTCACCATCGGCTGATCGCTAGCGGCTGCGTACTCTCTGGCCGCTCTTCTGTGTCTCGTCACTGCTAGCCAACAAAGTGGCGAGGAGGAGTCCGTAACGCTTTGGCTCCTCCTCTTTTGGCCGGTCTAAGGTCCGAGATGCGCTCGGACGCACTTATCTCCGAGCGAGGCAGCAATGCACAAACCATCCGTTTTTGCCTTCGATCATAAATCTCCAGCCCTCGCCGGCCTGCCTACCCGTTTATGCTGCTTCAATCGCGGCGGCAACTAGGGAAATCCCTAGCTTGCGAGGCGGGTTCCTTGAATGCTCCGTTTGTTAAACCAACCTCGTTAAATTCTCTTCGAGAGAAATACAAGCGCGCGACACGCTGGTCATTTTTCATAATTTGGAATAAGCTTCGTCCGAAGCGCGAACGCTCACTCTACAGTTTCGAGGCCCGGATATGTACAGGCGTCCGTATTTGCTCACACTCTCTCGGACGCACCTCTGCAATCTATTAATCAGCGGGGTTTTCGGTCAGGCACGACCGCACTCGAAAAAAACGCCCGGGTTACCATGGATTTTGCTGATTTCGTTTCTGAGCATTCTCACTTTGCTGAGTGAAGCCAGCGCAACTCAGCTGCCTCCGAGACGAACTGTCCTGATTCTCAACGAAGTAAATGCCACGTATCCTCTAACCAACGTACTAACCGTCCAGTTAGTTACAGGAGTTCAAAATACGGACCGCCGCCGTGTCGAATTCTACTCAGAATACCTCGACCTGCTCTCTCTCCCAGAGGGGCCATCGCTTCCAGAATTCAGAGACTGGCTCTTCAGGAAATACGGCCGTCAAGGAGTGAACGTTGTTGTGGCAGTGGGCCCGGAAACAATTAAGTTTGTCACGAAAAATGCTCGTACCTTATTTTCGAAGACTCCCATTGTGATCTTTGGAAGTTCCGCGGACCAGGCAGGATTTCCGAATCTAGATTCGCGATTCACGGGAACCTGGCAGGCGAGGGAACCCGGAAAGACGATTGAAGTGGCCCTTCGTCTTTTTCCAAATACCCGTCATGTGTTTGTGGTCGGAGGAAGTTCGGTTTACGACCAGGTGGTGATGGGCGCTACGAAAGAATTCTTCGGCTCTTTCAGAACAGAAACTGAAATTACCTATCTGGCTGACATGGAAATGGAGAAATTACTCGGACGGCTGAGGAATCTGCCCGCAAACTCGATCGTTCTTTATGTCTCATTCTTCCAGGATTCCGTTGGAAACAAGTTCGTCAATGCGACGTCGGCGCTTCCTTTGGTCGCGTCCGCTGCTGATGCGCCCGTATTTGGGATGTCAGATATGTATTTGGGTCATGGTATCGTCGGCGGGGACGTTATGAGTTTTCAGGAACAGGGAAAGGTCACGGCTCGAATCGTTTCAGAACTCCTCGACGGGAAAAACCCACAAGATATTCCTATTGAAACTCTTCCCAGCGTATATATGTTCGACTGGAATGAACTGAAGCGTTGGCACATTCCAGAAAGCCGACTTCCTCTTGAAAGCGTCGTACTCTTTCGCGAACCAAGTCTTTGGGAGCGTACAAAGTGGTTGTGGTACACCACTTTCCTGATCGTCCTGGGTCTTTTGATCTTGGTCGCCTATCTCGGCTACAGCCGTAAACAGATGCGATTGGCCAGAGAGAGGCAAAGACAGCTCAGCGATATGCTGATCAATGCCGAGGGGAAAGAGCAGCGCCGCATAGCCTCGGAACTTCACGACGACTTCAGTCAGAGGATGGCTCTGATCGCTCTGGGTTTGGAGAACGTTGAAGGCGAAGTGCCAAATTCATTCCAAGACGCCCATAGTCGATTGCGCCAGCTCGCAACTTCCACAAGCGAACTTAGTTCTGATATGCATTCCCTGTCTCACCGGCTGCACTCGTCTACGCTCGAAAGCCTCGGACTTTTTTCCGCAGTGGCCGCCTTGTGCAAGGAATATACCGACAAGCAAGGCATCGAAGTAACTTTTGCATCGAATGGGTCAACTAAACCGGTCCCTCCTGACATAGCCCTTTATACTTATCGTATCCTCCAAGAAGGGCTTCGAAATGTGAAGAAACACAGTGGGGCGCAAGAGGCAGAGGTGGAGTTGCAAGTGACCGACGACTGTTTGGACCTCATTGTGCGTGACAACGGTTGGGGATTCGATTTGAACATACTGCAGAAGAACGAAGGGATCGGTATCCGGACGATAGAAGAGCGTGCACTCTCTCTAGGAGGAAAATTCACAATTCATTCGCAACCCGCGAAGGGGACAACGATTGAGGTCCGCGTGCCACTCAGACATGAATTAAAACAGGCGAAGGCCAGTGGAAAATGATCGCGAATCTACGTGAGGAAATCGATCGCTGTCCCGCTATTGGCGCGATCGTAGACGAGCCGCCGCGTGACTCGCTCGTTGCGTTCTATCGCACAGAAATCAGTGCTTTCGTCGTCCCCGCTCCTGAAACCCTCCCTACAGCTCTCTGGCTTGGATAGGTCGGCACAACTAAGATCCGGAAACTATTGGCCATTCGTAGTTTCATGCCTTGAGCCCGGTCGCAGAAATCGCGTCAGACGCCATCGCGGTATCTCTCGAGGCCTGACTCCTTCCGCGGTAAGAACTAAATTTCCAGCGCTGCCGTGCTTCTGTTCGAAGATTCCGATCGCATGGCCCAATGCTTTAGGGATTTCCCTAGTTGTGGTGCTCTGCTGCTTATCTTAGAAGGAGCACAAGTTGATCCGTAAAGGAACCTGGGAATGGTTTTTCGCTGGACTCGTTGGCGCAGTCCCGCGGCATTCGGCACCTGTTTTTGTCCTCGATAACAACGGGCAACCCGGTGTCAAAAGCAAACACAAGAGGGAGATAGGCGCATGACTGAATCCAAATTACCTAGAATCGCAGGCATCACAGCCCTATCGTTAACGATGTTCGGACTTTTGAGTATGACGGTACTCGCACAGTCCGTGAAAGTTGGAGGTATTATCAAAGCGCGGAATGGCGACACCATGATTCTCCAGACTTCCAACTCTCCGGAAGTTGCCGTGCTGCTGACAGATAGCACTCAAGTGGGACAGGTCCAGGGTGTGTTCAAAGCCCGCAGGAAGCAAATGTCAATGGCTGCGCTCATCCCTGGGCTCGCCGTTAAAGTAGAAGGGACCTACGACGCTCAAAACCAACTTGTTGCAAAGTCCGTCTCTTTCAAAGGCAATGATTTGGAAGACGCTGAAAAAATTGAAGCAGGGATGCACGAAACGAAGGTGCAGGTGCGACAGAACAAAGAGGAGTTGGAAGCACAAAACGCGGCACTAAAAGAGCAAAACGAGGCCTTGCAACAGCAGCAGGCCCAGTTGAGCGAACACCAGGCCAAAATTGCTGCAAATAAGGCTGCCGTTGATGCTGCCATCGCGCGCTTTGGCCAACTGGACGACTACTACATCTTTGACGAGGTCACGGTTTATTTTGCCAATGGCAAGGTCAAAGTAGATCCGAAATACACCCCCCAACTGCTGGCGTTGGCGGATAAAGCCAAGAGCATCAACGGCTATATGATCGAGGTGAAAGGTTTCGCCTCATCCGTCGGCAGCGTGGAACTGAACCAACAACTGAGTGAGGACCGCGCCGACAGCGTGACCAATATCCTGCTCCAACAGGGCCACATTCCTCTCACCAGAATGCTGGCCCCAGGGGCAATGGGAGAAACACACCAAGTGGGCAGTGACAAGACGGCGGAAGGACAAGCCGAGAATCGTCGCGTGGTTGTGCGTGTCCTGCAGAACAAGGGCATCGCGGGAATATAGAAGTTTCGTTATGTAATTGGCATTTCGGCGCCGTCCATCCATCCGGGTCCTGCGGAACGTGGATTGGAACTAGATACGCACCCTGAGTGGCGGAAGAATGCGACCTCGCCAACCTGCGCATACAAGAGAAGCATGCACTAGGCATGCATCATGCTTTCTGAGGCTATAGGAACCGGAAGATGGGTGAAGACACGAATGTGCGCAAGAACGGCCGGGCCAAGTATCTGGGACGGGTGGCCCCCGGGCTG
>Ga0307474_10002303_pt1 | contig 13737 bp, 18 predicted proteins | sample atmos_gasesECM1C_2_FD_203312 | JGI IMG/M metagenome (GOLD analysis project Ga0307474, IMG submission 203312) | Hardwood forest soil microbial communities from Morgan-Monroe State Forest, Indiana, United States - atmos_gasesECM1C_05 | ecosystem: Environmental > Terrestrial > Soil > Temperate... | reverse complement strand
CCGGGCACTCGGCGCTCGATCTGGCGCGGGATGTACTCAAGAGTTTTCATTCGCTGCGGAAGCTAATTGCCTCGGACCGTCAGCGATTTTGCGCCGAGCGCGGGTTGGGGCCCGCTCGCTATGCGGAATTGCAAGCATCGGTGGAGATCGCGAGAAGGCAACTGTCCGAGACCTTGCGCGCCGGCCCCGCCCTATCGAGCCCGCGCGCGACCCGGGACTTTTTGACCGCGCGGCTGCGCGACTTGGAGCACGAGGTATTTTGTTGTCTGTACCTGGATAAGCGGCATCGCCTGATTCAATTCGAAGAATTGTTTCGCGGCACCATCGATGGCGCCAGCGTGCATCCGCGGGAGATCGTTAAGCTCGCCCTGCAACGCAATTCTGCCGCCGTCATCATTGCGCACAATCACCCGAGCGGCATTGCGGAACCGTCGCAGGCGGACGAGTTCATCACGCGGAGAGTGAAAGAGGCATTGGCGTTGGTGGACATCCGCCTGCTCGATCACATCATCGTGGGCGACGGTGCGTGCGTGTCGTTAGCCGAACGTGGAGTTATTTGAAAGCTGAAGTGGGTGGCCGGAATACACAAGACGCTCGCCCGCGCAGAACTGCCAAAGCGCCCAGAAGGAGGGTCATTTCACTAATCACGGAAGATGGATCTATCTCCGGAGCAGCCGTGATGCTTGGAGGAAGCTGCAAATGCTGATCGTCAAAGGACGCAAATGCCGGGCCACCGTTGAACGAGTCGTTCACCGAAAGGAGGACTGCGTCGAAATCCTCAAACGAGAGAGTCGGATCGGGAGTCGGACCTCCGCCCAGGATGTTGTTCGCTTCGCTGAGTAGGCCGCGCACCGTCATCCCGTTCAGGAACGCGAGATCATTCGTGAATCCCGTGAGCATCAGATTGCCAAACAGGACACTTGAATTGCCCTTGAGCAAGCCGGCGTCGTTGAAGGCGACATTGAGCTCGAGCGCCGCCACTTGGCTACCGAGCGATCCCGCGCTCGTCTGCACCGGATCATCCAGGGTCACGGTGAGGGACGAGGGAGTTCCATTGGCCGGCAGGTAGGCAATGACGGCGTCGGCACTGTCGAAGATAATCGAATGGCCCGCATTGCCAGGGATGCCGATCTGCAGCAAATCGTCGGTTGAAGCGAATACGGAATTAAAATTGTTCTCCAGAATGCTCGAAATATTACCCGAGGCAGGAACACCGCCCCAAGCGACGTCCGACCATGTTACGAATTCGTTATTCGAGAACGACGACTGTGCCAATGCGGGCGAGTGCACAATCGATCCCACTGCGAGCGCCGCCATGGCGCTCAGCAAAATTCGAGAACCCCTGCGAAGATCCATACTGCTCTCCTTGAGATGTGGAGCCGCTTTACGGGTATATCGTAATCCGAGAGCCAATCAGGACATCGGAATCGACGAATAGCCGCGTGTTCGTGTTCATAACAAGTCTACGGCGCTTGCGGGAACGTACGTCAACCGAATGACGTCCCCGGCAATTCGATCGCTGCTCACGAGGCGGAGCGGCGGCCGGGGGCCGGCGAAGAATGGCTTGCCGCGACCCAGTACGACGGGGTGCAGGTAGAGTCGATATTCATCAATGAGACCATGCCTGGTTAGGCTTCCTGCCAAGTCTGGTCCGGCAACGTCAATCTCCCCAACGAGCTGAGCCTTCAGCCCACCTATCACCGCCTCGATGTCATCCTCGACAAGGGTGGCGTTGGGTCCGACCGACTTCAACGAGCGCGACACAACCCACTTCGGTTGATGCCGCCAGGCCGCCGCGAACGCGTGTTCCTCCGCGCCCCCCAGGTTCTTCAGAATACCTTGAGCCGGCGTTCCGCGGAAGTCAGGTACGCGGTGGGCGCCGCATTTTCCAAGGGGCGCGGCAACCGCAACACCGGTGAAAGTGTTCATGAATCTTGCGTCCCATACCGGCGTGGCCTTCGTTTTTTATTACTGTTCGATCCGGTGAGCAGACGCCTCTCGTTCGCAGCATCGCTTTCCAGACAGGCTCACTCCATTTTGGGTGCGGATGTCCCGTCGGACCAGTTTGTCACTGCCACCATGATCACGCTCAACGCTTCGGGCGAATCTTGGAACTGTGGGTTCAGCATCGGCGGGGTGCCCGGCAGATCGGCGCCCCATGTTGAACCTTGCGCACGCGGAAAATAGAACATGAGATGCGGCACCCAGTTGTGCGCCTGGTCGTTGAGATACTGCTGCTTGGACATCATATAGGTCATCGCACCCGATTCCAGCGGCGGCAATGCATGGCTCGTGATGGCATCCTTGATCGCGGCAATCATTTCCGGCTTCGAACGCCCTGCCAGAACCAGCTCGGTGCGCTTTATCGTGTACGGCAGGATCGAGCGCACCGCGGGGGGGTTATAGCAGAGCGGCCCGCGCATATGCGGATTCCAAAATTGCGGGAAGTCGTATTGCGACATCCATCCGCGCTCGACCGCGCAAACGAATCCGTTGCTGCCCTCGACCGCGGTTTCGTAGCCGTGGCGCGTCAGCACCAGCACCGTCGCCTTATCTGCGATGGAAGGCGGCGCGGCGCTCTTCGCCAGGGCGATTTCGGCGGCTCGGTCCATCATGTATTGATCCTGAGGCGCCATCGTCGGGTAGCCTGCCGCTTGCGCAGCGGATGTGCAGAACAATGCGGCACAGAATACGGAAAGGTATCTCATCTCATTGACCTCTCTTGGCGTGCAGATTCGTTGAACCCGTCTGGCTCTTACCGAATCGGTCGTAAGCGATGCGCTCCGTTGAGAATTGGCGCTCGAGCTTGTCCAGCGCGCCGGACCAGCCCTGCTCGTGGCTCGCCCGCGAGTCCTCCGTCTGGAGGCGCGCGTGGGTGAAGGTCATCTCGGTCCCACCATCGATGGGTTTGAGGTCAATCTCGATGCGAGACACTTCACCGACCTCCTCCGGCACCCCGCCGCTGATCCACTGCCAGCTCATGACGAGCCGTTTGGACTCAACGAGTTCGAGATACTCCCCGGCGCTCTCATGTTCGGTTCCGTCGAGCCTGCGGAAGCGCACTCGATATCGACCCCCGATTCTCACATCGGTCTCGGCAAGAAGGACCGGCCCGCCGTCCGGACCCCACCACTGAGCAATGCCATCGGGCGCGGTCAGCGCCTCGAAGACGATCGACGGCCGGGCGCGAATTTGGCGCACCAGGGTCAGACTGGTCATGCTTTCTTCCTTGCCTCGGTATCCTTGCGTTCGGCATAGGCGGCTAGACGATCCAGACTGCCCGACCAGAAGCGCTGGTAGCGCTGCAGCCAGTCCATCGCTTCCCTCATGGGTTCCGGCCTGAGCCGCACCGTGACGATTCGCCCCACCTTCGTTCGCGTGATGAGGCCGGCATCTTGCAGAACCTCCAAGTGCTTCATCACCGCGGGCAGCTTGATCGCGAAGGGCTGCGCGAGCTCGCTCACAGTCGCGCTGTCTTCGCGCTCGAGGCGCGCAAGGATCGCCCGGCGAGTGCCATCCACCAGCGCGGCAAAAGTCCGGTCGAGCCGCCGCTCCTTATAGTTCACCATGTAGTGAACTATGCCGACAAATGCCTTCTGTGTCAAGTTTTTGAGACCTGGGATCCGCGCGACTTCGACGAATTGGTACGGCTTATGCGAAAGTTTGCCGACGCGGTCGAGGATGCATCGTAACGGGCGGTGAGATCGTGTTCTCTTAGTGCGGGACCTTGCAGGCAATCAGCATCTCGCGATCGTCCTCATTGCCTTTCAAGGTGTCGTAGCCGTTGCTCCCGCAAGCGCGGCCTGCCTTGACCAGGCAGCTCGAGTAACTATTCAAGAACCCGCCGCAGGTGATGACATAACCTCTGCGGCCATCCGGGGCATAGGTCGGGTGCTGCGATCGGCACGCGGCGCAGACGAGGAGCAAACACACGACTGCAAGTTGCGCCGATCTTAGGCTGATTTTGCGCATGACTCTTGGTTTGGTTCATTTCCGGGGCGCTCAAGAGTGGCTGACCGAGATGACAATCACATGTCTGGAGTAACAAAAGCATCACGGCAGCGTGGGTATAGTCAACTGCATGACAAATCAAAACACCGTCCGAGGGATTCTAGTTTTATTCCTGCTCACGGCATTCAGCGGGCCGGCACTGGCCGATGGAATCAGCGGATTTTATATCGGGGGCAGCGCCGGCTTGGCGAAGATCGAATACGACAATTCAGCCTATCAAACGCTGCTGCAAAACGAGGTGGCGGGAATTGGAACACTGGATTTTACGTCCGCAATGCTGCACGACCGGAAAACTGCGTGGTGGGCGAACGCTGGTTATATGGTGTGGCCCTATGCAGGAATCGATGTGTCATACCTACACTTGGGTGAACTGTACAACCAGGTCAACGGGACTGGTGTCGCGAATGACGGGACCACCAATCCCGTGGATGCGGCCACTCGCGTGTCGTCGAAAGGGCCAGCCCTGGGACTTCTGTTCCAGCTTCCCTTGACGGAGAACTTCAATGTCAATTTGAGAGTCGCGGATTACTACGCTCGCACGACTTTGACCAATATCTTGAACGCGGCCACGTATTCAACCACCATCCAAACCGCGAATAGCTCGAGCTTGCTCGCCGGGATGGGCGTTTCTTACGTTATCGCAGGGCACTGGTCGGCGCGGCTCGACTATCTGCGCATCGAACACGCGGGAGATAGTGCAACAACCGGCAAGTACAACGCCGCCATTCTGGCCGTTGGTGCGAGCTACACCTTTTAGTCCGCAGCTGATTAGTCCGCGGTTAATCGAACACCGGCAGGTTTGCGACTTCTTCCGGCGGCACGTCCTCCACCGGCAGCCCCGCCTTGACCCATGCGCTCAGGCCGCCTTGAATCACCGTGACCCGCACATTCTTTCCCAACAGCATCTTCTGCAGCTCACGCGCCACTTTGGCGCTGGTGGCTTGTCGAACACAGGTGCAATAAACAAAAACCTTGCCTGCTTCTGGCATTTCCGCGCCCGACTGGTGCAGCGCGTTGGGATCCAGGCGCCGAGACCCTTGGATGCGAGTCGCCTTGGGATCGAAGTAACCGTGGCTGCGGACATCATAGACAGGCGCGCCCGTCGCCAATTCCCGCGCAGCCTCTTCCGGATGCGCGAACGGCACGGCGCTCAGGGCACGCCCTTTTACCCACAACCACACGCGAAACAGTAAATAAGCGATCACCAGCGCAAGAACAATCCAGCCGATGAGGCGGCCGGCGGAGTCATAGCCGCGCGTCACCACTTCCAGTGCTCCGCTGAATACGTAGCCGACCACCAGATAGGACCCCACGTAAAGCAGCGCACCGGCCAAGTCCAGGCGCAGAAACGTGAGGGTGCGCATATTCATGCTGCCCGCCAGCGGAGGCGCCATGGTGTTGATCCCGGGAATGAACTTGGCGACGACCAAGAGCGTGCGGCCGCGGCGATAGAAAGAATCGGCCGATCGCAAAATGCAGGCTTCCGGATTGAGGGAAACGCGGCACAGCAGCCCCAACAACCACCAGCCCGTATAGCGGCCCAGGAAGAACATCAGGGTGTCGCCGGCGAGCATCGCGAATACGGCGATGCCCAGCACATACTGAGCCTGTAGCATTCCGCGCGCCACCGCGCCGCCCGCGATCAGCAGCGCCACCGCGGCCGGCACCGGGATCCCGATCGCCTCGAGAAGAATGATCGCGGCCAAGATTACATAGCCGTGTTGCATCAGCGCGGTATTCAGAGATCCCATATCCTGCTCCCTATGACCGCACGGCTAACGCGGAGAATCCCGCGCAGTTTCAGTGCTGCCCGAATCGAAATCGCACTCTTTGAGGGGCACCAGATGCGTCTTGTTCCAAAACTTGTGTCCCAAATACAAGGCGACGACGGTCGGAATGAGGAGGTAGTCGGTCACGAAGTCGAACCAAGAAAACACCGGGGTCTGGAACACAGCGATGTTGGCGCCGAACAGGACAATCAGGAAGAGCACCAGCGCGAGCCACGGGCCGTAGGGGTAGAACTTCGATTTGAACTTCAGATCATCCAGGCTGCGACCCTGTGCGACCCAGGCCTTGCGAAACCGCAAATGGCAAACCGCGATCCCGAGCCAGATGATGAACCCGCTCAAGCTCGACGCATTATAGAGCAGTTGGTAGATCTTCTTGTCGCCCACCTCGGTGGAGAAAAATGCCAGGGCGCTCACCAAGCCGGTCGCCAACAGCGCCAGCACGGGCACTCCTCGTCGATTCAGCATGCCGAACATCTTCGGCGCTTTGCGGCCGTGGGCCATCGCGTGCAGCATGCGGGATGCCACGTACATGGATGAATTGCCGCAGGACAGTACCGAGGAGAGAATCACGGCATTCATGAGATTCGCCGCGTAGTAGCCCACCGTCGGCAATTGTTGCAAGACCATGGTGAAAGGTGAATACGCCACGTGGCTTTCGTCCGCATTGAGCAAATTCGGATCCGTATAAGCGATCAAAGTGCCTGCGACGAAAATGGCGCCGATGTAGAACAGCAAAATGCGCCAGAAGACGCTGCGAATCGCCTTCGGTACGTTCTTGGCGGGATTTTCCGTTTCGGCTGCGGCCAGACCCACGCTCTCGGTGCCTTGGAAGGAAAACCCCGCCACCAGGAATACGGTGAGCATGGCGGTAAATCCGCCGACAAACGGCGCATGCGTGCCGGCTTTGGGATCGCTCAAGGTCCAGTTGTGAAACCCGCTGCTGTGATTGCCGAACATGCCGGCGATCATCAGGAGACCGACCGCCACGAAGATAATCACCGTGACCACCTTGATGCCCGCGAACCAGTATTCGGCCTCGGCGTACGCCTTCACCGACAAGAGATTCAAGGCCAGCAGGACCGCGAAGAATCCCATGGCCCAGTAGGCGGAATTCGAGTGCGGAAACCAAAACTGGACGATGAGCGCGCCCGCAACCAGCTCGGCGGCCAGGGTGATGGCCCAGCTGAACCAATAGTTCCAGCCAACCGCAAAGGCCAGCGAAGGATCGACGAAGCGCTCCGCATAGGCCTCGAAGGAGCCGGGAATCGGCAATTGCGTCGCCATCTCGCCCAGGGACTGCATCATGCAATAGACGGCGAGCCCCATGGTGGCATACGCCAGCAACGCGCCGCCGGGACCCGCTTGAGCAATAGCCGCGCCGCTGGCGAAGAACAAGCCGGTGCCGATCGCACCGCCGATCGCGATCATGCTCAGCTGTCGATTGCCGATCGTGCGCTTGAGCTCGCGGGCTTCACCTAAGGCCATGCGGAGTGTCCCTCGTTGGATGCAGGGTGAGTCTAGTCGGTCGGCCCCACGAAAGACACGTGCCCGTTCGGCCGGCGCGCATCGGCGGCATCCACGATGGCGGTTTCAAATTATTGAGATTGCCGGGTACGCCCCAGCGCGGCGCACCCGGCTTCGGATCGACCTGAGTTTCAACGACCCGTCTTCACGTCCCCGATCGCATGTTCGGTGGCATGGATCGCACCGTCGATATGGCCCACGGCGCGATCGCGCAAACCCCTCGTTGCGGGATCGTCCTCCTCGCGCGCCACGTCCGAATGCACCTTTCTCAAGAGCTCGAGCGCTTTGTGCAAGCGTCCGGGCCGATCGGCGGCCACATCCACATTGGGATGATCGTTGACATTTTTGCCGTCATCGATCGCCGCGTGCTTGATCTCGCGGATCGCCGCATCGATCTCGGTGATGGCCGCATCTTCATTGCCGCTCACCGCCGCATCGCCCGGCCGGTGCTCCAACATCCAGCGCGCCGTGCGCAAATCCGATAGCGCATGCAAATAGGCGGGATGCTTACCCGGCAGATCGGCATTCGCGAACAACGGCAACAGCAACAGACCGCTAAATATCGTCAGGATCTTCAGTTTCATATAAGGTTTCCATGTGACAACTCCGCGGCCAGTATGCCCAGCGGTACGAGCGGCAACGTTAATGCGGCGTCACGTGCTTCAAGTACGCGCCGCACCTAAGATATATGAGTGGCGTGGACATAATGTGGAAAAACTAACGGCGAGCAGAACCGCCCTCGCGACGTCGCTGATGCGCGCGGCGCATACGCGGCTCGATCCGCATCCCCTGATCGACGATCCCTGGGGCGATCGGCTCGTCCCTGAATCCGTGAAGCGTGTGGTGGCGTCTGCCGGCGAGTCGTTGGACGAATCTCTGAGGCGCAACGCGTCCTACGCCAACGTCGTCATGCGGACGCGGTTTGCCGAAGACGCCTTGCAAGCCGCGGTGGCCAAGGGCGTTTCGCAATACGTCTTGATTGGCGCGGGCTTCGACAGTTTCTCTTTGCGGCGCCCCGCCTATGCGGCGAATCTGCAAATTTTTGAGATCGATTTCCCCGCGACTCAGGGGCTGAAGATCGAGCGAATTGATGCGTGCGGAATAGTGTTGCCCGATGCCGTGCACTTCATCGCAGCCGATCTATCCCAAGAGAGCGTTGCGGCGGCGCTCGCGCGGTCGACGTTTGATACGAAGCGGCTAACGTTTTTCTCGTGGCTCGGCGTAACGATGTATCTGACGCGCGAGGCAAACCTCGCGACCTTGAGGTCGATTGCCTCCTGCAGCCCGACGGCAAGCGAGGTCGTCTTCACCTACTTCGATGAGCGGGTTTTTCAAGCGCAGTCCGAATCGTTCCGCGCGTTGGAACAGCGCGTAGCCGCCATCGGCGAACCGTTTCTGTCGGGCTTTGCTCCCGCCGAACTGGCTGCAAATCTCGCGCCCTGCGGTCTTGATCTGCTTGAAGACGTGAGCGGCAGCGAGGCCGTGGCAAGATACGATCCAAGCGGCGAGCATGGTCTCGGACCGTCGAGGTTTTCGCATATGGCGCTGGCGCGCGTAAAATAGAGCAAATCTGCAGTCGCCGAGGCACGGAAGCGAAACGTTGCGTCGGCGATCGCATCGCGGAGGAGCCCTAGGGCATTGTGCACACTTGCCGTATGATTCGTTCATGTCCAGCCCCGCACAAGACACGCAAATCGACGAAAATGCGCGCTATAAGCGCGTAATTCGCACGGCCGAGGAATTGTTCAAAAAAGTGGGCTTTCGAGCCGTCACCATGGAGTTGGTCGCGCGTGAGGCCAATGTCGCCAAGGCAACGCTTTACAGCTATTTCAAAAACAAGGATGAGCTTTACGTGGAGGTCTGCGCGCGCATGGCGCGCATTTTGCGAGGTTCCGTCGAACAGGCTTTAATGAAACCCGACACAGCGTTGGATGAGCGGCTGGCTGATGCAGTGGTCGCGAAACATCGCCCGGTTTTTACGTTGGTGCGCGCCTCGCCGCATGCCGCGGAATTGCTGACTTACACGCACAGCATGGCCGGCGAAATTTTTGCCAACCTGGACTTGGAAATGCAGGACATGCTCCGTAAAGCCATCGCGGATGATCCTCAACTCGGGCGTAATGCCGAGCAAGTAGCGCGCGCGCTGTATTTCGGCAGCGCGCCTCTCGCCAGCCGCAGCGAGAGCACCGCCCAAATGGAGCAGGAAGTCGGCGCCTTTGCCCGTGCCTATTTGGCCGGCGCTCGCGTTCTGGCCAAGGCGAAATAACTCCCATCGCTAAGCAATCGAGGTGCCCAAAATCCGGGGCCATTTGACTTAATTCCATATTTACAAACTATACGAAAGGGGTATGATTCGTTCATATCGTATACTGACTGGAATTAGCCATGGACGTCCCGCGCATTGTTTTGCTGGCTGCTGTGTGTTTTGCCGACGGAATCCTGCTGCTCCGTGCCGCTCCGGCAATGGCGACGGAGATCATCACCAACGTTCCGCCGCCCCCACCGCGGGCCGAAAACATGGGCCGCCCGCGTGACGGCTATGTTTGGGCGGCGGGACACTGGGAATGGAACCATCAAGCGTACCGATGGATATCAGGCAGCTGGATCGTCGAGCATGGCAAGGCGCATTGGATCGCCGATCAATGGGAACCGACGGGGTCGCAGTGGCGCTACGTACCCGGCCACTGGGAGCACTAGGCCGTGAGCGCCGATATCGACACCCCCAGAAAACGCTTGGAATACATCTTTGGCGAAACCGCGAGCGGAAATTGGCAACCCTTTGTGGATGCATTGGCGGAGGATGCCGAGTGGACTGTCATCGGCAGCACCGGTTGGTCGAAGAATTATCGCGGCAAGCCGCAGATCATGAGCGATTTGTTCGCGCCTCTGCGGCGGGTTCTGGTGCCCCCTCGTGAGAGCCATGCGCTTCACATGATCGCGGAAGGCAATATGGTCGCGGTGCAAGGGCAGGGTCAGAACGTGACCCGAGACGGCCGCAGATACGACAATACCTATTGTTGGATATTTGCCTTTCGCGACGGTCAGGTGGCAGCCGTGACGGAATACGCCGATACGGAACTGATGAGATCGGTGCTGGGGGAGCCGTCCCTGCATGCAACTCCTTGAATCTGGCGCATTATTTATCTTCGGGTCTTGCCGCGACGTACTGACCCTGGTATAAAGCGCGGCTCTCCCAAAGCTTCCATTTCAAAGGTTTAGCCATGTCGCGAGTTTGCCAAGTCACGGGCAAAGGCCCCAAAACGGGTAACACGGTTTCGCATGCGAACAATCGCAAGCGCCGCCGCTTTCTGCCCAATTTGCATAGCCACCGATTTTGGTCGGAATCCGAGAAGCGCTTCATCAGCCTGCGGGTATCGACTCGCGGTTTGCGCACCATCGAGAAGCGCGGCGTCGACGTAGTGGTCGCGGACTTGCGAGCCAAGGGCATCAAGGTTTAAGGGGCTGCACATGCGCGACAAAATCAAATTGGTTTCTTCCGCCGGCACCGGTCACTTCTACACGACCACCAAAAATAAGCGTTTGCATCCCGACAAGCTCGAGACGAAGAAATTCGATCCCGTGGTGCGCAAGCACGTCGCCTATAAAGAATCGAAGATCAAATAGTCCGGCTCGCCGCTGCCCGAGCTTCCTGAAGTAGAAACGACGCGGCGCGGCATCGCCCCCGCACTGGTCGGGCAGCGCGTCACCGACCTGATCGTCCGCGATCGCCGCCTGCGCTGGCCCATCGCGGCCAATCTCGAAGCGGCCGTTCGTGGGCGGTTGGTGCGCGCAGTCGAGCGGCGCGCGAAATACTTGATTATCCAGCTCGAGACCGGCTCGCTCATCGTGCACCTGGGGATGTCCGGCAGCCTGCGCCTCGTCGGCGACAAGACGCCGCCAAAACCGCATGAACACTGGGATCTGGTCCTCGATAGCGGCCGGGTCCTGCGATTTCACGACCCGCGGCGCTTCGGCAGCCTGTTTTGGACGGAGGACGACCCGGAAAAGCACCCGCTCCTGAAGAAATTGGCGCCGGAACCCTTGAGTGCGGCGTTCGATGGCGCGTATCTGTTCCGCGTCACGCGCAAGCGCGCGCTCGCGATCAAACAGCTCATCATGAATTCGCAACTGGTCGTCGGCGTCGGCAACATTTACGCCAGTGAAGCCTTGTTCCGCGCGGGAATTTCGCCGCGGCGCGCGGCCCGCCGGCTCACCAAAGCGGAGGCGCTCAAGTTATCGGGCGCCATCAAGGCAGTGCTGACGGCCGCGATCAAAATCGGCGGCACGACGCTGCGCGATTACGTCAACGCCGACGGCGTGCCGGGATATTTCAGGCAGAAATTATTTGTCTATGAGCGCGCAGGAGAACGCTGCCGCGTGTGCAAATCCAGCGTCAAGCAATTCACTCAAGGCCAGCGATCAACTTACTGGTGCGCCACCTGCCAACGCTAACCGGCCGGCGCTGGCCGGATGTTTTAGTAAACCAATCCCTCGCCCTCGCCACGCGGATCCGAGGCTGCTTCGACTTTTCCGCTGGCGAAATCCCAGGTGATGACCTGCATGTTGCCCCACTGACGGTTGGACAGCCGCAGCTTGTGGCCCATCGACTGCAGCTTGGCAATTTCACCGTCGGTCAGCGCACCTTGTTCATAACCGACTTCATCCGGCAGGTATTGGTGATGGTAGTGCGGGTACTTGACGATGTCCGCGGCGCTCATGCCGTCCACATAATTCAAGACTCCCAGAAGCACCTGGCTGATGATGGTGCTTCCGCCGGGCGAGCCGATGATCATCATGCCCTTCTGCGTCTCGACGAACGTGGGGGACATGCTCGACAAACTTCGTTTGTTGGGTGCGATCGAGTTGGCGGTGTTGCCGATGAGTCCGAAGACGTTGGGTCTGCCGGGCTTGGTGGAAAAATCATCCATTTCGTTGTTGAGCAGCACGCCGGTCCCCGCCGGCATGTAGCCGCTGCCGAAGAACAAATTCACCGTGATGGTGACGGCCGCACGGTTTCCCGCGGCGTCGAGCACGGAAAAATGCGTCGTGTTCATGCCCTTCGGCTCCGACTCGATGCCCGGCAACAGGTCGGAAGGCATGGCCTTGTCGGCGCGAATGCTGCTGCGCTGGCCGGCCGCGTAGTCGGCGCTCATCAATTGCTGCAGCGGCATCTTGATGAAATCCGGATCACCCAGGAAAATCGCGCGGTCGCGATAGGCACGACGCATCGCCTCGATGATGAGATGCTTGCGCGTGGCGGAATCCTCGTCATGCAAATCGAAACCGCCAAGGATATTGAGCGAATCCAGCACCGCGATGCCGCCCGATGAGGGCGGCGATGCCGTTACGATGCGCGCGCCATGATATTCGCCGATCAGCGGCTTGCGTTCGACGACACGGTAATTTTTCAGATCCTCGAGCGTCCAGATGCCGCCCCCCGCCCGCACGCCGGCGACCAAATTCTCGGCCACACGGCCTTCATAAAATCCCTTGGCGCCCTGGTTTGCGATTGCTTCCAGGGTGCGGGCCAACTCCGGCTGCTTGATGATGGCGCCGACCTCCGGCACATTGCCGTCGGCCGTCAAAAACGCCTTCGCAGCGTCCGGCGAGCGCGCCAAAATGTCGTGTTTCGCCTTGATGCCGTATTGCAGCCGCGCATACAAAGGAAACCCGTCGCGTGCCAGGCGAATCGCCGGCTGCAAGCTTTGCTTCAGCGGCAATTTTCCGTACTTGCGCGCCAGGTATTCGAATGCCGCAGGTTCGCCGGGAATGGCGGAAGAAATCGGACCGTTGGTCGAGGCGTTCGGTATTTCCTCGCCCGCCTTATCCAAGTACATATCGCGCGTCGCCGCGCCCGGCGCTTTCTCGCGCGCATCGACCATGGTTTCGAAGCCGTCGGCCTGTCGATGCAACAGAAAGAAACCGCCGCCGCCCAACCCTGAGCTGCTGGGTTCCACCACCGCGAGTGCCGCGGCGACCGCGACCGCGGCATCGAAGGCATTGCCTCCCTCCTTGAGAATTTCCTCGCCCGCCTGGCTCGCCAGCGGATAAGCACTGGCAATGGCGCCTTTGTGCGCAACGGCAGGACGAATCGCGACCGCCGGACGAGCGGTATCGGCTGTTGCGGCCGGCGAGCCGCTGATGATGATGCCGATTGCGAGGAGCGACCATAAGAATCCGGTAACCGGCCTCACGCGAGGTGTCGCTGGGGCCGTCAAAGCTTGCGATGCCGCTTCAGTTCGATCTCCACAATGGGATGCACGAACTCGGAGACATTGCCTCCCAGCACCGCGATCTCTCGGACCAGCGTCGATGATATGAATGTGTATTGCTCTTGCGGGGTCATGAATACCGATTCGATTTCGGGGGTCAGGTGTCGGCTCATATTAGCCAATTGAAATTCAAATTCGAA
>Ga0307474_10002302_pt1 | contig 13742 bp, 11 predicted proteins | sample atmos_gasesECM1C_2_FD_203312 | JGI IMG/M metagenome (GOLD analysis project Ga0307474, IMG submission 203312) | Hardwood forest soil microbial communities from Morgan-Monroe State Forest, Indiana, United States - atmos_gasesECM1C_05 | ecosystem: Environmental > Terrestrial > Soil > Temperate... | reverse complement strand
CTGTCCACCTCCAGCTCCCCCGCAAGCAAAACCCGCGCCGAGACATTGTTCAGCCCCCCCTCGCCATGTATCTGCCGCTGAAACCACATATCCCGCTGGTTGAACGACAGCGGGTACATGCCCGCCGGTGTCTGCCCTTGCAGGGTGCTGCCGTCTATATCTTCGACCTGAGGCATCCTCACACTCTTGCTCCTCTCCTAGTCAGCTCCATCCCACAATGGGTCCCGTCATCGTCGGGTTGCGCTTCAATCACCCGGTACAGTCAGCGGTGCCTCAAGGCTCGAATATTGGCCAGCCAGAAATCCGCGGCAGTCTCGCCGGAAAATAAGGTTCACGGAAAGAATCGCCGCCGCGCTGCCGCAGCCCAGATAAATCGCCGCGATATTTCGCTTGGCGAGGTCCGCGAGAACGCCCGTCAAAGCCATGGCAAAAGGGGCCAGGCCCTGAGTGATCGTCATGAGCACTCCCAAGACTCGCCCGCGAATTTCCGACGGGATCGCCATCTGCAGAATGGTCATGAGTCTTACGGCATTGAAACCGCTCGTCGTTCCAACCGCGCCGACCAGCCATAAAGCGATCCAGGGATTGCTCACTGCGGCCAGCGACAAAAGCAAAAAAGACATCGCCAGCGTGGCCACCAGGATCATTCGGCTCGCGGCCTCTCCAGACACTTTTGCGCCCCCGCCCACCGCGTACCCCACCAGGCTTCCGAACCCGGAGGCGGCGAGCAAGAACCCATACCATTGAGGACCGGCTCGCAACTGCTGGTCCACATAAAACGGAAATAAAATAACCATGGGAACCATCAACAGCTGAAACAGCGTCATGGTATAGAACACGGTTCGCATGCCCGTCCGCACGTGGACGTAACGAAGTGCTTCGAACAACTCTGCCCTGAGCGGTTTGGATCTTTCGAGGGAAGGCGTGCCCGGCCGCACGGCGTCGGGCAGTCGCAACAATGAATCGCTGATGGCCGCATACAAATAGCTGGCTGCATCGATGATCATTAGAAAAGGCGTTCCCAGCACGCGAAACAAAATTCCGGCAAACGCCTGCGCAATTACCGTGCATATTTGAAACGAACCCTGCATCAGCGAGTTCGCTCCGGAAAGATCCTCGCTGGCTACGAGATCCGGAATCATTGCGATGCCCGAGGGTTGCCACAAAGACGTCACCGTGCCTTCAACCGCTGAATAGAGCAGCAATAAACCAATCAGGAAACCACTTGAATGCGCGTGTAAACCCAGCACAATCGCCAGCAACGTCAGAATCACTCCGCGAAAGAAATCTCCGGCGATCAATATTCGCCGGCGCGAGTAGCGGTCCGCCAGCACCCCACCGATCGGTCCCAAGATCACGTTCGGGATGGCATACGCCATCAAGAAAAGACCAATCATTGTGGCGGATTCGGTTGCCTGCTTGAGGCACAAAATGGCAATCACCTGGAACAGTTGGGTTCCGACTTGGCTGACTGCCTGTCCTTGCCACAGAAGCAGGAAGTTTCGGCTCATCGATCGCTTAGGCTGGGTCATAGGAATATCGACTCGGTAATCGTTCCGTCGTGTAGAAAGGAACACTGTTCGGGCACAGAGTTGGAGGCCCTTCCGGATGATCCTGACTCGGGCGCTCCTGCGAAGAAGCTCTTGATCGGCAACGCGCGAGGGCCACCGGGACAGCGTGCAGAGCCCGATCGATCTCCTGCTCGGTTACTCCGTAGTGGGTTACAGCCCGGATTTTTCCCTTTCCTAATTCCATAACCCGGATGCCCAGGCGATTGAGTTCGAAGATAAGATCGTTGGCCTCCAGCATGGGATCGGCCAGTTGCCAGAACACGATGTTGGTCTGCGGTTGCGGCGTCGTAACCTCGATCCCCGGTATGCGCGATAACCCTTCGGCCAAACGGCTGGCGTTTGCGTGATCGTCGTGGAGGCGTTCTACCATCTTCTCCAACGCATAAATCCCGGCCGCCGCCAACACGCCCGCCTGCCTCATGCCTCCGCCAATCATTTTGCGCAGGCGTCTCACCTTCCGAACAAATCCCGCCTCCCCCGCAACCAGCGATCCCACCGGCGCCGTGAGCCCTTTTGACAAGCAAATCGACACGCTTTCGGAATACTGCGCGATGCGGCGCACCTCAACTCCAAGCCGCGCGGCCGCATTGAATAGCCTTGCCCCATCGAGGTGAACTGGCAGGTCGTGGGCTTTTGCCACTTCCCCCACCTGCCTCAAATATTCCAGCGACAAAACAGTTCCGCCCGCAAGGCAATGCGTGTCTTCCAGGCAAATCAATCCCGCCGGTACACACTGAAAATCTTCCTGGCCGTAGAGCGCTGCTTCCATGTCGCGAACTGCGAGTTCGCCGTCCGCCTGCGTTGGAATTGGTTGATAGACCATTCCTCCCAGGACCGAAGCACCGCCCGCCTCCCATTTCCAGATGTCCGACTGATCGCCCACCAGCAGTCTTTTCCGCTCGCTGCAATGCGCCAGGATGGCGAGCAGGTTGGCCATGGTTCCGCTGGAAACAAAAATGGCGTTTTCCTTGCCCAGCAGTTCCGAAGCGATTTTTTCCAGCCGGTTGACGGTGGGGTCTTCCCCGTACACATCGTCCCCCAACTCAGCCGAGGCAATCGCATGGCGCATCCCGGGCGGAGGAAGAGTCACCGTGTCACTCCGCAGATCGACTATGGGAAACATCCAATCACCTTGCGCAAGAGTGCGCCAATTCCCGATCGACCGATTCGATCTCGATGTGAATCCTACGGACAGCGTCGGCCAGAGCTTCGTCCAGGAACGAAAGATTCGGGCTCGAAGCGATTACGAATCCAAGACGGTCGTAAGCGTCTTCCGCTTCTCGAACCATCGTTCCCCGCTTTCCGGTTACGGCAACTTCGCGGATGCACGGAATCCGCGAAGCCTTCTCGACTCCTGTTATTGCACTCAGACGTCCGCTATTGGCCGCGGTTAGAAAACGAATCGAAGCATGATCGTTTCGCGCAGGCGTCAGGTCCGCACCATTCCCCAGCAGCAAAGATATCCATGCTTCCAAAATGTCAATGCCGGTCGCGTGCTTAACCAGCTCAGGAATCATTCCGCCAGCCAGTCGCGGATTAATCTCCACCACAGCCGGACCTTCCTGGGTAAGGCGAATCTCGGTGTGAGCGGGCCCGAAATCGAATCCCACGGCATTCAAAGCTTGCAGCACGGTACTTGCCAGCAACTCAGTGATGGTCGTGTCGGCGCGGCTGGGAAAGTCGTGCCCCAACTCGACAAAGTGTGGAGCTGCCGAGAGATGCTTATCCGTAACCCCGATTACATGAGTCACGCCAGCCGCCGTTGTAAAGGTCTCTACGCTGTACTCGGGACCGTCCAGAAGCGTCTCGACTAACACGGTTCCGTCGAGCGCCTGTCCACGAACATTCTTCCTCCAGGCATGAAGCGTCTCGAAATGCGCGAGGAACTCGGCGAGAGTTCGCACCATCCGCACTCCACAGCTTGAGCTATCGGAAGGCGGCTTCACCACACAGGGGTAAGACATGAGCGGCGCCAACCGTTGCGCTTGAGTCTTGGAGTCGAGAAGGTGGAACTCTGGAGTTCTCATCCCGGCATTCGCGAGAACGCGGCGGGTACTCGGTTTGTGGCGGCATACCCTTGCCGCCTCAGGATTCAAACCAGGTAGCCCCAAAGCGGCCGCCAGCTCGGCGACCGCGGGCACGTAGAATTCGGAAAGCGTCAGAACGGCATCGATGCCCTCTTCGCGCTGAGCTTCGCCGAGAACCGCCAGCAACAACGGCAAGTCATTCGTATCCACTTCCCGGATGCGCAGATTTAAACCGCCTCGCTCCAGAAATGGATACTTCTTTGGAGTGCGGGTCAGAAACGTGACTCGATGGTCGCCCGCGAGCAGCCTTTGCACAGCAATTCCGCCGGTGCCGGTGGTGTTGCTCTCGACAAAGACAAAGTGCTTCATGTGGCATACGCTCCTGCTTCGAGACCCAGTTCGCCGGCGAAAGCCAGGGTAGTAGTTGCCCACGCGGCCGCTGCGGTCCGGTCCTGGGAAGAAATTTGCGAGTAGCTCCATCGCGTAGCAACGTCCAGTCCGTAGCGAATTGGCGCCGGTTCAGTCCCCGCCACTTCGCTGGCGAGATTGTGTTCGCGCATGAACTCCGGGGAATAAATGGTGCTGCAATAACGGTCGCCGCGGTCGGGCAAAATCACCACCACTGCCCGATCGTTGCCATATTGCTCGGCTACCCAGCTTGCGACCACATATGCAGCTCCCGAGGAACCGCCCGCAAAAATACCGTTGCGCCGCGCCAGTTCGTGGCATCCGTTGAAGGCTTCGCCGTCAGAAACCCAATGCACCTCGTTGATTGACTGGTAATCGACGTTGCCGGGTAGCATGCTGTTGCCATGTCCGCTTTGAAATCGTTTGCCATTGGGCTGATTGAAGATCACCGATCCGACGGCATCCACAGCAACGATCTTCAGATCCGGGATGTGCTTCCGCAGCGAACGGCCCGTACCGCACAGCGATCCACCTGTTCCCACCGTGCCCACCAACACCGACACTCGTGACCCCAGGGCTTCGAATAAGGCGTCGCCAACCTCCTCGTAGGCCGCGGGATTACTGGGACTGTCATACTGGCAGGCCCAGAAGGCGCGAGGATGCTTCGCCATGATCTCGCGCACTCGCCGCAGCCGCGCGCCTTGCCAGCCCGTTCCCTGGTCATAGGTGTCCACGATTTCCAGGTCGGCGCCAAGCGCCAGTATTTTCGCCTTGGTGATATCGTCCAGCCGCGGATCGGTCACAATAATCACCCTGTATCCTTTGGCCGCTCCAACTCGCGCGAGAGCCTCTGCCATGGATCCCGACGAGCTCTCCACAATGATGTCCCTGGGACGTAGAACGCCTGAGCGCTCGGCATCTTCTATGACTTGCAATCCCACACGATCCTTCATCGCTCCCGGGAGCTGCAGTTCAAGTTGTGCCCATAGCGCCGCCCCCGCGCGCGAGACCGCGCGCGGGCGAATTCGAACGACGGTCGTTTCCTTCATAAGATCCAGAATGGAATCGAATCTCTTCATTCTCATTCTCCTTTCTGTTTCCCAACTCATTCCGCGTTGGCGGCGTGATCCTCCGCTGAATGCCACCACACTCGCTCGCAATCCAGCACGCAATGGGAATGCCAATTGTCAGGTTGCAGATTCTGCCGGTGCTTTACGGGCTGGATTCGCGCACTTAACTCGTATTTGCGTTCAATGCCTAAACGCCGGAATGAAACAGGAACCGCGGATGGTTCCGGCGCAAGGGCTGGTCAGTACCGAATCTGGTTCTTCCTACAGCAGCGTCGTTTGAAAAATGCGGAATGCGGCTGACGCTCGGCGAGTTGCACTTGTGCGCTTCAACGAGATGCTCAGCAGGCAAAATCTAGCCGCGGGAGTTCAGCGATGACTTGCGGTAGACTGGCGCGAATTAAAATGCTGTTGCTTCATGCCGGAGGCACAGGCCGCCGCGAGCTCTAATCTGCGCGGTCGCTGGCCGCATCCAGTTCGCGAGGTCGCGATTGGCTCGCCCAATTCGGGGTTTCGCATTGCAATCTGGAAAGGAAACCTTCCAATTTTGCAACCGTCACGCCTTCGACGAATTTGAAGGCCGCCTCGCGCGAACGGATAGACAGTGACCTATGTAAGCCAGAATCACCGGCCAGTTCCAAGACCGCTTCTTTCCAAGGTTCAATCGATTGGGGCGGCAGGCAAGGCACGGGCATGTAGAGTTCATCGAAGGCCTTCTCATATTGCTCGATCCGCTGCACCGGAATGATCCGCGCCACTCCCAGGGACGCTTCCGGCAGTCCTCCAACATTACTGGTTATCGCCGGAATGCCGCGTAACATCGCCTCCACCGCAACCTGCCCGAAGGCCTCATCCCATAGAGATGGAACCAAAAGAAACCAGACGCGGGAGAAAATGTCGTCGATGTTTTCAGATGGCTCCAGTACCGTAATATTCTTGTGCTCCGCCAGTCTCAGCCTATCCTTACCGCTTGTTCCCCACGTCGGCACCGCGCCAAACTCATGTTGCGGCAGTTGACGCGCCAGTTCCTCAAAGATTGAAATGCCTTTCACTGCGCAGGGATTGATTATCGCGATCAAGTTACCCGGCCGCTCTCGAACCAGCGCATAAGGTGGGCAACCGTATACCGGAAAACGGAAGAGGAAGGAATCGAGACTGGCCCACTTCTGGATATAGCGTTGGACAAATTGACTGGGCACAACAATACTTCTGGCTTGCTTGAGTAATAATGTTCGGCGCGCATTGCAGTGAAACGCTCCGGGGCCGAAAGGCAATGCCAGCGTCGCGTGGGCGAAATAGATTACCTTTTCAGGACAGAGCTTAAGACACAGCTCGAGCAGGAAATCGCTAGGCTCGCCGCCGGAAACGAAGACCCAGTCCGGCGATAATTCTCTTATCTTCTTTTCCACACAGCGGCGGAGCGAATCGACCGGGTCTGCGGCATGAACCCTTACGCCTTCCCATCGATAAGTTGTCTCGCGCAGACTCTCCTGCTGGAAGTCAATCCCACGTTCGCTTAGATACTTTCTGAGCAGCGCTTGCGTGCTTCCCGGTTTTGGTCCATGCCACAAACCGGTAACCGCATGGCACTCATGCCCAATTGCAGCTAACTGGGCCAGCGTCGCGCGATTTGCCGTGGTCGATCCAGTGTAGGAGGGAAGATACAGGGAGATGCTTACGACTAGGATTTTCATGGCACATCTACTCCCGGGGCTGGGGGGAATTTGCCGCCAGCGGCCTGACAGGTGTACGCGCCGGCAAGCCGGACGACGGCAGCAAAAATCTGTGAGCTTTCATGCAACCTTGAAGCCACGCCCTAACCTGGAGACCGGTTTTTAGTTCAGATTCAGCCCCGGTGGGACAGTTAAGCCGTCGACTACGTCACGAACCCACAGCTGCGGTAGCTGGCAGACCTTCGCGAGCTGCGCTTACCAGTGGCATGAATTTCAGTTCCAAGACTGGTCGCACTGCCGCAATTCTATCGTCCGCAATTGGCACCGCGCGTTCGAGAGTAACGACAAAATGCCATCGTTTTTCGCAGTCTTCCTTCATTTCGTTAAGCCGGCTTCAAGTTCCGTACTTTGGCAGCGTGGTTGCCACTACAAGATCAAGTGCGTACCGATACCACTCGAAGAGGTCCACATCGTGAGATGGCTCCTGATTGACAAACTGGAAGAGTGCGATCCGGGGAAACACGCCATAGCTGTAAAAGTCTTTCCTCGCTCGGACCTTATGTTCATGGATCATTTTCCTGGGCGCGCTCTGGTGCCCGGCGTACTCGAAATTGAGATGATTGCGCAAACTGCGGCGGTTTGTGTCAGGCTGTTGCGCCCGAAAACGTTTGCCGTACTCAGCACCGTTCATTCCGCGCGATTCTTAAAACCGATTCAGCCCGGCGACCAATGCCGCATAACCGTGAATATCCTCAAGATGCGACCGCACTACGTACTGGTATCCGGCTATATCGAGGTCGGATCCGCGAAAGTGGGCGAGGCTGAAATTCTCGCAGCGATCGTTCCAGGGGTGGTGAATGAACGACGAGATCCCGTGATCGAGGAATGGCTGCGCCGGCCGGGACAAGCCGTAAACGACGAAGCGCTTTGGCAGCGCGAGGCGGATCACGGCGCATTCGTGCTACCCGGAGTGGAAGGCGACTAGCGGAATTGCGGGCTCAAAGCCACCATGAACCTTACAGATTTCATGACGACAAGGAGAACCAAAAATGAAAAGGACTATGACCGATGAAGCGCTACTCCAGGAAGTCGGCGATGCCATCTGCACGGTATTCCGCGTAAATGGGGTGGCAATCACGCCGGCGACAACACTGATTGGTGACTTGGGCGCCGAATCGATCGACTTCCTCGATCTGGGCTGCGAGCTGGAAAAGATCGTCGATGCCGAGATTGACTTCCGAACTTTATTTGACAAGAAACGAGCCGCAGGACAGGGCTCGGCTTTGGACTTGAGCGTCCAGGAACTCGTCAACTTGCTGAGAATGGAGCTTGAAGCTCCCTCGGTGAATGATCCCGCTACAGCCCACTCAGCGCAGTAAGAAGGTGGCATTATGCGTGAAGTCGCGGTCACAGCATTGGGTATTGTCTCGCCTCTGGGCGCGACGGTAGCGGAATTCAAGACCCGAATGTTCGCCGGCGCCTCCGGACTGAGCGACGTTCGCAACACAATGGTGGCGTCCAGTTTCCCTGTCTGCGCGGCAGGCACGATCTCGCGCAACAGCCTCTCGACGCCATCCATTCTGCCTGACCTGTATTCCCCCGAGAAACCAAATTTCTGGCATTTTTCGGGATTAGCCACCGAAGAAGCTCTGCAATCGCTGCCGGAAGGATTACACGTGGACGCGATTGTCTATGGCACCCACAATTCCATGGACTTCGGCCTGACCCGCTCCACCTTTCCCGGCTTCTCCCCCGACGGGTTTGATTGGGATGCGTTCCAGCCCGATGCAGGCCTCAACTTAATTCGTCAGATCGCAGAAGAACGCGGACATGGGCCGATTGAGGAGCGTAACTTGTTTGCCATTAGCAACGCTTGTGTGAGTGGCAATCAGGCAATCGGCGTGGCTTTTCAACGCATTCGATCTGGAGACTGGGATCGCGTGCTGGTCGGTGCGGCTTACGGAATGTGTACCGCCAGCGAGCTCATGAATTTTCACATGTTGAGCACTCTGGCCACCGGCGATAGCCCCGCTGCCGAGATGAGCCGCCCATTCTCGCAAGACCGGACAGGCTTCGTCCTCGGCGAGGGCGCCGCTTCTCTGGTCCTCGAAGCCCGTGACGTAGCCGAAGCACGCGCCGCAAAAATCCTTGGAATTGTGTCGGGATATGCCAGCACCACCGATGCCTATCGAATCACCGATGGCAGGCCTGACGGCAAAGCCGCCGCGAAGGCGATGCAGCTTGCCTTTGTGGATGCAGCTGTCATCCCCGACGACATCGATGCCATCAGTGCCCACGGGACATCCACTCGCCTCAACGACAAGGTGGAAACTATCGCTATCAAGACAGCACTGGGCCCGCGGGCATATGACATCCCTGTGGTTTCGCTCAAATCTCAAACCGGACATTCGATTATCGCGGCAGGGGCGCAGGAGGCGGTCGCCAGTTTACTCATGCTTTCTGAGCAGACTCTGGCGCCCACTATCAACTATCGGCAATTCGACCCCGAGTGCGATCTCGATTGCGTTCCGAACCATGCGCGGCCGGCCCGGTTGCGCAAGATCCTGAGTAACAGCTTTGGTTTCGGCGGTCAAAATGCTTGTGTCGTTTTCGAGCGATTCCCTGAGGGACGTGGGAACTAGAATCTCCTGGCATTGAAGCATCTCGAATTTGGCGCGAATCGACTGACTTATGGAGAGGCTAAGAGTCGCGGTAGTTACCGGAGGAACTCGTGGAATCGGGCGGGCCATAACCCTGGCTTTAGGCCGCTCGGGCTACCGGGTTTATGCAATTTACGCCAGGAACCGCAAAGGCGAAAAGGAGTTGGCGGAACTTTCCCGGCAGCAAGGTGCCGACATCCGTTGCATCCGCGCCGACCTTACCGACAATGCGGGGGTGGCAAGTTGCGTAAACACCATCAAGGCGGAAAACGACCATGTAGATGTAGTGGTGCATAGCGCCGCCAGTGGGGTACATCGCGAAGCCAGCAAATTAACCCTGAAGCACATGAACTGGACCTTCGAGGTCAACTTATTTTCCATTCAGGCATTGTTGATCGATCTCGTTCCCATGATACCGCCGGGAGGCAGAATCGTCGGCATCTCTTCCTTCGGAGCGACCCACGTGTTCTCTCCCTTTTATGGAGCGGTCGGAGCTACGAAAGGAGCGCTGGAAGCGCTTTTCCGGCATTACGCCAGAGAACTGGCTCCGCGAGGCATCTCGGTGAATTGTGTTTGTCCCGGCCTGGTTGTCACCGAAGCAATCGAATCTTTTCCAGACAAAGACGAGCAGGTGAGTTTCGGCATCTCGGTTACTCCCAGCGGTCGTTTGACTACTCCCAATGACGTCGCCGGGGTGGTGCTTTTTGTGTGCAGCGATGCCGCCCAGCAGATCGTCGGGCAAACCATCTTTGTCGATGGCGGCAGGTCGCTGTTGTGACCCGCGTCATGGTTTTTTCTATTCGTCTCGCTGGAGAAGGTCTGCGGACCTGTGTCGCGCAGTGAGGAATAGTGAGGAATTATGAGAGCAGCAATTACTGCGGTCAGCCACTACGCGCCGCCGGAAGTGCTCGATAACGATTTTTTCGAATCGCACTTCGATACGAGCGACGAATGGATTCGTTCGCGGACCGGCATCGTTCAGCGGCGGATTGCGCGAACTGGCGGCACTTCCGACCTGATTATTCCCGCGGCGTTACAATGCCTGTCCAATCGCGGCATGCCGCCGGAGGCGGTCGATTGCATTCTCGTGGCTACGGTCACTCCGGACTATGTTTTCCCACCCACTGCCACCAGGGTTCAGGATGGAATTCATGCCCCGCGAGCCTGGGGCTTCGACATTTCCGCGGCTTGCTGTGGCTTCATCATGGCTTTGACGGTAGCCGCGCGATTTGTGGAAACCGGCGCGGCGCGTACCGTTTTAGTCTGCGGCGCCGACAAAATGACCTCGGTCACAAACTATCAGGATCGCGCCTCCGCTGTCCTGTTCGGAGATGCAGCCGGAGTAGCCTTGGTCGAACAATCCGATGAGGACAGTCTCGGATTCATCGATCACGTCGCCCACATGGATGGTCGGCACTGGCGTGAGCTCTATATGCCCGCCGGGGGAAGCGTCCGCCCTGCTTCGGCGCAAACGATCGCGAACCACGAGCATTATCTGGTTCAGGATGGATCGTCGGTATTTAAGGCCGCCAGCAACGGCATGGTGGAGATCACTCAGGAACTTCTGCAGCGCAATGGTCTCTCCGTCGGCGACGTTCGCTGGCTTGTTCCCCATCAGGCGAATCGCAGAATCGTAGACGCGGTCACCAAGCGAGTCGGTCTCGACGTGGACAAGGTTATGTGCAACATCGAGAAATATGGCAACACCTCTTCCGCAACCATTCCCGTGTGCCTGTCCGAATGGAGCGCAAATGGCAGGTTGGAGCGGGGAGACAAGGTGATTCTAACCAGCTTCGGTGCCGGGTTCACGATAGCTGCGGTCTATCTTCGCTGGGCCATGCCCGTCACTTCACTGGCCTATACTGCCCCTCAGGCCGTTGGCATCGGCCTCGAAGGCAGCTTGCCCATGTGAGCTGAGCCTTTGCGGCCGGCGCCGCCGGTCTTGCTACCCTTCATCAAGGTTGTCAGGAATTAAGGCGTACCGATTTCACCTCCAAATGCGTGTCATCGCTTCGAGGTATGGCTGCGATTCCCAAGGCGCGGGTATAGCGGTGAAAGGTGGTCTTCGGCAGGCCCAGACTTTCCCGCGCGGATCTTACGTTCCAGTTGTGTCTTTTCAGCCGAGCCAGAATTAACTCTCGCCCAAATGTTTCCAGAGCGTCTCGCATCGGAACGTCGCCCATGAGCATCGCCCCCGCTTTCGGATTGCGCTCTTTGCTGGCGACCGCGGGAAGCAGCCGGTTGAACAGCACCATGTCGATCAGAGTGCCCGCAGAAGCGTGGGTCACAAGAAGCGAGCAGACACGCGCAAGTTCGCGAACGTTCCCGGGCCAGGAGTAGCCCACCATGGTCCTGAGAACCTCAGGGTGTAAGCCAAGCGTCCGCTTTTGGGTTCTTTTCGTGTGGTAAGCGATGAAGTGCCGTATCAGCGCCGGAATATCCCACGGCCTTTCGCGCAGGGGAGCGAGCCGAATTTCCTGCGTACTGAAGCGGTCGAGCAGATCCGCGCGGATCAAGCCCTCCGCAACCGCACGCTCTGTGTCGCGGTTAGTGGCCAGAATAACTTGCACATCCACGCGAGTTTCTCTGGTTTCGCCCAGCGGCACTACCGTGCGGTTCTCTAGAACCCGCAGCAGCGTGCCTTGGGCCCGCAAAGAAAGGTCTCCAATCTCGTCCAGAAAAAGAATGCCGCGATTAGCCGCACGAAAGAGTCCCGGCTCGTTTGACAAGGATCCGGTAAAGGATCCTCGTTTGTGGCCGAAAAATCTCGCGGCCGCCAGTTCGTCGGTTATTTCAGCACAGTTGACGGCGACGTAGGGCTGATTCGATCGCGAACTGCAAGCGTAAATGTACCGCGCTACCAGGTCTTTGCCAGTCCCTTTCTCTCCCAGGATTAAAATCGGATCCGGGTCTGGAGAATTGGCGGCGGGTATGTATACCTCATGAAGCTGGTTGCGCAATCCCTGTATCTGGAGCGAATCGCCCACCAATTCCGGGGCGTTTTCCGATCCTCTGAATTTGGGAAATCCCCTCCCCTTGCTCAATTCATCGGCGCTATCGTGACTAAAACCCAAGTGAAGGATCTGGCTCAGAACCAGCCGATAATTCTCGATCCATTCTTTTTCGGGTGGTCCGAAACCCGCAGCGTCGCCCGCTTTCTCGATATACATAACAGCCACGAGAACGTTCAAAATCGAATCTCTGATGGGAACACATAGCACTTGTCCCGCTGCGCTCGCTTCCGCATCCACCTCCGATAGCCAATCTGCGTCCTCGGTCGCCACACTGGACCGTGCAATCACGTCCCAGATGCAACGGCTCTTTGACCATTCCGATTCTCTTCGGCATTCGATATCGCGCAATTCCGGTTCGGTAAAGCCCACACTCGAAAGGGTCTCCAGACGCACTCCTTCCGCTCGGTGCTTCACTAGAAAAATGCCCGCGCGGACCGCCCTCATTCCCTTCGCAGCCAGTTCGCAGGAAGCACAAATGGTTCCACTCGCATCATCAAGGCCGTGCAATCCGCGCAGTAAAACTCCCAGCCCTCTCGGCAGCCATTCGCAATCGTAAGCGCCATCAGCAATTCGCGTCATACTCCACCCCTCTGACCTGTGGGTTGACAACCCGGGATTAGCCCAACCGTGCTCGACACGCTCTTGCTTGCGACTTTAAGCGCCAATGCGGAAAAATATGGACGTCATAACCCGCATGGCGACCAGGCGATGAAAACCAGAGTGATCTAGCCAAATGCCGCAGTTCCAGAGGCAGCTCTTATGTTGGTTGATCCCAGCGCTAAAGCTCTGCAATGCTTTGGAAGAATTTAGTTAGTCACCCTTACACCACCGTCTAGCGATACCTGTTAGTGGGAAAGATGCATTCGTCATACCATCACTAAAATGTGGCTAAATCACCAACTGCTAATACCTATGGTGACGGCCGGAGCAGAAATAGTGTTCGGAAGCGGCCATATGTGTTCGTAAGTGAACACGCTGGCGCGCTCCGCGAGTCGCCATTAGGTGGCTGCGATGAGTTTAATGCCCAGACCATCTCGAGCGCGGCGCATTGTCGTTTCGTTTGGCAGCTGACTTGCCTTTCCGTTTAACGATTGCACGTACCTGTTCCGCCGGTTTTCCTGTGTCTTAGCGTCGGCCATACCATAAATCGAATCGAGGCTGCGAATGGAATCCTATCGTAAATGCCCGAACCTGAATGTCGCGGTTCCCTCCGACGCCGGCGAGTTGTGGTTCCGCCGTGCAAAATGGACTGCGCCGAAGCAACGGCTTTTCTGCTTCCCCTACGCCGGCGGGAGTGCGCGCCTGTTCCGCAGTTGGCACGA
>Ga0307474_10002301_pt1 | contig 13747 bp, 11 predicted proteins | sample atmos_gasesECM1C_2_FD_203312 | JGI IMG/M metagenome (GOLD analysis project Ga0307474, IMG submission 203312) | Hardwood forest soil microbial communities from Morgan-Monroe State Forest, Indiana, United States - atmos_gasesECM1C_05 | ecosystem: Environmental > Terrestrial > Soil > Temperate... | reverse complement strand
AGCGGCCTTGCAGACGGGATTAACGATATTTCCAGGGAGGAACACGGGCGTGGCGCAAGGATTCTTGGCTCCAGGATTAAAGGTCACCCCCAAATCGACAGGAGGAAATCCGACACCAGGAGGAAATTGCTGGTTCTCGTCGTTGCTGGACAGATCATTCCGGTAATTCCTCCAGATTTCGTCATAACTGAGGGTCGTTCGCAATAGGAAACGAAAGTCGAAACCCAGCCTGTATTGTTGCAGGCGGAAGGAATTGTTCTGCAGCAGATATTGCTCGGCGCCCACATGGACCGTGCTGTTGCCGGGACCATACACGGTGTTTTGATCGTAGCCGAGACGAAAACGAATTTTCGACTCCGGCATTATCGTCAGGTTGTAATTCTGCATGTTTCTTCGAGTGAAGAAGTCATGTGGACTGTTTCCAATCAGGGACGTCCCCCGCAGATTTGCAGGCGCATTGATGATTGGATTGAAGTTGGGCGGAGCGTTGGGAACGGGTGGGGTTGGATTCAGCGGATTCGCCAGCAAGGAATAATCCCAATGATTCTGGTCTTGGCGAAACATGCCGTTGAAGGAGTACCACTTGTTCTTGCTGATGCGAATTTGCGATACGTCATTGGGATCGCCGCCATAGCCAAAATTGCTCAAATAAAAGTAGTCAAAAAATGTGCCGCGATGATCGAGCGAGCGAAATTCGGTAGTGAATCCCAGCAGCCTTGGACCCTGTTGTAAATTCACGATCGTGTCGTAGGTTTGCTGACTCCCGGTTACGTTAGTGAATCGGTAGCCGAATTCGATGGACTGCTTGATGTTGTAGTTGCCCTCGCTGATGCCAGTTTGTTCCTCCACCTGCTGTGCACGGATCACGGGGGCCACCACGCACCCAAGGCTCAGCATGAAGAGGAGTAAGCCGGCGACGTGACGGTAGGGTTTCGATTCCGACTTCTGATCTTGCTGACTCGTCACGGTGGGCTGCCTCCTTTCACTAGGGTGTAAAGAACACGTTGCTGCTGTTCGATCCATGTATCGCGGTGTGGCAGAGGGTGCAGGCCTGATATTCATTCGCCTGGTTATGAAATGACGGGGTCGGGGGCGCACCGTTGCCGCCCGTTGAATGGCAACTAATGCACAGCAGATTCACCTGGTTCTGAACGAGCATCCGCTGGTTGGTGGATCCATGCGGAGTGTGGCAAGCTTCGCAGCCCTCGATTTTGGCTTCGTGCTGGTACACGAAGGGGCCCTGTTTATCGGCGTGGCACTTGTAGCAAACTTCGTCTTGACCCGCCACCGTGCGCAGCTGGTGCCGCTCGAATCCCCCGTGCGGGTTGTGGCAGTCATTGCATTGCATTAATCCTTCGTTTACACGATGGTGAAACGGGCGCACGAACTGTGCCTTCACATCCAAGTGGCAGCTGTAGCAGAGTTTCGGTGACGATTCCTGAAGTAATGATTGCGTGTCCTTTGCATGATGCGGCGAGTGACAGTCGGTGCATGACACACCACTCTGCAGATGCGCGGAGCGGCCATAATTGCTCTGTTCGTGACTGCTCTGGTGACAATCCAGGCAGCGGGCGCTGCTTTCCGCGGGCGAGACGTCCTTAAAGGCGAATATTTTCGTTTTGTCGCCGCCGCCCTCGACGTGTTCCTTCCCGGGGCCGTGGCAGGCTTCGCACCCATGCCACTCCGGGCCTTTCCGGGCGTCCAGTTTCGAATCGATCGTGGTGACCAAATGGGGACTCGTCGCGAAAGCGTTGTAAAGCTCTTCGTGACATGTTTTGCAGGCTTCCGTCCCAACGTAGAGTGATGGATCGGTCGGACGGACATATTTGTGCGACTGCGCCGATTGCTTGGGTTTTTTATTAGGAGGTTCAGAACGGGGTGGCTTGGCGCGGCCAGCCATTACGAGGCTGCAGACAACAAGCGGAACCACTGAAAATATATGTGCCCGGCAGCGCATTTATGGCAACCCTCGGCTCTCACACTTGGTCGGTCAACCCCAAAACTGCCGTGGCCCTAGGTCAAGGAGTCGACAAGTCGGGCTCTTCGGTTCAAGCACGGAAACTCGCCTCCTAGGCTGGAAAAGGTGGCGTTTCAAACGGACGACAAGTTATTTGAAATACCCTACCGTCGAGAAAGATAGATTGCAGGTCCGATGATTTCACCTAGGGATTTCCCCAGTGGCGCTCAGACGGGCCGACATCTAAACATGGTCATCGGAGGGATGACCTGTTACATCGGAAGAACATGCATGGACTTTCAAACAAGACTCCGTCTGCTTCAGTCCCGGTGCCTGTGGCATTGCCGAATGACCGATGAAGCATCGACGATCTTTCTGAACTAATGGATTGTTTCGGAAAGGAGCAAGCCTTGGATCCGAGCAATAGAGAAGAAACTAAGGTGAGTGGACAGATTTTCAACGCAGCTGGCAAGCCGGCAAAGACTGAGATAGGGGTTACTCGGAGAGAGTGGTTTAGGGCGGCGGCTCGCGGTTGTGCCGGGCTGTCGCTTGGTGGCCTGGTCGATCTGGCAGCTGTGCGGGCTAGGACGCAGCAGTTGAAGCTATCGGACGTCAACGAGTTCACTACTTCCTGCAACTTCTGCTCGTGCGGGTGTGGCATGGTCGCGACGGTACGCGCAGGCAAGCTGATTAGCATGGAGGGCGACTTCGATCACATTGTGAACCGGGGATCATTGTGTGTGAAGGGTATATCGATGTTCGCGACTCACACCTCTCCGAACCGGCTAACTAGTCCACGATATCGAGCGCCAGGCGGCGACCACTGGGAGGACATCTCTTGGGAAGATGCGATTGTGCGTATCGCGCAGAAGATTCGGAAGACGCGCGACGCGACCTGGATCGCCACCGAGAAAGTCGGTGACAAGGAAGTTCCGGTCAATCGGACGGATGCCATCGGCTTCCTGGGCGGCGCGCAGAACACTAACGAGGAGTGCTACCTCTTCCAGAAGGCGGCCCGACTGCTCGGCCTCGCTTACGTTGAACATCAGGCCCGACTTTGACACAGCCCCACGGTCCCCGGTCTGGGGGCCTCGTTCGGAAGAGGGGCGATGACCAACCACTGGATCGACCTCCAGAACTGCAAGACGATCCTGGTAGAAGGTAGCAACGTGGCCGAGAACCACCCCATGGCCTTCAAGTGGATTCGCAAGGCACAGCAGAACGGGGCGAAGATCATCCACGTCGACCCGCGATTTACGCGGACCTCCGCGGCAGCAGACGTGTATGCGCGCATTCGGCCAGGAACCGACGCGGCGTTCCAGAATACGATGATCAACCACATCCTCGCCAACAAGCTGTACGACGAGGATTACGTCGTGACCCACACCAACGCCCTCTTCTTGGGCGATGAGGCGTTCGAATTCAAGGACGGCGTCTTCAGCGGGTTCGACGCGGAGAACCACAAGTACCACACAGAGACTTGGGGATATCAACTGGATGCCCGTGGAAAGCCCCGTGTCGCCAAGAGCCTGGAGGACCCGCACTGCGTTTTCGCACGCCTCAAGAAGTTCGTTTCCCGGTACACGCTGGAGACGGGCGAGCAGATCACCGGCATTCCGGCCGCGCAAATTCAGCAGATCGCGGAGACGATGGCGAAGAACCGGCCGGGATCCATCCTCTACGCGCTCGGGATGACCCAGCACACGACCGGTGTGCAGGGGATCCGGTCATTCACCATCCTGCAGCTCCTGCTCGGCAACATCGGCAAGCCGGGCGGGGGAGTCAACGCGCTGCGCGGCGAGCCGAACGTGCAGGGCGCGTGCGACATGGCGGTGCTCTACAACTACATGCCGGGGTATCTCAACTCGGCGTCGAATGCCGAGCCCACCATCTACGACTACGTGCGCAAGAACGGCATCGCCGACAGTCGTTATCTCGTCAACACACTCAAGGCGTTCTTCGGTGAGGCGGCCACCGCCGACAACGATTATTGCTATGCCTGGCTGCCCAAGAGGAACGCTACGAAGGACTACGGAACTCTGCCGATGTTCGAGGATGCCCTTGCCGGGAAGCTGAAGCTCCTCTGGATCGTCGGCCAGAATCCCGCGGTGACCTTGCCGAACCTCAGGCTGACGTTCGACGCGATGGCAAAGCTCGAGACGCTCGTGGTCCAGGAGATCTGGGAGACCGAGACCGCGGCGTTTTGGCGCCGACCCGGCGTCGACCCGAAATCCATTTCCACCGAGGTGATCCTGCTGCCGGCGGCGTTCTTCATGGAAAAGAACGGAACCATCAGTAACTCGGGTGGCATGGTGCAATGGCGCCACGCCGCCGTGAATCCGCCGGGGCAAGCCAAACCCGACGGAGAAATTGTGGACCTCGTGTTCCGCACGATGCGCGATCTGGTCAAGGACTCGAAAGAGCCGAGAGACGAGATCATCCGGAAGGCTTTCTGGACCTACACCACCGCCGAGGATGTCCTCCGCGAGATCAACGGGTACGCCCTGCGCGATAACCCGGACACAGGCCTAAAGGCTGGCGATCTCGTCCGCAAAGTCAGCGATCTTCGATCCGACGGTTCCACGTCGTCCGGGGCGTGGATCTATGCAGGCGTCTTCGCGAACGGCGAGAACCTCTCGAAGCGCCGCGATTCGCAAACGGATCCCGGAGGGCTTGGCCTCTATCCGGGCTTCGGGTGGACTTGGCCCAACAACATGCGCATCCTCTATAACCGGGCGTCGTGCGACCGAAATGGCAAGCCCTTTTCGGGGTCGAAGCCGATCGTATGGTGGGACGAGCAGGCTAGGCGCTGGACGGGATTCGACGTACCGGACGTCCCCGTCGTGACCGACGGACCGGCAACGCCGAACGGCAAGCGGGCCTTCCACTTGGGTGCGGAGGGCGTTGCGCGCTTGTTCGCGGCCGTTTACTCGGACCCGGACGAGAACCATCCCGGGTACCCGCGCGACGTGGCCTACGTACCGAAGGATGGTCCGCTGCCGGAGATGTACGAGCCGGTCGAGAGCCCGGTAGAAAACATGCTTCACCCGCGAGTGAAGAGCAACCCGATGCTCAACTATCCGCGTATCGCGACGCATCAGCCGATCGGCACCGTCGACAAGTACCCGTACGTGCTGATGACGTCAACGGTCGCTGAACACTGGTGCGGCGGCTCGACGACGCGGAACATCCCTTGGCTCAACGAGCTCGTCCCCGACCCGGTGCTGGAGATGCCGGTCGCCCTCGCCCAGAAGCTCGGAGTGAAATCGGGAGACTGGGTCCGGGTCTCGTCGGCGCGCGGTGAGCTCGAGGTCAGGGCTCTAGTCACGCCTCGCATGAAGGCGCTGAAAATCGGCGACCGCCAGGTCAACGTTGTCTGGATGCCATACAACTGGGGTTTTAAGGCCCTCTCCACCGGTCCCAGCGTAAATGTCCTCACAATCGATGCGGCCGATCCGGGAGCGGGAACCCAAGAAACCAAGGCATGCTTGGTGAATGTGATCAAGGCCCGCGAGCCTGGCTTAAGATCGGAAACCGCGCAAGAGGGTAACGTATGAGTCGATCTGCGAGCTCTGAGTCTTTTAAAACGACGCTAGTCGACATCACGAAATGCATCGGGTGTCGAGCGTGCCAAGTTGCCTGCAAGCAGTGGAACGATCGCGATGGGGAAGCTACGGAGTTTCAGTGGGACCTTGGTTTTCAGAACCCCGCTACCCTCAGCGCAAAAACGCTTACCTTAATTACGTTTCATGAAGTGCTTGACGAGAAGGCACCCGGGGGTTTGCATTACCTTTTCACGATGCGGCGCTGTCTGCACTGCCTGGAGCCCGCATGCGTCTCAGCTTGCCCCACAACGGCTCTGCACTCGCAAACTGACGGACCCGTAACTTACGATGCCAATAAGTGCATCGGCTGCCGCTACTGCGAATGGGCGTGCCCTTGGGGTGTGCCGACCGCAGAATGGGACTCCCTCGCTCCCAAGATTCAGAAGTGTACCCACTGCGCCGACCGCGCTGACCAGCCGATGCCCTTGGCCCGCAATGGGCGGGCGCTTACGAATGAGGAGAACAAAAGCTTTCGCGAAAATATTGTCGAGCCAGCTTGCGTCAAAGCTTGCCCGGCTGACGCGCTGATCTTTGGTAAGCGCGAAGAGATCCTGCAGGAGGCGCGCAACCGGATTTCCGATCAACCTGAGAAGTATGTAGATCACATCTACGGAGAAAGGGAGGCTGGCGGCACCAGTGTCTTGTACCTATCTTCGGTACCCTTCGCGAAACTCGGTTTTCCTGACGTTGGAAACAAGGCGTATCCGGGGTTTTCCAGGCTAGCTATTCACGCTGTTCCCCCTGCTGTCCTGGCTCTGGGCGCCTTCTTAGGCGGCACGTACGCCTTCTTGAAACGGCGGGCCGTTGCGATGGCTAGCGGGCCGGGTGCAGCCGCAGACATGGAAGCCCACGGCCCCCACATCGAATTCGAGCCCCTTCGCCAAAAACTGCTGACTCCTTGGAACTGGTTTCTGCTTGCAATCATGGCGTTCGGTCTGATTTCGCTGATCGCCCGATTCGCCTTGGGCTTGGGCGGTAGCACGCACCTTTCCGATACTTACGCCTGGGGACTCTGGATCGTCTTCGATTTGATTTGGATCGCAGTGGCTGCCGGCGCTTTCGCGACTGCCGGCCTCATCTATGTCTTTCAGCGTAAAGACCTGTATTCCATGGGTCGTTCAGCAGTGCTAATGGGCCTGTTGAGCTATTCGTTTGTCACCGTCACGCTGATTGCTGACCTTGGCTTGCCGTGGCATTTCTATCAGCTCGGGCTGCAATCTCCGGAGCAATCGGCGATGTTCGAGGTGTCTTGGTGTGTCGGTTTGTATGTCACAATCTTGCTTCTAGAATTCCTGCCGGTGCCCTTTGACCGCTGGGGGCTGCAGAAGGCGAAGGAGATCTGGCAGAGTTGGTCCGGCTATTACGTGGCTTGTGCAGTCACCTTGTTTGTCTACCTGCTCTCTCGCCAACTGGCCTATGCGTTACTGGCTGCCGTCCTGTTTTCTTTTCTTGCTTGGGCGTTTCAAGCCGGGGGCAAGAAATCTGAGCCGATCATGCTGGCAATCGCTGCAATTACGCTCTCAACAATGCACCAAAGTTCTCTGGGATCTTTGTTCCTGCTGATGCCGGACCAGCTTGCTCGACAATGGTGGTCTCCCGCGTTGCCCATCTCGTTTTTCTTGTCCTCCATCGCAGCCGGTACGTCTCTCGTAGTTCTGGTCGAGATGTGGATAGCGAAGGCGTGGGGTAGACGCCTTCAAGTCACGCAACTGGCGGCGATGGGTAAAATCTCATTTTGGTCGCTCTTGTGCTATTGGTCCTTTCGGCTGAGCGATATGGCCGTCCGCGGCCAGTTCTCCAACGCATTTTCTGGAAGACTGGGCGTACTCTTTGCGGTCGAAATCGTTGTTGGCGGCATCCTCCCTGTGGCCCTACTTGCTTCAACTTCGTTGCGAACCCGCCCAATGGTGCTTTTTCTTGGAACTCTTCTCACCGCTGCTGGTGTGGTTTTCAATCGCGTGAATGTAGTTCTCATGGCCATGGACTTGAAAGGGCCGATGCCTCAGGTCGCACCCGCGTCCTACACTCCGTCCGTCTTCGAGTGGGGCGTCTCTGTTGGCCTGATCGCTGCGAGCATCTTCCTTTTCGGGCTCGGCGCACGACTCATGCCGATTCTCCCCAAGGAAGAAACCGGACATTCATAGGAATCTCAATTCAATGACTCAAGAAGAATGGCTAGCGCAACATCCTTACTTACGGTCCGTCGCGGACTTCCATGCACAAGTCGCGACGGCTCTAGCCCGCATACCAAACGGCGGTGCGCGCATTTCGGGGTGGGATGATTTCATCGGTGATTATCGGGCGGGTATCCCACTGCTGCGGAGCTCCCGCGTAGCAATCGACTTGGAACCCGCCGGGGCGATCCTTGTATCTCTAATCGAGAATTTGGCTTCAATGCCATTGCCAGAAAAGTTGGCGGCGGAGTGCCGGGTTTTGCGCGCTCAATTGGGCGGGGAAGTTAATGCACCGCGTCGAGCGATCGCTTGGTTATTCGAAGATGAGGTTTTGAAGCCAGCACACCCGGGTCTGATTCGCTACCTAGGCTGGACAGTGCTGGCGGGATGCCTCCACCCAATTGTGGATGCGTTCAGCGGCTGGCGCGAGGAGGAGCGCTGGCTTTGTGGATACTGCCCCATTTGCGGCTCGCCTCCCGCGATGGCGCAGTTAGTCGGCTTTGATTCTGGCCGCCTGAGGCTACTCTCTTGCGGCTGCTGCAGGACGCGCTGGCGATATCTGCGAATTGGGTGCCCGTTCTGCGAAAGCGCGGACGATCATCGGCTCTCAGCCCTGGCCATCGAGGGAGAGAAATACCTTCGTATCGACTACTGTCAGTCGTGCCGCGCCTATCTCAAGACCTACAATGGTGAGGGAAGCGAGTCCCTCTTTCTGGCAGATTGGACTTCGCTTCACATCGACGTGATCGCCCGTGATCGTGGACTGAAGCGATTGGCAAATTCACTGTACGATCTGTGATCACCCTCATCTTCGTTCTTGAGGCGATCGGGTCCCGATACAACGAGAAGCCTGCGCTAACCCAGCCGACGATTAGTCTCTCACAAGCGTTCAGCCTGAGCGTGTAGTACAGCCTCAGCGCTGTCCACCAGCCCAGCAGAACAAGTTCCGAGATGCACCAAGGGAGATTACAAACATGGGTCTATTTGAACCGAGCTATTTCCTGCACGCCGCAAACATCCTGCTGCTGGTAGCGTACAGCGTTCGCGACATTCTCTGGCTGAGGTTGTTTGCGGTGGGGGCCTCGCTGATAGCGCTACCGTACTTCATCCTTCAGCCCGAACCGCTTTGGGAACCGATCGTTTGGAGTAGCGTCTTTGCAGCGATCAATGCGTTCCAGTCTTGGCGTCTTTTCGTCGAGCGACGTCCGGTTAAATTAACGCCTGAAGAGGAGGAAATTCGCCGGCTCGCCTTCCCGGATTTGCCGCCTCGGAAAATCCTGCAGATTCTGAGTATCGGAGCGTGGACAACTGTGGAAATTGGCGGACGAATGCTGGAGCGCGGCAAAAGTGTTGAGGCAATCTCCGTCATTGTTCGCGGGAAAGTGCGGGTCACGAGAGATGATCGTGTGATCGGAGAACTCGTCGCGGGCCACCTCGTTGGCTCAGCTCTTCTTTTGAGTGGAGTCGCAGCCGATGTAGATGCCGTGGTAGTAGAGCCTGTCCGTTGTATGCGCTGGGAGGTTGAGCCGCTCGACCGCTACCTCGCCGCCAATCCCGAGACGCGCATCGCCCTGCAAAACCACCTTGCTCGTGATCTGGCTACAAAGGTGTTGGCTGCTACTAAACTTTAGGCCAACACCGGGGCAGTACACGAACGTTGCGAAATCGCGATATCACAAGATATTCCGCTACCTGTGATAACGGTCGCTATCGATTGCATTAGCCGATGTCATCCATCGCAAGGGGAACCTCAAATGAGATTTCGATTGCTTTTACTGTGCGTCGCTATTTCTTCTCCTTATCCGCTGTTCGCGCGGGATAAAACCGACGTCATCATTATGAAGAACGGCGATCACATCACTTGTGAAATCAAGGGCCTCCGATCGAATACGCTGTATATCGGTGTTGATTATATTCTGAGCACACTGTCGGTCGATTGGTCAAAAGTCGACCACGTTCAAAGCGAGCAGCTTTTCCTCGTGAGGACTCAAGATGGAACGGTCTATACGGGAGCACTCTCGACCCCGGAAACTTTGGGCGGACGTCCCTCGCAAATTGAAGTTATGGAGCCCCCTGCAGAGAAAATAATCCTCGAAAGAGAGCAAGTGGTGCTTGTTAACGAAACCTCCAGCAATTTCTGGCAGCGCTTGAACGGACGCATCGGCACGGGCTTTACCTATGCGAAAGGGAACGACTCCGCTCAGTACAACCTGAGTTCCGACGTAAATTATCCCCGGGAACGATGGTCCGCCCAAACAAGTTACAGTTCGAACTTTACCTCCAACTCTGGCGCGAGCACATCCACTCGGAACGAAGTTGCGTTTTCTGCCCTGCACCTTTTGCGGTGGAACAATTGGTACTACACCGGAGTCACTGACTTCCTTCAAAGTTCAGTCCAAGGGATTCAGTTGCAGAGCACCTTCGGGGGAGGCATCGGACGAATAATCAAAAACACAGGCAGCACTTCGTTGACTCTCTATGGTGGTTTCGCGTGGCAGCGCATCAATTACAACGAAGCGGCCCACCCTTCTTTGACACAACAAGTCACTTCCGGCTTGATTGGATCGAGCCTGAAGCTTTTCAGATTCGACCGAACCACACTCACATTGAATGCTACCTTCCTTCCCGCCGTTTCTGACCCTGGTCGATTTCACGTCAATCTGAACACTTCCTACTACGTCAAGCTTTTCGGCAAACTGGATTGGAATTTCACATTCTATGGCAATTGGGATAACCGCCCGCCACGAGGTTTTTCCAGCAGCGACTACGGAACAACTTCTGGGCTGAGCTTGACCTTCGGCAACCGCTAATCATAAGCCCCTTCGCTGAGTGCGATCTTCACTGTCACGGTGGGAACCGGTCCAGCGACCATTCAATGGAATAACGAATTCGAGAGAACGCCGCTCAATCGTGTCAGCATATTTGATGCGACGGCGGCCTGCATTCATGTCGAGGAAGACCTCAGTTATGCTTACCTTGCCTCTCCGACGACTTCGATCTCAGGATCCGGTCGCAAAAGCACGACAAGATTCGTACGAGCCAGCGGCTCATAATCCACAACTAGCGCTCGTATATTTGAAAGTGGGTCCATCGAGCGAAGCGTACTATTCCTTACTAAAAGGTACTCAAACTGATCCCGTCACGCCGGACCCAGCAGCACCCGTACGCGCGCCTGGAATCCAGAATACTGTCAATATTGACAGGGGCAGGGCCCAGGGCACGAAGCGGGTGGATTTTTGGCCCACCGGATTGCTTGTGCGAAAGCGAATGGCTGTTGAAAGATCGTTTCAAGGGCGTTTTTGCTCTTCCGCACATCCCCTAGGTCTTTGATTCTTCGTTGGTCGGTTGCTTTTTTTGAGCCGCCAGGGGATATAGCCGACTAATATTTCACTCGCCACGCCCTAGCGGCACAGGCGGAGTATCGTCTAGAATTGCCAAAGGGGTTTGGTTTGCCCGTATTCGGCGGCACTGGCGAAACTATTCCGAGGGGTAGTACGGGAGTCAAAAATTCCTGCCCAGGTGGCGGGGTGAGGTTCCGATTACGCGCCGATATCGCTCAGGGCTGAGACGTCATACGGCTGGCTGGGACGTCGGTGAGGCATTCTAGGGAAAATAACGCCCGTGTGACGTTCAGCTCGGTGAAGTAGCCGTTATGACGGAGACGATGTGAGGTCCTTCATCACCAGACCTGCGGGGATTGCAGCCAGCTTTCTGTTAATCTGCGCGGCCCTCGCCGCGCAAAAAGTCACCACGAATTTTGATAAGAACTTCGATTTCACGAGTCACCGGCGCTACGCTTGGGGCGAGAATCACCTCATCACGCGCTTGGGCAAGCAGAACGATGAGTTGATCAACCAGAAGATCGTTCAGGACGTCAACCGCAATTTGGCGAACAAGGGTTTCGTCGAGGATACTGCAAATCCAGATTTCCTCATTTCCTACGAAGCCGGTGCCGGTAACTTTACGGCTGACGTCGAGGGCTTTCATGCGAGCCCAGCTCCGCGCTTGAACGAACCCCAAGGACCAGTTTACGGAATTCCCCAGAATGTTTGGTACTCGATTGACGGCCATGTCGTCTTTCATTTGGTCGGCGCAAAATCGGGCCAGCCCGTTTGGACCGCCACGGCAACAAAGAGAATTCGCGATCCTCACAAAGGCATGAAGGATATGGAGAAACAGGTGGAACAGATCGTGTCCAAGACGTTTAAATCCTTCCCTCCAGGTGCGAAGTAGGTCGCACGGACCCGCTGGTAGCTTTACCTGCGCCAAGCGCGCTAATTCTTCCGATTTCACACGCGCCCGGATTCGCGGGGACTCCCTTCGCGAGGGGCCTACCGAGCCGGCAATCTTATTGTTAGCGGATGGCGAGCCCGTTCGCACTTTTGTTCCGCGGACTTCCGTTGAGGTGATCGATCACGGCTAAATGCGACGTGGGAACACGTCGGCAGTGTGACTGAAAATCCAGAGATACATCTTGACCGCCGGACATCGAGGGTTGTGCCAGGTAAACGCACTACTTCGCAAGATTCGCTAACTGAAGAATTGCTTTCCCGAGATAGCGGCTTCCACGGCAGCCAAGAGATCATTCTCAGCGTTTATTTTTGGGACGCAGCCCGACACACCTAACCTGCGAGGTTCCTGGATGACGTCCGCGGAAGGATCTTGAGCCAAGAAAATGATTTTAGATTCTGGGATGAGTGCAAGAATCTGCCGGGCGGCTTCCATTCCACTGAGACCCGGTACGCCGAGGTCCAGCAAAATCAAATCCGGCCTCAATTCTGTTGCCTTCCGAACTGCTTCAAGCCCATCCAAGGCAAATGCCACGACGCGACAGTTTGGACACTCCCACAGTTTCTCCAGGACATATTGTTGCCAAGGACGATAATGATCTACCACCTGTCGTTGTTCTGAATCAATCCGTAACCTGATCTTAGGCACCACAGAAGGAAGGAGGCACACGTAGGATCGCTCAGAGTTCGTGCTGAAAGGATCGTACGGGGTGTCGGAGCAAGAGCTTACCGCGGCTCTTTTTCAGAAAATGTTGGCGCCGCCATGCGCTCAACAGACGACTGGCGGTAAAAGGTGTTATGTTAGCGGTATTGGCTACTTCCTCGTTGGTTAAATCGAGCTCGATGCCGCCCGGGACTTTCCGCCCGATCGTCCCGGCAAGACTATTCAGAACACCGGCTAGCCTTTGTTCGGCTGAGTGGCAGGCCAGCGCAACATGCGCGGCAACATACCAAGCTAAATAGTCCGAAGCGGTGGACAGCGCATTCTCCAGCAGAACTGGATATTGGCTCGCAAGATCTCGAATAGCGTCCCGGTCCCATACGAACACGGTGCTATCCCTCACTGTTTCCGAGCCTACAAGGTACGAGACAGGTTTAGCCAAAAGTGACCTTCCGCCTATAAGCTCACCTGGTGCGACCCAGAGAAGAATGACGCGCTGCCCCCCATGCTCATCAAAGAAATATCTGGCGCGACCTTTAATAAGCAAGAACAGTTGGTCAGCAGGGTGCCCCTGGTTGGTGATTACGGAATGTGCGGCGAATCGGCGCTGCTTCGCAGCGGCTAGGATTCTCTTGCGGTTCTGCGGGTTCAGACCAGCGAGAAAGTTCGATCTCCAATCGGTAGATACAGTGCCGATTCCCGAGGAAGCCATGGGTTCTTCTCCCTGAAGTAGAGATATGCCCGATCTTACGTATCCGGGCGAGTAGCTGATGCTTCACTCTGGAGATGTTGCTGGGCATCAAGGGAACTCGAAGTCTTACCGCAACCACGACGATCACTTGGTACAGTCCCTTCAAGATGCGGAGGCAACGAATTCGTGCGTCTTCATCGTCGGTCCACGCTTTGGGTTCACTGAGAAGCGCAAGGCGACGTCAAGAAGTCCCGATCGATAAACCTGCCGGTGAGTGCCAAGAACTACCCCAGGAAAGTGCCAACGCCATAAGACAACAAACGACGAAGTTTGCCGAGCGGCCAAACAGGTTGAGCGAATGGTAGTAGCT
>Ga0307474_10002300_pt1 | contig 13750 bp, 10 predicted proteins | sample atmos_gasesECM1C_2_FD_203312 | JGI IMG/M metagenome (GOLD analysis project Ga0307474, IMG submission 203312) | Hardwood forest soil microbial communities from Morgan-Monroe State Forest, Indiana, United States - atmos_gasesECM1C_05 | ecosystem: Environmental > Terrestrial > Soil > Temperate... | reverse complement strand
TCAGCGGCCAGGACCAGCCGTTTGGACAAAATGCTTACTCGCGCACCTCAGAGCAGACTTACCGAGATGTTGCGGGCACAGTGCAGGATACCTGGACCATCGGTACCACTAAGATTAACGAGTTCCGATTCCAGTACGCGCGGCGCGGTCTATCTTACTTCTACAATACGCAGATTCCGGCAGGATCTTATCCGGCTGTGAACATTCCCGGGTTCGCGTACTTCGGACGAGAGCCATATTCCTACATCCAGCGAACCGAGCAGCGGTATCAGTTCACCGATAACTTCTCCTGGAGTATCGGCCGCCACAACACAAAGTTCGGGGTAGACGTCAACTATCTGCCGTTGTCAGCTATCTTCACGGTGAACTATGGCGGGGTGTACGACATCGGCTCGCTGGCAGCCAACAATGCCCTTCCCACGGCAGATTTCGCCCTCTTGCCTGCGAGCTTGCAAAACAGCATACCCGGGCTTTCTCCAGTGCAGGCTTACGGGTTTGGCGTTCCGATAGATTTCATTCAGGGGTTGGGCAGTCCCAGTGACAAGTTCACTAATATTCCCATCGGCGTATTCTGGCAGGATTCCTGGCGGGTGAATTCCAATATCACTCTGAATTTTGGAGTGCGGTATGACGTCGAGATTCCGCCCAAATTCAAACCGCCGCAGGGATTGGCGCTTCCCGCCTACAATTTGCTCGGACTGCAAAAGGGTATCCAGACGGACAAGAACAATATTCAGCCTCGCATCGGTATCGCGGTTGACCCGAAAGGCGATGGCAAGACCGTTATTCGTGCCTCGTACGGGATGTTTTACGACCATCCGCTGCTGGGCCTTTATTTCCTGGGCGATGCGTCCGATGGGTCGTCAAGCGGCCAGTTGGCATTTGCGGGAACGGGCGGCTGTACCGGAACGCCTTCGGCCGGCAACCTTAATGGGGTCCCGATCTTTCAGGGATTGCAAGGGCTCGCGGCTTGTGCGCCTTCGCCGTTTCCGCAGGCAAATGCGAACCTTGGATACCTGCCGAACCAGCAACAGTTCACTTCTCTGAACTTTCCGCAGTCGGTATTCTTGAACCAGAATTATCTGAATCTGGCTTCAACGAACCCAACGTTCTTGCCGCTCGGATTCCAGCCCTTCGGTTATCCACAAGCCAAGAACTTTGTTTACGCCTATGCGCAGCAGGCGAATGTCACAGTGGAACGCGATCTGGGCCATGGCTTCGCGTTGAGCGTCGCCTACAACTTCAACGGCGGACGCCACCTGAACCGTCCGATCAATGCCAACACCGTTCGCGGCGATCTGTTGACGTCCAACTTCGAAGGGGCCTTCTACGACGCGAAGTTGTTGAACAATTCCGCAGTTCTTCCGATTCCTTTGAGTCCATTCACGGTGAGCGGCTGCAACCCGCCGGGCGGACCTTTGGGACCATTTCCGTTCGTCGATGCGTCCCTGATGAACTTCTTCCGCCCAGGTGGGCTGAACCCATCCATTGCGGCTGGCTATTATGCCAGCGGCGGTGCTGGGTGCGTGACGCAAGCGATCGCCGCGGCTCACGCTATTCCTGGTTTCAATACCGCCTGTAACCCCGCGCCACCCGCGTTTAACTATACGGGCTGCGTGCCATTCGGCGATATGGACGCTAATTACTCGAATGGAAGTTCTATTTACCACGGCTTTACGACCAACCTGCGCAAGCGTTTTGGCAATCACTACGAATTCCTGGCGTCTTACACGTGGTCGCACGCCATTGATGATTCGACCGATTTGCAGTCGACGCTCACACCGCAGGACAGTTACTACCCCGGCCTGGAGCGCTCTTCGTCTCTGTTCGATCAGCGCCACCGGTTCGTATTCAGCGGCGTTTATCAGACCGGCCACCTGCGTGGCAGCTTCGGTCGCAAGTTCCTCAGCGACTGGACATTTGCCCCGGTCGTCGATTTCTCGTCCGGGAGACCCTTCAACATCATTACGGGCATCGACGGCAATTTCCAATTGTCTTCTCTGACTGGGCGGCCGAATACGGCGGTCAATCCCGCGTGCGGTTCCTTCTTCAACTCGAAGTACTCGCCTTCGGGGACGTTTCAGGCGCCATGCATCAACGGCTTTGTCGCCTCCGGAACGGCGCCCACGCTGCTTCAGTTGGATGGCAATCTGGGTCGCAATGCCGGGATTACTCCTTGGACAGTCTTTAACGATCTGCGCGTTTCCAAGCAAATTTTCTTTGGCGAGCGCATCAATACGGAATTGATCGTCGACATGTTCAACATCGCCAACAAAATGAACGTGGCCGCGGTCAGCCCGCTGTTTAGCAACGCGGGACAGGCGACGGCCGCTTGGGATCCGCGGCAATTCCAGTTCGCATTGAAAGTGAACTGGTAGTTGGAATAGGAAACGTTTGTCTTTAGGGAAGCGCCTCGCGCGCTCCCGCGCCATTCAAGACGACAGAACCTGAGCGGGCTGCCATCCAGGCTCGGTGATACACTCGAAGTTCGTCCGTTCATCCATTCTTGGCGCTTGCCCTGGAGTTTCTCCGCAATGTCTGAAACGCAAATGCCCACTGCGCGCACCCGTGTGGTTCGGGAGTCCGATCGAGGTGTCTACGATCGGGAAACGGTGTATCGCATCCTCGACGCAGGATTTCTGTGCCATGTCGGTTTCGTATTTGATGGCCAGCCATTCGTGATCCCGACCTCGTATGGACGGAAAGGCGCGAGCCTTTACATTCACGGTTCGGCGGCAAGCCGCATGCTTCGGCAGATGAAGGACGGAGTCGCGGTCTGCGTGACAGTTACCTTGCTCGATGGACTGGTGCTGGCGCGCTCGGTGTTTAACCATTCCATGAATTACCGATCGGTGCTGATTCTGGGAAAGGCCACTCTGGTGGAGGATCCGGAAGAAAAGTTGACGGCGTTGCAGGTGTTGTCGGAGCACATTCTGCCGGGACGCTGGGCGGATGCGCGACAACCGAACGAGCGGGAACTGAAGGCTACTTCGGTGCTGCGGCTTCCCATTGAAGAATTTTCAGCGAAGGTGAGAACCGGACCGCCGATCGACGATGAAGAAGATTATTCGTTCCCCACCTGGGCCGGAGTTCTGCCGCTGGAGATGAAAACGGGTGCTCCGATCCGCGATGAGCGACTGGAAGCGGGAAGGGAAGTGCCGTCGTACGTTCGAAGCTACAGCCGCGTGCGTTGACCGGCGTGACCCGGGCCACAGTTTTACGGGATCAGCAGTAGCTTTCCCGCCATCTTTCTTGCTTCCATGTCGCGGTGAGCTTGCGCCGCGTCGGCCAGCGGATACTTTTTCGCGATGCGCACATTGAGGCGGCCCTGAGCAATCATTTCGAATAATGCGCTGGTGCGCGCGATCAACTCCTCGCGAGTCGCGGTGAAGTGCGCCAGAGTAGTGCGCGCCATGTAGAGTGATCCTTTGTCCGACAGCTTGGCGGGATCGACCGGAGGTACTGGACCGCTCGACATGCCGAAAAGGACGAGCATTCCGCGCGGGCGCATGACGTTCAGATTCTTCTCAAAAGTAGCTTTGCCAACGCCGTCGTAAACGACATTGACGCCCTTGCCGCCAGTGAGGCGCTTCACTTCCGGTTCAAAATCCTGTTTCGTAAAGACGATCACCGCGTCGGCGCCAGCTTCCCGCGCCAGTTCACCTTTCTCATCGCTCGAAACCGTGCCGATCACGCGTGCGCCAATGGCATGCGCCAGTTGCACAACCATCAGCCCGACTCCGCCGGCCGCAGCGTGGATCAAGGCAGTCTCGCCCGGTTTCAATTTGTGAGCATCGTGAACGAGGTAGTGGGCCGTCAGCCCGTGCATCATGGCGGCGGCGGCTTGCTCGTCGTTGACCGATTGCGGCACAGGCACCAGATGCGCTTCCGCTGCAGCGACGTATTCGGCGTATGAGCCCAGCGTTCCGCTCCACGCAACGCGATCGCCAACTTTCACCGTCTTCGCCTGAGAGCCTATAGCAGTCACAACTCCGGCGCCCTCCTGTCCGGGAATGAAAGGTAGGGGAGTGCGAAGTCTGCCGTCGCGAAACTGGCTATCGATGGAGTTCACGCCGGCGACGGCGACTTTCACCAGTGCCTCGGTGGCCTTCGGTTGCGGAGTCGGCATTTCGGCCAACTCCATGACCTCAGGCCCACCAGTGTGCTGCACGCGGATTGCTTTCATGGTTTTCCTTGTGCCTGCAGTCTAAGGGATCAGCAACAACTTTCCTGTAGTCTTGCGTCCTTCCAGGTCGCGATGCGCCTGCTGGGCCTGGGCGAGGGGATAGATGTGCTCAATGCGTAATTTCAGCTTGCCGGCCGCGATCATGCCGAAGACCGCGCCCGCGCGCGACATTAACTCATCGCGCGTAATGGTGTAGTGCCCCAACGTCGGCCGGGTGACGAAGAGCGATCCTTTTTGCGAGAGCACGATCAAATCCAGCGGAGGCACAGGGCCGCTCGTACCTCCAAACAGCACCATCATGCCGCGTGGTCGCAATATATTTAGCCCCTTTTCGAACGTGGTTTTGCCGACGGAGTCATAGACCACGTCGACGCCCTTGCCGCCGGTGAGTCTTTTCGTTTCAGCTTCGAAATCCGATTGGGTATAAAAGATGATCTCGTCGGCCCCGGCGGCTCGCGCCAACTTTGACTTCTCCTCAGTGGAAACCGTCGCGATCACGCGGGCGCCGATATTGTGCGCCATCTGTGTGAGCAGCAGGCCGACACCGCCAGCGGCGGCGTGCACAAGCCCTGTGTCGCCGCGCTTCAGGGCATAGGTGTCGTGACAGAGATAGTGGGCAGTCATGCCTTGCAGCATGGCTGCCGCAGCCTGCTGGTCGGTGACTCCGGCCGGAATCGGGACCAGGCGATCGGCGGGGACTGCGTCGTATTCTGCGTACGCACCGAGCAACGCGGCCCAGCCGACGTGGTCGCCGGTCTTGATCGACCGGACCTCGGCGCCGACGGCAGTCACTACGCCGGCGCCTTCTTGTCCGAGCACGAATGGTAGCGGGACTTTGTAGCGGCCCTCGCGGTGATACACATCGATGAAGTTCACGCCTGCAGCGGCCAACTTCACCAGCGCTTCATTGGGCTTCGGTTGCGGAAGCGGCAACTCGACCGTTTCCATCACTTCGGGTCCACCTGTTTGCTTGACTTGTATTGCTTTCATGGAAGTCTTGGATTCTGGGGCCGAGCCGGAAGTTTACGCCGACCCGACATTTTATACGCAACGCGTATTTGGATTCCGAACATCTGGGGGATGGTAACAGTTTGAACTCTCAAGGTTCTCTCGATGGCGTCATCCCAAACGGCGGCGCTGTTCAGCCGCCGGAGGGATCTCGCGCGGGATCTTACACTCAGTGCGCGCGAGACCCCTTCGGCTTCGCTCAGGGTAGGCTCTTCGCTCCGCCGCCAAATTTAGACCTTGGATCCACTGCGTCGAGTATTTGCCGGTAGCTAATGTGGAAACGCTCAGGTACACTGCCGCCGGCCAAAGATAGTGCGATGGAAATCCTGGCTACAGAGAGAGGATGAATCGAATGAACAAAAACTTGGGGCAAATTCTTCCAGGTCTGTGCCTCCTGATCTCCGCGGTTTGCGCTACGCCGGCACTCGCGCAGACGTCAGAGGTCAAGGAAAAACCACCGATGTACACCTACGTCGCCAACTGGACGATTCCCCGCGCGCAGTGGGGAGATATGGAAAAGACATATGCATCGGAACAGAAGATGCTGGACAAGGCAGTAGCGAGCGGCGGCATCGTGGGGTATGGCAACGATTTAAATCTGGTCCACACAGCCGAAGGCCCGACACACGACACCTGGTTTTCGGCGATGTCGGAGGCCGGGTTGCTCAATCTGCTCGATGAGTTGTACAAGTCCGGCACGCCCACGTCTCCGGTGATGGCCAGCGCCACCAAGCACTGGGATGGTCTCTACGTGAGCCGTTTTTATAACTGGCATCCCGGCTCATGGAAGGATGTTTACACACATGTTGGAACCTACAAACTGAAAGCCGATGCGCCGGATGACGCGGTCGAGAAGCTGAGCAAGAACCTGTTCGTGCCGCTGATGGAGAAGATGCTGGCGGACGGCACGATTCACGAATACGAAGTCGACGTCGAGACGATTCACACTGAGTCGCCGGGGACGTTTTCGCTGGACTACATCGCGGCCAATGCTGAGGCATTGGACAAAGTCAACGCGGCGGTACGGGAAATGTTGAAGTCCAACCCGATGTATGGCCCAGGTTTCGGTTCGGTGACGGATTCCAGCGCGCATCGCGATTATCTGTTGCGCTCGAACGTTACTTACAAGTAAGTCTTCGCTATGACGGCCGGCCCGCGCAGCGCCGCCAGAGATGTGCCTTGGCGCCGCTCGCGGACCGGCTTTCTTTGTGGATGGCGCGAGCCACAGAGCAGCGCCGCAGTTTCGCTCTGCTACACTTGCTCTTCCGCAAGGAACGGAGTTTTTTCATGGCCGAGACCAAACCGCAGAATTATGCTAACCACACGCGCTTCGATCCGCCGTTTCACTTCTTCCTGGGGCCGCTGTTCGGATTGGCGCTGTTGCTTTCTCTGATCCACTTTTTCGCTCACGTTGCGAGCAATAACCTGCGAGAGAACGTCCATTCGTTTGTGCTGATTTTGCTCGCGGTTGGATTTCTCTTGATCGTATTCAAGGAGCGTCTCTACGCACTGAAAGTGCAGGATCGCGTGATTCGACTGGAGGAACGCCTGCGGCTCGCGCAACTTCTTCAGGAACCGTTGCGGTCACGCATCCTCGAACTTAGCGAAGGCCAGCTTTGTGGTTTGCGCTTCGCCTCGGATGCCGAAGTCCCAAAGCTGGCTGAACGCGCGCTCAATGAGAAGCTGTCGCGCAAAGATATCAAGAAAGCCATCCAAAACTGGCGGCCGGATTACTGGCGAGTATGAACGGAAGGGCGCTCTCGCGGCCCGGTTGGCGAGCTTCCGCTGTCCGCTGCGGTTTGACAGTAGCGAGTGCACGCTTCTATCCTAGCGGCATGCGTTTTTTTTCCACCACCGGCGCGATGTGTTGTTGTCGTCGCCTGGTGTGTGGGTAGAGAGTCTGCAAGATTCTTTGAGCCCACCCCAGCCAAGCGGGTGGGTTTTATTTTTCATCCGCTTTTGGCGTTAAAGCGGGCTACCCGGAATCTTTAGCGAAATCAAATTGATGAAGGAGAATTCCATGACCACCGCGACCGCGACTGAGACTCACAGCGTCCCCCGGATCAACGATACGGCGCCGGATTTCACGGCAGAAACCACGCAAGGTCCGATCCACTTCCACGAATGGATCGGCGACGGATGGGCGATCCTGTTCTCCCATCCCAAGGACTTTACTCCCGTTTGCACCACCGAGCTCGGCTACATGGCGAAGCTGCAGCCGGAATTTGCCAAGCGCAACGTGAAGATCATCGGGCTGAGCGTCGATCCGGTGTCGAGCCACGAGAAGTGGGAAAAGGACATCGAAGAGACCCAGGGCGCGAAAGTGAACTATCCCATGATCGGAGATCCGCAACTCAAAATTGCGAAGCTCTACGGCATGCTGCCTGCCGGCGCCGGCGAAAGCAGCGAAGGCCGCACGCCCGCGGACAATGCCACGGTTCGCACGGTATTTATAGTGGGCCCAGACAAGAAGATCAAACTGCAGCTCAGCTATCCGATGACCACGGGCCGCAACTTCGATGAGATCCTGCGCGTCATCGACTCGATACAGCTCACAGCGAAGCACAAAGTGGCGACGCCGGTGAACTGGAAGCAGGGCGACGACGTGATCATCACCGCCGCTGTGTCGAACGAGGAAGCACAGCAGAAGTTTCCCGGCTACAAGACGGTGAAGCCGTACTTGCGAGTCGCCAAGCAGCCGAAGTAATGCTCGGCTGCTTTCCGAGAAGATCGGCCACGGAGGATCGGTTGTCCGTTGAGCGAGTCAGGGTATAGTAGCTCTGAATCGCCTACGGAGAACGGTTTCTCCGTGGCTGTTTTGTTGGCGTGATGCGGAAGCGCACGCGGTCCGGTGATCGTCCCGGTCTTCAAATCGTAGAAGTAGTGCAGATTCGATAGTTTACAGAGGCAGGCTGCGCATACAGCGCACAGAAACAAAGGGCTTTTGCAAAAGGCGTGTCAGTAGAATTGCCAGTAAATTTTTCAACAAACAGGCCAATCGAGGTTGTTTGATAATCGACCTCGGTGGGCGTTGATTAAGATGCTTCGCATCACAGCCGCAGGTTGTGTCTTGCATTTAACATCGTTTGGCTGTGGTGTCAGTGCAGGTGGAAACCGATGAATCGAATGGTGACATCTCTCATTTTAGCCATGCTTTTTAACTCAGCAATGGCTCAAGTGAGCCAAGCACCGAGCCAAAGACACAGACCAACAATCGAAAGACCTACTCTTTCCTCTGTTGAGCTGCACGACGTAGCTCGGCGAGTCACTGTGTTGATATCCGAACGCAATGCGCAAGGTGAAACAAGCAACATCGGCTCAGGAGTATGGCTCGCTGAAGGGCTGGTCGCTACGTGTTGGCATGTTGTTAAGAACAAGAAGGGTGTCATCAAGATTTCGCTGGGTAGTGGAGATGTCGTGACTTTTGGCGAAGAAAGTGTGGCGACGGGAAATTTTTTGGATTATACCGCCACGGTAGTGGCAAGTGATCCTGCCGCAGACGTGGCTATCCTAAAGACGGAGCAAAACCCATTCAAGTCACACCAAACTCTTGTAAGAACACCGAAGCAAGAAATCAAGCCTAAGCTAGGAGTCGCACGAATCGATAAAAATATTCCCGCTGCCGGTACACTAACTGTTTTATCTGGCTACCCGCTTTCCGGGTGGGACTTAGTGAGTCAAACGGGCAACATCGCTGGAACATCAGTAGTTCCTCCGAATGCGGTGATTGAAAGCGGGAACCCCATCAAAGGTGTTCGAATAATGGTTTCCGTAGTATCTAATCCGGGGAATAGCGGAGGCCCTGTTCTCGACGAGCATGGTAGTCTCATCGGAATCCAAGAGGGTAATTTGCCATCACCCGTGAAGGATGAAACACCGACACAAGCCGTTTACCTACGTCCCAAGAAGGATGCCGCTGGAAACGTTCTGCAGGATGCGCAAGGCAGAATCCAAATGGATGCCGCTCCTATGTTTCAAAACTCAGGTATCTCCTTGGTTGTGCCAGCCAGCATGATTACGCCGTTGCTAAAGCAAGCACAAGCAACAAAGTGACGATCTCTGTGGGTGAGAGGCATGGCTCAACGGTATCGAAATAGCGAACGAAGTAGCTGTTGCTCGCTTCGTAGATCGTGCCGCGCTGGTAGTTGCGTTTCATGCTGGCATTCTATGTGCCAGTAAACGTGCCAGCAATGGTGCTTTAGTATTGGTGCCAAGTTGTTTAGGTGTAAATAAGATGGAAGCGCATGCGGTCCGGTGATCGTCCCGGTCTTCAAAACCGGTGAGTGGCAGGTCTACCTGTCATTGGTGGGTTCGACCCCCACTCGCTTCCGCCATTTAAAAGCTGCGCAATTACTCTTGGCTAATTTGCTCCAGGTATTTTTGGGATTGGACACGTTAGAACACGAAACCCTAAACGACGCAGAGTTTCGTTCCCAATTACTTCCGGATTGCCCGTCACTCGGGCGCAATTCCGCGACGTTTTGGTACGGCGGCAGGTGCAGGTCGCTTCGACGTGTACTCGACTTACCCGGAGTTACCCGCCCATGGTGTGAGCCTCAATGCGAAAGTGAACTATCGGAGTGATACGATCAGGTCGCGCCACCCACGAGAGGAGATGTGCGATGAACTCAAATTCAGTTAGGACAACGTTTGCGACAATAGCTGTGACGCTCGTTGCGGTTTGCGTCTTTCGAACTCGATCAGCACAATCCAGCTCCGCAAACACGTCCCAGACCGTTGCAAAGCCTCTCCTCCTCGAAAAAGATGAGGGCGAGCGCCGGATTTGGCGTGAGCCTCCTCCTAACGACTTCATCCTGAAGGTCAGCCCAAAAAACAATGGTTCTCAGCACCTTGTTATGGTATCGGAGGACATGGCTCCCGGAGATGAATTTCCAATGCACAAACACCTAGGGCAGGATGAGATTCTGTATGTCGTGAAGGGGACCGTTCACGCTCATGTGGGAGACCAGGAACGCGATCTCCACGCAGGAGCAACCGTTTTCATTCCGGCGCTTACTTGGGTAAACATAAAGAACACGGGAAGCGACACCGCTAGCGTGGTGGGGGTATTTTCAGCGCCAGGGTTTGAGGATTACATGCGCTGCGACTCTGTACTACCAAACGAAAAAGTGACGCCTCTCTCGCCAGAACAAATGAAAGCGTGCGAGCACGAAGGCCATGTTATCTACAAAGACCCAGAAGAGAACCTCAAAGAGTGAAAGTAAAGCCGGGCGGCTCGAAGGCACGGCCCTAGCCGGTTTATCGTCACGATAAACCCGCTATCCGTAGAGATCACCCGCTTTGGCCTCGCGATTCGAGCCACCACGCGAGATAGCTCCCCCGGATGGTCGGCAAACAAGAAACTGAGAGTAGCGTTCTGGTGATTTCCGTGTAGATCGTGATCGGTTCGCAAACGGCGAGGATAGCTCCACCCTTCGCGACAAGGGAGGAGCTATCTCCCAGAGCACCGCATCTCGGGACATCCAGACCGAAAACGACAAAGGCCCGAGATGCGACAGTGCTGCAGTTGGACTCAATCCACCGCTGAACGGTCATGCCAAGCAGGCGACCGCGATAGCCGTCGTTTTCGAGATACCATGGGAGACTGCGCGTGGGTGGCCAGGCCAGCAACGATGACAAATGACGTCGGTCAGCCGCGGCGACGGTGGCGGAGTACGACATGAATCCAGAGGCATACTGCATTATTGGCGGACTTCGTCACCAGAAACGTCAGAAAATCGCGACAACGCTTGTGCGGCTTCTCGCCTACCTGCTAGCCGCGAGTTGCGCAGTAGCTCAGACCGGGAAGCTTTCAGCCGAGAAGCAAACCAAGATTAAAAGCACCATTTCTAACTTCATGGCGGCCAGCAAGGCGCCGGGCATCTCTGCGGCTGTTGTACAGGATGGAGAATTCGTGTGGTCAGCGGGCTTCGGCATGGCCGATCTGGAGAACTCTGTTCCTGCGACATCACAAACGCTGTACCGCCTCGGCTCGATCTCGAAGCCGATCACAGCTACTGCCGCCATGGAGCTTTGGGAACGCGGCAAGCTGGATCTGGATTCCCCGGTGCAGAAGTACTGCCCGGCATTCCCGCAAAAGCCGTGGCCCATCACCACGCGAGAACTCTTAGGACATCTCGCCGGAATCCGCTACTATCACGTGCCTGAACTTCCCTATTCCGAATCCCAGAGCGACCCCGAAGTGGGCAACACGCGTCACTTTGAAAATGGAATCGAAGTCGGCCTGAAGTTTTTCGCGGACGATCCGCTGGTGGCGCAGCCTGGAACACATTTTAGGTATTCCACGCAGGGCTACACCCTAATCGGGTGCGCAATCGAAGGAGCGTCCGGCGAGAAGTACGCGGACTACGTGCGCGAGCACGTTCTGGTTCCGGCGGAGATGCTGGTAACGCGTCCGGACGATCGCTTCGCTATTATCCCGTTGCGCACGCGTTTCTACTCAAAAGATAAGTCCGGTGCCGTGGTGAATGCGGAATTTCTGGATTCAAGCTACAAAGTCCCCGGCGGGGGCTGGCTTTCCTCCGCACCAGACATGGCACGATTCGAGGTGGCGATCCTCACTGATCGTCTGATCAAGCGCGCCACGCGAGACATCATGTGGACGCCGCAAATGCCGTCGGATGGGCTCGGACGGATGGTTTACGGGCTTGGGTGGCAAGCTGGAACAACGGAAGGCGTGAGAGATGTGGGCCACGGCGGGTCGCAGCAAGGAACCAGCGCGATGATCCTGATTGCACCGGATGCGCGGGCCGGCGTGGTAGTGCTGATCAATTCCGACGCCGCTGGCGCGTCCGAATTGGCATCACAACTCCTGGAGATTGTGTTGGGACTTCCTCCCGGCAATCACAAAGAGATCACCGTCGATCCGAAGTTGTACGACGGTTACGTCGGAAGGTACGACGTTAGTTCTGTCGTGGTGAGCATTGTCCGGGAGGGCGATCATTTGTTCGAACAGATAAATGGCCAGAAGAATGAGATATTTCCGGAGAGCGTTCGCGATTATTTTTTTAAGGTCTTTGACTCTCAGATCACCTTTGTGACCGACGGGAACGGTCGGGCGACGGAACTGATCCTGCACGAAGGCGGCACTGACGTGCACGCGAATCGGACCAAATAATCTCCCATTCCGATTCAGGCGCGATGCGTGGGTCTGCGGATAATCGGCGTGAACCCCAAATCCGCTTCTGTGAAGTTGACAGCTAGTCCTGACCGACGGCGCAGTGTAGAGCAAAGTCGCCAACTCCCGTGTAGTCGGCAAACCTTCCCTTACCGAATGAGGGAATGGGTACCCGTGATACAACAAGCGGCCCAGCAACGCGTAGCGGGGCGTCGTTCTTAATTGGCAGCTACTGACACGGTCGCGGATACTGCAATCTGCGCATGTAGGATGCAACGGTGCCTCGCCAAAGGGCAATGCCCACCTACGATCTAATCGTGGAGCCCTACATGCCCAATCTAGAAAACCTCAAAAACAGGCCAAGCTCATATTGCGGTGGCACCGCGAACGTCACTATCCCGTCGCCGCACAAATCCGCGGGCATTTGCCCCGTTTCCTGAACACCCCCGACTCAGAGATTCTAGTGGCGAGCTTTAAGCTCAGCGATGCCCAAGAAATGGTCGCAAGACAGTACGGCTTCGATAGTTGGCAAGCCCTGAAAACTGGACTTTCCACCACTCCGCGCAAGGCGAAATCGTCGCCATCCAAAGCGACGATTGTGAGAGCGGAGCCGCAACTGTTCGTCACCAACATCAAACGATCATGCGACTTTTTCTGTAAGAAGTTGGGTTTTTCGGTTGTATTCAGTTATGGCGACCCTCCCTACTATGCACAGGTCGGTCGCGACGCGGCGCGCCTCAATCTTAGGTGCGTCGAGCGGCCAGTAGTCGAGTCGACGGTTCGCGATCGCGAGAAACTTTTGTCGGTATCTATAACTGTTGCTGCCGCCGACGAGATTAAGCTGCTATTCCTTGAGTTTCAGTCCGCTGGCGTTGCCTTTCACCAGACGCTGAAAAAGCAGCCTTGGGGCGGCAAGAATTTCATCATCACGGATCCGGATGGGAATCTGCTGCTATTTGCTGGACCCGCAAACTAACAGCTACCAAGCCGAAGTGTGCTGATCGAGTATGTATAGTCGGCAACCCCGGAAATAATGTCCAACGCCTGGCTGAATAAGTAATGGGACGGGGATTTTGATTGTTACCTGAACCGGGATCAGTGTCTCGATTTGCATCATTCGCCGCTGGCGATCACTGGTGTGCTGCGCGCGGCGGTGAGCCCTCCAGGCCACCAGTTCCAATCGCCTGCAACGCGAAGAAGGGCAGGTCCAATCACAATGCGAACGAGCGTTGCGTCAATGAATACGGCTACCGCCAGCGTAAATCCGAGCATCTTGACCACCAGGAAGTTGCCGAAGGTAAATGCGGCGAACACCACAATCATGATCGCGGCGGCACTGGTAATCAGCCCTGCGGTTCTGGCTAGCCCCTCGGGGATTGCCTCCAATTCGCTCAAGCCGCTCCTCCTCTCTTCGAGGA
>Ga0307474_10002299_pt1 | contig 13755 bp, 9 predicted proteins | sample atmos_gasesECM1C_2_FD_203312 | JGI IMG/M metagenome (GOLD analysis project Ga0307474, IMG submission 203312) | Hardwood forest soil microbial communities from Morgan-Monroe State Forest, Indiana, United States - atmos_gasesECM1C_05 | ecosystem: Environmental > Terrestrial > Soil > Temperate... | reverse complement strand
AGGTTGGCGGCCATGAAGTTCACGGTATCGGTCAGGTCCTTCCAGGTACCGGCAACGCCCGGCACCTGCGCCTGTCCGCCGAGTTTGCCCTCGGTGCCGACTTCGCGCGCCACGCGCGTCACTTCGCCGGCAAACGCGTTGAGCTGATCTACCATCGTGTTGATGGTGTTTTTCAGTTCGAGGATTTCGCCCTTCACGTCCACCGTGATCTTGCGCGACAGGTCGCCGCGCGCCACGGCGGTCGTCACCTCGGCGATGTTGCGGACTTGCGTGGTGAGGTTAGCGGCCAGAAGGTTGACGTTATCGGTCAAGTCCTTCCAGGTACCGCCGACGCCGGGCACCACGGCCTGACCGCCGAGCCGGCCTTCGGTGCCGACTTCGCGCGCCACGCGCGTCACTTCGGCGGCGAAGGAACGAAGCTGCTCCACCATCGTGTTCAGGGTGTCCTTCAGCAGCAGGATTTCGCCGCGCACGTCCACTGTGATCTTCTTCGACAGGTCGCCGCCCGCGATTGCGGTTGCGACCTCGGCGATGTTGCGGACCTGCGCGGTCAGGTTCGACGCCATGAAGTTGACGTTGTCGGTGAGGTCCTTCCAGGTGCCGGCGACTTCCGGCACTTCGGCCTGGCCGCCGAGCTTGCCTTCGGTGCCGACTTCGCGCGCCACGCGCGTCACCTCCGAAGCAAAGGCGTTGAGCTGGTCCACCATGGTATTGATGGTGTTCTTCAGTTCGAGAATTTCGCCCTTCACGTCCACCGTGATCTTGCGCGACAGGTCGCCGCGCGCCACGGCGGTCGTCACTTCGGCGATGTTGCGGACTTGCGCCGTGAGGTTGCCCGCCATCGAATTGACGGAGTCAGTCAAGTCTTTCCAGGTGCCGGCCACGCCCGGCACGTTGGCCTGACCGCCGAGCCGGCCTTCGGTGCCGACCTCGCGCGCCACGCGCGTGACCTCGCCCGCGAAGCGGTTGAGCTGGTCGACCATCGTGTTCAGCGTTTCCTTGAGCTGAAGGATTTCGCCGCGCACGTCGACCGTGATCTTGCGCGACAGGTCGCCGCCGGCGATCGCGGTCGCGACTTCGGCGATGTTGCGGACCTGAGCCGTCAGGTTGCCCGCCATGGAGTTGACGGAGTCGGTCAAGTCCTTCCACGTGCCGGCGACACCGGTCACCTGCGCCTGGCCGCCGAGCTTGCCGTCGGTGCCGACCTCGCGCGCCACGCGCGTCACTTCGCCGGCGAACGCGTTAAGCTGGTCGACCATGGTGTTGAGCGTTTCCTTGAGCTGAAGGATTTCGCCCGACACGTTCACCGTGATTTTTTTCGACAGGTCGCCCTTTGCGACAGCCGTCGCCACTTCGGCGATGTTGCGCACCTGGCCGGTGAGGTTACTGGCCATCGAGTTGACCGAGTCGGTCAAGTCCTTCCACGTGCCGGCGACGCCACGCACGTTGGCCTGGCCGCCGAGCTTGCCTTCGGTGCCGACCTCGCGCGCCACGCGCGTCACTTCGCCCGCGAAGGCGTTGAGCTGGTCCACCATGGTGTTGATGGTGTCTTTCAGTTCGAGAATTTCGCCGCGCACGTCGACCGTGATTTTCTTCGACAAGTCGCCATTGGCGACTGCGGTGGTCACTTCGGCGATGTTGCGGACTTGCGCGGTCAGGTTGCCCGCCATCGAGTTGACGCTTTCGGTCAAATCCTTCCACGTGCCGGCGACGCCGAGCACGTTGGCCTGGCCGCCAAGCCGGCCTTCGGTGCCGACCTCGCGCGCCACGCGCGTCACTTCGCCGGCAAACGCGTTGAGCTGGTCGACCATGGTGTTGAGCGTTTCCTTGAGCTGAAGGATTTCGCCCGACACGTTCACCGTGATTTTCTTCGACAGGTCGCCGCCGGCGATCGCGGTCGCGACGTCGGCGATGTTACGGACCTGCGCGGTCAGGTTCGACGCCATGAAGTTGACGTTGTCGGTGAGGTCCTTCCAGGTGCCGGCGACGCCGGGCACCTGCGCCTGGCCGCCGAGTTTGCCTTCGGTGCCAACCTCGCGCGCCACGCGCGTCACTTCCGAAGCGAACGAGTTGAGCTGGTCCACCATGGTGTTGATGGTGTCTTTCAGCTCCAGAATTTCGCCGCGCACGTCCACCGTGATCTTGCGCGACAAGTCGCCGCGCGCGACCGCCGTGGTGACGTTGGCGATGTTACGAACCTGTGCGGTCAGGTTGCCGCACATCGCGTTCACGGAGTCGGTCAAGTCTTTCCAGGTGCCGGCGACGCCGGGCACGATGGCCTGACCGCCGAGCTTGCCGTCGGTACCGACCTCGCGCGCCACGCGCGTCACTTCCGAGGCGAACGAACGCAACTGGTCCACCATGGTGTTGATGGCTTCCTTGAGCTGCAGGATTTCGCCGCGAACGTCGACGGTGATCTTCTTGGACAAGTCGCCGTTGGCGACCGCGATCGTGACTTCGGCGATGTTGCGAACCTGGCCGGTCAGGTTGTTGGCCATCGAGTTGACGCTCTCGGTGAGGTCTTTCCACACGCCGGTCACTTCCGGCACCTGCGCCTGACCGCCGAGCTTGCCTTCGGTGCCGACCTCGCGCGCGACGCGCGTCACTTCGGAGGTGAACACCGACAACTGCTTGATCATGGTGTTGACGAGCGTTGCCGACTGCAAAAATTCGCCGCCCAGCGGGCGGCCGTCGACGTCGAGTTTCACGGTTTGCAGCAGGTCGCCTTGCGCGACGGCGGCAACCGCGCGCGTCACTTCGCGCGTCGGCCACAGCAGGTCGTCGATCAGCGTGTTGACCGAACTTTCCATGTCGGCCCACGAGCCCGAGGCAAGACCAAAGCGCACGCGCTGGCGCGTCTTGCCTTCACGGCCGACCACCTGGCCGACGCGCTCCAGCTGCTGCGCCATCCGCTGATTGGCGGCCACGATTTCGTTGAAGGTGTCGGCGATCTTGCCGTCGATGCCGAGATGATCGCCGGTCATCCGCACCGAAAAGTCACCACTGCGCATCGCCTGCAAGGCTTGCAGCAGCTCTTGCGACGGATCAGGCTTTCCATTGGTGTAGGGTTTGGCGCGCCGACGGGTGGACGGATTGACCGAACCAACGTCACTCATGAAGGGCCCCTCACAGAACCGAAAAAAAGCGCTGCCAGCCAAGCGCATGCGAGTCGATATTGCCCCGATCAAATCGCGCGGGGAGCGGCAAAGCAAGAGAAATACACTAGATATTACAAAGCGATAGAGCGAGAAGCCTAGACCAAGTGAAATAATTCGGCAGGCGAATAATCGTTCCAGGCGAATCCAAAATTTTTTCAAGCAGTGGTAACGAGGTTAATCGAACTCCGTTCCGCGGGGGGAACCTGGGAGATGCAGCCACCGACATTTCCGTAGCTAGCGCTGCGGCGCCTGTCGCCGCGGCGGGCGCGGGCTACTGACAACGGCCTGCGGGTCGAACTTCGCCGTGATCTTGTTGGCGCCTTCGCTGACGTCGAGCAGGGTCTGGCGCGCCTCGTCCATCACGACCGCGGACTTCTTGTTGAACGTTTGCGCGAATTCGCGGATCGCCTGCATCTTCTCGAACAACTCGTCAGCCTTTCCGTCCGCGAAGCCGGGCAAAAGGTTGTCGATGCTTGCGATCGCCTTGTCGAAGCCTGCAAAGGCTGCATCGGCTTTGGCCAGTGTCTGGTCGATGATGGCGCCGCGGCTTGCGAGCGAGGCCGTGTAAGTCTCGAAACTCAAGAGACCGTCCTTGATCGTCGTTTGGTTGCCGACGAGGAACTTGTCGACATTATGCAGGGTATCGCGGATCGAGTGCAGCTCGCTCAGGTCGGCGGTCAGCGTCGGAATGCCATCCTTGCCGGATGGCTCTGGCGGATCTGGCGACTCCCCGCCGATCATCGAAATGGCCGCAATGCCGGTCAGCCCCTGAAACTCCAGGCCCACGACGGTGTCCTTGCGGATGGGCGCGTTGGTGTCGACCCTGACCTCGGCAACCACCTTGCGCGGATTGTCGAGCTTGAGCGAAAGCACTTCGCCGATCTGCACGCCGTCGAAATTCACGCTGCCGCCCCGGCGCAGCCCGCTGGCTGAACCGCCTTCGAACACGATGCGCATCCGCGTCTCGTGCGAGATCGCGCGGTATTTCCGCACGCCCAGCAGTCCGGTAAAGGCTATCGCCACGATCGCGAGCGTCGTGGTTCCGATCATCAGATTGCTGGAGCGCATCGCCATCCGGATCATCGCCTGTTCCCGCCAATTGTACGGGCAAAGCGTATCGGGCGAAAGGGTCCGGACCGGGACGTTTGCGCTTACCGAGAGCGATTATGGCGTCAGGGAGGACACATAGGCTGCCAGCGCAATCATGTCGTCATGCGTCAGCTTTTCGACCACCGGAGCCATCAGTGCGCCCGCGCTTCCTGCCCGCGCGTGCTGCTGGAAGTCATAGAGCTGGCGGACGAGATAGCTCGGCGACCGCCCTGCAACGCCAGGAATCGCAGCGACCCCCTTCAGATCCGGACCATGGCAGATCGCGCACGGCGTGGTGACGCCCGCGCCGCCGGTTTTGACCAGGGCCTCGCCCTTGGCGATGCTGCCTTTCGGCACGTAAGCGATGAATTGCGACCGCGTATCGCGGTGTTCGAATTGTGCGGCGTCAACCGGAGTCTCGAGGATACGCTCGCCAATCGGCTCCGTGCCACCGTCCTTCACCAGCATGTAGAACACCCGCGCGATCTGGGTCACGGGCACCGTATCGGTCTCGACCACCTTGATGTTGGCCTTGGGTTTGAGCGAGGAGAAATAGGCTGCAGCTGCCTTGATCTCGTCCTCATTGCTGGCTTTCGCGATCGCCGTCATCGTGATGCTCGGGCTGCGCTGGGGCCCGGCAAATTTCCGCGCGCCGCTTTTATAGTCCTCGATCTGCTGGATGATGTAGGCGGCAGGCAGACCGGCGAGGCTGGCGTTTTCCGGGCCGCCAGTGCCTTCCGCGCGATGACACGACCCGCAGGCGCGCACATCAGGCATCCGGCCGTGCGCCACCACATCGGGCATCGGCGGATGGTCTTCGGGATGCCAGTCCGGCACAAAGAACAGATCGCGTTCCTGGGTGATGGTGAAGCTCTGGGTGCTGTCGGGAACGTGCCGCGGCACGCCGTCATCGGGTGGCGACTTGAAGTCAGGAACCCAGGGATAAGCCCATGCCGGGAATGACGATGCCGATGCTGAGGCAGGGGATGGTGATTGGGTCTGTGCGCTCGCAGCGCCCGTGATGGCGATCCCGATCATCGCCGCGGCAGCCAAGGCTATTCGCATGGAATTCCTCCCCCTTTATTTTATCTTTATCAGTGGCCGCCGGCGCGCTTCTCCGCAGCCTTATTATTGAGAACGATCAGGCCGTCGACGGCAACGCCGGTGCGGCTGTTGATCAAAAATGGATTGACGTCGATCGAGGCGATTCGATTGCCGGCATCCATCATGAGATTGGAAAGACCGATCAGCGCCTTGATGACGGAGGCCTCGTGCAGTGCCGGTTTGCCGCGATAGCCGCGGAGTTTGACCCCGGCCTTGGTGCGGCCGATCAGCTTTTTGGCTTCCGCGGCATCGAGCGGCGCACCGGCCAGCGCGACATCCTTCATCAATTCGATTTCGACGCCGCCGGTCCCGAACAGCACGACCGGGCCCATCTCGGCGTCGAACACGGTGCCGACCACGAGTTCGAGGTCGGCCTTGACCTGTTGCGCAATCAGGATGCCGTCGATTTTCGGCCTGGTCTTGAGTTTCTTGACCCGTGCAGTGATCTGGTCGAAGGCTTTTTTGACTTCGGCCGCGCTGTTGATGTTCAGCGCCACACCGCCGACATCGGATTTGTGCAGGATCTCCGCGCTCACGACCTTGGCGACAACGGGAAAGCCGATTTGCTTGGCTATCTTCACGGCTTCGGACGATGTCGTTGCGATTGCCTCCTTCGACACCGGAATGCCGTAGGCTTTCAGGAGCTTTTTGGAAGCGACTTCATCAAGCGCAGCACCTCTTGCGTTCTTGAGGAGGCGCTCCAGCGTCGCGCGTGCCGAGGCCGAGGAGGCTGATCTGATCTCGGGCACGTGTTTCGGCAGGTCCGCATATTCGATCAGCGACTTGATCGCGCCGACCGCGCGATCGAGGCCTTGCATCACGGCCATATGCGGCAGCGATTGGCGCAAACTTTTGGTGAAATCGGTAAAGCCGATCGACATGGTCGAGATATAGATCACGGGCTTGTTTGCATCTGCGGCCATCTCGTTGACGCGCCGCAGATTGCGCTCGCGCAGTTCGTGCGGCGCCTTCGGTAATTCCGAATCGATGATCAGGATATCGATGTCGGGATCGTCGATCATGAGCTTGATCGATTGCATGTAGACGGAGGGGTCGACCACGGCCGCAAATCCGGCGTCGAGCGGGTTGCCGACGATCGATCCGGGGCCGAGCATTTTTCCGAGCTTCTCGCTCACACCAGGGCTTAGCTTCGCAAAGTTGAGGCCCGCCGCGGAGAAGGCATCGATCAGAAGCCCGCGTTTGCCGCCCGACAATGTCACGGCCGCAAGCCGCGATCCCTTTGGTAACGCGGCATGGACGAAGCATTCCGTGGTCTCAATCAGCTCATCGAGGCCGCGAGCGCGGATGACGCCTTCGCGGGTCGAGATCGCGTCAAAACTTTCGATCGAGCCGGCCAGCGCGCCCGTATGTGCCATCGCGGCGGCGCGGCCGCCTTCGGAGGCGCCGAGCTTGATGGCGATCACCGGCTTGCCGGCCGCGCGCGCGGCCCTGCAGGCGTCGCGGAAAGCCTTGGTGTCACGGACGCCTTCAAGATAGACCACAATCACGCGGATCGACGGATCGAGCGCGAAATATTGCATCAGGTCGGTCGTCTCAAGCCCGGCCTCATTGCCGGTCGTGACCATGTAGCCGACGCCGACCGCGCGATCCTCCAGCGCCTGGCGGATCGCCATCACGATGGCGCCGGATTGACCGGCGATCGCGACCGGGCCTTGCTCCATGGTGACGATGCGGTCGTCAATATTCGTGAAGAGTTTTTCGCCCGCGCTCAAATTGCCGAGACAGTTCGGGCCGGTGACGGCAAGCCCGGTTTCGCGGATCGCCTGCTGCAGTTCGACGGCGAGCCTCTGGCTCTCCTCGTCCTGCAATTCGCTGAAGCCGGAGGTCACGATCGTCGCCGAACGGGCGCCGGCGGCCGCCGCCTCGCGCACCACCTGGACGGCGAAGCGCGCCGGCACCATGACGAGCACGTGGTCGGGCTTTTCGGGCAGGCTCGCGAAATCCTTGTAGCAGGGGACGCCCCAGATGGCTTCGCGCTTGCTGTTGACGGGGTAGAGGCCTCCTTCGAAGCCGTATTTGATCAGGTTGGTCCAGATCCGCTCGGCATAATTACCCGGCTTGTCCGTCGCGCCGACCACTACGATATTGCGCGGGTGCAGCATGGCGTGAATTTGCTGAACAACGCGACTGGCACTTGACGGCGGCGACCATTTGCCGGCCGCATGTCCTGAACGGGCTTCCATGTCCTTGAACGCTACCTTTGATGATAATTTTCCCCGAGGCGGAAAGTCCGCTTGCAGAAGCACCGGGCATTTCACGCCTTATTATGGGTCCTGGGCGAGGGTGGCAACTCGCAGCTTTCGAAGACCTGCCACGACTACCATGCTGGCCGCGGCCGCGACGGCGAGACGATGCCGGCCAGCAGGACGGCGAGAATGCCGGTCAGGAAGATGCCGTCAAAGGTGCCAGCGCCGCCGATGGAGGCGACCGGCGCGCCAAGGCCGCTGATCTTGTCGAGGTTGGAGAGGTCCGCGCCGATCAGCGTCCCCATCGAGCCGCCGATATAGGCGAGTGGCGCGGCATATTCGCGGGACAGCAGGAAGGCGAGAATGGCGGTCGCGACGACGGGCGCAAAGACCGGCACGGCAATGCCCAATCCCTGCACCGGGGTCGCCATCGAATGAATGATGACGGCAATGGCAATCACGGCGATCGCAGCTCTGCCCCAGAGCTGGTAGCGCAGCATGAGATAACTCGACATCAGTGTCGGGATCACCGCGCCGCCGACATTGACCGCGAGCACCGTGCCGGGCCATTGCTGGACCAGCGGCACGACATACTGCATGCCGAAGAAATCGACGACCTGCCCGGACCTCACCAATTGTCCCGGCAGGATGGTGACAGGGATATTGAAATAGCTGCCGATCAACGAGCCGAACAGCAGAAGCATCGCAGCTCCCGGCCCGACCCCGAGTTTCATATAGGCATATCGGAGGATGCGAAGCTGGATCAGAATGATCAGCACGATGAATAAAAACACCAGGACGGAAAACAAGGCCGGCGTGAGCGGCAGATAGTGAACCTGGGAGCCCATGGCAGAATTTGACCGTTCGGTGTGTTGCTCGGTCCAATTAAATTGGGAAACTTGTGGTCTGACCGCAAGGTTGGAATTTCGCGAACATAGGGGATGACCGTGATCACGCTCTATCACTGCACGGCGGCGCGCTCGTTTCGTCCGCTCTGGGCGCTCGAGGAACTCAAACTTTCCTACGATCTCAAGATGCTGCCGTTTCCACCGCGCGCGTTCGCCAAAGACTATCTTGCCCTCAATCCGCTCGGCACCATTCCGCTCCTGATCGATGGCAATGTCCGCATGACGGAATCCGGGGCGATCCTGCAATATCTGGTCACGCGCTATCGCCCGACGCCCCTGGCAGTCGGCCCTGACGAGCCCGATTACGCCGCTTTCCTGAACTGGCTGCATTTCGGCGAAGCCACGCTGACATTCCCGCAAACCCTCGTGCTGCGCTACGCCAGGCTCGAGCCTGAAGAGCGTCGCAATCCGCAAGTCGCGACCGACTATCGGAAATGGTTCTTTGGCCGGTTGCGTGCGGTTGAATCTGCGGTGACCGGCAGCGAGACGCTGTGCGCCGGCAGGTTCACCGTTGCGGATATTTCTGTGGGCTATGCGCTGCTATTGGCTGAGCGCATCGGTTTGGCCGGCGATTTCACGCCGGCGGTTGCGGCCTATTGGCAGCAATTGCGGGAGCGCGACGGATTTCGGCGCGCCATGCAGGCCGAAACGTCGGCGGGCGAGCAGCAGAATGCGGCGAGCCGCTGGTGGCAGTGACCCGCGAGAGCTCAGCTCAGTCCGCGTCGAGCAGCTTGTTCAGCCGCAACCGCGTGATGATGTAGACGTTCTGCAGGTCGTTGGCGAATTCGGTCTGCGTGTCGTTTTGCAGCCGCCGCTTGAATTCGGAGAAGATACCTTCCTTGGTGTGCATGCGCACCGCAATGATGAACGGAAATCCGAACTTCGCCTTGTAGGCGGCGTTGAGATGGGTCAGCTCCGCCAATTCGGGCACGGACAGCGCGTTGAGGCCGGCGCTGGCCTGTTCGGCGACCGAAGACGCCGTCATGGTGCCGGCCTGCGCTTCCTTGCCGGCGAGGTCGGGGTGCGCCTGCAACAATGCGAGCTGCTGGGTCGCCGGGGCGTTTTTCGCCACAGCCACCATGGCGGCATGCATGTCGTCGAGGCTGGCGAACGGCCGCTTCTCCCATGCCTTTTCGGCAACCCATGGCGATTTCTCGAAGATGCCGCCGAACTTCACGACGAAGGCGGCAAGATCCATCGCATTGATCGGCGCCATATCGACCGGGCCGGCCATCGCGACCGGCCCGAGCAGCAAAGTGCCAACCAGCGAAGCCACAAATGAGAGGCGACTGATCATGTTCAGCACCCTTGTTCGGATGACTCGAGGCTAGCTGCCGCGATAGGTCGTGTAGCTCCAGGGCGATGCCAGGATCGGCACGTGATAGTGAGCCGTGGCGTCGGCCATGCCAAACTGGATAACGGCCTTCTCCAGGAAGGGCGGGTTGGGCAGTTGGGTGCCGAGCTTGGTGAAGTACTCACCGATATAGAACACCAGTTGGTATTTGCCTGCTTTCATGGTCTCCGGCGTCAGCAGCGGCTGGGCATTGCGGCCATCGGCATTGGTCGTCACGGTCGTGAGCAGCTTGTAGGTGTCGCCTTCCAGGACGCTGAATTCGATCTTGATGCCCTCGCCGGGCTTGCCGTTCGCGGTGTCGAGCACGTGGGTGGTCAGCCCCGGCGATCCGGCTGCCAACGCGGTCCTGTTGGCAAATGCCGCCAACGCCAGCATGGCCGAGCCCGCTCCCAGCAGACCCCGTCGGTTTACTACTGTCATCATCCTTGCTCCGTTAGGTTTGCCCACTCGTGATGGCCAGGGGCGAGCCGCAATTTAGTGCTGCAAAATCCGCGCCACGCAAGGCTTTTCCCGCGTCGAGCGTGCGCAGTCAGCGCTTGAGCGGCCGATTGTCGCGGAGCTTTGTCGCTTCTTCGCTTGCAGCGCGGGCCTTGGCCATCATCGCGTTGCAATATTCGTCGCGGGAGCGATCGAAGGCCCGTTGGCGGGCGCGAAACGCCTCGACCCTTCGCCGGATCTCGTCACGCATGTCGCCGTGGCTGAGCGGGGTGAGGCGGGCCGGCAGAACGTCGGCTGGACGCTCCATCGAGGACGGCTGCGCGGATGAAAGCGGCGGAAGACCGGCTTCACGCCGATCACCGGCGTCCGGCATCTTGCCGGTCACCGACTGCACAAACGCCATGGTTTGCGCGATCAGGAGATCGCGTTCTGCTTTCCAGTTCATGCCGCACCTCAGCCGCGAGTCATCTCAGCAAAAAGCCGATGATGATTCAACGAGCTTGTGGATGCGGTCCACATCAAGATTGTCGCAGCTGCCCGATCGCTTCGACGCACAATCCAGCGGTATCCCCTAGACGATCCGCGACGTCTTGTTGCCCCAGTAACGGTCGCGCAGCAGCCGCTTGTAGAGTTTGCCGGTCGGCAGCCGCGGCAATTGCTCCTCGAAGTCGATCGAGCGCGGCACCTTTTGGCGCGACAACGCCTGGCTGCAGAAGGAGATCAGCTCCTCGGCAAGCTCGTCACACGGCCGGATACCGGGCATCGGCTGGACCACCGCTTTGACCTCTTCGCCGAGATCGGCGTTGGGCACGCCGAAGACGGCGGCATCGGCAATCTTCGGATGGGTGATGAGAAGATTTTCGCATTCCTGCGGATAGATGTTCACCCCGCCGGAGATGATCATGAACGTCGCGCGGTCGGTCAGATAGAGATAGCCGTCAGCATCGACATAGCCGACGTCGCCCACGGTGCTCATGCTGCCGTCGGCCGAACGCGCTTCGCGGGTCTTGTCGGGATCGTTGAAATATTCGAACGCGCTTGCGGTCTTGAACCAGACCGTGCCGGGCGTACCGGTGGGGCAAGGCTTCATATTCTCATCGAGGATGTGGAGGTCGCCGAGCAACACCTTCCCCACGGTGCCGCGATGAGCGAGCCACTCCTGACTGTTGCAGGCGGTAAAGCCGAGGCCTTCGGTGGCGCCGTAATATTCGTGAATGATCGGCCCCCACCATCGGATCATGTCGTCCTTGACGGCAGCCGGGCAGGGCGCGGCCGCATGAACGGCAGTTTCAAGCGACGACAGGTCGTAGCGGTTGCGGACCTCCTCGGGCAGCTTCAGCATGCGTGAAAACATCGTCGGCACGAGCTGGCTGTGGGTGATGCCCCAAGTCTCGATCAATTCGAGATAGCGCTGCGGGTCGAAACTCTCCATGATGATGACGGTGCCGCCCATCCGGATGGTGAGGTTGACCGCGGCCTGCGGTGCGGAGTGATACAGCGGCGCCGGCGACAGGTAGATCATGCCTTCGCGGTACTGCCAGAGCTTTTGCAGGAAATCGAACAGCGGCAATTGTTGCGAGGGCGGCTGCTCTGCCAGCGGGCGCAGGATGCCCTTGGGCCGGCCGGTTGTGCCTGAAGAGTAAAGCATCGCGGTGCCGACGCACTCATTGTCGACCGGCGTCTTCGGAAGGTTCGCAGTCGCCTCACTCAGTCCGACGATGCGCTCGCTCTCGCCCTTGCCGTCAGCCACGATGCAGAATTCGACCTTCGGACATTCCTTGATCGCTTCGCGGGCGACGTCGAGTTTGGCGACGGATGTGATGAGAATGCGGGATTGGCTGTTATTGACGATGTAGGCGAGTTCGGGCGCCGTCAGGTAGGAATTGACGCAGGTGAAATAGAGACCGGTCCGTTCGCCGGCGCCGCACGCTTCCAGATAACGGCTGTTGTTCTCCATGTAGATGGCATAGTGATCCAGCCGCTTCATGCCGCAGTTGCGAAACAGATGAGCGAGGCGGTTGGCGCGCGCCTCCAATTCGGCATAACTCACGGACTCGCCGGAGTTCGCCATGATGAAAGCGGGCTGGAGGGGACGGAGATGAGCGTGCTTGCCGGTATACATCGTTCGAGCGACTCCCTGTGCGGCCGACAGATCGCGGACGATGCATCCGCTCTATCGGTTGCGGCCCCGCGGGCACGGCCATGGCGCTCAAGGCGACATACTCCCGTGCACGCGCTTGTCCTCCCGGACAATTTTTATAGTTGTAAGGGATGTTAGCGGAGCCAAAGGGCGGCGTCACCACCGCCTGGCCCCGAAAAAAATGGCACGACCGCATCTGCGGCCGTGCCATCCGTCGCGTGCGCGCCGTCGCTCTTTAGCGCCGCGACCGCTCAGTCGGGGATCACTGGTGGTATTTCACGGTCAGGTAGGCGCCGAGCCCCTCGCCGACAAACCCGCCAGCGCCGTTGGCGGCGATGAAATAGAGCTTGTTGGTGAAGTTCTTGACGTTGAGCGAAACGCCCCAGTTGGGGTTTTCCCAGCCGAACATCAGGTTGCCGATCACGAAGCCTGGAACGGAATTGACGTTGGTCGTATCGCTCCAGGTCCTGTCGCGATAGTTGGCACCGATGCCGAACTGGAATCCGGAAAGGCCGCCGAGTGCGAACTTGTGGACGCTCCATGCATTGGCCATGTTGGCCGGCACGCCCTGCGGAACATTGCCGACCTGGCTAAGCGCCTGCGGGGCGCTCGTCAGCACGGCCTGCTGATGGGTGGCATTCGCCAGGATGTTCCATTGATCGGTGACTTTGGCGATCAGCGAGACTTCCTCGCCGTTGGTGAGCTGGCTGTCGAAGGTGACGATCTGTACGCCAGCGTTTGGGCCGGTGCTTGGCGTGAACAGCGTCGCCACATTGTCGCGCGAGACGTTGAAGACTGCAGTGTTCAGGACAATCCGTTCGTTGAGGAAAGAGAAGCGGATGCCGGCTTCGTATTGGCGCGCCGATTCCGGCGCCCCGATTCCGTTCTGGACATTTTCGGAGTTGAAGTTGGCCATGTAACTTTGGGAGGCGCCGATATAGGGAGCCATCCAGTCTGTGACATGATAGAGCGTGCCAACGTTCCAACTTGTCGGTGTATCGCTGCGTGTCAATGGCACGCCGGCGACGATCGGAACGTTCGTCAAGGTGAATGCATTTGGCACGGTGATCAGCGGATTAAGGTCGGTATCAAACCGGTCCTGGCGCACCCCGACGCGTAGCTTCCATTTGTCGGTCAGGTCCATCTGGTCGGTGGCGTAGACACCGTAATAGTTTGCGACCAGATGGTCGCTGTCGCAGGAATGCGTCTTGTCGCACTTGAATTGAAGGGCGTTGAACGAGTCCGTTGTCACCGGCGCGAAGACGTTGTTGATGTTGGGCAGATCGGACGTGACGCGAACCGTGTCCATGACCTGGCGCTGGTACTCGAAGCCGGTCAATAGCGTGTGGTGGATTCC
>Ga0307474_10002297_pt1 | contig 13760 bp, 7 predicted proteins | sample atmos_gasesECM1C_2_FD_203312 | JGI IMG/M metagenome (GOLD analysis project Ga0307474, IMG submission 203312) | Hardwood forest soil microbial communities from Morgan-Monroe State Forest, Indiana, United States - atmos_gasesECM1C_05 | ecosystem: Environmental > Terrestrial > Soil > Temperate... | reverse complement strand
GTGAACTCCATATCCCCGCCGACAATATCGTGCAGGACTGGTTTTGGTGGAATCGCAAGGGCGAATTCGTTTTCAACAAGAACTATCCCGATCCCAAAGGGATGGTCGAGCACCTGCACCGCGAGAACTTCCACCTCATGATTTCCATCTGGCCCTTCTTCGAACCGGGATCGGCTGATTACGACCTCATGGACAAGAAGGGCTGGTTCATCGACAAGTTCAAATTCGCCAAGCCGCCCTACCACACCGATGCCATGGCTGTGTACGACGCGACCAGCGCGGACGCGCGCAAATTTTATTGGCATCAGGTCGACAAAGGACTCTTCAACATCGGGGTCGATGCCTGGTGGATGGATACGACTGAGCCGGAAACCGAGGGCCAGGAAGAAAACATTCAACTGGGCCACAAACTGGCAATCGGCAGCGGCGATCGATACGTGAACGCGTATCCTCTGCTCGACACCGCAGCCGTGTACGAGGGCCAGCGCGCAGCGTCGGACAAGAAGCGCGTTTATATTCTTTCGCGGTCCGCCTTCGCCGGATCGCAGCGTAATGCCGTTACCGCATGGTCGGGCGATATCAATTCCGACTGGTTGAGCTACCGACGCCAGATTTCCGCTGGACTGAACTTTGCTCTATCGGGCATTCCCTACTGGACCACCGACATCGGTGGGTTTGTCTTCGGCAGTCCCACCGATCCAGTCTTCCGCGAACTATTTGTGCGCTGGTTCCAGTACGGCACGTTCAATCCGATCCTGCGCGTGCACGGCACGCGCAACCCCGACGAAAACGAACTCTGGTCGTACGGACCCGAGGCGCAGAAGATTCTCGTCAGCTTCGATCGCCTACGTTATCGTCTGCTGCCCTACACATACTCTCTCGCATGGAAGACGACCAACGAGAGCTATACTCCCATGCGTCCGCTGGTAATGGATTTTCGCAGCGACGTGCGCGCCCAGAACACCTGGGACGAATTTATGTACGGGCCAGCGTTCCTGGTAAATCCCCTGACCGAGCCGGCGGCTACCAGCCGCCGCGTCTATTTCCCCGACGCAAAATGGTACGACTTCTGGAACGGGGCCTCCGCCAATGGCCCGCGTGAGATCACTGCGGAAGCTCCGCTCGATCAATTGCCGCTGTACATTCGCGCCGGCTCTATCGTTCCTATGGGACCCGATGTCGAGTGGTCGACCGAGAAACCCGCCGATCCGATTGAATTGCGCGTCTGCCGCGGCGCAGATGGCGAGTTCACGCTCTACGAGGACGAGAACGACAGCTACAACTATGAGAAAGGCGTGCACGCCACCATTTCTTTCCGCTGGGACGACGCGAAGCAGACTCTGACCATCGGCGACCGGGAGGGAGAGTATCCCGGAATGCTCGCCAACCGCACGTTCCGAGTCCTTTTCGTGCGCGAGAATCACGGTGTTGGCATCGCCCCTGGCGACATTGCGGATAAAGTCGTCGAGTATTCTGGGAAGCGAATTGTCGTAACTTTCTAGCTGGCCGAATACCAAATTCGGGTTGGGACTTTGTTTTGAAGGGGCGTGGACTTCCAGCCGTGCCCTCGGTGTGCAAGAATCCGGCGCCCCTTTTAGGAGCAATCAAGAATGGAGCCGTCCATGCCTCCTTCACCTCTCCGCGCGATCTCGTGTCTTGTTCTCATTGTTTCCAGCGCCGCGTCGGCCCAATCCCCAGCGCCGCGTCAGGCGCCCATCCCCACGCAAATTCCGGGCCAGAACGCGATTCTGATGGGTGCCGCGTGGTATCCCGAACAGTGGCCCGAATCGCGCTGGGAACAAGACCTGCGTCTTATGGAGGCCGCCAACCTGAAGGTCGTCCGCATCGCCGAATTTGCCTGGAGCCGCATGGAGCCTTCCGAGGGTCACTATGATTTCGACTGGCTGGAGCGCGCCATCAATCTGGCGGCCAAGCATCACATCGTTTCGGTTCTCGGAACCCCCACTGCGACCCCGCCCGCGTGGCTCACCCAAAAATATCCCGACACGCTACGCGTGGAACCGAGCGGACAACGCGCTACCCATGGCAACCGCGCACACGCCTCAGCCAGTTCTCCGCGTTATCGGGAGTTCTGCCACCAAATAGCCGAGCAGATGGCAATCCGCTTCGGACATAATCCCGAGGTTGTAGGCTGGCAGATCGACAACGAATACGGCTATGCATTGATGTCCTTCGACGATGCCACCCACCGCCAATTTCAGGATTGGCTGAAGGCGAAATACGAAACGCTCGACAACCTGAATACGCATTGGACGACCTCGTACTGGAGCCAAACCTACGACAACTGGGGAGAAATCCCGATTCCAATCGGCGAACACAATCCCGGCCTGATGCTCGATTGGAAACGTTTCGTCACCTATACCTGGACGTCCTACCAGCAGAATCAGATTGAGGCGATCCGCAAACACGCCGAACCGCGCCAGTTCATCACCGGCAACTTTATGGGGTTTTTCGACGGATTCGATCACTACACGATCACAGAGCCGCTCAGCTTCGCGTCCTGGGATGACTATGTCGGCTCGGGACACGTCGACCCCGCGTACAACGGCCTCGCCCATGACCTGACGCGCGGCTTCAAGCGCCAGAACTTCTGGGTGCTGGAGACACAGCCCGGTGCCGTGAATTGGTCCGCTCTCAACAATTTCCTGAATCGCGGCGAGGCACGTGCCATGGCTTGGCAGGCCGTCGGCCACGGCGCCGACGACGTCAACTACTGGCAGTGGCGTAGCGCGCTCAACGGACAGGAAGAAATTCACGGTGCTCTCGTTGGCCCCGACGGCACACCGGTTCCGTTCTACAACGAGGTCAGCCAGACGGCACACGAATTCGCAAGGGTTGAGAGCAGTTTCCGTGACACCACGCCTGTCTCGCAAGTGGCACTGCTCTTCTCCTACGACAGCCACTGGGCGCTTCAGTTTCAGAAGCACACCAAAAAGTATGACGACGTCGAGCTGCTGAAGACCTATTACCGCGTGCTGCGGCAGATTTCCCAATCCGTCGATCTGGTCGGTGCCTACGCTCCACTTGATAGCTACAAACTCGTGGTCGCACCGAGCCTGAACGTGCTCCCCAAAGATCTCGCGGATCACCTGCTGGATTATGTGCGCCGTGGCGGACATTTAGTTCTAGGCCCGCGCTCCGGCATGAAAGATGAATTCAACGCCCTCCTGCCGCAGCGACAGCCGGGATTCCTCGTCGACGCCCTGGGCGCGCGCGTGGAGCAATACTACGCGCTCGAAAAAGATGTCCCGGTTTTCGGTGCCTTGGGGAGTGGAGAAGCCAGCATCTGGGCTGAGCAACTGAAGAGTCAGGCTGGCGGGGACGAAGTTCTTTTGCAGTATGGCAGGAGCAACGGATGGCTCGACGACCAGCCTGCCATCATCACTCGCGCCTGCGGGAAGGGCCGGATCACCTACATCGGCGCTGTGCTGGACGACAAGCTGATGGCGAAGGCCGTCGAATGGATGACGCAAAAATCTGATGTCACGCCAGTGTTCGGAGCGGTGCCCGAAGGAGTAGAGGTCAGCCGCCGGGTCGGTCCGGGCAAGCAGATATTCGTTCTGATCAACTACGCGCAGGAAAGCCGCCGAGTGACGCTGCCCCATTCCATGCAGCTAGTGCTCGATGGCAAGCAAGCCGACGCGGTCGATCTGCCGCAATACGGGGTCGCCGTGGCCCTCGATAACCGCTGACCGTTGACGAGAGGAGGATCGATGAATGTGAACCGACTGGTCTTTGCTTTCGTTCCGCTGACCGCAAGCCTAGCCTGGACTCAGCAGTATCAGAACCCGTTTCAGGATCCAAGCCTGCCCATTGAAGCCCGCGTCGATAACATCCTCTCGCTGATGAGTGCGTAAGAAAAGATCAGCGCGCGCAATGCCTACAATGGAATTCCCACGGCCGCGCAGCCCGTCTTGCGCGACATAACACTGCAGGAATCGGGATTCGACGGAATCATTTGCAGCGATGCTTCCTCGTATCCCGGCTTCACTAGCCGAAAATGCGCCGGCCCCCTAGAATGCGGCATAGGCGGGTTCAGAGCCCGGCCGATACATGTTGCGGGAATACCATTCGTAGGCGGAGGCTGAGAGAAGGCCCTGGTTCGGGGTGGCGCTTCTTTGCCTAGCGTAATCGAGCACGGTGCCTTCTGGCCCAAAACGATGGACTTTTCCGTATTGGGGCGTAACCATGAGCCGGTTGGGTACAGGAGTCGCCGTTGAGGAACGCGGGACCCTCACGTCCCGAAAAGTCAGTGTCAAGTCTTCAGCGAATCCCGGGATTTCGACATAGACAACCAGCAATTTAGCCTCCAGGCGCCTTACCAGTGGGCGAAAGTCAGCCATAGTTGAGGACGCCCCTCCGACGGATGGACTTGGGGAAACAGATATGGCCAATCAGAATTTTGCAAGATAATCCTTGACAGTGCCAATCCAGACAGAATAATATTCGGCCCGTTTGCACCGTAAACGATTACGGTGCAATTGAGCCGTTCGGGGTAATAGCGGGCCTGTTCGCAGAACCCCCTGAGGAGGCGCAGATGAATCTATTTCCGCGATGGTCGACCATGCAGTCCTCAGTAAACGTTATCCCGCGGGTGCAGCGAGGGGCAAAGCCAGTCTCGATATTGGCCTCAGCCCTGATCCTCCTGGCGGTCTCCCATGCCCAAACCACGGCCACCATCCGCGGAACTGTCCATGACTCGTCTGGCGCTGCTGTCGCCGCCGCCAAGGTGACCCTGACCAACGAAGCCACCAATGACGCGCGCAGTCTTGTCAGCAATGGCGAGGGGTACTTCGCATTCCCGGCGGTTCTTCCCGGATCTTACAAAATCAAGGTCGAAAGCAAGGGGTTCAAGAGTTGGGAACTGCCGGGCGTTGGCGTCGACGCCGCTGACCAACGCAATCTATCCAACATCGTTTTGCAAATCGGGTCCACGACTGAGTCGGTGGTCGTTGCCGCTGACCAGGACCTAGTCCCCGTGGACAGTGGAGAGAGAAAAGACGTTCTTTCGTCTATCGATATCGATCAGCTTGCCCTCACCGGCCGCAATGTCGAGGAATTGCTGAAAACACTGACTGGAGCAACCAATACTCCGTTGGGCGGGCTTTCGAATACGGTCCCGAACTTTTTCAATCAAGGTGCAGAGGGCAGTTCCGTCGGCAATGGACTTGCTCTCAATGGCGCCGCCGAGCGCGGCGGCACGGCTCAGCTAGCGGACGGCGTGGACATCAACGACCCAGGATGCAATTGCTACTCTATCGCCGCCATCAATCCAGAGATGACGCAGGAAGTGACGGTGCAGATGTCTAACTTCGGCGCCGACTCCCCCAAGGGACCAACGGTCGTCAACAGCATCAGCAAGTCAGGCACGACTCAGTATCACGGCTCCGCCTATGCGTACGCGAGGAATTGGCAACTGGACGCGAATGACTGGCAGTCGAACCACGTCAACCTTCCCAGAAATGGGGAGCACTATTACTATCCAGGAGGAAATTTTGGGGGCCCGGTTCCGTTTACTCACCAGAAGGTTTTCTTCTGGTTTGGTTACGAACACTTTTTACAGAATTTGGGTAACAGTGGCATTCTCCAGTCCTATGTCCCGGACGCAGGAATGTTGGCGGGCAATTTCACTTCTTCCGATCCCTTGATTGCGGCAGTCTGCCCGAACATCGACGCCATTGGCAACAGTTCGACCCCCGTCTCCGGCAATTGGTGCGGAAGCGTGAACGGCACCATGCTTCCTAATGGCACGACAGTCACCAATGGGCAATTGGGTGCGGCAGATCCGGGTGCGGCGGCGCTCGCGGCGATCTGGCCTAAAGCGAATACCAATCCGATTACGACCCCAGGTGGCTACAACTATGTGGCAGCGATCCCTGCCATTCATAACGGCTATGTTTATCGGGCGCGAGTGGACTACAACATCACTAAGAACGACAAGTTCTACGCCTCGTTCCAGTACGGAAACGATGCGCAACTTACTCAAGGGAATGGCGCCCATATCTATTGGACTCCATCGTACTCGATCCCTTACCCCGGCGGAGGCCTGCAAAGCACATCCACGTCCAAGGTACTGTCCGGCCATTTCGTGCATGTTTTTAGCCCGACTTTAACCAACGAAATCCTTGCCACCTGGGGATGGGCTAATAATCCGGTGGCGCCACCAAACGCCAGTGCCGCCTTTCGCACGACTCTAGGATACCCTTCGAGCTACGGAACGGTGTTTAACACCGGTGCGCTGCTCATACCTTCTTACTCCTCGGCTGGAGCGATGACCTTTCCCGACTTTTCGGAGCAGGATATTTTCGAAGCTGGTCATGGCATCTACCTGACAAAAAAGGAGCAGCCATCTTTCGCGGACAATCTGGTGAAGGTTTGGGGCACTCACACCGTTAAAGTGGGCGCGTATACAGAAACCGCCGACAACGAACAAGGTTCGTTTGAATCCCCAAACGGTTCGCTCAATGGCTTTGGTGGCCTGCATAATGACATACTCACGGGTAAACCGATCGGCTCCGCCAATAATCCCGTGGCCAATTTCATGCTTGGAATAGCCAACAGCTATAGCGAAAACAGCGCGGGACCAGCGGAGGATTTGGCGGCCAAGGATATCGCCGCCTATGTAGATGATTCCTGGAAGGCAACCCGGAGGCTCACGGTGGAGCTTGGATTCAGGTTCGAACATATCAGCCATTGGTATGACCGTGCGCAGAACGGGGTTCCTGTATTTATTCCCACTCTGGTTGCGTCGGATTTCGCTTCAGGAAAAGCACAACCTGGACTCTATTGGCATGGCATAGATCACAGAATCGCTACGTCCGGAGAGCCCAATCGCGTCCTTTTCGTACAGCCGCGATTTGGTCTGGCGTGGGATGTTTTTGGAACTGGCCGGACAGTGGTTCGCGGCGGCTGGGGCGCATATCGTTGGAATGACCAGTACAACGACTTCGCAAATGCATTGGTCGACGCAGACAACATCAAGAGTTATAACTTGCCCAATCAGGCAAATGTTCTGCTATCAGAGATACCATTCCTTACGCCCGGAGCGCAGGGCATTGGCGGGGTCACAGCATTCAATCCCAACGACGACAAGATCTCGGTGACGCACAGCTACAACCTCACTGTTTCGCAGCAAGTAAAGTGGAATAGTTTGTTCGAGATCGCCTACGTAGGGAGCTCGACCAGCAACGTACTGGAGGGCGGCGGCAGTGACGCGGGCACCGGCAGTACGAGCGCCGGCAGTTTCGTTGACCAGAACAAGGTACCGCTGGGCGCATTCTTCAAGGCAGATCCAGTCACTGGAGTTATCGCGCCGGATCCAGAAAACATTGGCGGTCCCGGAAGCCCGTTGAATAAAGTGGCCGATTATGCCCCCTTTGGAGCAGTCTATGGCACAAACCAAATCGCCGTACCAACCCATGTTGGTTATTCCAACTACAATGCTCTGCAACTGGGTTGGAACAAGCGGGCGAACCGACTTACTTTCAACTTTAACTTCACCTGGTCTAAAACGCTGGGTACGGTCCTCAACATCGATCCGTTTTCCTTGCATGACAATTACGGGCCTGCCATTATCGACCGGCCATACGTCTTCAACGCCTCTTACGCATACAATTTGCAGAATTTCTATAAAGGCAACTTCAAATTTCTGTCCGGCGTAGCCAACGGCTGGTCGATTTCCGGTATCACGACTTACCAATCCGGTCTCCCGCTACAACAACTTACAAGCCAGAATTTCACCTTAAGTCTCGAATATAGCGACAGCACCCCGCTCAGTGCCGCTTCGTATTACGGCACAAGTGCCGCGGAATCCGTCCAGCCAACTACTCCCTGTGACCCCGGATCCAATCTCGCTTCAAATCAGAGAGCCAAATTAGCATGTTTTTCGCTTCCAGCACTGCCTGTGCCTCTGTCTCCCACCGACCGAACTCTGGCATCCTTTGGACCCAGAAACTACGATGTTTACGGTCCTGCCTATTGGGACAGTGATGTGTCGGTTTACAAGACCTTTCACATGGGCGAAAGGCAGAGTATTCAATTCCGTGCCTCGGCATTTAACCTCCTAAATCATCCCTTGTCGCAATTTAGCGGTTCGAGCCAGGTACAACTGAAATACAACGTGGATCCAAATACCCACGCAATTAGCCTGAATCCCGCAATCAACCAGCTGACCGTACCGTGGGGCTTTATGGATAGTAAGAACGGAGCGCCGAACCAGCGCATCATAGAGTTGTCGTTGAAGTATTCTTTCTAGCTTTAGGATCCGGGTTCGGCCGCGTTCGGCGAACCTCTACGCAGCATCTGATTTTCCCATGTGCTTCGTATAATGTGTCTCGATGGCCCGCGGATTTTCCAACGACACACCGGCGGAGACAACCCGGCGGCAGAGTCACAAAGTTGGAGCATGCACACTCCGCTTTGCCATTGCCTGTTTCTTGGCGATCGTCTTTCTTCTATCACATTGCTGCAGGCTTACGGCTTTCGCACAGTCCAACCGCGAACTCGCGGCCCCCAAAACACTTCTGGAGCACTATGAGTTAGCCCAGGACGCGCAGACCGCGGCTAATCTGCAACGCGCCAACCTTGAATATGAATTGTTTCTGGCGGACGCCCTTCAGCGCTTAGCCACCGGCCGCGCGAATGCAAAGGATTTCGCGCAGGCGTTCGCCTGGTTCGAAGAAGCATTGCGGCTGGCGCCTCACGACGCAACCCTGTGCCTGGACTATGCGGGAGCTGCGCTTGCCTCCGGGGATGTGCCAAAGGCAAAGGAGCTTGCTCATCGGGCGGTGGATAGCGCCCCAAGAAGCGCGAAAGCTCACTTTTTGTTAGGCCAGATATTACTTCGCCTTAAAGAGAACCAGGACGCTAAGACTCAACTCGAAACCACGGTAGCTCTCGACCCAACCTTTGAGCATGGTTACACATTAGGCACTGCCGATTTAGCGCTAAATGACAACCAGGGTGCGGGTAAGATCTTTCGTGAGATGCTCACCGGATTTGGGGATACGGCTGCCATCCGGCTGCAGATTGGCCGTGCCTACGCCCTTTCGGGGTTCCCTGACAAAGCAATTCCGCAGTTCGAAAAAGCCCTCGCCAAGGATAACCATTTGCGCGGTGCCCATTATTCGTTAGGGGCGGCTTACATGCAGAGCGCGGGTGAGGCTAGCTACCCCGCAGCGGTACTGGAATTCCAGAGGGAACTGCGGATCAATCCGGATGATTTCTTGAGCCATCTGGAACTCGGTTACATTGCACAGAACCAGAATGACCTTGCTGAGGCAGAGAGGCAGCTCACGCGAGCTGTTGGGCTGAACCCGGCGAATCCGAACTCATATCTATATCTCGGTCAACTGTATTCAGAGATGGAACGCTGGACGGAGGCCGACGCCGCACTACGGAAGGCGATTCTGCTGACCAGCGATGATTCTGACAACCACTATCAGATTCAAAGCGCTCACTATCTTCTGGGGCGCATCCTTCTACAGTCCGGGCGGGAAGAGGAAGCGAAGAATGAAATGCAGATTGCACAGAGGTTCGAACGATTGAGAAGTCTTGAAAATCAGGGCAAGCCTGTGGACAGGTCGAACATGGCAATAAACGCCGATCCCAAAAAAAATCGCGAAGCTGCGAGGAGGCAAAGCCCAACCCCGTCCGATCCGCAGGCGCTACAAGCCGTTCTGTCTGTGGAGAAAGAAATGGCGCCCGTAATCGCCGACAGTTACAACAACATGGGAGCGATCGCCGCAGAGAATGCCGATTACCCGTCGGCACTGAAGTGGTTCGAGAAGGCCTCCGTCTGGAATCCTGCACTGGAAGGGCTGGACTTCAATTGGGGAAAAGCCGCGTTCACGGCCAAACGGTACGACCAGGCGATACTCTCGCTAAGTCGGCATCTCACATTGCATCCAGACGATCAGTGGGCTCGTGAAGCCCTGGGTAGCAGTTATTACGCGCTCAATCACTATCGAGAAGCCCTGCGGGCGTGGCAGGAAGTGGAGGAGCAGCTAGTCTCCACCCCTCAACTCGCCTACGCTTATGCCGTGTGTATGGTGAAGGCTGGAGATTATGCGAAGGGCGTACAGCTGTTGCAAAGCCTGGAAAAAACGAATGCCCAGGTCGCTGCCATTCATATCGCGCTGGGAGACGCGTATGTGAGTCACCGCAGCTTCGAGGAGGCGTCTGCGGAATTCCGCGAAGCGCTCCAATTGATTCCTAGCGATACGGATGTGAAGTTCCGTCTGGCGCTTAGCTTGAACGAGTTGCAACAATGGCAAGAGGCGGAAGCCCTCATGCTCGAGTTGGCCAGGGGTGGGCCCAAGGACTCGAACTTATATTACGAATTGGGCAAACTGCAACTGGCGCACGGGAATGGAAAGGACGCCGTCGCGAACTTGGAAACCGCGGTCCAGCTCAACCCTCACAACGGTCTGATTCACCATGAACTCGCCGTCGCCTATTTGAAAGACTCGCGACCACAAGATGCGGAACGCGAAAGAAAACGTTCTGAGTCCATTCGAAACGAACCCAACGTCGAGGAGTCCTCCCGACCGAAATGAGCAGAGTGAGGCAATGACTAAGTTCGCAGCCGCGCTTGTAATGCTGTCCCTCGTGTTGCCGCAGCCTTCCAAGGTCACTCCGATATACTTCCGCGACATCGGCAGGCAAGTTGGGCTTACCACCACGCCGCACGTTTCGTCTGAAAAGCGCTATATCGTGGAGATGATGGGCGGGGGTATCGCTTTGTTCGACTGCGACAACGATGGGAAACTCGACATAGTCGTTGTCGCCGATAGCACCGTCGACCGCTATCTACATGGGGGCGATCGCATGGTTACGCTTTACCATCAGGACTCACCGCTACATTTTACCGACATCACCGAAGCCGCTGGACTCACAACTCTCGGCTGGGGCATGGGCATTGCGATTGGGGACTTCGACAATGACGGCCTACCCGACCTTTATGTTACCGGCTATGGCCACAACGTACTCTACCGGAATCTTGGCGGTTGCAGGTTTGCAGACGTCACCGAGCATGCGCATGTGGGCAGTGGAGGTTTCAGCGTCGGGGCCGCTTGGGCGGACTACGATCGCGACGGCCATCTCGATCTCTTCGTCTCCCGTTACATGGACTCCGATGTTCACAACCTTCCCAAAGCTGGCGACAAATCGTTTAACTATCGAGGAATTGCGATGGAAGTGCCGGTTATGCAGGGGGAAAGAAACCTTTTGTATCATAATCGCGGCGACGGCACGTTTGAAGAAGTCGCGGAGAAGGCCGGCGTCAACAATGCGGAAAAGCGGTTGGGCATGGGCGTGATTTGGGGAGACTACGACAATGACGGATGGCCCGACCTTTTTGTGACAAATGATATGGGACCGAATTGTCTATATCACAATAAACACGATGGAACTTTCGAGGATGTTGGAATGCTGTCCGGCACGGCCCTTAGCGTCGAGGGCAAATCGATGGGAAATATGGCCGCCGATTTTGCCGACGTCAATCATGATGGGCTGCTCGATCTGGTGGTAACTCGCTACGGCTATCAGCCCATGAGTTTGTATCAGAACCTCAGATCGCGTGGCTTTGGCGATGTTACTCGAGCCTCACGGCTCAGCCAAGTCAAAGATATGCCGGTTCGATGGGGGGGCGGCTTCGCCGATTTCGATAACGATGGCTGGGTCGATATTTTCGTCGCCAACGGCAACGTATCGCCAGTCGTTGACGAGCTTCCAAATGAACTTAGATATCGTGAACCAATTCAATTCTTTCGAAACCGGGGAGACGGCACCTTCGAAGAGATATCCGCTGCCGCCGGACTTAACAATGGCCCGTTGCATTCGCGCCGTGGAACGGCTTTCGGTGATATCAACAATGATGGCAATGTGGACGTGGTGGTGTATAACGTTGGCGCGCCACCTTCACTTTTCCTTAACCAGCCGAAAACCGCCAATCACCGAGTTCTTTTTCGACTCGTCGGAACCAAGAGCAACCGCGCTGCGATTGGCTCGCGCATGACACTATACACATCGAGCATGACCCAGGTCGATGAAGTGCGCGGCGGCGGGAGTTATCTATCGTCAAACGACCAGCGGCTACACTTCGGGCTGGGGCCAGACCGGTACATCAAGAAGGTAGAAATCGACTGGCCCAGCGGGTTGAAGGAGGAGATCAGGAACCTTCAGGGCGATGCGATCTACACGATTCTTGAGGGCCACGGGATACTGGATACTTTCACGCTTGCTCCTCCTCAGTGAAGCTGTTGCCCCTGCGAGCCATTGCTGTGGATTTCAAATTGAGCCACTGCCGAGACTTCGGCAGCAATGGTCTCTATCATTCAACCGACGGCGGCGTGACCTGGGCCAATACCGCCAATGTCTCCTATGCTAATTCTGTCGCCGTCGGAGGCGTCTCACCACGGACCAAGCGGCAGGCAGTCTTCCTTTCTGGCCAAGCCTCGCCGCTGAACCTTATGGCGATTGATCGCTCAGACGACAACGCAAACTCCTGGGTACGCATTAACGATGATGCCCACCAATACGGTGGGCCCACCCTCATCGAAGCCGACCCGCGCGTCTACGGGCGGGTTTACCTGGGAATGAATAGGCGCGGCATCATCTACGGGGATCCAGTCGGCAGCGGATGCTTAGGATCGTGACCGGCGGTACTTGGCTGATCACCGTTCCCTTGAGACAGCCCAATATTGGCAATTGGTGAGAACCTTCCAGCCTGTTTTCAGCTGAAGAACCGCTTTTGAGTTCCTGGAACCACCATCCCTCAGACCGTCACGGGCGTTAGTTTCAGAGTGAGAAGTTTGGACGAGTTCCGCCGCTCCCACGGCTCGTTTTGTCTGCGCTGTGGCGGCGATGTTTGGCGGATATGGTTCTGGGTCGACTCGATTTCTACGATGACTCGACTTCCCAAAGCAGATTATTCCAAAATCAGTATGCGTGATTCATTCAGAATTCCATTTTCGGGAACCATGGCGTTAGAAAAAATTACAAAACATTACAAATAAACAGTTTTCTGTTGTTTCGTTCTGGAACGCGGTTTGCATAGGTGGTTTGTCGGGCGGGATTCCTAGCAGGCTGCGTCGCGCCATCGCCCACTTCGTTACCAACCCAGGGCAGCAAGGTGAGTCGAATTTCAGCTTTTCAGGAGCCAAGCCTATGAATCGACGTTTTTCGAGCTCGAGAATTCTGCTAGTCGCATTTGCGATGTTGAGTTTGGTAGCCTTGACGGCCGGCATCGCGCAGGGTCAAGCCATCAGCGGTAACTTAACGGGAATTGTAACGGACCCGTCCGGCGCAGCAGTGAATGGCGCCAGCGTTGAAGCGGTCCACGTGACGACTGGACAGAAGCTTATAACGACCACGAGAGGGGCTGGGGAATATTCGTTTTCGAATCTTCCCGTCGGCACTTATCGGATTACGGTGAGGTCTTCCAATTTTAAGACCACGACTCTGGAGAGCGTTCCGGTCGAGCTTAACAACACTCTCACCGCAAACGTGCGGTTAGAGGTAGGCACCAGCGCGACCCAGGTAGAGGTGTCCGGGGTCGCCCCGCCGGTCGACACCACGACGGCGCAACTACAGACGACATACGACAGTCAGCTGTCGCAGGATTTGGGCCTGACCTCAACTGGCGGCACCGGCGCGGGTGTTCTGAACCTCTCCATGTTGAATCCGGGCGTTACCAATGCAAATGCAATGGGGCTTGGGACGGGTCCGTCGGTCGGAGG
>Ga0307474_10002296_pt1 | contig 13761 bp, 11 predicted proteins | sample atmos_gasesECM1C_2_FD_203312 | JGI IMG/M metagenome (GOLD analysis project Ga0307474, IMG submission 203312) | Hardwood forest soil microbial communities from Morgan-Monroe State Forest, Indiana, United States - atmos_gasesECM1C_05 | ecosystem: Environmental > Terrestrial > Soil > Temperate... | reverse complement strand
CGGGCACCTGCTGCTGAAGAAGTATCCCGCCACGGCGCGGGCGCTGGCCAAATATCGCATCAACCCTGGCAATGTCTCGGTGGGACGCAAGAACGACGACAACTTCCGCACCATGGTGGAGTGCGCGGTGGAGAACCAGAAGCCGGTGCGCATCGGCGTGAATTGGGGCTCGCTCGACCAGGCGCTGCTGACGCGGATGATGGACGAGAACAGCAGGAAGGCCGAGCCGCTGCCGGCGCGCGACGTGATGATGGACGCGATGGTGGTGAGCGCGCTCGATTCGGCCAAGGCCGCCGAGCACTACGGCCTGCGCGCGGACCAGATCATCCTGTCGGCCAAGGTTTCCGGCGTGCGCGACCTGATCGACGTCTACACCAACCTTGCCTCGCGCTGCAATTACGCGCTGCATCTCGGGCTGACGGAAGCAGGAATGGGCGCGAAGGGCCTGATTGCCTCGACGGCCGGCCTAGCGCCGCTGCTGCTTGCAGGCGTTGGCGATACGATCCGCGTGAGCCTGACTCCGAAGCCCGGCGGCGACCGGACGGAGGAGGTGCAGGCCGCGCAGCAGATTCTGCAGTCGCTCTCGATCCGGAGCTTTATGCCGCAGGTGACGAGTTGCCCCGGCTGCGGCCGCACGACCAGCACGTACTTCCAGGAGCTGGCGGAGCAGATTCAGAGCTATCTGCGCACTTCCATGCCTGAGTGGCGCAAGCAGTATCCAGGCGTTGAGGAGCTCAAGCTGGCGGTGATGGGCTGCGTGGTGAACGGTCCTGGCGAGTCGAAGCACGCCAACCTCGGCATCAGCCTGCCAGGAACATTCGAGGATCCCGTTGCGCCGGTTTACGTCGATGGCAAGCTCTACACGACCCTGCGCGGCGACTCCATCGTGGCCGAGTTCAAGGATATCCTGGACAAGTACGTGGAGAGCCACTACGGCAAGAAGAGCACGGAGCTGGTTGAAGCCTAGCTCGCGGGGGTTTCTCGCCAGAAACGGTTTCTCGATGCGCAGCCACCGATGATCTGGCCGTGATGCAGGTCCCGGGTGTGGAGCGTGTTGCAACCTGCCTCCGGTGCCGAAGCGATCATCGTTCCGTTGTAGATTGATCGGGAGTACCCCCTCCCCCCCCGCTTGCACAATTCCTGGTGCAAATGGTTCGCGGTTTCGCTGCGTTCCGGAGTCCTTTGAAGGGACACAACTCCTCTCGGTTCCGAGAACCTGAAATGAGTGTGTGCCGGGTTGGGGCGCTTTGATTGTGTCGGCGGTCACGAGGCGGTGTGATTGGCGGGAAAAGGTGGCGGGGATCGATCGGTGCGGTCGAGGGAAGCTCGAAGGTTCCCCATTGGCCACGATAGTCCCGGAATCCGAGTTGTAGTCTCGTGGCCGATGCTTGATCCTTTAGCTTGCGGGGGAAGCCTATGACAGCCCTTCTTATCTCCGGAGGAGTCGTGCATGACCTTCCGGCTGATCTCCGAAAGGCGCTCGCGACCGACGCGAAGGCACTGGCGGCCTGGGAAGACGTAACGCCGCTGGCGCGCAATGAGTGGATCTGCTGGACCATCTCCGTCAAGAAAGACGAGACAAGGAGGCAGCATGTCGAAAGAGTGTGCTCTGAGCTTAAGGAAGGGATGCGGCGGCCGTGCTGCTGGCCCGGCTGCCCGCATCGATGAGTGCGCACGGTTGACGAAAATGAATTGGGGCACCCAGTCGTTCGGGTTGAGGGGAGAAAGAACAAAGGCAAGAACAACTGCGGATGCCTCCGCCCGCAGTGCGGGCTACGGGATGACATCTCTGTGGGAGAACGAAATTCGTGACGGGCCCAAGGCTGGGGTTCATGCTTTCCCGCCCTATCCGAGCTTGGGGTGGGACACCCCCGAGTCGTGCACCGAGCGTTTTACTTGTCGGTGCGGCTCTTGCGAACTGTCCGGATTCGTTCCAGGAGCGTGACCTTAATGGTCTGCCCGGGCCCTTTTCCGATCGACCGCAAGGTCTCCGCCTTCACCGGCAACTTGTGGTGGCCGTCGCCCAGAGCCATAAAGGAGCTGTGAAATGGGTGGCCGTCGATCGTACCTTTAACCTTCACTAACCCGCGCGTGCCAAAGAATGCTGCTGATTCCGGCCAGACAACATACGTCCAACCACCTGGGTTTGGGCTCTTGACTAATTCCGCGGTAAACGATTGGTTCAACATTATCGCCCCGACTCGTTTCTCATTTTCATGACGAACGGGCAATTGTTCAACAGACATTGCTAGTCCCGAATTTTTCAGAGATTCTGATCCGGCCAATCGCGGTGAGAGGGTAGCGCGTGGCGGATTGAGGAAAGGCAAAAGCAAGGGCAACGGCGGATCCCTCCGGCCGCCCCATCCCGGCGACGAAGACCTGTCGCTGGGAAACCGGCCGCTGGTGGGCTGCGAGATGACACCTCTGTATTAGGGCGTGAGGTCAGCGGCGGATTTGGCGGCGCGAGCGGCACGATCACGCTGAGGTTTCGTCGAGGAGTGGGGCGAAGCGGGCGCCGGTTCTGAGGATGGCGGCGGAGACTAGCAACGACACCAACGTGAGGCCGAGGGCGAGGCGGAGGTTGGTGCGGTCAGAGACGGCGCCGATGATCTGGGGGGAGAAGGTGTCGCCGAAGAAGTGAATGAAGAAGAGGTTGACGGAGATGGCCGTTGCCCTCACCCGGAAGGAGACCGAGTTGACGATGGCGGTGTTGAGCGGTCCGGTGTTGAGGAAGAGGAAGAATTCGGCGAGGAAGAGGGCGGGGACGGCCCACCTGGATGGGCCGAAGAAGACCAGAGCGCCGCAAGGCAGGGTGAGGGCCACGCTCCAGAACGAGACCAGGTAGAGGGCGCGGTGATTGGTGCGGAGCCAGCGCTGGGCGATCCAGCCGCCGGTGATGGTACCGGCGATGCCGTCGACGACGGTGATGGCGCTGACGACCAGGCTGGAGTTGGCGACACTTAACCCTACCGACCGGTGCAGGAAGGTGGGCACCCATGCGGAGATGCCGCCCATGGCGAAGGTGAGGGCGGCGAGGCCGAGGGTGGCGGTGAGGAATGCGCCGTTGGAGAAGAGTCCCAGAAAGGTGGTGCGACTGACGTTCTGGCGGATGTGATCGGTGGTTCCGCGGGCGGGCTCGCGGCCCAGCCCCCAGTAGAGGGCCGCGACGAGGAGGCCGGGAATTGCGCAGATAAAGAAGGGGGTGCGCCAGCCGTAGAGGGTGCCCAGTTCGCCGCCCGCGAGGTAACCGATGGCGGCGCCGACGGGGATGGCGAGATAGAAGATGGAGAGGATCCGGTTGCGGTCGCGCTCGGGGTAAAAGTCGGCCAGGACGGCGGGGGCGAAGATGCCGAAGGTGGCCTCGCCCACGCCGACGAGGGCGTGGCGGAGGTAGAGGGTCCAGTAGTCGTGGACCCATGCTGTGCCGAGGGTGGCGAGGCTCCAGAGGATGGCTCCTGCGATGATGAGGGGCTTGCGGGAGAAGCGGTCGCCGAGCCAGCCGGTGAGGGGCGCGGCAAACATGTAGACGAAGAAGAGGGCGGTGGTGAGCGCGCCCATGCGCTGATCGCTCCAGCCGTACTCCTTTTGCACAAGGGACTGTGCGCCGGGGAGGATGTAGCGGTCGATGTAGTTCAGAAGATTGAGGCAGATGAGCAGAATGAGGGTGGCGAGAGCGGGGCTGAGGCGGGAGCGGGCGGGCTGGAGAGCAGCGGACACAGGCATCCAGCATAAAGGGCCGGGAAGACTCAAGGGTGAATACGTTCCCGGAAGGCTCCTGCCCTCACCAGAACGGAGAACAGAGCACCTGGCTAGCACAGAGCGGTTTGCGCTAAGGCGAGCGTGGGCAGGGGCTAAAGCCCCTCATTTCATTGGAGTTCATTCGGCAGGACTGAAGTCGTGCCCTGTTACAGGGCTCTCCGCACGCAGACGCGCTTGTGCCGAAGGCGGCAATTACATCAAGAACTGTGTCGGGAGTAGCAGAAAATCCCTACGCGACCGTGGGGATTGGGGGAGGGCGGAAAAAAAGAGGAGTTCACTGGCCGTATGCGAAACATGCTGCCAGGGAACTCCTTTCCCCAGATCTGCGTTGTTTCTGATGTGAGTGTCTGCCCAGCCCGGTTTTATTACAACAGTACGAAGGGTCAGTGACTTTTAGTAACCGGTTGCCGTACCCTCCGGTAATATTTCGTAACTAACTATGAGTCTTCGCTCCTGCTGGTGGATTCGGGGGGAGTGCGCCGGAGAGGGCGCGCATGGAGAGCTCGATGCGGTTTTCGGCTCCGGCCTTGCGCATGAGGCGGCCGACGTGGGCCTTGACGGTTCGCTCTTCGATGCCGAGTTCCCGGGCGATCTCACGGTTGGAGCGGGCGGTGAGGATGAGCTCGAGGACCTGGCGTTCGCGGGCGGTGAGGGTGAGGGGCTCGGTAGGGGCGGTGGTGTCGGGGACGTTGAGGAGTCGGTCGATGAGTTTGGAGAGCAGCCGCCGGGGCGCCCAGATGGATCCGCTGACGACGATCTCGATGGCCTGGCGGATGGTTTCGGGGGGCGCGGAGGAGTCGAGGTAGGCGCGAGCGCCGGCGACGATGGAGCTGAGGACAAGCTCATCTTCGTTTTCGGGACCGATGACGATCTGGCGCATGCCGGGACGGGAGCGGCGGACGGCCTCAACGGTGTCAAAGCCGCCGAGGGAGGAGTTGAGGTCGACGACCATGTATTCGACCGTTGGGTTGGCGAGGAGTTCTTGAATAGTACCGACGAAGGGGACGAGCTGGGTTTTACCGGGGGCCGGCTTTTCCTCGAAGACCATGGTGAGGCCCTCGAGGCGGATGGGTTCGCCTGCGAGCAGGCCGATGCGGATTGTCTGCGGGTTGTGCGAAGCGGGCACGGTGGCTCCGATGGCCTAAGGTGAAGTCGAGGTTTACCTGGATCCGCGGAGTGAGACTGAACTCAAACCTCAGGAACGGGCGTGAAAGACGCACCGCTGCGCACAACGGTACATATAGCCTGTCTTGCAGGCGCTTGGAAACCCCATCTTACGGGACGGATCGGGTGGCTGACAACGGGACGGGACGGAGCGGTAGTTGGGAGCGGCGGAGGCGGGATCAAGGGCCTGCCGGTTACCGGGAAGACGGCGGGCCGTCTCATGGAAATCCTAGTTTCCCAAATGGCGCAAAACCTGTAGCATCACTAAGGTAAGGAGTCATCCCGGCGACGAAGACCATGGATCACCCCCTCGGCGAAGACCACCGATAGGACTCCGAAGTCGCTGGAGACCCGATGCTGTTCCAGGCGGTTTTAAGATCGCTGCAGAGAGGTTCCCCATTGATCAAGCAGGACATCGTTCATCATGTGATTGAGCGGACGGGCTTGCCGCGGACCAAGGCGGAGGCAGCTGTAGACACGGTTTTCGAAGGTCTGAAGCAGGCCCTGGCAGCAGGGGAGCGTATTGAGCTGCGTGGTTTTGGTGTGTTCAGTGTCCGCGCCCGCAAGACCGGGATTGGGCGCAACCCGCGCACCGGGACCGAAGTGAGCATCACGCCAGGCAAGGCGGTTCGCTTCAAACCCGGCAAGGAGCTTCACGCCCTTGACGGGAAAAACGGCTCGGCTGCTGAGTGACCCCAATCACCCCTGGGGCCGCGCCACCACCCCTGCCGGAGGCGGGGGAGAGTGACGTCGCCGAATCCGGTTTGAGCAGCGCTGCAATTGAAGCGCTTCCGATTGCGCAACCGGGTCCGGTTGCACCAGCAGAATCGCGAAGCCGGACGGGGTTGGGCCGGGGGCTGGGCCGGTTCCAAAGCAACTGGATAGCACTGCTGCTGGTTGCCGTGAGCCTGGTGACGACGACGGCGAACGGCGCGCGGTTCATGCAGAATTTTCTGGATGGCTTGCAGCCGGTGGTGCGCGACAGCGACCTTTGGCCGTGGCCGTGGCTGATGGCACACCCGGAGTTTTTCGTCACGGGCTTTGCGTTTTCGGGCGCGCTGCTGACGATCTTGCTGATTCATGAATTCGGGCACTATTTTGCGTGCCGGTGGCATGGCATTCGCTGCTCGCTGCCGTGGGTGCTTCCGGCGCCTACCCTGAGCGGGACAGCGGGCGCGATCATTCTGATTCGGTCGCCGATCAAGAGCCGCGACGCGTTGATGGATGTGGGGGTCTACGGGCCTCTGGCCGGCTACGTAGTCTCAGCGCTGGCGGTGGCGGTGGGATTCGCGTTGAGCTACACGGCGCCCGCGACTGCGCCGCACGCGATCGTAGGCGTGGGCGTGCCGCTGACCATCCAGGTCATCCACGATGTGCTGCAGCGGTGGGATCCATCGATTCCGTCGTTTGAGCACACTGCGCCGCATCCGATTCTGATTGCAGGCTGGGTGGGGTTGTTCATTACTTCGCTGAACCTGATCCCGGCGGGACAGCTGGACGGGGGACACATTCTCTACGCGGTGTCGCCGCGGCTGCACCGCTACGCGACGAAGCTGCTGCCGTTTGTGCTGTTTCTGGCGGGAGCGATGTTCTGGGTGGGCTGGCTGCTGTGGGGCGTGTTCCTGCTGCTTCCGGCGATGCGTCATCCCAAGGTGCCCGCCGATGCGCCGTTGCGGGAAGGACGGCTGCTGCTGGCCGCGATTGCGGCGCTGATCCTGTTATTGACGATTACGCCGACGCCGTTCTACGGGAGTTCGCTGATGCATTTTCTGGAGCCGGTGCGGTAGGGTTCGGGCTGCGGAGATCGGCTGGGATGGGTTCGTGGTTTCCCACCCAAGCGACAAAAACTGAGACGTCGCTTGGATGGGGCACCCTCTTTTCGTGCCAAGCCATCTCTGGAAAAACAACGGCGCGCCACCTGTGGGCACGGACGGCACACGGCTACATCAGTCGCTGCGCGTCGATGTCAACGATGATGTGGCGGCGCGGCACTCCGGCCTCGTCGGCATGGGCCAGCATTTCGCGCAATGCCGCGTTTAGCACCTTGCGCGAGGCGGCTTTTAGAATCAGGTGAAAACGGTAGATACCCTTGATGCGCGCGACGGGCGCGGTGCAGGGCCCGAGGACACGCACGTCCTGCGGAGGCTTTTGCTGAAACCATGTTCCCAGCGTTGTTGACCACGCTACGGCTTCTTCGAGTTTGGGCGATTGGATGAGCACGTTGGCGAGCACGCCGAAGGGCGGATAGTGCATCCAGCGACGATACTTGAGCTCGCGCGCAACGAAGCTGGCGTAATCGTGTTTGGCGGCAGCCAGGATAGCGTAGTGGTCGGGGTAGTAGGTTTGTACTACAACGCGGCCGGTGAGATCGCCGCGGCCGGCGCGGCCTGAGACCTGGGTCATGAGCTGGAAGACGCGCTCGGCGGCGCGGAAGTCGGGCATGGAGAGGGCGTGGTCGCAGCCGACGACGCCGACGAGAGTGACGCCGTGGATGTCGTGCCCCTTGGCGATCATCTGCGTGCCGACGAGCAGATTGATCTCGCCGGAGTGGAGACGAGAGAGCAGGCGCTCGAGGTCGTGACGGCCGCGGACGGTATCGCGATCCATGCGGCCGATGCGGGCCGTGGGAAAGATTTCGGTGAGACGCTCTTCTCCTTGTTCAGAACCGGCGCCGAGGAAGTAGAGGTGTTCAGAGTCGCATTGCGGGCAGCGCGCCGGCACGGCGCGCTGGAAACCGCAGTAGTGGCACTCGAGGCGCTGGCCCTCCCGGGCGAGGCCGTCTTCGCTGGCTTTGTGGTGGGTGAGAGCGATGGCGCAGTTCTGGCATTCGAGCTTGGCGCCGCAGGCGCGGCACATGACGGCGAAGGAGTAACCGCGGCGGTTGAGGAGGATGATGGCCTGCTCGCCGCGGTCGAGGGCCTGCTGCGTTTCTTCAATGAGGCGGCGGGAAAAGAGATGTTCGTGGCCCGTCTCCTGGAACTCGCGGCGCATGTCGAGGAGCTCGACTTCAGGGAGCGGGCGCCGCTTGACGCGCTCCTTCATTTCGATACGTGTGTACTTTGGGCGCGTGTCCGCTTGCTGCACGGAGTTTTGCCAGGATTCGAGTGAGGGCGTGGCCGAGCCGAGCACAACGACGGCTCCGGCGAGCTTGGCGCGCATGACGGCAACGTCGCGGGCGTTGTAGCGCGGGGTCTCCTCCTGCTTGTAGCTCTGGTCGTGCTCTTCGTCGACGAGGACCAGGCCGAGACTGGGCACGGGGGCGAAGATGGCCGAGCGCGTGCCGACGACGATGGGAGCAACGCCCGAGCGGATGCGGCGCCATTGTTCGCTGCGCTCCTCAGGGGTGAGCGCGGAGTGGAGGAGAGCGACGCGGGTGCCGAAGGCGGCGTCGAGCAGGCCGACAGTCTGCGGGGTGAGGCCGATCTCGGGAACGAGAAGGATGGCGGCGAAATTGCGGTCGAGCGCGCGCTGCATGGCGGCGAGGTAGACGGCGGTCTTTCCCGATCCGGTCACTCCATGAAGTAAGAAGGAATGGAATTCCCCGAGGGCTGACGTGATGCTGGTCAGGGCTTCAGTCTGCGGCTCGTTGAGGCGGTGGGGCGGGGTGGCGCTTTCGATGCCGCCGAGACGAAAGTCGATGGGGCGCTCGTCGATACGGACGAGGCCGCGGCGCACGAGAGTCTGGAGCGTGGATGAGCTCAGGTCTTTGCGGCGCAGTTCGGCCAGCGGCAGCTCGCCACCGCATGCGGCGAGCTCGGCGAGAATTGCCTGCTGGTTGGGGGTGAGCGAAGGCAGGCGCGCTTCGGGCAGCAGCACGGCGAAGCGTTCGGTGCGCCGCGCATCGCGTTCCATTGCGGTGGTCTCACGCGCGATCCATTTCTTGCGAAGCATGGAGGCAAGGGCGGGCAACGAAGCCCCGGTTGCGGTGCGCAGGGTGGAGACCCGGACGGCGTCGCCGCTCGCCAGGCGCTCCAGCACGAGGCGCTGAGAGTTGCGCTCTTCAGGTGAGAGGTTCTTGGCGCTCTTCCCTGCCCTGTTGCCCAGTCCGGGTAAACCGGGAGTTCCATCGCCATCGAGACTGTTGGCGAGGACGTCGCGGCCGAGGTCGGTGATGCGGTAGTAGAGGACGCGGCGGATCTCCGCCATGAGGGGCAGCATGCCGCGCAGGACTTCGCCGAGCGGGGCGAGGTAGTACTGCGCCATCCATTCGGCCAGGCTGAGCAGGCTTTCGCTCAGCAAGGGGCCATCATCGCTGTCCTGATCGAGGACGGCTTCAAGATAGCGCACTTCGTAGTCGGCCGTCGGAGTCACGCCCAGGCTCATGACGACGCCGATCAGTTTTTCATTGCGAAACGGGGCGATGACACGCGCGCCGCGCACCGGGCGCTGCCCATCACGCACGGCGTAGGTGAAGGTGCGATCGAGAGGCACCGGCAGGGCGACTTCGCAGTAGGTAGGGGTCATTCCGTCTCAGAAGCGGCGAATTCTCTATTCTAGCGCTCGGGACATTGTCAACCATATTTGCTTGACTATTGATTGGTCAAGTTTATTCATTTGATTTATTCATAGTCAACATATTATGATTGACTTGGCAAGATGCCCAATCCGGAGTTCGCCATGGTTCCTCGCAAGGAGAGCGGCCCGACCAAAGTCATGAAGAGACGCACCATCGCGTGCATCGGCGACATTGTGGCATCGCGCCGGTTGAAGCCCGAGGTGCGGCGCAGAGTGCAGCGCACGTTGACGGAGAAGCTGAAGGAAGAGAATCTCGTCCTGGGGGCGGCGCTGGCGGCAGACCTCACGGTTACGCTAGGCGACGAGTTCGAGGGCGTGATCGGAGTGGCCTTCGCCGGCGATGCCATCCCCGATCTTATCTGGCGATTGGAGGATGCGCTTGCGGCGGTCACGATGCGATTCGGAGTGGGTCTTGGCTCGATTGACACCGAGTTCTCGCGCGACCCCCGCATGATGGACGGCTCCGCATTTCACAACGCACGGGCGGCTATCGAAGTTGCGGCCAGCAAGAGGCGGCTCGGCGGAGTCTTCCAGGGATTCGGCGATGCACACGACGCGGTCCTCAACGGACTTGCGAGAGTCCTGTATCTGCAAAGATCGCGATGGAGCCCGCGGCAGCGGCAGCTGGTAAACCTGCTGCGGAGCGGCAAGCGGCAGAATGAGGCCGCAGAGATCCTGGGACTGACCAAGCAGGCGGTATCAGCCTCTGCGCGAGCGGCAGGCTGGCAAGCCTACCTGGAAGGCGAGACCGCGTGGCGAATCGCGCTTGCGACAGCGCTTTCCGTAACCACGCGGGGATAGTCCCTGCCTACGGCCGTTACGAGTATGATCTTTGCATTGTTTTGGATTGATTCCTCATGAGAGATCCCTTGTTCTTTTCCGAGTGCGTGCTTTGCTGGACGATGGCCAATTATGCATGGTGCACGGATCCTGCGTGCGACGATCCGAAACCCGAACAGCCTAGCCGGGAGTGGCCGTGGTCGATCGTTCTATGGTGCGCAGGATGCGCTGTTCTGCTATTGGTGCTGAGCGGCATTGGAACGAACCAGCTCTCCGCGGCCGCATTCGTGCTGGCCGGATCGCTGGTGGTTCGATGGCTGCGGCGCAAGTTCACGCCGGTGCATCGATTCCTGGAATTCGAGCTGGTGACAAATGGGATAGCGGCGACGGCGATGAACCTGCTTTGCGGAACGGCATGGAGCTGGTGGGTTCCGGGTATGTCTCTCGACCGCGGGCAGTGGAGCGTTCTTTGTATCGGCGCGGCGCTGCTGCTGTACATGATCCGCGGCGGCAACTACCTGGTGCGTGGCATTCTGCGCCGGGCCGGCGGGCTGCCGGACGCCGATGAACCGGGCTTCGAGACACGCGAGGGGTACGCGCACGGACGGACGATCGGGCAGGTGGAGCGCGTCATCGTGGTCTTGGTGGTGATGGGCGGAAACCTGCAAGCGCTGGCGTTCTTCTTCGCGGCCAAGGGGCTGATTCGATCCAAGGAACTCGAGGACCGGACGCGGGCCGACTATTTCCTGCTTGGGTCATTGGCCAGTTTTCTCGTCGCGCTCGGAGCTGGGCTGATCCTGCAGCGCGTGATCGCGGGTCTGTGGAAATGAGGTTGGGAATCGGCCTGCGGTTTTGCTGTGCTCGGCAAGTTCGCTTGCTACCCGCCAACCACAGTACAATTCTTTGCTGATGACACCTAAAGCGACTGCGACCGCCGCCCCCGCCACTAAGACCACAACCTCCACCAAAGCCAAGGGTCCCATCACGCTGGCCATCGACATCGGCGGCTCGGGATTGAAGGCCATGCTGCTGAACGCGACCGGCGATCCGGTGAGCGAGCGCGTGCGCGTTGCAACCCCGCAGATTCCGACACCAAGGGCAGTACTGGCTGCACTCGACAAGATGACCGCCGAGCTGACCGGCTTCGCTCGCGTGTCGGTGGGATTTCCGGGAGTGGTGAAACGCGGCACCACGCTGGCGGCTTTCAACCTGCACCCGTTGTGGGCGAGCTTTCCCTTGCAGGCCGAATTGGAGAAGCGATGGAAGAAGCCAGCGCGCGTGGCCAACGATTCATCCGTGCAGGGATTTGGCGCGATCAAGGGCGTGGGCGTGGAAATGATCATCACGCTTGGCACGGGGATGGGCAACTCCCTGTTCACGTGGGGGCGGCTGTGCCCAGGGCTGGAACTTGGGCATCATCCGTGGAAGAAGTACACCTACGAGGACTACATTGGCCGGCGCGGACTGGACAAGTACGGCAAGAAGCGCTGGAACAAGTACCTGCAGGAGGTGATTGCGCAAACCGCGAACACCTTCAACTGGGACCATCTCTACCTGGGCGGCGGGAACACGAAGAAGATTGGGTTTGAACTGCCGGAGCATGTGACGATCGTGTCCAATGAAACCGGGCTGCTGGGCGGGGTGGCGTTGTGGAAGGATGAGACGCTATCGAACAAGCAACCCTGAAGGGGTTCGAGAGGATCAGCGTGCCGGCTCGTTTGGGAATCGATGTGCGGAAAGGATCCCGCCGGGTTGCAGCCGGCCGGCCTGGTGCGCATGCGTAGAGCCGCCCGCATTCTCGTTCTGCTGGGCGCACTGGGGTCGCTGGCATGCACGCTGTACGTTGGCCAGCACAATCGATCGCTCCTGTTGCCGGCATTGTTTGCGGCGTGGGTGGCAGCGCCGTTCGTGGGGGTGCTCGCGGTCTTACGCGGCGTCGAGGGCGGTCCGACACGGGCCGTCATGGTCCTGCAATCAGCGGCCATTATCATCAGCATCGCCGCGCTGGGACTTTACGTCGCGTTCGCACTGCGTCCACTGGGACACAGCGCAGCGGCACCGTTCCTGCTGATACCGGTCTGTTCATGGGTTGCAGTTGCAGGAATGATGCTCTATGCGCACGCCAATCACCGGTAGCCTCCGCGAAGTTGGGGACCAGGTACTGAGTCGTTCTGATCGGATTGAGCCGGCAGAATTCAGGTGAAGAGTTTTGCGTGAGAACGGTGAAAGCCGATTCCGCGCTGCGGTCTTCCATCGCGTTGTCGCACCATGGCACCCGGTACTGCTCAACGCGAATGTACAATGTCGGCATTCCCCAGGGTCTGAGAGGAGAAAACGTTTGATGATGCATCGGAGAGTTGCACACAAGAGTATCTGCGGAATCGCGGCAGTAGCCTTGGCCACATGCGGCCTGAACCTGGCACAAACCAAGAAAGGGCCGGTGGACCCGGGCGTGCGCGGCGGTCCAGCGGGAGCAGGCGCTCCGCTAAGCGGCCTTACCGCTGACGAAACCGCCTTTTTTCAGGACGGACAAAACCGTTTTGCTGACATCGAGGTGGTGACCAATGGGACCAACAACGGCCTCGGTGCCCGCTTTAACTCCAACCAGTGTCTCTCGTGCCACTCGCAGCCAAGCGGAGGCGGCACGAGCCCGTCACACAATCCTCTGCCGGCAGTTGCCACCTTGAATGGAGCAAAGAACACGGTGCCGTGGTTTATTGCGCCAAACGGTCCCGTCCGCGAAGCACGTTTCAAGCGGGGTTCCGACGGAAAGAATGACGGTGAAGTGCATGACCTTTTTGTGATCACCGGGCGAAGTGACGCCGCAGGTTGCAACATCGCCCAACCCGACTTTCAGCCCGCAGGCGATTCGCTCTCGGGGCGAGGGGGAAACGCCAACATTATCTTTCGCATCCCGACTCCGATGTTTGGCTCGGGACTCATCGAAGCGATTCCCGACTCGGTCATTCTTGCGAATATGAACGCCAACAGCGCGGAGAAGGCGGCTATGAGCATCCACGGTCACGCCAACGCACACCTCAGCGGAAATGTGAACGTGAGTGCGAACGATGGCACCATCTCGCGATTCGGATGGAAGGCGCAAAACAAGTCGCTGCTGATGTTCGCCGGCGAGGCCTACAACGTGGAGATGGGAGTGTCAAACCAGCTTTTTCCGCAGGAACGTGACGAAACGCAAGGCTGTCTGTTCAACGCTACGCCTGAGGACACGGTCAACTTCACCCCCGCTGCAAGCACCGGCACATCGAATCCGGCGGTGTTGTCCGATATCGAAGCCTTTGCCAACTTCATGCGCATGCTGGCGCCGCCGGTCCCGGCTCCCGCGACACCCTCGAGCGAGAAAGGACGCGCGACCTTCGCAACGGTAGGCTGCGCGCATTGCCATACACCTGCGTTGACCACGGGCGCCAAGATTGCGAGCGGCTCCTCAACGGTTCCCAGCGCTGCATTATCCGGGCAAACCGCGAATCTTTACTCCGATCTGCTTGTACATCACATGGGGAAAGACCTCGCTGACGGGATTAC
>Ga0307474_10002294_pt1 | contig 13763 bp, 15 predicted proteins | sample atmos_gasesECM1C_2_FD_203312 | JGI IMG/M metagenome (GOLD analysis project Ga0307474, IMG submission 203312) | Hardwood forest soil microbial communities from Morgan-Monroe State Forest, Indiana, United States - atmos_gasesECM1C_05 | ecosystem: Environmental > Terrestrial > Soil > Temperate... | reverse complement strand
TGTATCTGCTGGGGCAGGTTGCGTGGGCCTCCAACGATAATGACGCTTTTTACCGCTCGGTGGAGGATCTTCGCCAGGCTGCGCCCTCAAGTCCCTGGCTCGATCAAGCGCTGCTGTCCGCTGCCAATCTGCACCTGGTGCATCACGAATACGACCAGGCGCTCGACAGCTTCCGTGAATCGCAGCAGCGCTTTCCCAATGGCCCCCGGGCTTCCTACGTGCACTGGAAAGCCGCGTGGCTTACCTTGCGGCAGGGGCGCAACGAGGACGCCAAGAACGCCTTCGAAGAGCAAATCGCGCTTTATCCTACGGGCTCGGAAACTCCAGCTGCTCTTTATTGGCGGGCCCGTTTGGCCGAGGAAGGCAATCAGGTCGCCATGGCGCGCGCGTTTTACGAAAAGCTCTCGGATCGCTATCGCAACTTTTATTATGCCGAGCTCGCGCGGCAGAGAATAAAGCATCTGCCTGCCACGACCGACACGACCACTCAGTACGCGATACTGGATCGAGTCCCACCACTTGACAGCGGCGGCAAAATAACGGAATCAGAGCCGCCACCGGACGAGTTACACGTCCAAAAAGCTGAACTGCTGGGTAACGGCGGGCTGGTGGATTTTGCCGTTCGCGAACTGCAAGCTGCGGCCACAGCCGATGGTGGCAGCTGGGGTCCGTCAGAAACTGCGCAGCTTTATGTCGAGACCGGACACTACGACCGCGCCATCGAGGTCATGAAGCATTCCGCGCCCAATTATTTCGCACTCGACATTCCCGATTTGCCCCGAAAGTATTGGGAGGCCCTGTTTCCCAAAGCTTATTGGAGCGACCTGCGACGCTATGCGACCGCCAATGCGCTCGATCCCTATCTTGTGGCATCGCTGATCCGCCAGGAGTCTGAGTTCAATCCCAACGCGGTTTCGCGCGCCAATGCGGTCGGATTGATGCAGCTCTTGCCAAAGACCGGCAAAGCCGTCGCCAAAGAAGTGAGGCTTAGGCGTTACAGCGCCAGCCAGTTGTACACGCCTGCGGTGAACATGCAACTGGGCACACGTTATTTCAAAGGCATGGTCGACAAGTTCGGGGGATCATTCGAATACGCTCTCGCCGCGTACAATGCCGGTTCGGACCGCGTCGAAGAATGGCTCGGTCAAGGACAATACCGCGACCCGGAAGAATTCGTCGAGTCGATTCCTTTCACCGAAACTCGCGAGTACGTCCAGGCGATCCTGCGCAACGCCAGCGTCTACAAGCAGCTGTATGGAACGCCCTAGAGCTCCATTTTCTGTGCCGCCCTCAAACGATCGGTGACTTTCTGAATGTTCGCTGCAGCTCACTTCACTGGTGCGTGGTCTGCAGCCTCTCTCGCGAGCAACCGCTTCGCTTGAGGGTCACCGCCTGCGGCTTCCTTGGCTGTCTGCACGGAAGTCTCCACAGATTCCTGCAGAATTTGCGCTGCACTGCTGATCTTAACCGTGTCCGATGGTGTCGGCTGCGGCTTGGTTTGTGCCGCCTGCTGACTTGCTGTCGCTTTGACCTGAGCCGCCGCTTGGGCAGGCGCTGTGTTGTTTACTGGCGTAATCATGTGGAACCTCCAGTTTGTTCCATCGGCAGAAACGTGCAGAACTTGAGTCTTATCGGGAGAAATCGAAAGCCGCAGGGTTCGGGCAGGGGTTGGCGAATTCGAGTGCGTTTTAAGAGGCAGATTCCTGGGATTCTTCCGAGCGCGACTTTGCGAACAAAATCTCCAGCACTAATAAACCTGCGCCCACCACAATCGCGCTGTCTGCCAGATTGAACACCGGCCATTGATATCGCTTCACGTAGAACAGGAGAAAATCTACCACGCGCCCACGGGCAATGCGGTCCCACAAATTACCCAGTGCCCCACCCATGATCAGAGACAGGCCAACCCCGGTGGCAATGTGGGCATGGTTATTTTTCCAGAGGAGAACGGAAACCACCAGCAGCGCAATTACCGAAAACGCAATCAACAGTCCGGTCTTCCAGGGCGCGGCCGAATCGGCAAACAGGCTGAAGGCGGCTCCGGTATTCTCGGTGTGGGTTAACCGGAAAAATCCTGGAATAATCTGGATGTGGGAATACAATGCGATGCGCTGCGCCACGACATGCTTGCTCCAACGGTCGAGCAGAACAACGATGAAAGCGATCAGCAGGTAAACAACGCGCGCGGAGTTTTTCATCATCCTCGGTGTTGGCAATATTGGCCTCTAAACATCTTAAACTGCCGGGGTGCGGGGCGCTCGTTTGAGCTGGTACCCTATAAGAACCAGGCTGCATCAAACAGGAGCAGAGAAAATAGTAATCCAGTGCTTCGGCGTTCCGGTTTGTGCACACTCCCAATTCTTTTTTCGCTAATTTTAATTTTCGTCTATGCCGGGCATGGGCCATCCATGTATTCTGATGCGTCCCTGAGCAGAACGCGCCTTGAGTGGCACAGCGAAGTCCTGCGCGGGTTGTTGTAATTCCTATGTTTGCGAAATGTTCTCATGAGGCTTTTGAAAAGCTGGAAGAGCCGGACTGTACTGTTCTTGGCGGTAGTGGGGCCCGGCATCATCACCGCAAACGTCGACAACGATGCCGGCGGTATCCTGACCTACTCTCAGGCTGGAGCGCAATACGGCTACCTTCTGTTGTGGACCATGATCCCGATCACGCTGGCGCTCATCGTGGTTCAGGAGATGAGCGCTCGCATGGGCGCGGTGACCGGCAAGGGACTCAGCGACCTGATTCGCGAGGAGTTCGGTTTTCGCATCACGTTTCTGATGATGCTGGGAATTCTGATTACCAACTTCGGCAACGTGGTCACAGAATTTATTGGCATCGCCACCAGCCTGGAATTGTTCGGACTTTCGCGCTTCGTTACTGTGCCGGTCTGCGCTGTGATCGTTTGGCTGATCGTGGTGAAAGGTCAATATAAAAGTGTAGAAAAAGTTTTTCTCGCCGCGTCGTTCTTCTACGTCACCTACATTTTTGCCGGAGCGCTGGCGCATCCGTTGTGGAAGGATGCGACCATCGCCACCTTCAAACCGCCGGCGCTGCATGCCTTTCGACAACAGGCGTATTTGTTCATGGTGATCGGCGTAGTAGGAACGACCATCGCACCCTGGATGCAGTTTTATCTCCAATCGTCCATCGTGGAAAAGGGCGTCACCCGCCGCGGTTTAAGGGCTTCGCGCTGGGATGTGATTACCGGCTGCATTTTCACCGATGTGGTCGCCTGGTTCATCATCGTGGCTTGCGCTGCCACGCTCTACGTCCATGGATTCCGTGACATTAAATATGCCGCCGACGCTGCCCAGGCTCTCAAACCCCTCGCCGGACAGTACGCCTACATCTTGTTTGCCGTAGGACTCTTCAACGCCTCGCTGTTTGCCGCTTCCATCCTGCCACTTTCCACCGCCTACACGGTGTGCGAGGGCCTTGGTTTTGAATCCGGCGTGGATAAGCGATTCGGCGACGCGCCCTTCTTCTACTGGCTTTATACATTCCTCATTGTCGCGGGAGCGGCCGTGCTTCTGATCCCCGGACTGCCGTTGGTGAAAATCGCAGTCCTGTCACAAGTGGTGAACGGCGTCGTGCTGCCCTTCGTGCTGATTTTCATGCTCCTGCTGATCAACAAAAAAGAGCTGATGGGAAATTATGTCAACACGCGTCTGTTCAATTTCGTGGCATGGCTGACCACGGTAGTGATGATTGGATTGACAATTGCTTGGTTCTGGACGTTGCGCGGCGGGGGCTAGAATCGCAGCAGCTCCGCCCATCAAGGTGTCATCCCGAGCAAAGCCAGGGACCCCGGTGTTTGCGGACGCTCGCAACCAGAGCCAAGATCGATGTCTCGCTGTGCGCGGGATGACAAACAGTTCAGATCAGCTTTCCGGCTGCCAAATCTTTCACTAGCGACGCATCAGCCTCAAGAAAATCGTACGACGGCAGATCCTTCGCGGCGGACCATTGCACGTCGCGAAAAATTCGATTCTCCAGCTCGCCATCATATTCGCGGACAATGAAGAACCTTAGCTCCACCGTGGTGCTATTCGGATAAATATGCTGAACGCGGGCAATCTCGTCCCCGATTTTGGCATGAATTCCCAACTCCTCTTCCAGTTCACGGCGCAAGGCGTCGCGGGGTTGCTCGCCCTCTTCAATCTTTCCACCGGGGAATTCCCATTTCAGCGGCATCGACTGGTGCCGCGTGCGCTGGCAGACCAGCAGCCTCCCATTTTTTTCGATGATGCCAGCTACGACACGTTTCATAACTCGGAAGCTGTGGAAGCGCTCCCCACGTCACGACTTCTCCAGCTTTTTCCCCACGACTTCCGCACAGTATTGGACGAGCTTCTGATCCTCGGTTCCGAATGCGGCCTCGAAATGGCTATCAATGTCGAGTTCGCCGGCGACCTGTCCCTTCACGAAAATTGGCACAACAATTTCGGACTTGGTCTCCAGCGAGCAGGCGAGATAGCGTGGATCTTTACTTACATCGTCGACCACAATCGTTTTTCCACTGGAAGCGGCGGCCCCGCAAATGCCCTGATTCAGCGGTATGCGCGTATGCGGAGTCATGGCCCCGACGAAGCTTTCGAGCACCAGTACCGGAGGCCGTGCACCCGGTTCGAGCATGTAGAAACCAACCCAGTTGTACTTAAGCATGCGCTCGTGCAGTTTCTTGCACACACCATTCATCAGATCCCTAGCTGTGGGCGCCGCTTGCGCGAGTGCCGTGATTTCGTTGCGAACCTCGTCAATTCTTGTAGTAACGGGCATGAGCAGAATCTTAACTCACGGGCGGCCCATTCAGGCTGTGGAAGACGGGACGCAGGTAATCTGGCGGATTCCTTCCGTGCGGGCAAATACTTCGGGGTGAATCGCTGACGCCAGCGCATCCAGACCTCGCAATAGCGTGGGAGCCGGTGTATTCAGATACTCGTCCCGAATGCAGTAAATGCGAGAGGTTTGTGCCCCACGAGTGCTCTGCCATTGGCGCTCGCCGACAATTTTCTCCAGCGGCACGCGGTCGCCGGCTCCGCACCATGCTGCGATCAAGACATCTGGATCCATGCGGCGCACTTCTTCTGCGGAGATTTGCCGCCCCGGCGCGCCTATGAAATCGCCTCCGGCGGCTTCAACTAGTTCCGCTACCCACTTCTGCGATGCGATTAGTGGCTTACCCCATTCCTCGCAAAAAACTCTAGGCCGACCTAGCCCCGCGCTGCGAGCCCGGACTTCCTCAATCCTCCGCTGCATTTGAGCAATCACTTCCGCGCCGCGATCACTTGCCCCGACCACCCCGGCAATGGTCGCGATATCTGTATAAATGTCGGCAAGAGTTTTGGGAGATAGACCTAAAAACCGCGCTCCACACTTAAGAATCTCGATAACCGCCTGCTCCTGGTACGGAACCGAGGCAATGATGAGGTCGGGCCGCGTGGAAACAATCTGAGCCGCGTCTGCGGTCCACGAGTCGGCAACAATGATGCGCCGGTTTCTGGTGACTTCCGGAACTATATCCGCGCAATATTTCGTGCACGCAACCACGCGATCGATCTCACCAATCGCGTCGAGAATCACAGTTGCGCTGGGTTGCAGGCTGACAATTCGGATTGGAGTATGCGAGGAAGCCATGAGCCCGACTACCGTTTGATGGAGTTCAGCGCCGCCAGCAGCGTGTCCAATGCGAGCTGGGCTGCGTGTGTTGAAGCTTGCGGCAGCCCGCCCACGGCGCTGATCACGTCCTCACGCCGCAGGCCTCCAGCCTCTTGCAGAGTTCCACCCTCGACAAGCTCCGTCAAGGCTGACGCACAACCGATCGCCGCTACGCACCCTTTGGCCTTGAACCGCACCTGCATCACTCGGTCCCCGCTGACTTTCAACGTCAGCCGCAGCACATCTCCGCAGGCCGGATTTTCAATTTCTGCCGTGCCATCCGCACCGGTAATTTCCCCGGCATTACGCGGATGCTGGAAGTGATGGAGTAACCGGTCCGAATACATTCGTAACTCAATTGTAAACGGCGTACCGGCCGATGACTCACCCGCTCCGGCCAGTCCCCTCAGGAAAATAAATCCGCCAGCCGTTCTCTTTCGATACCACTTCGAGATCCGGATTTGGGTTCACCGCAAAAGCGTGCTTCGCCATCGCAAGCATTTCTGTATCCCAGCGCGAATTGCCAAATGCTGCATCGATTTCTTTCTTGACCACTTCGCGCAGCGCCTGCGGTTTTCCCGAGCCTGATGGCACGCGGATTAAGCGATCGGTGGCGACTCCGCCAGATATTTCCACAGCCGCCGCGAGTACCCGGTTCGCGGGTATGGCGAAATGCTTCATACCCGCACGGATCACCCACTCATTCGTGGAGGACACTGCCCATGTCTCGCAGCCGCTTTCCTGCATGCGACGAACCAGTTCTTGCATCTCAGGAAAAATCTGCGCGACAAAGAAACGGTCAAAAAAATGGCTCGCCGCCTCCATCAGCTTGAGTTCGGAAATGCCGCGATGCATGGTCACCATCTCGCCGCAGATGGTGGTTTCGTCGACCTCGCCGCGCTTATAGGCGGCGTAGCGTTCACGCAAAGGTTTAACGAGCGCGTCCGAAACAATTCCACCCTCTCTTAGTTCCCAATCGAAAAAACGCTCTCCCGCGTCGCCGGACCATAGCGTACCGTCGCAATCCAGAGCGGCGACGCGTGGCTGCAGGCGAATCACCGAATCAAGAAATTCGTTGGTGACCGGGTAAAATTCTGCGGCGGCTTTCATCTATCGACAATAAATTGCCTGGCAGGAATCGCGCAATGCGGATCGTGGTTCACGAGGACTGAACGTCAGACTGCGGCGCCAGCCCCGCATAATCCTCTGGCGTATTGATATTCACCGCAACCAGAGGATCGTCGACGGGCACGTACTTTATGTGCTCCTGGTGCTGGTGCTCGACGTCTCTCGCGGTCGATGTCGCGGGAACGCGCCGAAACGCTTCGATCATTTCGCGTCCCACCAGGTAGGGATGTCCGTGCTTCCCCGAATATTCAGGTACGACTGCCCATATGTTCTGCCCGGCGGACTCGAACGCATCATGCAAAATTTGGATAGTCACGGCGCTGACCGCAGGGCGGTCCACCAGCGTCACCATGGCTGCGTCGCGTCCATGATTGAGCACTTCGTGCAGACCAACCTGCAGAGAACTGAACTGCCCGCGACTCGGATCCGGATTTACCACGAGCGAAGCTCCACGAGCATAAATAATCGGCGCCAGCGCCGCTTCATTTTTCCCGACCACTACCACGACGAACTCAGTGGCCGGTGCGAGCGAGCGAATAGCCGCCGAGAGGAACGTGTCATTCGAGGTTGGCTGCCCAGCGTTTGGAGGTGGCCACGCCAGCAAGGCTTTATCTCTGCCCATGCGCGTGGAGTCTCCGGCAGCGAGAATCAGGCCGGCGAAACTGGCTGCGCGGGTCATGCTGCGAAGATAGCAGGAACGAAGAACAATTGTTGATTTTTGATTGCTGATTGTCGATTCGCGAGCAAGCGCAGCCGCTCCCAAAAGGATTCTTAATCAACAATCAAACGTCAGCAATCAACAATTCATTCTGACTTTTCCACCGCCGCGTTCGAAACGTCAGCCCCATCGCCCTTGGTGTCGTGCGAACGAAACCAGCTCATGTGCGGCAGCTTGGCATCGGCATGCCGGCGAACCGCAATCAACTCCGCCGTAATTGCAACTGCAATCTCCTCCGGAGTGATGGCTCCGATGTCGAGTCCGATCGGCGCGTGAACGCGATCAAACAGATGTGCGGGCACTCCTTCTTTCTGCAGCGTCTTGAAGATCTCAATCACCTTGCGCTTCGACCCGATCATGCCGACGTAGCGAGCACGAGTCTGCACCGCCCACCGCAAGATGCGCATGTCATCGCGATGGCCGCGAGTGACAATCACAATATAGGAAGCTTCGCTGGGTTCAAGCTTCTGCATGGCCTCGTCGAAATCGAGCGCATGAACTTCGCGAGCCGCCGAAAAGCGCTCCTTGGTGGCGTAAGAAGTGCGGTCGTCGGTTATGATAAGTTCAAATCCCGCGCTAGCCGCAACCTTACAAAGACTTGCTGCTACGTGACCTGCGCCGAATACATGAAGTAACGCTGGAGGTAGAACCGGTTCTACAAAAACTTCCAGTGTGCCCCCGCACACCAGCCCCGTATCGTACTTCGGGTCCTGATTGAGATCGAAAGAGAGCGTGCGCGGCTTTTCCGACTCCATCACTTCCCGTGCCGCCTGCCAGACGTCGGCTTCGACGCAACCGCCGCCAATCGTGCCAACAATCGATCCATCATCGCGCACCAGCATCTTCGCGGTTTTGAACGAAGGAATCGAGCCGCGAACATTCACAATGGTAGCGACCGCGCCACGGCGTCCCTCGCGTCGGAGTTGTACGATCTGCTCGTAGATGTCCATCGTCCAGAAGTCGCAGACTTGATTATCAGTCGGTTAACAGGAGTAGTCAAACTGCAGAAGGCGAAAAGCCTCGACCGTCGAGAAGAGGTCATCCGGTAGAATCGTTCAATGCCCGTAGCGATTCAATGCCGCGCTCTGCGCAAGACTTACGACGGCAAGGTTGAGGCCGTGCGCGGGTTGAGCCTCGAAATTCAGACCGGGGAGTGTTTCGGCCTGCTGGGTCCGAACGGGGCGGGGAAGACGACGACCATCGAAATCCTTGAAGGCCTGCTCGAGCCGACTTCCGGGGAAGTCTCGATTCTGGGGCACTCGTGGCGGGAAGATGCGCGTGAAATGCGCGAGTGGCTGGGCATCTCGCTGCAGGAAACGCGGCTCTCGGAAAAACTCACGGTGCGCGAAACCGTGGAGTTATTTGCGAGTTTCTATCGCGAACCGCGATCATCCGAAGAAGTGCTGGAGGAGTTGCAGCTCACCGAAAAAGCCGATGCATGGGTGGGCAAACTTTCCGGCGGACAACGGCAGAGACTGGCGGTGGCGACAGCGCTGGTGTGCAATCCGAAAATCCTGTTTCTGGATGAGCCGACAACCGGGCTTGATCCCCAGAGTCGGCGTCAGTTGTGGGAGATTGTGCACGAATTTCAGCGAACGGGCGGCACAGTATTATTGACGACCCATTACATGGATGAAGCGGAGCGCCTGTGTGACCGGCTGGCAATTGTGGATCATGGGCAGATCATTGCTGAAGGTTCGCCCGCAAAGTTGATCGAGCGGCTGGGTGGGCATCACGTGGTGGAGTTCGCCGTTGGCGACAACTCGGATGGAGGGGCGCTTGATGCATGGCGCGCGCTTCCGAGTGTGGAGTCGGTGCGCGAGGATGACGGCATGGTTGCATTGAGTGTGAAGGAGCCGCACCTGACAATTCCGGCGCTGCTGTATGCGGTGGGGAAGCAGGGAAGCGTGCTGCAGCATTTGACGACAAGGCAAGCGAGTTTGGAAGATGTGTTTGTACGGCTGACAGGGCGGCATTTGCGGGAAGAGTGAGCGTGACGCTAGTCTGGCCGTCAGTCAGCCGCAGCGAGGTTGCCCGGGGCAGTCGAGCGCAGCAAGGGGAGGTTGGTCTTGCCCGGGCGGCATTTGTGCCAGCAAGACCCAAGGTCCCTCACTACGCTCGGGATGACAACTTCTCAGTACGAATGACAACTTCTCAATACGATTATGAGCGTTGCAGAACAAATACCGATTGCAGAAGGAGAAGTCCCGCGAAAACCTTCGCGACGGCGAAACGGACGGTGGGCCGGATATCTCCATCTGCTGATGGCGCGCATGCTGGAGTTGAAGCGCGAGCCAGAAGTTGTGTTCTGGGTGTTTGTTTTTCCGCTTTTGCTGGCGACGGGTCTTGGAATCGCTTTCCGCAACAAGCCTGAGGATGCGTCGTCGGTTGCGATTGTTGCCGGGGCAGGAGCACAGGAGGCGCAAGCCTTGCTGCAACGCTCGCCGCAACATCCATTATTCAAAGTGGATGTGCAGGACGGCGATGCGGCGCGGAAAGGATTCCGTCTTGGCAAATACGATCTGGTGATTGAACCAGATGGCGCGGGAGGACTTCGTTATCGCTACGATCCAGCGCGGCCGGAAAGCGTTCTGGCACGAGCGGAAGTGAACGACGCACTGCAGGTGGCGGCCGGCCGCAAGGATGTTGTTCCGACCGCGCTGGTCACTTCTTCTGAACCAGGTTCTCGCTACATCGATTTCTTGATTCCGGGATTGTTAGGCATGAACCTGATGAACTCTGGAATGTGGGGCATTGGGTTCGCGCTGGTGGACATGCGGCAGCGCAAACTGCTCAAGCGATTCGTAGGCACGCCGATGCGGCGGGGAGACTTCCTGCTGGCGCTGTTGTCGAGCCGACTGGTGCTGATGATTATAGAGATCGCACTGTTGCTGACCCTTGGCGTGATCGTGTTCCACATGAAAGTCGTGGGATCGATCTTTGCGATATTGCTGCTCGGGGCCGGAGGAGCGATGTGCTTCGGCGGGGTGGGATTGCTGACGGCGAGCCGGGCGCAGAAGATCGAAAGCGTGAGCGGAATCATGAACCTGGTCATGATGCCCATGTGGATTTTTTCGGGTGTATTTTTTTCGTACGAGCGGTTTCCTGCCGTGATTCAGCCGGTGATCAAGGCGCTGCCGCTGACGGCTCTGAACGATGCGCTACGGGCGAGCATTCTGGAGGGGACGCCGCTCATTCATCAGTGGCCGCGGTTGCTTGTGATGGGGCTTTGGGGAGGTATTTCGTTTGTGTTGGCGTTGAAGTGGTTCCGGTGGACTTAGTCGCCTCGTTAACTTTCCGAGAAAGGCTTCCGAAGCTTGGCCTCGCCCGCAAGTTTAGGAGAAGTTACGAACGAGGCCGGCTGCGGTGCTTGCGAAAGCAGTTCTTACTTATGACTTCACTAGCTTGGCGGCAGCCTTTCGGACTTTGGCCCAGCGTAGTCTTTGCGCTTCGGCAATGCGTCGGCGGGCTTCTTTGCTCAAGGTACGGCCCGTCTTCTTGAGCTTGCTGCCGCCAGCATGACCGAGAGCGTCCAGCGCCTTCCCCACTTGTCCCATTTCTTTTTCGAGACGGGAGTACTCTTTCCGCAGGGAAGCAACCACTTTGTTCATCATCATTTAATACCCCCTCGCAGGTAAAGGTAACACGAGCAGGCGTGTCTTGGAATTCTAGATAGGTCAGCAGGTCTCTGATGGTCAGAGTTCAAAACTGATTCGAAAATATGAGACCGGCAAAGATGATAGGCGACAGTTAGAAGTTACCCTGCGCCCATTGTAGAGAGGAAGCGTGGGGCTTGGCGGGCATTGGTAGCTTGTTCGAACGCATAGGCCAGGCGGATGAGGGTTGGTTCGCTCCAGGCGCGTCCGAAGAAAGAAATTCCCACCGGCAGTCCGGAAATAAATCCCGCAGTCACATTGATGTTGGGATAGCCGGCGACGGCCGCGGAGTTGGAGCTCCCTCCGGCAACGTGGTCTCCGTTGATCAGATCGGTGATCCAGGCGGGACCACCGGTAGGCGCGACTATGGCGTCGAGGTGAAACTTCTCCATGGTTGCATCAATGCCTTCGGTGCGGGCGAGTTGATGATTTTTTTCCAAGGCGTCGAGATACGCCTTCTCAGTGAGTGGGCCTTTGGCTTCAGCTTTAATAAACAAATCCTGACCGAAGTAGGGCATCTCTCTCTGACGATTGCGCTCGTTGAATTCGATGATCTCCTTCAAACTATGAACCGGAGCGCCCGGACCGAGGCGCGCTAGGTACGCGTTGAGGTCGGCCTTTAGTTCATACATGAAGACGAGTAACTCGCTCTCGTCGAACTTACCCAGAGTTTCAATGTCGGCGGGATCGATGAGAGTCGCCCCCTGTTTTTTCATAGTATCGAGAGCTTGCTCCATGAGCGCGTCGACAAGATCGCTGAAGCCGAAGTATTTTCTGGCGACACCGATGCGCGCACCTTTCAAACCTTTAGGATCGCAAAACTGGGTGTAATCGTTATGGGATTTACCTGCGCTCGCGGCCGTCGCCGGGTCTGCGGGGTCGACACCGGTCAGCACGCTCAGCAGGGTAGCGGCGTCGCGCACAGTGCGGCACATGGGACCAGCGCCGTCCTGCGTATGTGAAATCGGAATAATTCCGCTGCGGCTCACCAGTCCAAGTGTGGGCTTGATGCCGGCCAGACCATTGGCAGAGGACGGGCAAACTATGGAACCATCGGTTTCGGTGCCGATGCCGGCAGCGCACAAGTTGGCCGATATGCCTGCGCCAGTGCCGGAGCTGGATCCGCACGGATTCCGGTCAAGCACGTAGGGATTCCTGGTGAGGCCGCCGCGGCCGCTCCACCCGCTGGTGGAGTGGCTGGAGCGAATATTTGCCCATTCGCTCAGATTGGTCTTGCCCAGGATGACGGCGCCGGCGCTGCGCAATTTCTGCGCTACGTAAGAATCCTGTGGCGGCTTTGAGCCGACCAGCGCGAGCGAACCGGCGGTAGTCATCATTTTGTCGGCGGTATCAATGTTGTCTTTGATCAGTACAGGGACGCCGTGGAGCGGTCCGCGCGGGCCTTTGGCTTTCCGCTCCTGGTCGAGAGAGTCGGCGATGGCCAGGGCGTCGGGATTCAGTTCGAGGACGCTGTTGACGGATGGGCCATGTTTGTCGATTTCGTCGATGCGCGCGGAATATTTTTCCACCAGCGAGCGGGCGGTAAACTTGCCGGACTTCATCCCGTCTTGCAGGTCGGAGATAGTAATTTCGTCAAGCTCGAAAGGCTTGATTTCTGAAGCCGGAGCCGTGGTCGCGACTTCGCGCGCTGCTCCCAGAGCTGGATAGAGCGGGGTGATCGTCGCGGCAGCACCACCGACAACCACGGTTTTCAGAAATGACCGGCGACTGCCGACAATAGTAGCTTTCTCTTTCTTTCTCGACATGATTTGGACGTCCCCTTTTTTCGCGTGCGAAGGCTATTGATTGCGAGGAAACATAGTAATCCATTCGTGCTCAGTTATGCAGAACGGGAGTGATGAGTTTCAGGGAGCAGTAAAAACTATGCCGGTCTATCCTTCGTGAGAACCTGCGGTTGTGGGGCAGCTGCGGATTGCCTTTTCGCGGCTAGAAGAAGATGTTGAACGTCCTCGTACGGGTTGTAGGAATCGTCGGGATACCAGATGCCAGCGAAGAGATCGCCTTGCCTGGCGACAGTGCAGCGCTGCACATGAACGCTGTCGACGAAACTATGTTTGATGTGCGGAGCGCCCCAATCGCCGCCCCAAATAAGACCGCTACTCTCGGCGAGTTGACCCAGGAAAGTAAAGTCACCTTTCCAACAGGGCTCTCCGCCCACCACGCGAACAATGTCGCACGCCAGGCCGTAGTGATGTACGCCGACAGTGCGCAGTTTTGAGGCGCCGCTGTTGAACAACGCCTGCTGCCGGGACTGGGTGCGATAGGTTTCGTAGATCATGACTTCGATTCCCATCCGGTGAGCCAAAGTCACTATCTTCTCTACGAGCTGCCGCGTCGTGGGTTCAAGCAGGGAGGGGTCGCTGATGCGGGCTGCCGAGTCGAAGCGTGGGTCCTGGGAGATTACATCGATGTAGAAGTTTCCCACGAAAATACCTTCGAGGATGGTTGACTTACTGCGACCACCAATTTGCTGGCGCATGGCTTTGAGTAGCCAAGTCGTGGCTCAAGCTAATCACGAAGCGGCTCAATGTCCAGTGGAAACGTGCAAGGGAGATGCAAAAAATCGGCATTCTTTACAG
>Ga0307474_10002293_pt1 | contig 13765 bp, 6 predicted proteins | sample atmos_gasesECM1C_2_FD_203312 | JGI IMG/M metagenome (GOLD analysis project Ga0307474, IMG submission 203312) | Hardwood forest soil microbial communities from Morgan-Monroe State Forest, Indiana, United States - atmos_gasesECM1C_05 | ecosystem: Environmental > Terrestrial > Soil > Temperate... | reverse complement strand
GCCCAACCCCCCTAGCGCAATTCCTGTAAAGCTGAAATATCAGTATTTCAGCCTGAACCAGTCCGGAGCCGCATGGGAGGCGATTACTCGCGCCCGCAATCTTGCAGCTTACGTGCCCGGAGACTTTCCCAATCCGACCATGGAATTATTGATTTTGCTGCCGCAGGTAGGCTGATTTCGCCCACGCCTCGTCAATGTTTTATCGCGAAATAAACAATCAGTAGCACGGCGGCGATGAGGGACACATTCAGGATGATGATCATCGGCAAGTGAGAGGCCTTTGGCTTCGGAGCCAACGCTCCCACCGGCGGTAGTTTGGGAGCGGCAGGAGCCGCGGGTAATTTCGGCGCCTGCGGTGCTGCAATCTTTGGTGCCGCAGGTACGGCTTGCGCCGGCATCTTGAAAGCTGGAAGTCCGCCTGCCGCTGCGGCTGGACCTTCTTCTGCGACCGGCTGTTCTTCTGAGGAGATCAGCCCCGCAAGTCCCCCCGAGATGATCCGCGTGTATTCGCTTGGCCCAGTTGGCGGCGGAGGTAAGCTGGGGGCCGAGTGTCCGCCGGGAGCGGAAAACAGTTGCGTCGCGCCACCCTGAATTGACGGTCTGCGCTCGGGCGGCGTTACTTTCGGAGCAATCGGCGACGGATCGGGCACGGCCTCGGCTAGGGAAGGAACTGGCTGCGTCCAGTTCGGCTCGGGGAATACCGGTGCTTTCTGGCCTCCATTTCCCTTCGATTCGCCGATGGACCGGGGTTCAACGGTAGAGGAAAGATTATCCGCGCCGGCAAACGAGCGGGTGAATGATCCAGGTTCACTTCGACCACCTATCTCTTCGACTGGACTTATCGAGGAAGACATCGCGGCGAACGGGCTGTCTTTACCCGAGCCGAATATTTGCGTAAATTCGCCAGCAACCTTGCCTTGCGGCGGGCCCGCGAGGTTAGGCAACACATCCGGAATTTCCGCCGACCGCTCGCCGTCGAACGGTCCCTGAAAGAATTTCGTGAAGTCGCTCGCCTTACTGGCGTCGATGTTGCGGGCAGCATCGACTCTCTTCGGGCTGTCATTTACGTCGGGAATATCTGGTCTGATGCTTGGCCGAAACAGAGCAGTGAATCCGCCCAGATCCGGTAACGCGCCATCCACCGGACCGAATAAAGGACCTACGTTGCCAGCCTTCGGCGCTGCTGCGTCCACAGGTCCGGGTGCTACATCGCGCCGGAGAACGCTGCTTGCCGAAGCTTCTAGTGGTGCCGCTGGTTGGAGTGGAAGCTGATTCGCTGGCGGTTGCGCCGGCAGTGATCCCACAAAAAACTGCTTCGTGAACTCCCCCGGTCCGGTTCGCGGGGTGTCCGGTCGGGGGCCGAAATTGATTCCACCAACTTCCTTCGGACCAGTTTCCGAGGATGTCCCCCCCAACTTGACGGATTGCTTCGAGGGACTCGAATCCCTTTCCGTGGGTAGACCTAATCCAAAAAAGCCCGTTGGAGGGTTAGCCGGCGGACTGGCGGAAGCAGGCCTGCTTTTTTCGCCATCGTTTACTGGCGAGAGGGTGTTCGCCGCTGGAACCTGTGGCGCAATCGCTTCCTGCTGCAGCGGGATTTCGCGCGTCTCCGCAATGGACGATTCATAAGCCCGCTTCCATTGCTGTAAAGCGAGATCGTCCGGAACCTGGCTAACCAGATAAGCGTAACTTGTGCCGGCATATCTACCGGTTGCAATCACCAATCCAGGCGGTTCCGGAGCCACGGCGCGAAACGATTCAAGCACCCAGAGGACTGTCGGCTGGTCGGCTTTCTTCATGGGTGCGTCGAAAATGTGGACCAGTACGCGCTCACCTCGGGCCACATCTTCGCCGATGAATGTTTCCAGCCGTCCAGTGGTGACGGCTTCAAAAAGCTCGTACTTGTCCGCGAACTTCATTGGTTGATCTGAAGAGTCACAAAGGCGCCCAAAACACGTCCACTATATTACGAAATGTAAGGTTATGTACTACAAAAACGCTCGGCCCGAAACGCTGCAGCGGCTTATCTGCAACAAACACCTGACCACCAGCAATCGGTAGATCCTGGTTTGGGCGCGCTTCACATTACACTCCATCGTCTTGACAGTAAAGAGGTAAACACCTAGCATCGCTGGCCAGGCGTCGTTTCATTTTTTGCAGTCCGACTCTTGTTTATCCGCGGCGAGCTCGGGTTGCAATCCGCACAGCCGTTCCCAGGTGAGTGAGCATGAAGTCGCTGTCCAGAATCGTATGGGCCGAAGGAATGTACCTCGGCCCGCATCATTTCCAGGCACAGAATCGTTATTTCGAGGAGTCGGTGCACTTCGCCACGGCGAGTCTCTGGAAAAATGCCTACGGTTTTTCTGCTTGCCAGCTCGATGCCGATGCCCTACGTAACGGAACAGTGGCGCTGGTTCACGCTCGCGGGATTTTCGAAGATGGTCTGTCTTTTGATATGCCTGGATGTGACTCGCTGCCTGAATCGCGCAATATTTCCGGAGTTTTCCCTCCTACCGCCGATCACCTCACCGTCTCTTTATCCATACCTCGATGGCTGCCGGACGGGCAAAACTGCGATCTGCAATCTGCCCCGGGCACGAATGCTCGCTACACCGGGGTAATCGAAATGATGCATGACGAAAACACTGGGCGCGACGAGAAACCTGTTCAACTGGGACACAAGAACATTCGGTTGATTCTCGAATTCGAACCTCAGGAAGAGGTGCTGACGCTTCCACTTGCTCGTTTGATGCGCGATGGCTCAGGCCATTTCGTTTTCGATCCCACATTTGTGCCGCCTTCCGTACGCTTGAGCGCGAGCGAGCATTTAACGGGCATGCTGCAGCGCCTGGTTGAAATCCTCGAAGATAAAAGCGCTGTGGTCTCGCGCGAGCAACAGCAGTCAGCAGGGAAGTTTCAGGCCGGCATGTCGGCCCGGCACGTATCGCAATTTTGGTTTTTGCACGCGATCAATTCCAGCCTTACCCCGCTACGCCATTTCCTGCTTTCCAAGCACGGCCATCCCGAAGAGCTCTTCGGCGAGATGTCACGACTGGCAGGCGCTCTCTGCACTTTTGGCTTGGAGGTCCATCCCCGGTCATTGCCTCACTATGATCATCGCGATCCGGGTCCTGGCCTCGATGCGCTGGATGAGCACATACGCCGCCACCTCGAAATCGTGGCGCCGTCACAAGCGATTCAGATTCCTCTGAAAGCTGTTGAGCGTTATTTCTATGAAGGTGAGGTCAAGGACCAGCGCTGTTTCGAACGTTCCCGCTGGATTCTTGGGGTGCACTCGCCCGTGGGAGAGGCTGATCTGATTTCAAAAGTTCCGCAACTGGTCAAGATGTGTTCCTACAAATTTGTTCCCGAGTTGGTAAAGCGCGCCCTTCCCGGCTTGACGTTGACCCATTTGGAAGTACCTCCTTCGGCCGTGGCTGCCAAAGTCGAAAGCCAATATTTTACGGTGAGCCGCAGTGGGCCGTGCTGGGAGCACATCATGCAGACGCGCACCGTGGGAGTGTACGTTCCCGGCGAGCTGCCTGCGCCGGAAATGGAATTGGTCGTAATCCTGGAGAGTTGAACCATGTCTTCGTCGCATGTATCTCCACTTGGAAGCTACCGCGGTTCAAGTCCGGCGCTCGACCGGCGTGGCTGGAATCTCGCTCTCGGTTTCCAGGAAGTGTTTACCGCCATCGTGCGCCTGCGCTACAACCGGCAAGCCGTCTCCGACGCGGAATCGTTTCGCGCGCAGATGAAACAGGCTTTGCGAGTCGCCGAACAAGAAGCTCGAAGCCGTGGCTGCAATGCGGAAGACGTCAAGCAGGTGATTTTTGCCGTGGTTGCTTTCCTGGACGAGTCCGTGCTCGGTTGCAGAAATCCGGTTTTTGCCGACTGGCCTCGTCTACCGTTGCAGGCCGAATTCTACGGTCATCAGGTGGCCGGAGAGATTTTTTTCCAAGAATTGCAGAAGGCGATGAATCGTCCTGACTCGGCGGAAACTGCGGATTTACTGGAAGTCTATTATCTCTGCCTGCTGCTTGGGTTCAAGGGACGCTACGCCGCCGGCGGTGACTTGCGCTCGATCATGTCAGCTGTGCAGGACAAAATTCGGCGCGTGCGCGGTCCTCTGGGTGCGCTTTCTCCTCGCGGCGCCATTCCCGCCGACGCAGTTCGCCTGGCGCAGACCGACCCATGGGTTCGCAGGCTCGCCATTGTTACCCTGGTCACCTCTCTGTTGGCACTCTCTCTGTTTCTGATTTTCAAGTTTCTCTTAGTTTCAGGCGCGTCTGAACTCTCCGCTTTTGCGGCACCGCTGATGAAATTGAAATGAAGGGGCGAAATGGTTTACTTGGCAACCGGCGTTATCCTGCTGGCTTACCTGGTTCTGGTCTGGTTCCTTGGCGGATGGCTCCGCCTCCGTGGTTCCGATATATGGGTATTGCGCGGTGGGCTTGCTTTCGTCGGCCTGATTGCGGCAGGTTCTTTTCTGTGGTTCTATCGCAAATCTAAAGCGGACGAAGCCGACACCGAGACTCAGTCCGCGCAAGTTCCCGGAACCGATGACATCGACCTGGTTGTGCGCGAAGCGGTTCGCCGGCTGAAAAGTTCTACGTTGGGCCGTGGCGCGAACCTGGGAAATCTGCCGCTGGTGTTTGTTTTAGGAGACTCGGGCGCAACCAAAACTACCACCGTCATTCATTCGGCCCTTGATCCTGAACTGCTTGCGGGGCACGTCTATCAAGACACAACCGTGTTGCCTACGCGCCTGCTGAACATCTGGTACACGCGCCAGGCCATCTTCGTGGACCCCGCAGGGGAGTTGTTAACCCAGCCGTCCCGTTGGAAACGGCTGGTCAAGCTGGTCCAGCCCGGACGCGTCTCAACCGCAATGGGGAAGGGCTTGCAAGCGCCGCGCGCTGCCATTGTGTGTTATGACACTGAAAGTTTTCTAAAGCCCGGAGCCAGTGAAACCACTATTTCCGCGGCGCGCAAATTGGCCGTTCGATTGCACGAGATTTCTCAACTCCTAGGTATCAGCTTTCCGGTCTATGTGCTATTCACCAAACTGGACCGGCTTTCATTCTTTCCTGAGTTCGTTCGCGGCCTCAATAAAGCAGAAGCTTCCGAAGTGCTGGGTACTACTTTGCCGGTTCGCTCCCTGGCGACCGGCGTATATGAGGAAGAAGAAACCCGGCGCCTCGGCAAAGCATTCGATGAGCTGTTTTATTCCCTGGCCGAACGCAGACTCGATCTGCTCGCTCGCGAAAACGATGGAAGCCAGCTGCCGGCCATTTACGAGTTCCCACGCGAACTGAGGAAGCTGCGAACGCTGTTGGTCCAGTTTCTCGTCGATCTCACACGACCGAGCCAGCTAAGCGTAAATCCATTTCTGCGCGGTTTTTATTTCTCCGGCGTTAGACCCGTGATGGTTGACGACGTGGCCGTCGCCGGTTCGCAAATGCAATCTGCGGACCTGTCCTCCAGCGCCGACGCCACCCGCATCTTCAGTAGTACGGGATTCAGCTCCACGCCCTCCCCGCTTCCTTCGCGAGCTTCGGGCTCTCGGAAGGTGCCGCAGTGGGTTTTCCTGAGCCAGTTTTTCAACGACATCATCGTCAAAGATCGAGTTGCTTTGGCAGCCAGTGGGTTCAGTTCCCGGGTAAGTCTGCTCCGTCGTGTGGCTTTAACCGCGGTTTCTTTGATTGCGATGGTCTGCGCGATTGGCTTCTTGGTCTCGTTCGTGGGCAACCACCAGTTGCAGAGTGATGTCCGTGGCGCAGTCAATGAGCTGCGAACCACACAGGGCGGCGTGAACGACGTGCCTAGTTTGGCCAGCTTGCAAAAGCTCGAGCGGCTGCACCAACACGTTTCTACTCTCGCCCAATACGAAACGGATGGAGTGCCCCTGCGCCTGCGCTGGGGACTCTACATCGGTGATCGCTTGTATCCCGATGCGAGGAGCGCTTACTTCGAGCGCTTTCGTCAGCTTCTGTTCGCTTACACCCAGGGCAAGTTGCTGGACGGTCTCCGCGCCGTTCCTGATACGCCTGGTCCCAACGACAGCTATGAGAAAACTTACAACGAACTGAAGGCCTACCTCATCACCACCGGTAACAACGATAGGAGCACGAAAGAGTTCCTCTCCCCCGTGCTTACCAGTCACTGGACCGCCGGAAGGGACATCGACGCTGACCGTCTCGGGCTCGCCAAAACTCAGTTTGATTTCTACAGTACGGAGCTCGCGATGGCGAACCCATTCTCTGCAACGAATGACGGCAGAGCCATAGCCCGGTCGCGCATTTATCTCTCCCAGTTCGCGGGCATCGACCGATTTTATCTGCCGCTGCTGGCGAAAGCGACGCCGAAAAATCCTGACGTCAGCTTCAACGAGCAGTTCCGCGATTCGCTCGGAGTGATCGTCAGCAATCACAAAGTCAGAGGCGCGTTCACCCGGAATGGCTTCATTTATGTGCAGGATGCGATCCGAAACCCGTCTTTCATGAGCGTTGAAGAGTGGGTGTTGGGGAAAACCACGGCATCGGAATTGGACCCGGCAACTTTGCAACAGAAACTGACTGAACGTTATTACGACGACTTTACGAAGGAGTGGCGTACCGTCCTCCAAACATCGTCTGTGATTCGCTACCAGGATTCTAACGACGCGGAGAAGAAGTTGGAAAAGTTGACTGGAGCTACGTCGCCGCTCCTGGAATTGTTCTGGTTCATCTCCAACAACACGGCGGTCAGTGCCCCCGACTTGGCCGCACCGTTTTTACCTGTGCAAGCTCTGGAGCCGCCGGGCGCGCCCGACAAGCTGCCTGATCAATACATTCTTCCTTCGAACAAAGACTACATACTTGCGCTTAGTAAGCTGCAAGCTGACATCGCCCCGCTTGTCAACAATCCCACGGATCCCGCTCTGGCCTCTCAGGTTTCAACCTCGGAAGGAGCAGCCAAGGTCTCGGTCACGCAGGTGATGGGAACCCGCGTTGATCAGAAATTTCATAACGAGAATCTGGTGCGTGCCCTTCTTGAGCAACCCATCACCAACATAGACGACATCGTGAAAGGGATTCCAGCCAAAGGCGTGAACCAGGCTGGACAAAAATTCTGTGACCATTTTTCGGCGATCGCCACCAAGTACCCCTTTAACCCCAAATCCGATCAGGACCTGACGGTCGATCAGCTGAATGACGTTCTGGCGCCAAAAACCGGCGCGCTCTGGACTTTCTACGACGATAAGCTCAAGCAGATATTGGTTAAACAAGGATCGCACTACGAAGTTGCGTCAGCGAGCACCGTGAAGCCAACTCCAGCCTTTGTCGCGTTTTTCAACCGCGCCGCCGCACTGAGTGATGCCCTGTATCCCGGCGGCTCGTCTACGCCAAAGTTTTCCTACACACTCAAAACTTTGCCGAGCAATCTTGAAGGTGTGGAACTGCGGATCGGCAATGAGACTTTAACCGAGAACGGACAGCAGAAGACTTTTACATGGACGGGCACCCCGGAAGAAGTCCAGGCGACAGCCAAGGGCGGATTGATTCTCGGAAATCCATACAAAGGCCCTTGGGCTATTTTCCGATTCGTCTCCGAGGCTCATTCCCAGGGGTCGGGTGCAGTGACCAACCTGGAATGGATTATTCAGTCCAACGGCAAAAATATTACGCTTCCTAACGGCAAGCCAGAATCCTACAGCTATCAACTGCACGTGGATGGAATTAATCCGTTCCAGGCCGGGGAACTGGCGGGACTGCGCTGTATTTCGACAGTGGCGCACTAACCTTTCAGGTCGAGCTCTGCTGCGAATTGTTTCCGCGTCCCGGAGTCAGGCGCTCAAGCAGGCGTTCGCCCCAGGATTGCTCCATCGCGCGCAGCAGCAAGCATGTGATGTTATCGTCACTGCCCCCGCTCTTCGCCGCCTCAATCAAAGCGTCACAGGCTTCGCTAAGCGGGCCCTCGCTGTTGAGCACTGCAAGCATTGTTTCTTCCTTGACGTAGCGCGACATCCCGTCGCTGCAGAGAAGCAGCACATCTCCCGGCGCGAATTCGTGGTCTTCCAAGTCAGGTTCGACGCTATCCTCCGAACCCAGAGCCCGCACAATTACGTTCTGCATTTCCGACTGCTCTGCTTCTTCGACGGTCATCAGGCCTCGACGCACTTGCTCCATCACCAAAGAATGGTCACTGGTCATTTGCTGAATGATTCCGCCCCGCACCAGGTAGATTCTGCTGTCTCCAACGTTTGCGATGGAAAAGAAATTTCCCTTCAGGCAGACTGCCACGATAGTCGACCCCATTCCCGAACGATTGGGATTCTGGGCAGCTGCTTCCTGAATGGCCTGGTTCGCCAGTTGGATCGCATTTGCCAATCCGGCAGCTTGTTCCGAGACCCCTTCAAATCTTCGTCCCAGCAGCGGTAATTCCGCTCGGCCCGGGTCGTTGCGGAAATTTGCCAGAACCGTATCTACTGCGATTTTGCTCGCCACTTCACCGGCGGCTGCGCCTCCCATGCCGTCGCATACCACAAAGATGCCGTGCCGTAGGTCGAAGCCAAAATTGTCTTCATTGTTGGTTCGAACCACACCAATGTCGGTTTTTCCCGCGGCTTGGAAAACCAGATTCATCGCGTACTTTCACAAATAGGCATTTTAGTTAGAGCGCAAGCGACAGCACTAGTCTTCCGGTATAGCCCGAGTCGAAGCGGTGCGGGTTCTGCGGATGCCGATCCGCGCCAGCATCCGGGCGCGCAAAGCCTCTTTCAGCAGCCGCTGCCGTTCACCCTGCAGTTCAAGTCTCGCGTGAGCGGTGACCGCCGAGACCGATCGGATTACATCGACAGCCCCGCGCGGATCACCTGTCCCCAAGGCCGCGCGGGCGCGCCCCAGAGCGGAACAGAGTGCTTCATCAGCCTTGACTTTCATTCTCTTCTCAAAAGTTCCACGGACCCGGTTTAACAATGGTGATTCCGGATTCGATTGCAAACCTGCCTCCAAAGCTGCCCAGCCTCCGCTGAGGTCAAGGTTATCAAGGGCGCCATACGCTGTCCCTACAAGTTGCAATAATTTCGCCTCGCTGTCCCGCATCGCGCGCAGTTTCGGAAGCTCTTCCTGCACCGGGCGAGACTGGAGGACCAATTGCGGCTGCGACTCAAGGAAGGTTACTGCTTCCTCGAAGAGTTCGCTTTGCACCAATTCATGAGCGCCACTCATGACGGTCCCAATTTTTTGCTGTAAGGCTTGCTCTTGGCTTCGGGCTTTATCCAGCAGCGCTCGCATCGAAACGTCGTTGGTTTGCTGGACCACCGGTTCGAGAAAACGAATTGCCGCTGCATATGCACCCTTGGCAAGCAGTCCCTGAGCCTCGGCAAAACTTGCTTCCACCAGCGATTCTCGTTGTTGTTGTTCAGCTTCATGCCGGGCAAACTCAAGCAGGTCTGCGATTTCACCCGAAAAAATCCCATCCGCCTGGCAAGTTTCCAGAAGCCTCACGGCTTGCCGATATTGGCGCTGATTGATCGCAGCATGAGCCTGCGCCAAAAAGTGCGCGCGGGATTCCTGCAACTTGCTGTTTTCGATTTGTTCCTCGATGCTGGATTGAAGAACCAGAAGCCGCTCGTTGCCGGGAAACTCCCGCAGCTTCTCCCGCACCAGTTGCAGAGCATCTTGGGGAACAGTTTCGAGCAATGCCCGGCAACGCTGCACCGTATCATCCACATCACGGCGCGCCTCCGACTCCCGAAGTTGCCGGTACAATTGCCCCTTGAACTTCAGTAGTGACGGTTCATTCGGCATTCTTTCTAGAGCGATGTTCACGCGGGCCGCAGTTATGGTGAGCTGTTTGTGGGTCGTGGCCGCCGAGATTTCGTTCTGAAGTTGTTCCACCACCCGCCGCCGCTGCTCTTGCTCCTGCCCGGATTTTGCCTGCTTGAGCAGAGAAATCACTTCGGGATTGGAAGGATCGATCTGCTCCACATCGCTTAACAGTTTCATGGCCGCGGTAAAACGCCGGCCGGCCATTTCGCTGCGTGCGGACTCGAGTAACTGTCTGGTCTTTGCGAGACGGGCCGACTGTTCCGCCTGCTGGATGATGGCGGCATAGGCGGCACGCACTCGGGAATCTTCCTTATCCAGATCAAGCGCTTTGCCAATAATCGCCTGTGCAGACTCTATGTCTCCGCGGCTTCGGGCGCCATCAGCCTGCCGCAAATATCCCTCAATCCTTTCCCTGGTCTGCTTTTTCCGGCGCACGGATTCCAGCATTTCTGCCAATTCCGAACTCGAAGGGTCGAGCCGAAGAGCTTCCTCGACATGGCCAATGGCCACGTCGTATTGCCTCTCATGAAGCGCAGCCTCCGCCTGAAACTTTAATTCCCGGATCTGCCCCGCCCGCTGGCGCAATGCCAGATTCTGCTGCACCAATACCAGCAACTGCCGAGCCTTGGTATGCTGCGCATCCAGCTTGGTGACTTGTAGTAGAAGCTCACGCGCCTTGATATATTCCTCGTCCTTCACCAGCGATTCGGCCTGCTGAAGGATTTCCAGCACCTGGCCTTTTTTAACTTCGTCCGCTACCGCATAGATGTCTGCAGCCATTTCGTCGGCGGAGCCGTAGCGGTTATCGGGATCCTTGGCCAGCGAGCGATCCAGGATCGCATCGAGCGCCGTCGGATACTCGTGCAAATAGTTGCTGAGCGGCGGATGTTGTTCGTTCAATAACTTCTGTACTACGCTGAAATCTTCGCCGTTGAAAGGCAGTTGGCCAGTCAGTAGTTGGTACAGCATGATGCCCGCTGAAAAAATGTCGGAGCGGCCATCGAAGGCGCGGTCTCGCAACCGTTCGGGAGCCATGTAATGGATGGTTCCAATTACGTTTCCGGTACGCGTCAGCCCCTGCTCCTGCTTCTCCTGGCGGGCGATCCCAAAATCCAGCAGCTTGGCCACACCGTCCGGTTGGACGATGACGTTCGCGGGTTTTACATCACGATGAATAACATCGTTGCGATGGGCATAGGCAAGTGCGGAGCAGACCTGCTCGATAATCTTCAACCTGGAAACTAGCGAGAGGGGACGGGCAGATTGAATGATGCGGTCAAGCGCTTCTCCCGCTACGTACTCCATCACAATATAAGGAAAGCCTTCTTGCTCGCCCAAATCGTAGACCGTTACGATATTGGAATGCTTCAGCATGCCGGTCTTAGCCGCCTCGCGATAGAAGCGCTCCAGCATTTCCGGGTCTCCGGCGAAGCCTTCCGTGATGGTTTTGATCGCGACTTCGCGGCCCAGATGTTTGTCGAAGGCGCGATAGACCAGACCCATGCCGCCCCGACCGAGGAGGCCGGTGACCTCGTACTTGCCGATCCGCGTCAGAGGTTGGGTGCTCAAGTTCTCCTGCCAAGCCGTGGTTGTCTCACCGGAAATAATTCTTAAGAGGCTGAGCTGGTCAACCAGCGTATGTTGAAATTCTCCTGCAGGAATTTTCTGCCTTCGCTGCGTTCTTTCGTCTCGGCTTCCGGAGTAGCATTCAGATACAGAATGTAAGCCTCCGCTGCTCCGTCAAGATCGCCATCCTGCAGCCGCTTGTGGGCCTGCTCCAGAATTCTGCCGGGCAGGCCTTCCACTTTTTCCCGCGCCGTTTTGATGAGCGCTTCGCGCGCTTCAATCTCAACGTCATTCAGATACTGGATCTCGTCGGGTGGCGAACCCTGCGCTCTGATCCCTTCGGTATCCTCCGGTTTCACATTCTCCAGAACAACAACGGAGTTGTGATTCTCTTTCTTGAACGCCGGAACAACTTCAATTCCGTTGCCCGCGGAATCGATGATTCGAAACCCCAGCTCGACCACCGCCTTTAGGTCAATCGATTTCTTCGTATAGCTGTAGGGCTTTACTACATCTTCGGCATTGGTCTTGGGAATGGAATCCAGCCGGCGATGCGCTTCCTGGACCTTTTGCTCGGCGGCTGTCACCCGGTCGTTGGCTTCGGTTATTTCTTTCTTCTTGCCGTGCGCCTGCGCGCCCTCCAGCGACTTTTGCGCGCTTTGCAATTCCAGATTCGCTGTCTCGTATTCCCGATTCATCCTGTTCCAGTCTTCGTTGGGAACATCCCGCGAACTGAAGCGGTATTTCGACTCTTTCGCTTCCACCGTCGGAACCACAGTTGGCCGATGCTGCAGTACGTCGCCCACCAGTTGGAAGTTCGGTTCCGCGTTCGCAGTGTCGTTGGAGCGCACCACCCGCACCGGCAGTGCTGAGGTCTCGAGACCGGTGGCGATCGCATCCGAAAGTTGTTCCGCAAAGCCCGCGCTGTCGCGCCGCGACGTCTGGTCGCGAAACACCACGCGAATCGACAACTTGGAGCGCATCTGATGAATTGCGGTACTCCTGGTCCGCTCGTCGCGAACGTCGTCGCGATTAGGTTTGAACTGTTGCGCGAGGTCGAGATAAAGCCATGCCAGCCCGACTCCGGAACCTAATGGCTTTTCCAGATAACGCTTGGCTACCTCGACGTAGTGATCGCTAATGGTTTCGGCCAGCAAGTCGATCCGCAACTTCAGATTCTTATCCTCTTCTCCGCCCACAGCGTAGGCGCGCTCCAGCAAGTCGTAGGCGCGCTCCGCTTCGATTTCATCATTCCGGCCGTGAATTGGAGTATGAGCCGCTTGCAGAGTCTTGGCTTCGTCCGAAGCGCTCTTGATGTAAACCTCGGCCAGTGATTGCATACGCTCCGCGACGAGTGTCCGCGACGCAGCGGGGAGATTCGCCAGCACCTCGTAAGCATCGACGTACTCCTTTTGTTCCTCGAAGGCTGTGCTCTTGGCCAGGGCGGCGTCCGCATCCGCCCGGGTATTCGCGGTCTGCAGGCCTTGCTCGTCCTTCTTCAGCGCGGCCGAGCCTTCCGGGGTCTTCTTGATTTCGTTGGCTCTTCGAAGTTCGCGAACCGCATCCTGCCACTTTTCGCCGCCCGCGAATTTGGCGCCCTGGTCATAGTGAAACCTGTAGGCGGAATCCACGACGGCTGCGATGCGCGGTTCTTCGTCGGCAAAGGACACGTACGCGGCTATAGCCGTCAAAGCCTCTTCGAAGTGCTGCTTACTTTTCATGCCTTCGCCCGCAGTCAAAGCCGATTCCAGCGTCCGGCTCTCGGCCGCAATGTTCGTCTGCAATGCCTGCAACTGGTCGAATTGCGGGTCGATGTCGATCGCCTGAGAGCACAACTCGCGGGACCGGATTAAATGAGCGTAGCCTGCGGTGTGCCCACCCAGCGCGGTCTTATACGCCTGAAATTCAGCCCGGCTCTTTTCCGTCAACGTCGCCAATTCGACCCGCACTGCGTCTCTCAACTTCAGAGCTGCCGCCGACGCCGGCGCAACCTCTCCTGCCTGGTCACTGTGTGTTTTCGCCGCTTTCAACTCTGCGTACGCTGGCGCTGCCGAACTCGCGGACTTGCGATAGGCAGCCAGATGATCCTCGCCCTCTTTGACCAACAGCGCAGCCAGCGATGGTTTTGCCTGGCCGGCATTCCCAGACGCCGGATATTTGCCGAGATAATCCTGCCATACCGAAATCGACCGTGCGCGGTCGGCCCGCAGATACTCGGCCAACTCCGTATCTGCCGCAGCCACGAATTGGATCTTCGCTCCGCGCTTTAACGGCGGTGGCGCGGCCACTCCTGCCGGAGATGAGCCCACCACCCGGCCCTGAACCACTGCCAGCTCCGCCAATTCCGCCGGGGTTGATCCCTCGTTCTTTTCCAACTTCAGGTT
>Ga0307474_10002292_pt1 | contig 13774 bp, 9 predicted proteins | sample atmos_gasesECM1C_2_FD_203312 | JGI IMG/M metagenome (GOLD analysis project Ga0307474, IMG submission 203312) | Hardwood forest soil microbial communities from Morgan-Monroe State Forest, Indiana, United States - atmos_gasesECM1C_05 | ecosystem: Environmental > Terrestrial > Soil > Temperate... | reverse complement strand
GAAGTGCCAGCCCGGAGACGGCGAGGCGACGCAAAACCGCAATCTTGAGCTGAAGCACCCGCTGACGCATGAATTCCCCGATCTTGTTCCTGCCCGTCCTGCCGCTACGCAATGCCGTTCAAATAGGTCTCCAATGCGGCGAAGCGGTTTGGTGGAATCCCATGACGGACATTTTGGATTTTTGCAAGCAAACTCACAACTTTATCGCGCTGTGGTAAAACCGCGCGGCCATGGCGGGCAGGCGATTGCCGCCGTTTGCCGCTCTTGGCAGACGGCCAGCGACCGGCTAATCGACGATCCCTAGTGGAGCCGATTTGACGTTCGCTACCCACCAGCCGCGGGTTCTTGTGCGAAGGTCAAATCCAAAGCTCCACTAGCATCGATAAGAGGAACAGAACTGATCTCTCGACGCACGCCGCTGGCGCTTCTTCTGATATCCTTGGGTGCGATTGCCGCGGTGTGGTGGTGGCTGGCCACGCCGATCAACCTGGCGCGTGCGCCGATCGATCCGAATGCCAAGCTGCAATGCGTGTCCTACGCTCCCTTCCGCGGCGAGCAGTCGCCGCTTTCGCCGGCGACGCATGTAAGCCCGGAGCAGATCGCCGAAGATCTCACCCAGCTTGCCAAGATCACCGACTGCATCCGCACCTATTCGACCGATAATGGGCTGGATCAGATCCCTGAATTCGCGGCGAAGGTTGGGTTAAGGGTCATTCAGGGAATCTGGCTGTCGAGCAATCGCCAGAGAAATCTGGCGCGGATTTCAACCACCCTCAAGCTCGTCAAGGAATATCCCTCGACGATTACCGCGCTCGTGGTTGGCAACGAGGTTTTGTTGCGTGGAGAAATGACTGTATCCGACCTTGCAGCCACGATCCGCTCGGTCAAGGCGCAGGTCTCCATTCCCGTCACCTATGCCGACGTCTGGGAATACTGGCTGCGCAACCGGGAAATCTATGACGCGGTCGATTTCGTCACTATTCACATCCTTCCATATTGGGAGGATTTTCCGGTCCGCGCCAAGCTTGCTGCAGCTCACGTCGACCAGATTCGCCGGCGAATGGCGGTGGCATTTCCCGGCAAGGAGATTTTGATCGGTGAAACCGGCTGGCCGAGCGAAGGACGCATGCGCGATGCGGCGCTTCCCTCCCGCACCAATCAGGCCCGGGTCGTCTCGGAAATTCTCGAGCTCGCCAAACGCGAAAACTTCCGCGTCAACCTGATCGAGGCTTACGATCAGCCCTGGAAGCGCCAGCTCGAGGGCACGGTCGGCGGATATTGGGGTCTGTTCGATTCCGTGCAGCGGACGCTGAAATATCCACCTGGAATCGCAATCACCAACTTTCCGTCCTGGAAGCTTGCGATGGGAAGCGGAATGGTGCTGGCAATGGTGGTGTTCGGCTCGGCATGGCTGACGTTGCGTCGCCGGCCCTGGCAGCCGCGGCTTGCTTCCTGGCTCGCGGTGGGAATGTCGGCAACCACGGGCGGGATCCTGTTCGGGGTGGCCGCCCGCAAGATGTTCATCGAAAGCTATGGAGTGGGTGGGGCGCTAATGTGGGGCTGGCTGCTGGTGGCCGCCGCATTGGCTCCGGTTTTGAGCGCCAACGCTCTGATGTCCGGAGGCGCGTTGCCGACCTTTGTCGAATTGCTGGGTCCGAAGGAGCAAAGAACCCGATCGGTCCTGACCATCATGCTTGGACTTTCATTGATTATGACAGTCGTGATCGGTGCGGCAACGGCGCTCGGATTGGTGTTCGACCCGCGCTACAAGGACTTCCCCTACGCCGCATTGACCATGGCAGCGATGCCGTTCGCAGCTCTTACGCTCCTCAATCGCCCGAAGCAGGGAACGCGTCCCGTTGCTGAACAGGTATTTGCCGGCTTGTTCGCCGGCGCGGCGCTCTATACCGGCTTCAACGAAGGGCCGGAGAACTGGCAGTCGCTGTGGACTTGCGCCGTCTATCTGCTGCTTGCCGCTACGCTGTGGCAGGCGCGGGCCGCGCAAATCCCAAAATAAGCAGCCCGATCGCAAGACCCGACAGGGCGACGTTGTAAAGCACGACACCAAGACCGGCCGCGATCAGGCCGCCCGTGAGCAGGACGATCGAGGGCCGGATGACGTGAAGCGTCGCGATGATCAACGCTACGATGCCGAAAACCGAATGTCGAAACAGGTAAGTCGCCAGCGAACGGGCCTTGCAGAGCATGGTCTGCAAGCCGGCATCGCAGGCGAGTGCCTCGCCGGAAAATTCGATCGCAAGATAGCGGATATAAAGCGCATAACCGACGGTGACGAAACCGACCACCAGCAGAAACTGCACTTGATAGGGCGTCAGCCGAAACGGAGTTTTCTTCACTGGCCTGTCTTCCGAAGGCTAAAGAGCGATGCCGTCATGCAAGTCCGTCGGGAGCAGGCGTACCCGCTTTTCCAGAAGTGGCAAGCGCGATTTTCAGCCAAATCCCCAGACGAGGGCCCGAAAGCCAGTTGCCGCGTCTCAGCAATTTGCGAGGAGCCTCCTGCAAGCTATTGAGAATGAAATGACTTTTATTGGCCGAATTTTATTGGCGCCGGCCGAAAATCTGCGAAATGGTCGACTGGTCGGGTTTCTGGGCCGGCTCTTCCTTGGGCAATGCTCTTTTCGGCGCATATCGCCTTTGGCCTGCAGGTTTGATGTCCGGGGCAGAATTTGCATCCGCGGGTTGCGTGGCAGCTGCGGCGGGCATTGCCGGCATCGGTTCGTCCGCATTCATCGTGAGGCGCTGGCCCTCGAACACTGTTGTCGTGCAGGTTCGATCATTGGCCATCATCGCAGCACAGATTTTGGCTGCCGCCGCGGCATCATTGATCGGACCGGCCACCAGCCGAAGCTGCATGCCTAGCCCGTTGCGGTTTTCCCTGATCACGATGATCGGGCGCAAGTCCGCAAGCGGCGCGTTCGACCTCGACTTGAGCAGCCCGCGCCAGAGTGCTCGCAAGCCGGGGATCGAGTTCGCACCCCCGACATCGACCCCAAATTCGGTCCGCTGAACCGCGAGCTTTGGCGCCGGCGCAGGCTGCTCTTCTTCCGACACCTCCTCGGTCGGCGATGCCGAAGCCACCACGTCCGGTATCGGCGCTGCCATAATGACCTTCGGCGGTGGGATCGGTTCGATCAACTTTCCGGCTGCTGGATCGGGCGGTCCCATCATGGATTTCGAGGCCACGAGCACGGCGGATGGCGGGGCTGCGGGCGGCACGGTCGGTGTTGACGGAACTGCCGAAGACGAAGGCGTCGGACCGGACTCGGCACTCGAGGCAACGATTGGCGGTTTTTCAACTTTCGCCGCTGTACTCGCTGACACGGTAGATACGACCGGGGCAGAAGCAGGCTTTGGCGCGCTTGGGCCCGCTTCCGTCGACTGTACCGGCGCTGAAGCGGGCGGGACGGAAGTGGTCGCGGTGGGAGCAGGGGGAACTACGGTCGGCGCGGGCTGGGCGGCGGCCGCATTTGCGGAAACGGCGCTGGCAGAAGCAGTGCTCGATGAAGTGGCGCTTTGGGCGGTGGCAGTTTGAGCCAAATTCGGAGGAGTGACGCTGGTGGAAGCGGCCGGTGTGCCGTTTGGCGGGGAGGGGAGTTGGGGATTTTGCCGGGAAATCGCACCCGTCACCGAATCCAGTCCCTGCTCCAAAACCCCAATCCGCACATAGAGCCGGTCTCGATCGCTGTTGAGCGTGTCGATCGCGGATGCCAGCCGCCTGGCTTCGCTCTGGGTCTCTTTGGCGACCTGTTCGATCTGTTGCGACTGCCGCGCCAGGTCGGCGGAAGCGATTTGCTCATGCCGCATTCCAAGCTGGCTTGCGAGAATGGCCACGACCACCGCGCCGACCGAACCAACCGCCCAGGATCCGAGCCGCCACAGTGTCCGCCGGTCGAATTCATCCTCCTCGGCCAGGAGCCCGGAAAGCACGCCGTCGGAGCTCTCCGTCTCCAGACGCTTCGCCAGATTGCCGGAATCCTTTGCCATGGAAAGTTTAGGGTCCTGACCGAATCAACCCAAACATTAACAGGAAATGTCCCTTCATCCTTAATCCGGGCCCGTTATGGTTGCAAATCCGCCTTATTCCATCCAGTGCAAAAACGCTTTATGACGGCGCACATCAAAGAACTTCGGGGAAATTTTGGATGATCACTGGCAGGACTGCCGTCACCATCGTGCTTGCGGCCGGCGAGGGCACGCGCATGCGCTCTGCAAGCGCAAAGGTCCTGCACCCGGTCGCGGGGCAGTCGCTGTTGTCGCACGTGCTTGCGGCAGTGCCGAACTCAAGCGCGCTCGCGGTGGTCGTGGGGCCCGACCACGATGCGGTGGTAAAGGAGGTCAGGCGCTTGCGGCCGGGGGCGTCGACGTTTGTCCAGCGCGAACGTCTGGGAACGGCGCACGCCGTGCTGGCCGCCCGCGATGCCATTGCATCGGGCGCGGATGACCTGCTCATTGCTTTCGGCGACACGCCCCTGATTTCCGCCGCGACATTCGAGCGGTTGCGCGAAGCCTTAAAGAATGGCGCCGCTCTTGCGGTGCTCGGTTTCCGTGCCGCCGATCCGACCGGCTATGGCCGGCTTCTGGTCGAAAACAACCGGTTGGTCGCGATCCGCGAACAGGCGGATGCCGGCCCGGCGGAGCGCTCGATCAGTCTTTGCAATGCCGGTGTGATGGCCTTCGATGGCCGCAAGGCGCTTGCGATCCTTGAAAAGATCGGTAACGCCAATAGCAAGGGCGAATATTATCTGACCGACGCAGTCGCGATCGTTCGCGACCTGGGATTGGAGGCTGTTGTGATCGAAACCAGCGAGGACGAAGTGCGCGGCATCAATACCAAGGCTCAACTCGCCGAAGCCGAGCAGGTAATGCAGACGCGGTTGCGCAAGGCGGCACTTGACGCGGGCGTGACCATGATCGCGCCCGAGACGGTCTTCCTTTCCACCGACACGACGTTCGGCAAGGACGTGACGATCGAGCCCTTTGTGGTGATCGGTCCCGGCGTTTCGGTTGCGGACGGCGCGGTGATCCATTCCTTTTCGCACATCGTGCAGGCCTCGATCGGAAAGAAAGCCTCTGTCGGCCCCTACGCGCGGCTGAGGCCGGGAACGTCGCTTGGGGAGGGCGCTAGAATTGGCAATTTCGTCGAGACCAAGGCGGCGGTGCTGGAAGCCGGCGTCAAGGTCAATCATCTCAGCTACGTCGGCGACGCCCGTGTCGGCGCCGACAGCAATATCGGGGCAGGCACCATCACCTGCAACTATGACGGGTTTGGCAAGCACCGAACCGAGATCGGCACCGGCGCATTCATCGGCACCAATTCATCGCTGGTCGCGCCGGTCAAAATCGGCAATGGTGCCTATATCGGCTCGGGCTCGGTCATCACCCGCGACGTGCCGGACGATGCGATGGCCCTGGAGCGTAGCCAGCAGACCATTCGCGAGGGCGGAGCCAGGCGGTATCGCGAGCTGAAAACCCGGGGAAAACAGCCCGGAAGCGGCAATTAAGGTTTCGGCTTAACGCTGTTTCAAACCGCAATAATTATTGAGTATCCGCATACAGGCTTGTTTCGTTAAGAAATGGCTTTCGCATCGTCGATCTGGAGACATCAATCCGCATGTGCGGCATCGTCGGCATTCTCGGGCGCGGAGCTGTCGCAGAGCAGCTGGTGGATTCGCTCAGGCGTCTTGAGTACCGCGGCTATGACTCCGCCGGTATTGCGACGCTCGAAGGCGATCATCTCGAACGCCGACGCGCCGAGGGCAAGCTCAGGAATCTCGAAGCGCGACTGAAGGGCGAGCCGCTCGCAGGCCACGCCGGTATCGGACACACGCGCTGGGCCACCCATGGCAAGCCGACCGAGAGCAACGCGCACCCGCACGCAACCGATAACGTTGCCGTCGTCCACAATGGCATCATCGAGAATTTTCGCGAGTTGCGCGAAATGCTGGAAAAGCAGGGCGCGAAGTTCGCAAGCGACACCGACACCGAGGTCGTGGCCCATCTGGTCAATTCCTACCTTCTCAAGGGTGCTTCTCCGCAGGAAGCGGTGAAGGCATCGCTGCCGCAATTGCGCGGGGCTTTCGCGCTGGCGTTTCTGTTCCGCGGCCATGATGACCTGATGATCGGCGCACGGCGCGGATCGCCGCTTGCGATCGGCCATGGCGATGGCGAGATGTATCTGGGCTCGGACGCGATCGCGCTGGCGCCGTTCACCGACAGCATCAGCTATCTCGAGGACGGCGACTGGGCGGTTCTGACCCGCCAATCCGGCGTGATCTACGACCAGCAGAATGCAAAGGTAATCCGCGAGGTGCTGAAATCCGGCGCGTCGTCGTTCCTGGTCGACAAGGCGAATTACCGCCATTTCATGGCCAAGGAGATTCACGAGCAGCCGGAAGTCGTCGGCCACACGCTGGCGCGATATGTCGACATGGCCGCGGAACAGGTCATGCTGCCGTTGCAGCTGCCGTTCGACTTCAAGGCCATCCAACGGATTTCTATCACCGCTTGCGGCACCGCGAGCTATGCCGGCTATATCGCAAAATACTGGTTCGAGCGGCTGGCGCGCGTGCCGGTCGAACTCGATGTCGCGTCCGAATTCCGTTACCGCGAGGCGCCGTTGCGTGAGGGCGATCTTGCGATCTTCATTTCGCAATCCGGCGAGACCGCCGATACGCTTGCAGCGCTCCGCTATGCCAAATCGCAAGGCTTGCACACGCTTTCTGTCGTCAACGTGCCGAGTTCCACGATCGCGCGCGAAAGCGAGACCGTGCTGCCGACGCTCGCCGGTCCCGAAATCGGCGTCGCCTCGACCAAGGCCTTCACCTGCCAGTTGATGGTGCTGGCTGCGCTTGCGATCGAGGCGGGCAGGCGACGCGGCCAATTGACGGCCGACGACGAAACAAAACTGGTGCAGCGGCTGATCGAAGTTCCACGCCTGATGACGGCGGCGCTTGCAACGGAGCCGCAGATCGAGAAACTAGCGCGCGATCTTTCCAAATCGACGGACGTGCTTTACCTCGGCCGCGGCACCAGCTATCCGCTGGCGCTCGAGGGCGCGCTGAAGCTCAAGGAAATTTCCTACATCCACGCCGAAGGCTATGCGGCCGGCGAACTCAAGCATGGCCCGATCGCTCTGATCGACGAAAACATGCCGGTGGTGGTGATTGCGCCATACGACCAGGTGTTCGAGAAGACGGTCTCCAATATGCAGGAAGTGGCGGCCCGCGGCGGCGCCATCATCCTGATGACCGACGCCAAGGGGGCGGCGGAGGCGACCATCAAATCGCTGGAGACGATCGTGATGCCGGATATGGGCGCAATCTTTGCGCCGATGGTCTATGCTATTCCGGTGCAGCTTCTGGCCTATCACACCGCCGTTGTCATGGGCACGGACGTCGATCAGCCCCGAAATCTCGCCAAATCCGTAACCGTGGAATAACCGCTCAGCGCACCACCGGCTCATCTTGGGTCTTCAAAAGTCTGCTAGGATGGCTTAGCTGGCATGGATAATGCTCGCTTCGACTGACCTGGAGCCCCGATGAATCCTGAAAATCTGCCGCCGGCCGACGCCCCGCCGGAAGTCCACACCGGCTTGATGGCCCGTTTCCGGAATTATTTCCTGACCGGGCTCATCGTCGCGGGCCCAATTCTGATCACCCTTTATCTGACCTGGTGGTTCGTAACCTGGGTTGATGGCCTTGTGCGGCCGTTTGTCCCCACCGCCTATCGGCCGGAGACGTATCTGCCGTTCGGCTTGCCCGGCTCCGGACTGATCGTCGCTGTCGTCGCGCTGACGCTTCTGGGCTTTCTCGCCGCCAACCTGATCGGGCGCACTTTGGTCGATCTAGGCGAGCGCCTGCTCGGCCGCATGCCGGTGGTGCGCGCGATCTATCGAAGCCTCAAGCAGGTCTTCGAAACGCTGTTCTCTGGGAAAGGATCGAGCTTTCGCCGGGTTGGTCTGGTCGAATTTCCTTCTCCTGGCATGTGGTCGATCGTCCTGATCTCGCAATCGCCGAGCATGGAGATCTCAAGCCGCATCCCGGGCGAAGAGGAGCATATCTCGGTGTTCCTGCCCTGCGCACCGAACCCGACGACAGGTTTCTTCTTCTACGTGCCCAAGAGCAAGGTGATCGAGGTCGAGATGAACGCCGAGGAGGCCGCGACACTGATCATGTCCTGCGGCGTGGTGCAGCCCGGCTCCGACCAGCAAAGGAAGATTGCCGCGCTGGCGGGCATGGCGAATGCGGCTCGCGTGGCAAACTCATCGATGCTGCAGCCGGAACCCGCGAAGGCAGAATAAGGCGCAGCGTCATTCAGGGATGAGCCACCGGATCAGCCTGCGCCCATCAGCGGCAGGGCCTCGTCGCGTTCGAATAGATAAAGAAGGCAGCGCAACGCTTCGCCACGCTCTCCCGTCAGTTTCGGATTTTCCTTCATGATGCGCAGCGCCTCGTCGCGCGCCTGGGTGATGAGCTGGGCGTGCACCTCGGAGCGCGCGATCCGATAACCGGGCAGGCCGCTTTGTCGAACACCGAGCACGTCGCCTTCGCCGCGCAGCTTCAGATCTTCCTCGGCGATGCGAAATCCGTCCGCCGTCTCCCTGATCACCTTCAGCCGGGCCTTCGACATTTCGCCGAGCGGCTCCTTGTAGAGCAGGAGGCAGGTGGAGGCCTCGGATCCCCGGCCGATCCTGCCGCGCAGTTGATGCAGTTGCGCCAGTCCGAAGCGCTCGGCGTTCTCGATTACCATGATGGTGGCGGCCGGTACGTCGACGCCGACCTCGACCACCGTTGTTGCAACCAGAAGGCTGACTTCGCCGCTCGTGAACTGCGCCATGACATGGTCTTTGTCGGTGCCGCGCAGCTTGCCGTGGACAAGGCCGACCTTGTCGGCGAACCGTTCATGCAGGCTTTCGAAGCGTTGTTCGGCATCCGTCAGCGCAATCGTTTCGGATTCCTCCACCAAGGGAACGATCCAGTAGACCCGTTTGCCCTTGTCGATCGCCCGGCCCACCGCCTCCATCACCTCGCCGAGCCGGCTCATCGGGATGGCGCGGGTGTCGATCGGCTGGCGTCCGGCGGGCTTTTCGCGCAATTCGGAGACATCCATGTCGCCGAAATAGGTCAGCACCAAGGTGCGCGGGATCGGCGTGGCGCTGAGAACGAGCACGTCGACCGCCTCGCCCTTGGCCGTCAGCGCCAGGCGTTCGCGAACACCGAAGCGATGTTGCTCATCGACGACCGCAAGGGCGAGGGATTTGAAGACGACGTCATCCTGGATCAACGCGTGGGTTCCGACCAGAAAATCGATCTCGCCGCCTGAGAGCCGCGTCAGGATTTCGCGGCGCTCCTTGCCCTTTTCACGTCCGGTGAGGATCGCGACCCGCAAGCCGGCGCGCTCGGCGAGCGGCGTGATGGTCTTGATGTGCTGGCGTGCGAGAATTTCGGTCGGTGCCATCAGCGCGGCCTGCTTGCCGACCTCTGTGACGGCTGCCGCCGCCAGCAACGCGACCACCGTCTTGCCCGAGCCGACATCGCCCTGCAGCAGCCGCAACATGCGAACAGGTTGCCGCAGATCGTCCGCGATCGCTGCGGCGGCCTTTCGCTGCGACGAGGTCAGCGCGTAGGGCAGCGCATCGATGATCTTCTTGCGCAGATGACCATCGCCGGCGTTGCGATCGCCGGCAGGGCGGCGCAATTGCGCCCGCACCAGCGCCAGCGCGAGTTGGCCGGCGAGCAATTCGTCGAACGCCAGGCGTGACCAATAGGGACCGTCGGGCAGGATATCGATGAGTTCGAGCGGGATGTGGACGCGATTGAGTGCTTCGGCGAACGGCGGAAACTTGCAGCGCCGGATCACCTCGGGACTTGTCCACTCCGGAAGCTTTGGCAGCTTTTGCAACGCCTGCGCCATCGCCCGCCGCAGCGAACCGAGCGCCAGCCCCTCGGTGAGGGGGTAGACCGGATCGATGCCGGTCAGTTTTGCAAAGCCGGCCTCATCGACGACACGGTCGGGGTGCACGATCTGCGGCGTGCCGTCGAACATTTGCAGGGTGCCGGAGACGTAGCGTTTTGAGCCGACCGGCAGGAGCTTCTCTACATAGCCGGGCTGGGCGCGGAAGTAGGTCAGCACCACGTCGCCGGTGTCGTCGCTGGCATAGACCAGATGCGGCGCGCGAAAGTTGCGGCCAGGCGTGGGCCGGTGGCGGTCGACCGTCACTTCCAGCGTCACGACCGTCCCTGGCACCGCATCGCGAATCTTCGGGCGTGCGCGACGATCGATCACGCTTGCCGGCAGATGCAGCAGGAGATCGATCAGCCGTGGCGTCTGGTCGCGGCCGAGCAGGTAACGAAACAGCTTGTCCTGTTTCGGTCCGACGCCGGAAAGGCTCGTGACCGGCGCAAACAGGGGATTGAGCAAAGCGGGGCGCATCGGGGATCTTCTCGCCGCACAACTCCTCACGCGCGGGATTCGGACCGCGCTTCATCCTCATCAAAAGGTTGGGGATTGCCGGGTCAAGCCCGGCATTGGGCGCGCCGTTGATAATTGGGGACAGGTGAGGGCTGACAACGTTCTTTCCGATCGCTATATCAGCCCCGCCCGGCACGTCCGGGCTTTTGGCGTTGGTATCTGGAAAAAAGAAGATGACGGGAACGACACGATCGAGCGGCGACCTTGATGAGCGCCGCAAGCGGCTATTGTTCCGCTGCTGGCATCGCGGCACCCGCGAAATGGACCTGATCCTCGGCCGCTTCGCCGATGCCGAAATCGGCGGGCTTGCCGAGGAGGATTTGGAGCAGCTCGAAAAGCTGATCGAGGTTCCGGACGTCGATCTCTACGCCGCGCTAACTGGAGAGGCGACCTTAAACCCGGAATACGCAGGTTGCGTTTTCGACCGCATCAAGTCGTTTCGCTCCGGAGATCGCTAGTGTTGGTATCAGAGGTTGCCGCGATTACTTGCGAACTTCGGAATCGGAGCTCCGAAGCATGAAGCAGCCTGCCCAATCGCCCGCGCAACTCCTTTTTTCCGGCCGTGCGCTGACCCTTTCCAACGTCGCCGAGGGCGCCGAGGGACTGATCGCCTCGGACCTCGCGCGCGCGATTGCTGCGCGCACGCAGCCCCCGGCGGTCAGCCTTGCCGTGGTCTGCCGGGACGGATCCCGCATGCAACAACTGGCGCGGGCGCTTCAGTTTTTCGCGCCAGATCTGCCGGTGCTGCAGTTTCCGGCGTGGGATTGCCAGCCCTACGACCGGGTCTCGCCGCATGGCGGCATCCTGGCGCAGCGGCTGACGACGTTGGCGCGGTTGTCGCGCCTTGCAGGCAGCGACAAACCGCTGATCGTGCTCACGACGATCAACGCCATCGTGCAGCGGGTCCCCTCGCGCGAGATCATCGCTGCCCAGGCGCTTTCGGTGGCTCCCGGCCACGTCGTGCCGATGGATTCCATCGTGGCCTGGCTCGAGCACAACGGCTACAATCGCTCCTCGACCGTGCGCGAAGCGGGCGAATACGCCGTGCGCGGGGGCATTCTCGATCTTTTCCCGGCCGGACTCGATCAGCCTGTCCGGTTCGATTTCTTCGGCGACAGCCTGGAATCGATCCGCAGTTTCGATGCCGAAACCCAGCGAACGCATCTGGACATGCGTTCGCTCGATCTCGTTCCAATTTCGGAATTCCAGCTCACCACCGAAACCATCCGTCGTTTCCGCATGGGCTACGTCGCTGCCTTCGGCGCGCCAGGACGCGACGATTCCCTTTACGAGGCGGTCAGCGAGGGCCGCCGCCATCCCGGCATGGAGCACTGGTTGCCGCTGTTCCAGGAGCAAATGGACACGCTGTTCGACTATCTTGCCGATGCACCGATCGCGATCGAGCCGCAAGGCGAGGATGCCGCGCGCGAGCGCTTCAAGCAGATCGCCGACTATTACGAAGCGCGGCGCGAGGCGCTGGACCACCCAGGCTCCGGCGCGGTCTACAAGCCCTTGCCGCCGGACCGGCTTTATCTGACAGAGGACGAGTGGAGCAAACGTCTCGAAGCTTGCGCACTGGTGCGGCTGACGCAGTTCGCGATGCCCGAGGGGACCGCCAATGTGATCGACGCCGGCGCACGCCAGGGGCGTAATTTCGCGCCGGAGCGCAACGACAGTTCGGTCAACGTGTTCGAAACCGTCGTCGCCCATGTTCAGGCGCTGCAGGCAAACCGCAAGAAAGTCGTCATCGCGCTATGGAGCGAGGGCTCGCGCGACCGCATGGACAGCATGTTGCGGGATCACAAGCTCCACAACCTGACCAGCGTCAATACCTGGCGCACCGTGCAGGCCACGCCGCGCAACGAGGCGATGCTGGCCGTGGTCGGCATGGAATCCGGTTTCGAAACCGACCATGTCGCTGTTATCAGCGAGCAGGATATCCTTGGCGACCGCCTGGTGCGGCCGCGCAAGGCGAGCCGAAAACTCGACAATTTCATCTCCGAGGTGACGAGCCTTGCATCGGGCGACCTCGTCGTCCATGTCGAGCACGGCATCGGCCGGTTCGTCGGCCTGCAGACGCTCGAAGTGTCGGGCGCACCCCATGATTGTCTCGAACTGCATTATGCGGCCGATACCAAGCTATTTCTGCCGGTCGAGAACATCGAGCTGTTGTCGCGCTATGGTTCGGACAGCGCCAATGTCGAACTCGACCGGTTGGGCGGCAGCGGCTGGCAGGCGAGGAAGGCAAAACTCAAGAGCCGCATCCGCGAGATCGCCGGCGAACTGATCAAGATCGCCGCCGAACGGCATCTCCATGAAGCGCCGAAATTGCCGGTGCAGGCGCATGTTTACGACGAATTCTGCGCGCGCTTCCCCTACGAGGAAACCGAGGACCAGCTCGGCGCGATCGCGTCGACCTTGAAGGACCTGGAAAGCGGCCGCCCGATGGACCGCCTGATTTGCGGCGATGTCGGGTTTGGCAAGACCGAGGTAGCGCTGCGCGCAGCTTTCGCAGCCTCTCTCGACGGCAAGCAAGTCGCCGTCGTCGTTCCGACGACGCTTCTGGCGCGCCAGCACGCAAAAACCTTCGCCGAGCGTTTCCGCGGTCTTCCGATCCGTGTCGCCCAGGCTTCGCGCCTGATCCCGGCGAAGGAACTGACCCAGGTCAAAAAAGGCCTCGCGGATGGATCGATTGACATCGTGGTCGGCACCCATGCACTGCTCGGCAAATCGATCAAGTTCAGGGATCTGGGCCTGCTCATCGTCGACGAGGAGCAGCATTTCGGCGTCAGTCACAAGGAGCGGCTGAAACAGTTGCGGGCGCAAGTGCACGTGCTCACCTTGAGCGCGACGCCGATCCCGCGCACGCTGCAATTGGCGCTGACGGGCGTGCGCGAACTCTCCATCATCGCCTCGCCGCCGGTCGACCGGCTCGCGGTCCGCACCTTCGTTGCCCCGCACGATCCCCTGATGATCCGTGAGGCGCTCCTGCGCGAACGTTACCGGGGCGGGCAGGCCTTCTACGTGGCGCCCCGCATCGAGGATCTGGCGGGCGTGAAGGATTTTCTCGACAAAAGCGTGCCGGAGATGAAGGTGGCCGTAGCGCACGGCCAGATGCCGCCGACCGGCATCGAGGACATCATGTCCGCATTCTACGACGGCAAGTACGACATCCTGCTCTCGACCACGATCATCGAGTCCGGCCTCGACATTCCCAATGCCAATACGCTGATCGTGCATCGCGCCGACATGTTCGGATTGGCGCAGCTTTATCAGCTGCGCG
>Ga0307474_10002291_pt1 | contig 13780 bp, 11 predicted proteins | sample atmos_gasesECM1C_2_FD_203312 | JGI IMG/M metagenome (GOLD analysis project Ga0307474, IMG submission 203312) | Hardwood forest soil microbial communities from Morgan-Monroe State Forest, Indiana, United States - atmos_gasesECM1C_05 | ecosystem: Environmental > Terrestrial > Soil > Temperate... | reverse complement strand
TGGCCGTACCGCTGTAGACGGGCTGGTTGGCACTATTGACAATAGTGACCGTGACGATCCGGCCGTCCGCCACACCCGAGGTCAAGCCCGTGATCTCAACCCCGGCATTAGCTTCGGCGGCATTAATGATGTCGTCCGCGGCAACGCCGATTTGTCCGGCAATGCTGGTGATCGCTACCGTCGGCGGCGGCGGCGGCGGCGGCGGCGGTGGCGCGATAAAGACATCATGAACCGTGATGAACGTCGCCTGTATCGGAACGAGCGACCCTTCCGGTGTGAGGGAATCGTTCTGAATGAAATTGATAGGCTGCAGCTCCAGCTCCGGATTGGAGAAAGGGGCCGCGCTGGACCCTGTGTGTAGCCCTTTCGCAAAGTTCTCGAGCACGTCCTGTTGGGCGGTCTGCAACTCCTCCATTCGAGTGGGAGAATTCGCGACCTGATCCACGCTGAACGAAGACCCTTTTCTGGTCAGGACGACCGTCTCTCCCGGATCCTCAACAATGATGTGTCGCGGGATCGCCTCCTTGGTTACGAGCTCGAACACACCGTGCGCGAGGTCTTTGTATGCGATGCTGTCGTCATCCAGGAATGTGACGTTCGGGTCGGCGGCCTGGGCGTCCTTCATGAGCGCAAAGGTCAGTGCCGTGAGCGACAGCATGCCGATACCGCCGACCTGGCTGCGGCTGCGAATACTACCAACGGGGGTGTCCACCGTAAGGGAGCCGGTCCTTGCGAGCAGGCCGGCAACAAAAGCGAAGGTGCCCCTGGTCACTGCGAACAGGGCCGACCGAAAGGCGCCATCGGCGTCTCGCGCGAATTCGTTCAGCACCACGCGCGTGTCGCGGGATAGGTCGAATACGGTGCCGTCGATGAAGCGGATCTCGATCCGGCCGTCGGCCGCAGTCTCTATGACGTCGCCCAGGCAAACAGGATCGCCAACCACGGCTTGAAGGGCAATACCGCCCGCATGGCTGATGGTGCCGCAACCGATGGCCGTCTGAATGTTGCCAATAACTAGGGGAAGCTCGCCTGCAGCGGCCCTGCACGCGTCCCCGAACTCCACGCCAGACGCAACTAACATTAGCTTCGACCTCGCCTGCTGAGTTACTCAGGCTCGGCGCGGTGCCTCAGTTCTTTTCTCTGGCCAGCCCTCGCCATGAGGTCAAAATATCTTGGCGCTGGCAGCCATAGGCCTGCCCGCCGAAACGTCCTGATCGAACTCAATTTCAACAGATCAAACAGTTATGAGAGGCATCCAACGCGCTACCGACGTGGCAGGATTGCTGTCGTTCTTCGGCGCGTGCGGCCCCTTGAAAATTATAGTATTATTTATGTCCGAAATGTCCACCTATTTGCAAGTGCGCAAGCCGTCCGAAGGAGCTAGTCTGCGAGGACGGGTTTGGCATCAAGGTATTGCGGTCTTGGCTCGACGGTCCAAAGCAACCATCGAGCCGTCACACGACAAGATCTTCTCAAAAGGAGGGGATCATGCGAAATCATACTATTGGCGTATTGGTCGTAAGTTTCGTTTTGACGCTAGTCGGTCTCTTGCCTGATCCAGCGCGAGCGCAAAGCGATTCCGCCCAGCCCGCCGTTCAGGACTCCTCATCACAACCCATTGGGAAGGTTGTTGCCGCCACCGGTTCGATCACGATTGAACATGCGAGTGCGGTCGTCGTTCAGGCAAATGTTTCCGGTCAAGCCTCGCAAACGAAGGTTGGTGATCTCGTCTATTTGGGCGACGTGGTCCAGACCGGAGCCGATGGCCGGATCGGAATCAACTTTACCGATGGCACCTCGTTCAATCTATCGAGCAACGCCCGCATGGCCTTGACCGAATTCGTGTACGACCCGAACGGGAAATCAAATTCGAGCTTGCTCAGCCTGACCAAAGGAACGTTCACTTTTGTTGCGGGCAAGATAGCGAAGACGGGCGACATGAAGATCGACACCCCTGTCGCAACGATGGGCATTCGAGGTACCACGCCGCGCATCGAAATATCGGATGATGGGACAGTCAAATTTGCCACCCTTATTGAAGAGGGAAAGAGTAAGCTCATCAAAAAGACCGGGGCACCCGCGGCGGCGCCGCAACCCGAGCAAAAAGCCGATCACAAGCTCAATTTAAACATCTGTCGAGGGTGCTAGGGTCATCTCTTGAGCACAGGTCGTCCTCAGTGCAAGAAGGCATACATCGCAGGACGGCTACGTGCAGAAATCGGCGGCCGCGCATTCCCAAAATCGGGAAGCCTGCTATGAAAATTGGTAAGGCCAGCGCGATCGACGGCGTAGCGCCGATTCTCATTTTGCTGATGCTCGGGTCGCCGGCGCCGGCGCAGAACCCGAAGCCAAAGGATAACTATCTCAGGAATATTGAGCTGTGCAACGGCCTGGATCGCACGCCGTTTGAAGCTCGGATTGAGGGTTGCACCGCACTGATAGACGCGCGCGAGGACATGAAGACGACGGCCTTGGCTATCGCCTATAACAATCGTGGCAATGCGTATGCCGCAAACCGCGATTACGACCGCGCCATTGAGGACTTTGACGAATCTATCAAGCTAAATCCAACTTACCCCAAGCCTCTCAACAACCGCGGCGTGGCTTACCTGAAGAAGGGCGAATACGATGTCGCGATCAAAGCTTTCGATCAGGCAATCAAGCGCGATCCCAATTACGGCGAAGCTTTCGCCAACCGCGCCGGAGCTCACTTGAAAAGGAATGAATACGATCGCGCGGCGCGAGACTACGATGAGGCAATTCGCCTGGACCCGAAGCTGGAAGGCGCGTGGAGCGGACGTTGCTGGACCCGAGCCATTCTCGGTGCGTTGCAGGCGGCCCTGGAGGATTGCAACAAGGCGATTCAGTCGGGTTCGAACGACGCCGCGACGTATGACTCGCGTGGCCTGATCTACCTGAAGACGGGCCAGGTTGCAGCGGCTATCGATGACTATAGTTCAGCACTTCGGTTCGACCCGAAGCTGGCGAGCGCGCTTTATGGGCGCGGGCTTGCCAAGCTCAAGCACGGCGACAAAGCTGGCGGCAACACCGATATCACAGCGGCAAAGACAATCCAGGCCAACATAGGCGACGATTTCACGCGCTATGGCGTGCGATAAGAGGTCCGAGCCATGACCGAGCACGATGAAGCGGAGGACGAAAACCCGGATCCGGGCCGGCTGGGGTACGATCTGACAGAGCGACCAGAGGCCGGGCTTTTTGTATCGGATAGGGAGCTCTATCGGAGGCTTGGTATTGGGCCAACAACCGGTCGTATGGCGATCCGAACGCTTGAGCCTCAGGGATTTCCTCGCAAGCAACCGCTGTTTGGCCACAAACGATACTGGCCGGCGGTCAGGCATTTTCTCGACGGTCTCTACGGGTTGGTAAAACGGGGCACGGCGCATGAGGCGCCAGAGACAATTCTGCCCCGGCCCCGACTTCGTCGTGATTTTCAAGATGCCAAGCGGCGCGTCGGTCGGCCCGATCAAACGCGAACCGAGTGACCGATATATCCCCGGCGACGGCAAGCAATTGAAGTCGATGATTGAGGCGGTGCGGGCGCGCCCAGCGCAGGCCGTGCCCGTAGCGGTATGGCCGATTTGCGAGTACACGTCCTGGCCGTACTGCGATGACCAGGGAGGCAATCTCGAAATGACAAAGATCAGGGTGGGGATGGTCGGGTGCGGATTCGTGTCAGAGCTGCACGTGCATGCGTTCCGGCGCGTCTATGGTGTCGATGTCGAGGTCAGTGCCGTTGCGGCGCGGGGCGAGCAAGTGCTGGAGTTCGCCCGCCGGCACCAGATCCCGACCGCCTATCGCAGCTTCTCCGACCTCATCGCCGATCGCGAGATCGATGTGATCGACATCTGCACGCCGCCCAATCTGCATGCGGCGATGATCGTGCAGGCGATGCAGAGCGGCAAGCACGTGATATGCGAGAAGCCCTTTGCGGGCTATTTCGGACGCGAGGGGGACGCAACGCCGATCGGCAAGCAGGTGCCGAAAGCCGTGATGTATGAGCGCGTGCTGGAGGAGATGGACAGGACCGCGGCTGCGGTCAAGGCGACCGGCCGGCTCTTCATGTATGCCGAGGACTGGATCTATGCGCCGGCTGTGACCAAGATTGCCGAGATCATCAAGGCGACAAGGGACAAGATCCTGTTCATGAAAGGCGAGGAGAGCCATTCGGGCTCACACGCGGCGCATGCCGCGCAATGGGCGATGACCGGAGGTGGCTCGCTGATCCGCATGGGCTGCCATCCCTTGTCGGCGGTGCTCTACCTCAAGCAGGTCGAGGCAAAGGCCCGGGGCGAAAACATTCGCGTCGCCAGCGTCACCTGCGATGTCGGCAATGTCACCGCATGCCTGAAGCAGGAGGAACGCGGCTTCATCAAGGCCAGTCCGGTCGATGTCGAGGATTGGGGCGCGCTGAACGTGACCTTCTCCGACGGCACCAAGGCGACCGTGTTTTCAGGCGACATGATCATGGGCGGGGTGCGCAACGTGATCGAGACCTATACGAGCGGCGGCTCGCTGTTTGCCAATATCACGCCCAACACGCATCTGGTGAGCTACCAGACCAGCGAGGAGAAGTTGGCAAACGTCTATATCACCGAGAAGGTCGACCGGAAGACCGGTTGGCAATATGTCTGCCTGGAGGAGGAGTGGACGCGCGGCTACTTGCAGGAAATCCAGGATTTCATGGAATGCACTGCGGCAGGACGGCAGCCGTTGTCAGATCTTGCGCTGGCGTATGAGACGATCAAGGTGAATTATGCCGGCTATTGGGCAGCGGAAGAGGGGCGTCGCGTTACGTTGTGAGGTGGCCGTAGGATGGGTAGAACGAAGCGAAACCCATCACGCTTCCCCACGCGCCGTCATTCCGGGTTCGATGTTTCGCATCGCCCCGATGCGAATGGGACACTTTCCGGCAATTCTGGTAGCGAAATCCCCAGCAAAATCAACACCCGGATGGCCGCTCCAAAACTGGAGCAAAATGTGGGACACTTTTGGGCGTGCGCCTGTTCGCCAGACATTGTCGTGCTGACAAACGCACGCCGCGTCGTCAGTGAAGCGCGCGGGGTTGCTTTCGAAATGGCCGTATTTGGGAGTCATTCCGTTCTCCTTCTCTTATGGTGTGCGGCTCAGTGACGGGTTGACGTCGAGCCTCGCCCAATAGGTGCCGCTTAGTTCCATGACTTCGCCGCTTGGTCGGAACACCCTGCAATACTGAAGGTGGAACAGTCGAGGGCCACCATTCGGCATGTCGTAAGTCTCGGTGATCCGATACGATTGGTCGTCGTCCGCTCTCGATAGATTGCCACAGGTGTTGCTCCAGATGTCGTCACTTTTGAGATTGGTCCTTTCGTGCGTCTTGACGAAAGCGTCGATGGCAGCGTCGCCGCGCTGGCGAAGCCGCTCGACCGTCTTTGCGTTCTCAAGGTCGTGGCAGCCAGACCAGTCCTGATAAAAATACGGCACGGGCATGCTCACACGATACTTTTGAGCCGGGAAGGTTATAACGTCGCCGACTTTAAGCTTTCGCGCGTCAAGTGCGCCGATCACGCTGTTTGGGATAAATATCTCGTCGTAGTTACGATGTGAGGCGGCGACAGGGGTTGGTGCGGCGGCAGGGGCTGGTGCGGCCGCAGGGGTTGGTGCGGCGGCAGGAGTTGGTGTGGCGGCAGGGGCTGGTGCTCCGCTCCGCCCGCTGAACCCGATCAAGGTGCCGAGCAGCAGCGCAGTCACGCCGATCAGGAGAGCGACGGAAACGACAATAATTTGTGGCTTGTTGTTCATTGCAAGGTTCTTTCGTTCTTATCGGTTGAACACCAGCCGCCGTACGCGTCGCTTCGCGGCCATGAACTCGGTCAGATTGGCCTCGTCAGCGGCGAACCTGGCGCACGCTTCTTTGAACTTGCCGCATGCAGTCGGCGCAGTCGGTCTCCCGGCCTTGGGTCTGGTGTGTGCGCACGGGGATCACGGTGTCAATCGCCCACTTCCAGAAATACTTGCGCGCCAGCGCCGTGCTGGATGCCGATCGACCCTAGCTCGATTTCGTCGCCATCGTCCTTGAGGATGACGCGGTAATTCTCGTGAGCCTGCGGGTGGATGACTTTGCGCAAGTAGAGATCTATGGCCGATGATCCCTCGCGCGTTGTGTCGGGACAAGCTGCCGCGGGGGCCCTAGGTAGCCTAAGCAAGGTTCAGTCGGTTGACCAATGGATGCACCTTAGAATGTCGGTGTCGGCTTTCGCTAACTGCGGACGTGCCGTCGCACACGTCCGGGGCAGCTAGGGGCCAACTGCGGACTTTACCTAATCAGTTCACTGCGCATCGAGCAGCTCCTTGGCTCTCTTCAAATCAAGTGTCTCGAAGCCCTCGGTGAACCAGCTGTAGATTGGCGCGAGAAGCTGGCGGGCTTGCTTTTGCCTACCCTGGGCGAGCCACAACTGGGTCATGCTCGTTGCGGCGAGCAATTCCCATGACCTTGCCTGCTGCGCGCGCGCAATCGCGAGCGCGCGATCGAAGTAGGCCTCCGCTTTGGCCGCGTCCGGCTGCCGCGACATGAGCGCAAGTTTGCCCGCTATTCGGTGAAGATCAGCCTCGCCCCACGTTTCTCTGGTCTTTTCCACCGCTGCCATCCCTTCGTCAATGCAGCGCCAGGCGTCGTCGAATTGATCGAGCTCCCCGTAGGCCCTAGCTAGATATGACAAGTGCGTCGGTACGAGCAGCGTTGATCCCGTTGACCGAAACTCACCAAGTGCTGAGGTGATGATTTTGACTGCGTCCGCGGCTTTGCCGGTCAGGGCCAAGACGGAGCCCTGTGCCAACCTTCCGAATGCCTTCCAGAACAGCGAGCCCTTCTCTTCTGCCAGCGCGACGAGTTCGTCCAACAGGGCATCTGCGGTAGCATAGTGTCCACAATGGATCTGTGGCAACGACGCGTGGAACAGCGCGTACATCAAGGTAGCAGCTTGGCGAACCTCGCGCGCGTACTCGACCGCGTGTTTTGCGTCTCGGAGTGCGGCCTCAGGATAGCCAAGGTACCACAGAGCCCAGGAGCGATAGGACAGAACCGCCACCCGGTTGTCCTGGCTAAAGCGCACCGCCAATGAACGATGTTCTTTGGGATCGTAGAGTTCGATCGCGCGAGTGAATTGCGTTCGGCTTGCAACGATGTCGCCGGTAGCTAGCAAGGAAATGCCCATGACGCGATGACCCACCATAAGCGGACCAGTGGTCCTTTGCTCCTCGGCGAGTTTCAGGAACTGCCCCGCGAGCTCACGCATGGCATTGCCGTTGAATGATACATAGTTTGCCACCCAGAAAGCGTACAACACAGACAGCAACAGCAGCGGATCCTCGAGGGGCTCCCCGAGCGCTCTCGCCTGTTCAATCAGCAGCTTTGCCCGTTCCATGGCGGCCTTGGTTTCCGGCGCCGCATAGCCTTTGACATGGAGGAGTGGGGTTATAAGCGCAACCTGAAGCCTGATCTCGTCGCGGCGCAGCGCAGGCGTGCCGGGCAAGCCGGAAATTTGGGCAAGGGCACAAGACAGCTGCTCCACGGCTTCGACCAAAGCTGACCGCTCCAAAGACCGCTGTCCCGCCTGGCCCCAATGACGGGCGGCCTTCTCGAACTGGCCGGCCTCAGTGCAGTGACGCGCCAGCACCTCCGGTTGGCTCTCGGCAATTTCCGGAAAGCGACTCTCGAAAGCCTCAACAATAGAGGCATGAAGCGCGCGCCGTGGCTCGCGCAGCAATGTGCCATAAGCTGCGTCCTGAACCAGGGCGTGCTTAAAAAGATAGCTCGCGTGTGGAGGTATGCCTTGTCGGAAGAGCAACCCGGCTGCGATGATGCGGTCAAGCAAGGATCCGAGCTCTGCCTCCGGCTTCCGTACGACCGCGACTAGCAGAGCATGTGAAAACTCCCGGCCGATCGCTGCGCCAATCTGGGCCACCTCCTTGGAGGGGCCAAGTCGGTCGAGCCGCGCCATCAGGGATGCGTGCAGACTCGGTGGGACGGCCACAGCGGGAGACGGATGCGCGGCGGCAGTGCGCTCTGCTTCGTCTGGGGTCTCCGCCTCCAGCACGGCCTTCGTCATCTCTTCCACAAACAAAGGGATGCCGTCCGAACGCTCGATGATGTCCTGTCGGATGCTCGCCGGAATGAAGCCATTGCCGATGACCCGGTCTATCATGCTATCGACATCGTGCTGCGCGAGCCGATTGAGGCTGAGACTGGTCACGTGATGCCGTCCAGTCCAGGGGGGTTGGAATTCGGGCCGGAACGTCACTAACAGCAGCACACGAAGATTTTGGATCTGGTTCACCGTTCGGCTGATGATTTCAAGGCTCGTGGGATCAATCCAATGCGCGTCTTCGAAGATCATCAGCACCGGACTCCGTCGCGTCAGCGTCTCCATTTGTGCGGTCAGCGCGTCGAGGGTTCTCTCCCGACGCTGCGCCGGCGCCAGGTCGAGCATCGGATAGCGTCCGTCGTTCGGAAGCGACAACAACTCGGCAAAGAGTGCGGCATCCTCTTTGGATGTCGAAGTCCGCGCGAGCACCGCATCAAGCTTGTCGAGCTTGTGCCGCGGGGTGTCGTCACGAGCTAGCTCGGCTGCACGTTCTATTTGGCCGATCAGTGGATGAAACGCGCTGTTCGTATGCTGCGGCGAGCAGAAGTAGCGCAGACGTGTATGTGGCTCGTTCGCGAGCTGGTTTAGCAGTCCGGCCGTAAGTCGCGACTTGCCAATTCCGGGCTCACCCGAAAGCAAGACCACCTGGCCTTTGCCAGTCTTTGCCCTTGCCCAGCGCCGATGCAGTAGATCGGCCTCTTCGTCGCGCCCGACGAGGGCGGTCACGCCGGTGGCGTGCAGCGCCTCGAAGCGGCTCTCCGCCGAACGCGCTCCAAGTGCCGCCCAGGCCCGCACCGCGCCTGCGATCCCTTTGAGCTCCTGTGGCCCCAGGTCACGCAACTCGAAAAGATTACCCAGCAGCCTGCGGGTGCCCTCGGCGATGACCACCATATTCGGCCCGGCAACGCCTTGGAGGCGCGCAGCAAGGTTTGGCGTCTCGCCGACAATGCCGCGCTCCTGCGCCTGTCCTGACCCGACAAGGTCGCCGACGACGACCGTTCCGGTCGCAATGCCGATGCGGGTCTGTAGCGAAACACCCGTCCTGAGGGCCCCGACTGCCGCGATCACCTCAAGCCCAGCGCGCACCGCGCGCTCGGCATCGTCCTCGTGTGCTTGCGGGTAGCCGAAATAAACAAGTACGCCGTCGCCCAGATACTTCGCAATGAAACCGTTAGACCGTATTACGACTTCCGCGACGCACCGTTGGTACGCCGAAATAATCTCGCGCAAATCCTCCGGATCCATTTGACTCGACAAGGCCGTCGACCCGACTAGATCGGAGAAGAGAACGGTCACCTGACGACGTTCTGCTGCCTCGATAGGACGCGTGTCGGCGGCCGTCACGAATTTGGAAGCGGCCTCCTGAGACTTTACGTCGGCTTTCAAAGCCGCGATGGCGTCAAGTATCTTGCGGCGGTGCCCGACCAACGTGACGCCGAGGTCCTTCAGATCCTCGGCGGTCAAACTGAACAGCACAGAGCCGTCGACTTCATTTTCGCGAAAAGCGGCCTCGTAGCGTTCGAGCCCGAGGCTGCGCAGCCAGGATCCCACATCCATTGTGGACTCCATCTACCTGCCCTTGGTCCTCACTTCGCTGACGAAGGTGGGTGCTGAAGGTGAAGACCGGAACCAAGGGCGAACAACCATACTCTGGTGCAACGACCGAGCATATGGTGGGCTCCGGCGCTGCCTATGCAAGTCCGGCATCAGAAAACGCTGACGGGCGGTTTCGGAAGGTTTGCCGGTCGTGCACTGCAGCACACAGCCGGCATACATTCGGGTCAAAAGCGCCGATTTGAGCCCCACCGGCGAATTTTCCGGTCTAACCCCATCTTCGGACATGTCCCCGCGCCGCGCAAACTGTCGCGAAGGGCCCAGGCTATGTGAAAAGTCGATCACGACGAATTTCGGTAGAACGTATTGCTAAGCAAGACCGCTCGTCAGTCTTTCTGAAGAACAGTCGCTCGCTGAGCAAGCACACGAAGGGAATTGATTCTACGGCAACTTGCCAGAGTCGACTTTTCACACGGCCTGGGCCATAAAACGGAAGTGAGCAGCGGCTTGCCGCCGTCATAGAAGTCGGGCGCCTCGGTGATGAGGCGCCCGCGCCGGCAAGATAGATCAACCCAGTCGCGTTGCAGTACCTAGCGGCCCCCTGCTCCGACGGTCCTCGACACCGTCATCGGATCGTAGGGCAGCGGGTTCTTCGGGTTCTGCAGATTCGGGATCATGTCGTTCGAGGCGCCGCCCGGGAAGCGCTCGATGTTCGGATACTTGACGATCGACTGGGTGAACTCGGTGAGCGGAATGTCGATCAGCGAAAGAGGCCGTTCGGGTCGCCTGGAACGACCACTACCGACAGTGCCGAGCGGATCGGGATGCGTCCGGTTATGAATGATGCACGGCCCGCGGTGCAGCTGGCCTGGCCATACCAATTCGTGAACATGGCTCCTTCCTTGGCGACGCGATCGATGTTCGGCGTCGGGTGCCCGAGGGCCGCGCCGCCGATGTAGCAACCGAAGTCGGTCCAGCCAGTATCATCGGTCATGAGCATGACGACGTTGGGTCGCTTCTGCTGTTGTGCGGATGCCGGAAGGTTCATCACTGCCGTAACAGCGACGCCCGCCAGCAGCCGCGCCATAATGCGCTTCCAATTTTCATGGGACATCTCCTTAGCTTAGCCTTACCGAATTTGGCCGGCCTCAGCCTGAGCTAAGACCGTATCGGCCGCTATGCAATTTCGGCACAAGGATGGCACCGTATATTCAAGGTGCCGCGATGCGCGAACAGCCGGTTAGGGTCAAAAGCGTCGACCTGTTGGGCCTGGACGAGATGAGCAACTGCGGACGTCCACTAGAGCATTTCAACTTCAATCTCGTTACCCGCGCTTGTACCGAAACCCCTTCGCAAACTTCCATGCAGGAGCGACGATACCTCCGATTGCGGGTATCAACATTCCACCGATCAGCAGTCCGATGATTCCCGAGAGGAGAGTTTCAACTGTCCACTTCACCGCACCGGCAACGAACGGCGTGGCGTGAGCTGCCGCTTCCGCAAGGGAACTGATGGCGTGACTGACGGAATGTAAATTAAACGCCTCGAGACCATGGACAATAATGCTGCCGCCAACCCAGATCATTGCCGCAGTTCCAACAGTGCCAAGAACCGCCAGGAATCCCGGCATACCGAGAACAAGTCCTCGCCCCAAGGCACGGCTCATTGCACCGGCAAATGAACTGCCATCATGCATTGCTAGAGCCACCCCAATGTCGTCGGCTTTTACGATCAACGCGACCACTCCATACACTGCGACGGTGATGCCGATCCCGACAAGCGACAATACTAGCGCCTGCATCCAAAAGCTCGCATCTGGAACAGCTGCCAAAGTAATCGCCATGATTTCCGCTGAGAGAATGAAGTCGGTCTTGACCGCGCTGGCGACTTTCTCGTCCTCGAGCGTTTGCGCGTTCATCGCAATCGTGCCCGCACCAGCTTCATGGTCGCGGGCCTTGTGCGGCGCGACGGTCTCGAGGACCTTTTCAGCTCCTTCGTAACAAAGATAGACACCTCCTAACATAAGAAGCGGTGTGAGCATCCGGGGAAGAAAATAGCTAACCGCTAAAGTACAAGGAAGTAGGACGAGGAGCTTGTTTCGAAGCGAGCCGGCGGCAATCCTGCCCACGATTGGCAATTCCCGGTCAGCCGAGAATCCGAACACGTATCGCGGTGTAACGGCTGTGTCATCAATGACGACGGCAGCGGCTTTGGCGCCCGCTTTCGCGGCCTGAGCTGCCACATCGTCAAGTGATGCCGCGGCGACCTTCGCGATCGCAGCGACATCATCGAGCAGCCCGAGAAGCCCGACGCTCATCGTAACTCCTCGCTGACATTTCCTAGTCCATGCCTTCGTCGGGAATGTTCAATACCGTGCCACATGCCTTGCAATGCACTGCGTCGCTATCATGGCGCTGCAGGCCGCAGATCGGGCACGGGAATCGCACCTTGGACGGGGCCAGCAACGCCTTGGCAAGATTCAGGAACAGAGTTACGCCAAAGATCATAATGACGACAGTTATCAGGCGGCCTGCCGTGCCCGGCAGGGTGATATCGCCGAAACCGGTCGTCGTCAGCGCGGTAACCGTAAAATAGAGCGCGTCGGCATAGTTGGCGATCTGTTTGTTGTGCGAACTCTGGGTTTCATAGACAATTCCGGTCATCACGAAGATGAACACAGCGAGGGTCGTGGCGGCGAAAATGACTTCTTCATTTCGTCGAAAGAACGCACTGTCGGCTCGTAGCTGCGCCGCCATCCGCCAGTCGCGAAGCAGCGTCAACGTTCGAAGTGGGCGCAGAAAACCGCCAGCTTCGCCCGAAAAAGGCGCGAGGAATGAAATGATCACCACGATGTCGGTCCAGGTTGAGACACGGATGAATTCCTGCAGCCGTTGTCGGCTGATGAGCAGCCGCGCCGAGAAATCCGCAAGTATCCATATGCCGAACACGACGTCGAGCGCTTCGATGATCCTGGTGCGGGGCACGAACGACGTCGCGACGATGAACAGAACGGTGACGACATCGAGCAACAGCAGAGCGTAACGAAATCGCACGCTGCGGAGAGTCTCGCCCTCGTAAAGTTGCCGTAAATTGTCCTTCCACAGCTCAGGGGGCGTGGTGACAGACCGCGCCGATCTGCCTCCCGGTTCCGGGCCGACCGCAGCAGGTGAATCATCCGGTGCCATCTGGAACAGTCGCGGCGCCGAAAGTCAGGCAGCCGCTCTGTTCTTTATGGCGCCGATGATCGCGGTCAGTATGGCGCCGCCTGCGCCGCCGGCGACCGCCTGCGAGACAATACCGCTCACACTGAAATTTCCTGATTGTGCTGCGGACAGGACAGAAGGCAGCAACAGGGTAGCGATCTGCCCGACCAGCCCGCCTCCGACAAGGCCTGAGATAATGTTTCCAGCCGTGCCCAGATCAAATGTGGGGGACGATTTGCCGGCGCCAACGCCGCCGAGGGCACCCGCAATGAGATTGATCAGAATCTGCTCCATGTCGATCTCCTGGCAAATGCGCGATGGGTCAACGAGATTCCGGAGGAAGCAGTGCTATCAGGTGACGCGCCCCTGGCGTCCCGCGATGAGGCCATAGACGAAGAGCAGGATTATTGCGCCAACCACACCGCCGATGAAGCCGGCGGATTCTCCTGCCTTGTACCACCCGACGGCCTGGCCGAGATAGGTTGCAACGAAGGCGCCGACGATTCCCAGAATGGTCGTCAAAATAAAGCCCTTCGGCTCCGCCTTATCACCAGGCATGATGAATTTAGCAACGACTCCAACGATAAAGCCGATAATGATGGTCCAAAGGATGCTCATTTCGCCGCTCCTGCGTTATCCGGTATCGATCGCAATTCTGTGACGGCGTCCAGCAGAACAGGCTTGATACAGATCAAGGGTTCAACGACGCTGTGAACATCCGCCTTGGCTGGACTTCGCCAGCAAAATCCGATGTCCGGATGGGGTCATTGAACTAAACCGCTCGCGCGGTAGGGCACCGGGGCTGGCGACCCAGCCAAGACGATAGTGCAACCGGGCGTCCTGTTTTGAGATGAGGGGTTCGCAACCTTCACTCAAAAC
>Ga0307474_10002290_pt1 | contig 13781 bp, 8 predicted proteins | sample atmos_gasesECM1C_2_FD_203312 | JGI IMG/M metagenome (GOLD analysis project Ga0307474, IMG submission 203312) | Hardwood forest soil microbial communities from Morgan-Monroe State Forest, Indiana, United States - atmos_gasesECM1C_05 | ecosystem: Environmental > Terrestrial > Soil > Temperate... | reverse complement strand
GAATGATACCAGTCACTCTTTCGGCGGCGGTCTGCGCCCAGATGTTGTCCCAGGATGCAACAAACATATCTCAGGCAGCACCCAGTCAAAACTCAACGAATATTTCAATACGGCTTGCTTCACCGAGCCCGCTCCGTTTACCTACGGAACGGAGAGCCGCACCGACGGCGCGATTCGTGCACCCGGCGTAAACAACTGGGATGTTGCGCTAGTAAAGGATACGTCGATCAACGAGCGCTTCAGCCTCCAGTTCCGTGCGGAATCATTCAACGTATTTAATCGGGTGCAGTTCGGACCTCCAGGACAAGTTTTTACGGCAAACTCAAACTCAACCCTGGGCGCAATCTTTTCCCAGGCCAACAACCCTCGTTTGATTCAATTCGGTCTCCGGCTCAATTTCTAGTCGGACGCGGACGGTCGTAGATCCGCGGTGCTTCATTCACCTGCGGCGCCTTTCATTCGTTTCGAAGGGCTCCGCAGGTGCTGTTACGATGGCGCAGAAATTCGGTACGGGAGAGCGAGAGCGATGCGAACAAGCCGGCGCCAGTTCCTGGAAGCTTCGTCAGCACTGGGAGCCTTAGTTCCTTTTTTGAAGTTTGGATCCAAATCAGCCCACGGGCTCCTGACACCGCCGCAACCGCCGATTCTCCAGGAGGCGGGCAAATCCGCTTCGGCGCCGGTCTATCAATTCAATTCTGCGGATCTCACCGGGTGGCACACCCAAGGTGCCGGTAAGTGGAGTGTGAAAGACGCCGAGATTGTTGCGGCAGGCGATTCCAGCAAAGCCGGATGGTTGGTGCTCGATCGCGGCCTTCAGGATTTTGTTCTGAAATTTTCCTTCCGTTCAAGTGGCGGGGAGGTGGGCGTGCTGCTGCGCAACGCTCCGCTGACCTGGTCCCGATTTCACCACCCCGAAGGCGCCAGTGACCGGACCGCCGGCATCTATGCGGTGCTGTCCGGCACTGGCGCTGGATCGCTCTCGCTCGTTACCTTGGACGCTCAGGGGAAAGAATTAGACCGTAAGCCGGTTCCGGCGCCTCCGCTTGATATCGCGGGCGCGGAACACAAGATGGCGCGCGGAGCCTGCGCGCCGATCGCTTGCACAGGCATCAATGATCCGGTCGGCGCGCTCACCGGCTATCCGCCCGAGCCGCCGGTTCGCATCAGCAAAGGTGCTGATGGATGGCAGGACGTGGAAGTCGAGCTGCGCGGTTCCGCGTTGCCCTGGGATACCACCGGCGTTGGTGCTCTGTCCGACGAGCGCAGCCATTTTGGGCAAATCGCCTTGTGCGTTTCCGGTGGCGCGAACGCCAGCTTCAAAGACATTTCGATTTTCGACCTCACCCAAAGAGTCGCGGGTCTCGCGGACAATATTGGCAATCAGCAGTTTCGCCAGCTGACCGATCTTTTCTATTCCGAGTCCATAACCGCCGGAGATCTGAACCGTGACGGCTACGACGAAATCGTGGCCGGGCCGTTCTACTATGTCGGCCCCGATTTCAAAATCGCTCGCGAGATTTTCCCGCCGAATACCGTAAATCCCGGCGGCCCCGGTGAACACGGTAACTACACCAATTGCTTCCTGGCCCACGTGCACGATTTCACCGGCGATGGCTGGCCCGATGTGCTGATCATCATGGGCTTCGGTCCGATGCCAAGTTTTTCGGCGCACTTATTTGTGAATCCGCGCGGCGAATCGCGTCATTGGGACAACTACAACGTCATCCCAACTGTCGATGCCGAAACCACCAATCTGGTTGATGTCGATGGCGACGGCCGTCCTGAATTGATCATGGCCCAGGGCGACCGGATCGGTTACGCCAAGCCCGACCCCTCCGACCCCACCAAGCCCTGGACGTTTTATCCCGTCTCCGAGAAGGGAAGTTGGGGCCCCCACGGTTTTGGTGTCGGCGACGTTAATGGCGACGGGCGCCTCGACATTCTGCAAGCCAGTGGTTGGTGGGAGCAGCCTCCCGCGGGCGCTAAAGGACCGTGGAAATTTCATGCAGTTCCGTTTGGGGCCACCACCGGTGAGTGGTTTCTGCGTGGTGGCGGTGACATCGTGGTTTACGACGTGAATGGTGACGGCATTCCCGATGTCATCAGCAGTCTGAATGCTCATGGGCCCGGGCTGGCTTGGTTTGAGCAGCAGCGGGATGCACAAGGTAACAGCACCTGGAAGCGCCATCTGATTATGGGCGATCCAGCGGTCCCTCTCGCCGCTCGCAAGGATTGGGAAGAGACCGACAAAACCGTTGCCTTCACTGAACTGCACGCGCTCGCGCTAGCCGATCTCGATAGCGACGGTGTGCCCTGCATCGTCACCGGCAAACGCTGGTGGTCGCACGGGTACATCTACGACGAAAACCAAGTGGACAATCCCGCCGTTCTGTATCGTTTCAAGCTTTCTCGCAAATCCGGCGGGGCCGTCGAATGGATTCCAAAACTGATTCACAACGCATCCGGCATCGGGACCCAGATCCTCGCCAAGGACATTAATAAGGACGGCAAGATTGAGATCCTCACCACCGCGCGCAAGGGCACGTTCGTCTTTCTCGATACCAGTGGCAAGCGATAAAAGGGGACCCCGGATTTATGTCCACGTATAGACGCGGTTTTTCGTTCGTAGAATTCCTGGCTTTCGCCCTGGTGCTATTTGCGTTCCTGGGCGCCGTCGTAGCCGCGCGTGCCCAGCAAAGTGAGAAGGAGAAGTCCTCTCACTCCACCTGGGCTACTTATCTCGGAAACGCCGATTCCTCGCACTATTCTTCGCTGGACCAGATTAATCTCTCCAATGTCGATAAGCTGCAGGTGGCCTGGCAGTACGACCTTTCCGCCGATCGCTCCTACGAGTTCAGTCCCATCGTCGTCGGCCGCACCATGTACGTGATGGCCCACAAGACTTCGGTCGTGGCCCTCGACGCCGCCACCGGCAAAGAGCTTTGGGTTTATCGTTCGAAGTACGCTCCCGGATGGGAGATGCACCGCGGCATAAATTTCTGGCAAAGCAAAGATGGATCGGAACAGCGCCTGTTGATTCCGATTGCCAACCACCTCGAAGCCATCGACGCCAAGACCGGGCAGTTGATTACCTCATTCGGTACAGACGGACGCGTCGATTTGATGGCCGGGCTGGATCGTGATCCCAAGACCATGTCGCAAATTCAATCCGCCACCCCCGGCGTTGTTTTTGGCGACCTCCTGGTCTTGGGATCATCAACCGGAGAAGAATACGGTTCGCCTCCCGGAGATATTCGCGCCTATGACGTGCGCACCGGAAAAATGGCCTGGATTTTTCACACCCTTCCTCATCCGGGCGAACCGGGATACGAAACCTGGCCCAAGGACACCTGGAAAATTGAAGGTGGTTCGAATTGCTGGGGAGAGATGAGTCTCGACGCCGAGCGCGGAATTGTCTACGTGCCCACCGGTGCGCCGACCTACGATTTCTACGGTGCCGACCGCGTTGGCAACAACCTGTTTGCCGATTCGCTGCTCGCGCTCGACGCTCGTACCGGCAAACTCATCTGGTACTTCCAGTTGGTTCACCACGATTTGTGGGATTACGATGCGACTGCTGCTCCGCAGCTACTGAATGTCCGCCACAATGGCGAGGAAGTTCCCATCGTGGCCCAGGCGACCAAGAACGGCTTTCTCTACGTATTCAATCGCGTTACCGGCAAGCCGCTGTGGCCCATCGAAGAACGCCCCGTCCCGAAGTCGGACATGCCTGGCGAAGTCACCTCACCCACTCAACCATTTCCGACCGCGCCGCCACCCTTTGCTAAACAAACCTTTACCTCCGCCGATTTGGATCCCTACCTTCTGACCGACGCCGAACGCGCCAAGTGGAAAAAAACCATCGACGCGGCCGTCAACAAGGGTCTCTTCACTCCTCCGGGCTTGACCGACACCATTGAGATGCCCGGAAATCACGGCGGCGCGAATTGGGGCTCGACCGCTTCGAATCCGAAAACCGGAAGCATGTTCGTGTTGTCGATGAACGTTCCGGCGCTCTTGAAAAACGAACATTTACTGCCGCCAAATCTTTGGGAAATCCCCATGGACGTGGCCCCGGCGGAGCAGGGCAAGGCCATCTATCATTTATATTGTCAGCGCTGCCATGGGATGGACCGCCAGGGCTCGCCACCATCTATTCCGTCGCTGGTCAATGCGCCCAAGAATTTCGGCGAAGACCTGATCCGAACCGTGGTGAAAAACGGTATCCAGGAGATGCCCGGTTTTCCGGATCTCAGCACACTCCACGTGACCAACCTGATGATTTATCTCGACAATCCTGATCTTGCGCCCGGCAAACTTGAGCCAGCCAAGCTACCCGAGCCGCCTCCATCGGCGGCAAATGGTGCGTCCGCGACTCCGACCAAATATTGGTCGGGATACAATTTGCAGACCTCCATCATCAAACCGCCTTGGTCCCAGCTCACCGCCTACGATCTCAATACCGGCACGATCACGTGGCAGGTTCCACTGGGTGAGGCTCCGCCGGCTGCTGCCGAACACATCACCGGCACCGGTGTGATGATGCCGCGCAATGGTCCAGTCGTCACGGCCGGAGGCTTGATTTTCGTAGCCACAAAATACGAAGGCAAACTTCATGCCTATGACCAGGCCACCGGCAAAGAGATATGGTCGGTAGCCATGCCCGCAGCCTCCGAGGGTGTTCCGGCGGTGTACGAGGTGGACGGCCAGGAATACATCGTCATCTGCGCCACCACCGGAAAAGAACAGGACATTCCGCGGGATGGACCATCTCAACCGACCGCTACGCCACCGGTGCGATCGTATATTGCCTATGCGCTGCCGAAAAATATCGCAGCCAAACCATAACCGTTCTTCTAAAAACGATCTAAGTTTGGAATGGACCCCAACGAGGTTGCGGCATGAGTGACAGCGACATCATACTGAACGTGCAGATGGAAGCGGTTCCCGGACGAGAACAGGATTTGGAGCGTGAATTGCGTGCGTTGCTTGCACCCACTCGCAGCGAGCCCGGGTGCCTGACCTACGAACTGCATCGCGATCCCGAAAATCCCGCGAAGTTCATGTTCTTCGAAAAATTCAAGAATCAGGCGGCGCTGGACGAACATGTGAACGCGCCTTATTTTAAGAATTTTTTGAACTATCGCGCCAAGGGCGATCCCGTTGCGACCACCGTTGTGACGAGATGGCGGGTCGTTAGCTAGAAACTTACGACCGATCGCATGTGGACGCGTTGGTACGCACCCTCAGGCTCCCCGGCTCATTTGTTGATACGGTCGCTTTCGTGCCTGCGAAAATAAAAGGATCGATCCCATGTCTCCCGAAAACAAATACACGCCTCCGAACGACATGCCGCCCGCACCGATTCACCGCGTGCTGGTCGGACAGAAAGCTTTGGTCACCGGAGCCAGCAAAGGCCTGGGTCAGTCGATGGCCATCTCTTTGGCCCAAGCCGGCGCGGACGTGCTGGTCAATTACAACAGCGACGAAGAAGGTGCCCGCTGGACCGCCCAGGAAATCGAAAAGCTCGGCCGCAAGGCGGTGATTTTCAAGGCGGATGTCGCCGAAGAAAGCGAAGTAGTGGCGATGTTTCGCAAGATGATTGAGGAATTTGGCCGGCTCGACATCTGCATCCCAAATTCCGCGCTGCAACTCAATGCGCCGGTGGATCAAATGACCATGGCGCAGTGGCAGCGCGTTATCAATGTCAATCTCGGCGGCGTGTTTCTGTGTTCTCGCGAATCGGTTCGGCTGTTCAAGAAGCAGGGAATCGACCGCTCCATTTCTTACGCCTGCGGGAAACTGATTTTGATCAGCTCGGTCCACGACATTATCCCCTGGGAGGGGCACGCCAATTATGCCGCCGCGAAAGGCGGCTTGATGCTCTTCATGAAGAGTCTGGCGCAGGAAGTCGCCCATCTGAAAATTCGCGTGAATGCGATTTCACCAGGCGCGATTCGCACTCCGATGAACGTCGAGAAAGTCACCTCTCCCGAAATTTTCAACTCGACCCTGTTGAAGTTGATTCCTTCGAAGAGAATTGGCGAGCCCGAAGACGTATCCCGGGTTGCTGTGTGGCTCGCTTCCGATGAATCGGACTACATTCAGGGAACCACCATTTACATCGACGGCGGCATGACCCTCTATCCCGGCTTTATCGGCGCGGGCTAAGCGTCTGGTTCTTCGATTTGAATGACGATTTTCCGATCCAGGGGCCAGTAGAGATGGTGAACGAAGAGCGGCTCAACCGTATGCGACGAGCCATGGAAGCCGAGCGGCTTGATGCTCTCGTCCTGCGTCTGCCGGAGAACGTCCTGCTCTTGAGCGGTTTTTGGCCGATGATCGGTGCCACCACCCTGGTTTTCCCGTTGTACGGCGATTCCTTCTGCATTATTCCCGCCTGCTATCAACAAGAGGCTGCAAGGTCGTTGTGGGGTTCGCAAACTGTTTACTACGGTTACGGAGTTCTCAACGCGCCAAACCCGGCGACGGCCGTACAGAACAGCCTGGCGGCAATCGCAAAAAACAAATCGTGGAAGCGCATTGGCTACGAAGGCAGCTTCGAAGTTGTCGCCCCCTCCTGGAATAGCGCCGAATTCTTAGTGCCCGCGGCTCAGAGCCGGGAGCTGTTAGCTCGCGCCTTTGACCACTCCGAAATCGTCGACATTTCAGCCCTTCTGCAATTGCAGCGCCTGCGCAAAACCCAACACGAAATTGACAAACTTCAGCTGGCCAGCGAAATCTCCTGCTTCGGGCTCGAGGTTTTTGAAAAGCTGGTCGAAGTAGGCGTTACCGGAGTAGAACTCGCGGCAACTGTGGAGCGCGAAATAATGGTTTCAGGCACGCGGAAAGGCGCGGATCGGGTGCGCGCATTTGCTCAGGTGGCCGTGGGCCCGGACGAAACAGCCGTCGGCTACCGGCCCAACGAAGTGTCGACGCTTCTCCCGTTGAAGCCGGGCGACGTCGCGCTGCTCGAACTCGGCGTCGTCGTCGACGGATACTGGGCGGATCGCACCCGCGTGCGTGTCGCGGGCCACCCTACGGATGATCAATTCAAAATATTTAATACCGTCCGCGATGCGCAACAAGCCGCGTGCGCCGCGATCAAGCCCGGAGTTACCGGTGCACAGGTCGATGAAGCTGCGCGTTCCGTAATTCGCGACGCCAGCTACGCGGAATACTTTCCACATGTGACCGGCCACGGTTTGGGATTCAGGTATCACGAATCCTCGCCGATCCTCGCGCCAGGATCCGCTACGATACTGGAAGAAGGGAATTTAACTTCCGTCGAGCCCGGTATTTACAAAAATCCCGCCGGCGGTTTTCGAATTGAAGATGATGTGCTCGTTACCTCTAACGGGGCGGAAATCCTTGGGCCTTTTCCGAAAAACCTTGTCTAAGGAAAATCGAAGGAAATTTCGGGGCCGATTGTCGCGATGACCGAAACGACCTATCGAAATCGTCGGGCCATTTGTATCGAGAATGAAACCGTCCGCGTGACGGCCCTCGTTGAGGGCGGACATATCGCGGAAATCGTTCATAAACCCACCGGCGTTAACCCGCTTTGGACGCCCCCTTGGCCGTCGATCGAACCTTCCACCTACTCCTCCACAAGCCGCCCGGAATACGGATCAAGTAATGAGGCCTATATTCTGTCCGGGCTCATGGGCCACAGCGTCTGCCTGGACACCTACGGCATGCCCAGTGCCGAGGAATTCGGCGCGGGCATCCCGGTTCACGGCGAAGCCTGCGTAGCGCCATACAAATCCACAAACGACGGGACGTCCATCTCGATGGCCGCTGTTCTTCCGCTGGCGCAGCTCGAGTTTCATCGCCGCATCCAATTGCTTGACCACGGTAATCTCGTCCGCATTCAAGAATCGATCGAAAATCTTTCTGCCAGCGACCGGCCCATCGCCTGGACCCAACATGTGACCCTGGGCCCTCCATTCCTCGAATCGGGACGCACCCAATTTCGCGCTCCGGTTACGCGCTCCAAAGTGATCGACGAAGATTTCACCGGCGGACGCGGCTTCCAGAAAACGGGCGCGGAGTTTAACGGTCTCATGTGCCCCGCGAAAGATGGCGGTGTGATCGACTTGCGCGTCTATACCAGCGAACCCGTTTCGGGAGGTTTCACCACCCACCTTCTCGATCCCGCCAGCGATGACGCGTACTTTTTATCCTGGTCGCCAACCACCAAAGTGGTTTTTGGCTACATCTGGAAGCGGAAAGATTTTCCCTGGCTCTGCCGCTGGGAAGAGAATTATTTGCGCTCCGATCCGCCGTGGAATGGTCAAACCATGACCTGCGCGATGGAATTCGGCGTTTCGCCCTCACTCGGGTCGCGCCGCCAAATGGTAGAGCGCGGCAGTTTGTTCGGTACGCCGGGATACCGGTGGATACCCGCAAAATCCCGCGTGGACTCCGAATATTACGCGTTTGTCGCTATCGCCGACGCGATCCCCGAGCGAGTTTCGTTAACGGATGAAGGATCGCTGCTGTTCGGTTGAACCAAGTTTGGATTACCTGAGTGTTGAAGTTACGCGGCCCAGGAGCGATTCATGTTCAGAAATATCCGCAGCTCTTCAATTCGGAATCTGGCCATCATCGCCGCAATAGGTACGCCGCTGTTGGGGGCATTCGGGTGGTCTGGCACCCAGGAAGCTAAACAACCCCACACGACCTGGAGCACCTATCTCGGCAACCCCGATTCTTCTCACTATACCGCGCTCACTCAGATCAACCGTTCCAATGTCGGCAAGCTCGAAGTCGCCTGGTCCTACGATTCGGGAAACGAACGCACCTACGAATTCAATCCCATCGTGGTTGGCAACGTCATGTACGTCATTGCCCAACACTCCGACATCGTGGCCCTTGACGCCACCACCGGAAAAGAAATCTGGCGCCATCACCCCAATAGCATCGGGCAGCGGCTCGAAGTTCATCGCGGAATTAATTATTGGCAGAGCAAAGACGGCGCGGAAAAGCGGCTATTCATTCCTTTCGACAATTATCTCGAAGCCATCGATCCCACCAATGGGGAACTGATCAAATCGTTTGGCGACGGCGGTTCCGTCAATCTAAAAGTCGGTCTCGGCCGCGATCCGAAAACGATGTACCAGATTCAAGCGGGCACACCAGGTCAGGTCTTTGAAAATCTGATCATTGTGGGTTCCGAAACTGGCGAAGACTACGGTTCGCCTCCGGGTGATATTCGTGCCTACGACGTTCACACCGGCCGCATGGTGTGGATCTTCCACACTATTCCGCATCCGGGAGAATTTGGCTACGACACCTGGCCTGAAGATTCCTGGAAAACGGCCGGGGGCACCAACTGTTGGGGAGAGATGAGTCTCGATGAGACAACCGGGATTGTCTACATCCCGACCGGCGCTCCCACTTACGATTTTTACGGCGCCGACCGCAAAGGCAACACTCTTTTCGCCGATTCGCTTCTCGCGCTCGACGCCCGCACCGGAAAGTTGATTTGGTACTACCAGTTGATCCACCACGATCTTTGGGACTATGACGCCACTTCCGCTCCGCAATTGCTGACCATAAAACACGATGGTCAAGATGTGGAGGTCGTCGCCGAAGCGTCCAAGCAGGGCTACCTTTATGTTTTCAATCGTGCGACGGGAAAACCGATTTGGCCGATCGAGGAACGCCCCGCGCCGAAATCCAATATGCCCGGTGAAGCCGCTTCGCCTACCCAGCCGGTTCCCACTGCGCCTCCGCCTTTCGCGCGCCAGAAATTTACCGTCGCCGATCTCGATCCTTACATTTTGAGCCCGCGCGATCGAGCCCGATGGAAAGCAGTCGTAGAGGGTGCGGTCAATGAAGGACTCTTCACCCCGCCCGAACAGCAAGACACCATCGAAATGCCTGGCAATCGCGGCGGATCGAATTGGGGTATGACCGCTTCGAATCCCACCAACGCCACCATGTTCGTTATCTCCATGGATATTCCTGCCATCTTGAAAAACGAGCGGCGCGCTCCGCCTTCGCTCTGGAATATTCCCAGCACCGGCACGCCCGCGCAGCAGGGCAAAGCCGTCTATCACTTCTATTGCGAAAGGTGCCACGGGGTCGATCGCGAAGGCGCGCCTCCCGCGATTCCTTCGCTAGTCAACGCTCCCGCGAATTTCGGCGAGGGCACCGTCAAGAGCGTGGTGAAGTATGGTTTGAAAGACATGCCGGGATTTCCGGATCTCACCGACCGATTGTTGAAAGGTCTCATCTTGTATCTGGGAAAACCTGAAAGCGCGCCCGGACCGCTTCCTGCCGGCGGTGAACCTCCGGCTGGATCCAACGCGACGGGGGACGCCGTTCGTTATTGGACCGGCTACGGTCTGCAGCCTTCGATTATCAAACCGCCTTGGTCCGTCATCACCGCCTACGATCTCAATCAAGGGACAATCAAGTGGCAGGTTCCGTTGGGCGACGCGCCGCAAGGCGCTTCGGAGCATCTCAAGGGCACCGGCATCATGCTGCCCAGAAATGGACCGGTCGTCACTGCCAGTGGCTTGTATTTCATCGCCACCAAGGACGAAGGCAAACTCCGCGCCTACGATCAGGACACCGGAAAAATACTTTGGTCGGTGGATCTGCCGGCCGCGTCGGAAGGAGTGCCGGCAGTTTACGAAGTGAATGGTCGCGAATATCTGGTGGTTTGCGCCACGTCAGCAAAACAAACAGACGTTCCACGGGACGGACCGGAACAGCCTACCGCCGAACCGGTACACCGTTCCTACATCGCCTACGCGCTACCCAAAAGCCTGACCGGGCATTAAGCGTGGGACAGGCTCTCAGCCTGTCTGCACCCAACTCTCAGTGGGGTGTGCTTCCAGCGCTGAAGTAACCGCCGATCCACACTCGACCACCGCCACTCATTCATCACGTCCGCTCTACAGCCCTTTCAGAACTTTCGCGACCATTCCTTCGGCCAGCGCTCCACCACCACTTTCTTGTCCGTGTAAAATTCCACCGCATCGCGACCTTGCCCGTGCAGCACACCCATAAAACTGTCCCGCCACCCGCTGAACGGGAAATAGGCCATCGGAGCAGCCACTCCAATATTCACCCCGATATTCCCCGCCGGTACTTCATACCTGAATTTCCTGGCCGCCGCGCCGCTGCTGGTAAAAATCGAAGCCATATTTCCAAACGGACTCTGCGAGAGCGTCTCGATCCCTTCTTCCAAAGTCTTGGCGTGAACCAGGCTCAGCACCGGCCCGAAAATCTCGGTGGTGGAAAGCGCACTTGCAGCCGGCACGTTGTCGAGCAGCGTCGGTTTCAGAAAATTTCCCGCACCGTCGGTGCCATTGCCAGAACGTCCATCGAGTACCACTTTCGCTCCGTCATGAACTCCGGTGTCGATCAATCTTTCGATTCTTTTTTTGCTTTCTGCGGTGATCACCGGCCCCATCTGGCTTTCTTTATCCAGGCCGTTTCCCACTCGGATCGAACTAGCCACCTTCGCGATTTCGTTGCTGAATTCGTCGCGCGCTTCGCCCACCGTCACCGCAACCGAAACGGCCAAACACCGCTGCCCCGCGCAGCCGAACGCGCTGTCGCTCACAATCCGAGTAGTGGTCTCCAGGTCTGCGTCCGGCAGGATCAGTACATGATTTTTTGCTCCGCCCTGGCATTGCACTCGCTTTCCGAATTTGGCGCCTTGCGCATAGATGTACTTCGCCACCGGCGTAGACCCCACAAAACTAATCGCCCGCACGTCGGGGTGCTCGAGCAGCACGTCGACAGCACCCTTGTCGCCATGAACTAGGCTCAGCACTCCTGGGGGCAATTTTAAACTTTCCATCAATTCGAAAGCGCGCTGCATGGTCAGTGGCACCTTCTCCGAGGCCTTCAGGATGAAAGTGTTTCCGCAAGCGATTGCATAGGGCAGGAACCAGAAGGGAATCATCGCCGGAAAATTGAATGGCGTAATCGCCACCGTCACTCCGAGCGGCTGGCGAATCATCATTTCGTCGATGCCCGACGCTACGTCTTCCAGGTTGTAACCCTGCATCATGGTCGGGATGCCACACGCGACTTCCACATTTTCAATCGCCCGCCGGATTTCCGCGCGTGACTCAGCGACGGTCTTCCCATTTTCCCGCGTACAGATCTGCGCCAATTCCTCGACGTTGTCTTCCAGCAGTTGTTTTAGCTTGAACAAATACTGGATGCGATCTTCGGGCGGAGTCCGGCGCCAAGCGGGATACGCGGCCGCGGCCCCAGCCACCGCCGCGTTCACCTCCGCTTTACTCGCCAGCGGCGACCGCGCCAATTTTTCAGCCGTCGCCGGATTTAGCACTTCGAGATACTGCCCGGACTTCCCGTCGTGCCACGCTCCATCGTAGTAGTGCGCTAATTCACGTAGATTGCCCATGGAAGTCCTCCACTCTCGATTCGTCGCAAGACTTTAGCTGTTTGTTTTGCGTTCGACTAGAAGCTCGAGCCCATTATAGCTGCACCTTTGCCTATTTGAAAATGGTTCATATGGGAACTTTGAAGCAATTGGTCCGCCCTGACTCGTGAGTGTCGGCATCTTTGTATCCCGCGATTGATGGCTTCACAAATACCTGCAGCGCGTCATCGGGGTGATTGGCAGCCCACCCCCCCCGCCAAAATACTCTCTCCTTGACCGACTAGGAGAGTTCTGTTACGGTCTCTCCTAGACAGGCAAGGAGAGATCGACACCTCGGAGCAGATATGAATCTTCTGACTCGATTCCTTTCTTGGTTGAAGTGGATGGTCCAGGGACAACGCCTTGAAACCGAAATGGAAACAGAGCTGCATTTCCACCTTCAGAGCTACGCGGCGGACCTGGTTCGCCAAGGCCTTTCCCCGCAAGAAGCGATGCGGCAGGCTAGGATTGAGTTCGGCGGAATTGAGTCTCATAAAGATGCCGTGCGGGCATCTGTGGGCGTGCGCTGGTGGGGCGAACTAGGTTCGGACCTGCGTCATGGATTGAGATCGTTGCGCAAGAATCCAGGCTTCACCGCGGTTGCGATTTTGACTCTGGCTCTGGGCGTGGGAGCCAACACCGCCATTTTCAGCATCGTGAATGCCGTGTTGCTGCGTTCTCTGCCTTACCGCGATCCCGATCGTTTGGTTCGGATCTTCTTTAACGAGCCCGGCGTAGGATTGCGGGACGTTAGATTTTCCAAGCCCGAACTGGATGACCTGCTGACGCGATCGGGCGTATTTGAAGATGCCACCCCGATCTTTGAGGGTAGCGAGAACGTGACCGGCACCAAACAGCCCGAGCGCGTCGAGGGGGTCAATACCAGTTTTAGCTACTTTTCCATGCTGGGTGTGGTGCCGCAAATTGGACGGTTGTATGGTCCGCAGGACTTCGTGCCTGGTTTCGCTTCCGAGGCCGTGATCAGCGATGGCCTCTGGCGCCGTGCCTATGGCGCCGATCCGAATGTTGTCGGCCGTACCATCCGGATCGACAGCGATCCGCTTACAATTATTGGCGTTCTGCCACGCGGATTTCGCCATCCTGGACCAACGACTTCCGGCGAAGCGGAAGTGTTTGGCGCCGGCGGATTCAGCGGAGATCCCTTTCCCCCGCCAATACGTGGCAACCGGGTTTTAGTACATGGAATCGGACGACTCAAGCCTGGCGTGACGCTGGCGCAAGCTCAGGCGCGGCTCGCTGACATGGCTGTCGAATTACGCCACGACTTTCCCACCGATTACCCGCCGCTGACGCAATGGACAATTGAGATTCAACCTTTGCAAGAAACTTTGGTGGGCAATGTCCG
>Ga0307474_10002289_pt1 | contig 13781 bp, 13 predicted proteins | sample atmos_gasesECM1C_2_FD_203312 | JGI IMG/M metagenome (GOLD analysis project Ga0307474, IMG submission 203312) | Hardwood forest soil microbial communities from Morgan-Monroe State Forest, Indiana, United States - atmos_gasesECM1C_05 | ecosystem: Environmental > Terrestrial > Soil > Temperate... | reverse complement strand
TACACCGGCAAACGCGTCAAATGCGGGAATTGCTCGTCCGAACCCGTGGCTATGGCGAAATCGACGCGGTCGCGTGCGACCATTTCGGCAATTTGTTCCGATGTGCCCTGATGCAGGTGCAGCCGCACCTTCGGATATTTGAGCCGAAATGCCCGGATCACCTCCGGCAGAACATAACGGGCCTGGGTGTGCGTGGTTGCGATCGACAGCGTACCGCCGTCGGCCTTGCGCAGCTCGGCGGAGGTACGGCGAATGTTCTGCATTTCACGCAGGATGCTGGCGGCGCGCGAAATGATCTCCTCGCCCGCGTCGGTGGTGCGTGTCAGGGCGCGGCCCTCGCGCTCGAACAGCTGAAAGCCGAGTTCCTCCTCCAGGAGCTTCAGCTGACGGCTCACTCCGGGTTGCGAGGTGTGCAGCTGCCGCGCAGCCGCGGTGATATTCAGGCCGTTTTCATGGACTGCTACCAGGTAGCGCAATTGCTGGAACTTCATCGGCGTCCGGCCTTATCGTCGTTGGTGCTTATCGCCATAGAATATAAGTTTAGAGCGGCCGACGCTTAGCTCGTCGCCATCACAAAAGCGCATGTCCTCATGCGCGAAAGTGTGTTTCGCGCGGGATGCCGCCGCCTTATAGTTTCTCTCCCCAGTCGCAGCGAACCGTCGAGACCCCAATTGTTCGAGCTACCGAAGTCCCTGCGCGACCGCGCCGAGGACAGCATTTCACAACTCCGAAGGGCAGTCTCGGAGTTCAAAAACGTGTGCTATGCCAATAGCTTAGGGTCTGAATCCGTCGTGCTGACCGATTTGATTTGGGGTGCCGTGCCGGAAATCGAGATCTTCAGCATCGATACCGGGCGGCTGTATCCTGAGACCTATGATCTCATCGATCGGATACAGCAACGCTACGGCCGCGCCTTGACCATCTATTATCCCAAAACCGTGGAACTCGAGGGCTGGGTCGGCGAGAACGGCATCAACGGATTCCGCAACGGTCTCGATCAGCGTCGCGGGTGCTGCGGGGTGCGCAAAGTGGAGCCGTTCCGCCGCGCCGTCGCAGGCCGCGGCGCCTGGGTTACGGGCATTAGGCGGGGTCAATCGGCCAGCAGGGCGCTGGCGACGCCCGTGGAATGGGACGGCGAATATGGTCTTCACAAGGTGAGTCCGCTGCTCGAATGGTCGGAGAACGAGGTGTGGGACTACATCCGCAAAAAGCGCTTGCCGTACAACACATTGCATGACCGCGGCTTTCCGAGCATCGGCTGCGCTCCGTGCACGCGTGCAGTGCAGCCCGGCGAGGACGTCCGCGCGGGCCGCTGGTGGTGGGAGCGCGGCGAATCCCGCGAGTGCGGCTTGCATCCGCGGCACCGCATGGGGTTCTCCAATTGAATTATTTTCCGGTCTTCTTCGATCTCAGCGGCCAAAAAGTGCTCATCGTCGGCGGCGGCGAGGTGGCGCTGCGCAAGATTTCATTGTTGGAGCGCACCGGCGCATTGATCACCGTGGTAGCGCCGGATATTGCACCCGAGCTCATGTCCCGTGCCGCCGTCGGCAAGGTGAAGCTTTTCATTCGGGAATTCTCGCCCGACGATCTGCAGGGTGCGCGTCTGGTCATCGTTGCGACCTCGCGCCGCGCGGTGAACCGATGGATCGCGTCGTTGAGCGAGTCGCGCAACATTCCCGTCAATGTGGTCGACGACGCGGAAAGCTCGCGCTTCATCGTGCCCGCCATCATCGATCGCGATCCCGTACTGGTCGCGATTTCGACGGGCGGCGCGTCGCCGGTGTTGGCGCGACGCCTGCGCGAACGCCTCGAGGCGCTCATTCCCGCGGGAATCGGCGAATTGGCCTCGTGGCTGCGGACGTTGCGCGAAACCTCGCGCCGCAAGCTGCGCCAGGGCGGCGCGCGCCGGCGATTTTTCGAGGCTGTCGTCGACGGCCCGGCGGCGCGGCGCTTCATCGCGGGCGATGAACAAGGCGCGACACGCATTGCACGGCGCCTGCTCGCCGCGACGTCGGCCGCGCCGCGCGCCTCCGGCGAGGTGACCCTGGTGGGCGCAGGCCCCGGCGATCCGGAGCTCTTGACGCTCAAAGGGCTGCGCGCGCTGCAGGATGCCGACGTGATCCTGCACGATCGCCTGGTGCCGGCCGCGGTGCTGGATTTGTCACGGCGCGATGCGCAGCGCATCTGCGTGGGCAAAGCGGCCGGCAATATCGGCAGCACGCAGCAGGAGATCAACGCGTTGCTCATCGAGCACGCGAACCAAGGCAAGCGTGTGGTGCGCCTCAAGGGCGGGGATCCGTTCGTCTTCGGGCGCGGCGGGGAAGAGTTGCAGGCACTCGCGGCGGCGCGCATCAATTTTTCGGTGGTGCCCGGCATCACCGCGGCGCTGGGGGCGGCGGCGTACGCGGGTATTCCGCTGACGCATCGCGAGCATGCGCATAGCGTGACGTTCGTTACCGGTCATGGGCAGGGCCACGGCCCGGAGCCCGATTGGCGGGCGCTCGCGATGCCCGGCGCCACCGCCGTGTTCTATATGGGGCTGGCGCGACTGGATCGGATCGTGGAGATGCTGCTGGCGCACGGCGCCCCGGGCACGCGCCCGGCGGGCATCGTCGCGCAGGGCACGGCGTCCGATCAACGCGTGGTTGCCGCAACCCTCGCCACGATTCGCAGCGTCGCTTCCGGCGCGAATTTGCAGGCACCGGCGCTGCTCATCGTCGGCGACGTCGTCGGGCTGCATTCTTCGCTCGCTTGGTTCAACGCCGAGGCTGCGGCCGACTTCTCTCAAACGGGATCCTGACCGATGACCTCGAGAAACCCGCGCTCCTTGATCCAGTCTTTGTTGAACAGCCGCGATTGATACTTCGCTCCGCCGTCGCACAAAATCGTGACGATGGTATGCCCGGGACCCAATTGTTTCGCCAGCGCCGCAGCCGCTGCGACGTTGATTCCCGCCGTGCTTCCGAGCAGCAGCCCCTCCTCGCGCAGCAGCCGATAAACGAAGTGCATCGTGAGCGCATCCGGGATCCGCAGCGCGTCGTCGATCGGCGTACCCTCGAGATTCGCGGTTACGCGGCCGGTGCCGATACCCTCGGTGATCGATGAACCGCCGTCGGTTTTCAATTCGCCGTCCTTGACGTAGTGGTACAGCGCGCTGCCGGGAGGATCGACGAGCACGATTCGAACCGCGCTGGACTTCGACTTCAAGTAGCGGGCAACGCCCGCCAGCGTCCCGCCGGTGCCCGTGGACGCGCAGAAGGCGTCGATTTTGCCGTCGGCATCGCGCCAAATCTCGGGGCCCGTCGACTCGAAGTGAGCATCGCGGTTCGCGGTATTGTCGAATTGATTTGCCCAAATCGCGTCCGGCAACTCCTCCGCCAGGCGACCCGCCACCTTTTGGTATTGATTCGGATTGCTGTAGGGCACGGCAGGCACCTTGCGCAATTGCGCCCCCAGCGCCTCGATGATTTGATATTTCTCGGCCGCCTGATTGTCGGGCATGACGATCACGCATCGATAGCCGCGCGCGTTGCAGACGTGCGCCAAGCCGATGCCCGTGTTGCCCGCAGTGCCCTCGACCACGGTACCACCCGGTTTCAAGAGGCCGCGCCGCTCGGCGTCCAAAACGATCCATTTCGCCGCGCGATCCTTCACCGAACCGCCGGGATTCATGAACTCGGCTTTGCCCAGGATCTCGCACCCCGTTTCTTCGCTCAAGCGGCGCAGGCGAATCAGCGGCGTGTTGCCGATCGCATCCGTAAACCCGTCACTAATTCGCATCCATGGTCCTTTTCATCAACAACGCACGCCGCCGGCGCGCGGCGCAGATGCGACTTTACGGTACCCAAGGGTATCCGGGGGAGCCGGATGCGCCGTGCGGGCGGTGAAGAAAAGAATCCCCGGACTTGCCGGGGAATTCGAGTGGAACAGGTGCTAGGTAAAAACCCGACACGTCCTTGAGCGGAAGATACGTACGTGGCAATGCCCTTACGTTCGACCTTGTTTGTCTCATTCCAGTGTTGCAACTAAGTAACGCTGGTTTCAAAATGAGCGCTGCGTCGACGACTGGAGCATAACAGATAACACATATAAATCTAGTAGTTATAGCCGAAAATTTGGTTATTGCTGCACTATGTCAAATGTGTCGCCAAATTGTGACAAATGAACAACACTGGGCGTCGGGACGGAGGTTTGCTTTTGCGCCTGGCTTGCCCCAAATTCTCGGCATTTCGCGAGGTTAATCGCCGATGAAATATCTGCACAGCATGGTTCGGGTGACGGACGTCGAGCAATCACTGCGCTTCTATCGCGACGCCCTTGGCCTCATCGAGTTATCGCGCCGGGATTATCCGGAAGGCCGCTTCACGCTGGTGTTTCTGGCGGCGCGCGGCGACGAGAGCGCCCAGGTCGAACTCACGCACAATTGGGACAGACAAGCCTATCCCGGCGGACGCAATTTCGGACATTTGGCCTATGCGGTGGACGACATCTACGCAACTTGCCGGCGGCTGATGGAGCACGGAGTGACCATCAACCGGCCTCCGCGCGACGGCCGCATGGCATTCGTGCGCTCGCCGGACAACATTTCGATCGAGCTGCTGCAGAAGGGCGCGGCGCTGACGCCGGCCGAGCCTTGGACCACGATGCCCAACGTCGGCGCGTGGTAGCACCGGCCTCTATCAAAACATTTCCGATGCGTCCGGTGTTTTGATGTCGACCTTGGTGCGCGACGGAATGTGCTCGCCGGTGATCATGTCCGCGTATGCCTGTCCGGGGCCCACCATGGGATAGACGCCGGCATCCGGGTCGATCATGACCTCGAGGAACGCGGCGCCGCCGAAGCGGATGAACTCCTCGATGACGCGCGGCACATCGGCTTTCCGGTCGAGGCGCGCGGCATATTTGAAGCCGTCGGCCAGCGCCGCCTTGACGAAATCCTTGGTATGCAGGCTCTTGTCGCTGGCACTCAGGCGGCCGCTGTGGAACAGCTTCTGCCACTGCTTCACCATGCCATCCCCGCAATTGTTGAGCACCACGACCTTGATGGGCAGATCGTAAGTCGTGACGGTTTCGAGCTCGCCTATATTCATCCGAATGCTGGCGTCGCCGTCGATGTCGATCACCATGCGTTTGCGCTGCGCATACTGGGCCCCCACCGCGGCAGGCAGGCCAAAACCCATGGTGCCCATGCTGCCCGAGGTGAGCCAGAGGCGCGGGCTGCGAAAATCGAAATACTGCGCCGCCCACATTTGGTGCTGGCCCACGCCCGTGGTAATGATGGCCTCGCCTTGGGTGAGCCGGTTGATCTCTTCTATGACGTAGTACGGCTGTATCAACTCGCTGTCGCGAGCGTAGTTCATGGCGTATTTCGAGCGCAGCTCAACGCAGTGGCGATGCCACTTCGACCAGTCGCGTTTGAAGCCCTTGCGGTTGCCATAGTCCAGCAAGCAAGCCAAGGCATCCGGCATCAAGCCCACGTGACTCCAGTCCACCCGCTTGACCTTGTTGATCTCCGAGGCATCGATGTCGAAATGCGCGATGAATTTGGCGCCGCCGGCAAATTTGGTCGGATTGCCGGCGACGCGATCGTCGAAGCGCGCGCCGAGCGCGAGCAGACAGTCGCAGTCGTCGACGGCGTAATTGGCGAACGCCGCACCGTGCATTCCGAGCATGCGCATCGACAAGGGATGCGTCGTATCGACGGCACCGATTCCCATCAGCGTCGTGACGACCGGAATCTGAAAGGCTTGCGCGAAGTCGCGCAAGCTCTGCGCCGCTCCGCCGTTGATCACGCCGCCGCCCGCGTAGATCAGCGGGCGCTGCGCCGCGCCCAGCGCCGCAAACAACTCGGCGCACGCGGCCTCGGGAACCTTGGCGGCTTCCAGGCGATTCATCCGCTGCCGGTAGCCGGGCACCGGCAGGCTTCCGGTGCCGTGAAACACGCCTTTCCAGTTCTGCACGTCCTTCGGCACGTCGAGTACCACCGGCCCGGGGCGGCCGGTGCGGGCGATTTCGAACGCGGTGCGCACCGTAGCCTCCAATTTGGTCGGGTCGGTGATCAAGAAAACGTGCTTGGCCACGGCGCCCATGATGCTCGGCACGGGCGCCTCCTGAAAGGCATCCGTGCCGATGGCCGTCGTCGGGACTTGCCCGCAAATGACCACGATGGGCACGGAATCTGCCATCGAATCGCGCACGGGAGTGACCGTATTCGTAGCCCCTGGACCCGAAGTGACCAGTGCCACGCCCACCCGGCCGCTGGCTCGGGCGAAGCCCGCGGCCATGAAACCGGCGCCCTGTTCATTGGCCGGCACGATGAGCGGCATCGCGGATTGGTGCAGCTGGTTGTAGCGAAATACGGCATCGTAGATCGGCAGGATTGCGCCGCCGCTGTAGCCGAAAATCGTGTCGACGCCCTCGTCGGCCAGCACCTGCACCAGCATATCCGCGCCGGTCATGGTGGCGCCCGCCAGGGGGTGTGCGGCTTGATTTAACATGTCGTAGCGCTCTTTCACGGGGAAAGACTAGCAGTTCTCGCCCTGGCGCCCAAGTGCTGCCCTCCCGTATGCTTGGGTCTCCGATGCGGCACCTCATAGCAATACTCCTGCAAAATGAAGCAGGCGCCCTCACGCGCGTGACCGGCCTGATCTCCTCTCGCGGCTACAACATCGAGTCCCTCTCGGTGGCTCCCACCAACGACCCCACCGTATCGCGGGTCACGCTCGTCACGATCGGCTCCGATCAGGTCATCGCGCAGATCAACGCGCAGCTCTTGAAGCTGGTGGACGTGGTGGCGGTCGAGGATATGACCAGCGAACATCACCTGGCCCGCGAATTACTGCTGATCAAACTGCAGATCTTGCCTAAGGACATCGAGGCCGTCGGTGCGCTGCTGCGCCGCGTCGGCGGCAGGGTGCTGTCTGCCAATCCCTCGAGCTACATCGTGGAACTCACGAGCACTGAAATCGAGGTCGGCGAATTCATTGCCAGCATCGCCGCGTTCGGCGACATCGTCGAAGTCGTGCGCAGCGGCGTGCTCGGTATCGCACGGGCCAATCCGCGTCTGCACGCAGTCAAGTAAGGACATCGTTCATGCCTGAGATCGAGGTCAAACCCGAACACGCGGCTGATCCATACACCCGCGGTGTCGGAATCTTGGTGGGAGTGGTCGGCATTTTCCTCTCGGTGGTCACCATCGCCTCGCACCGCGCTCATACGGATGCGGTCATCCACAGAACCGAATCGAACGATGCCTGGGCGTACTATCAGGCCAAGAAGATTCGCGAATACACGAGCGAGGTCGCCGTGACCTTGCTGCACACCCTGGGTGCGGATCCGGCCAAGGCGGAAGCCCCATTGCAAAAGCTCGAGGCGGCGCGCGCCAAATACGCTGCTGACGCCGAAAAGATCCAACAGGACGCCAAGGCCAAGGATGACGAAAGCGACGTCGAAGAGGTTCGCGCTCTGCGCTTCGACATCGGCGAGGGCTTGCTGGAACTCGGCCTGGTGCTCTGTTCCTTGTACTTCCTGGCGCGCAAGAGTTTTTTCCCGATCCTCGGCGTGCTCTCGAGCATCGCCGGCGCCGTGATGGGGATCTGGGGCTTCCTGCTTTGAGACGGCCAGCCGCGCTAAGCTTCGCCGGCGCGATTACCATCCTCGGCATCGCCGCCATGGCGACGGCGGCCGGCGCCATGGAGCCGGCATCGACGCGCGTCGAAGCGCGCTCGGCCGATTTGCTGGCGGTCGGGGTGGTGCAGGATGACCGGATGAGCATTCACCTGAGTCGTTTGCTCGACAACGCGCCGGTCCGCGACGTCGCCGTGACGGTGCTGCTGCGCGGCGTTGCGCACCCGACCACCGCCGAGGCGGACGGCGGCTTCACATTGCAGACCCCGGACTTGAGGCTCCCAGGGACGGCTGGAGTGGAATTCCAGGTAGCGGGGGGCGCGGCGCACGAGACGCTCAAGGGCGCGCTGCAAGTCGCAGCCGGCGCGGGTAAGGCGGACGACAAGAATTCAGCCCGGCAACTCTGGTGGTGGGTGCTGAACTTCGCGGTCTGCATCGGCTTCCTGTGGCTCATGTCGCGGCGCCGCAAGTCGGCACAGGGGTAGGAGTTCCGCCGCTCAAAAGCTTTGCATGGTCTGCACCAAGAATTGGAAGGGTTTGATCCCGGCGATGTGGTTCAGCGGAAACGCGAAATCAATGTGCAGCACATTGCCGAGTCCCGAGCGTGTATTGCCGATCCGGAGGCCAAATCCCACGTCGCGCAGCAGTCCCGGATCGCTGTTGCCGATCACGCCGCTGCCCCAGGTGCGGCCCACGTCGGCAAAAATGGCGCCGCCCACCCGCACCAAGCGAAACGGGTACCAGTCGGTGTAGAACCGCTGCTCCACGGTCAGCAGCGCCCGCGACGTGCCGGACTCGTAGCGCAAGGGATAGCCGCGCAGGCCATTGTCGCCGCCGAGCAGAACCTGCAATTCGGGATCGAGCGAATCCGTGACGGTCCCCGACAGTTCCGCGTACAGCAGCCAATCCGTGCGCCAGCGCCAATAGTACTTGGCGCCGGCATCGGCGATCAGATTGCGCGCCCGGCCATCCTCGACGCGCGACGTGAAATTGCTCGTCATGAATATCTGCTGCAGTTCGGTCAATTCGATTCCGCGCAGCACGTGCGCCCTCAGCAAGACGGCGTTGCGATCGGCGCCAAACGCCGAATTCACCCAACCCACCTCGCCCGAGACTTCGGTGCCGAAATACAGATCCTCGGTGCGGCCGATCTGATTTTCGTCGCCGATTTTCTGGTACTTGTCCTGCAGGATGTCGAAGCCGACAAAGGGATAGGACAGGGTCCGGTCCGGCGGCAGCTGCCGTGCGGGGATGCCCGTACCCGGCGTCGGCAAGAACAGATTGCGGTCGTAGCGCACACCGAACGTGAGGCGCTTGGTCCAGCCGTCGACCAAACCGTTGGAAATGCCGCCGCTCAGCTCGTACGAGGATTCGTTGTCGTTGAATTGGTCGACTTTTTCGCCCAGATTGTAGCGCGAGATGGTGCGGTCGTATTTGACGGCCGTAATCTGCGTGCTCCACGGGGTGTCGAGCGAATAGAAGGGATGCGCGAGCTGCGCGACGCGCTCCGTACCGTCGCTCGAGCCGACGTAGGCGGCGGCCGAGGTCCATTTCGAGCCGAACACGTTCGGGTCGGTCCACGCCACGGTGTTGCTGGTGCGGTCGACGGTGCTGCCGTGCGACACCTGCAGGGCCTTGCCCCAGCCGAGAAAATTCGTGTCCTGCAGGTTGAAATTGGTGCTGTTCGAGCCGCCGGCGCGGCCGAAGGAGAGGCCCGGACTCAAGGTCCAAACATCCTTGGTGATGACCTTGATATCGACCTTGCCGTCGGCGTAGTGCACCGGCACGATTCGCGCGTCGTAGATGTAGCTCAGCAGGCGCAGGGCACGTTCGGTTTCCGCGAGTTTGCGCGCGCGATATCTGTCCCCGCTCGCGAACAGCAGTTGCGCCTGGATGCTCGAGCGTTTGGTGCGTATGTGCAGGCGGTTCGCCAGCCGAAACAGCCCGTTGGTCTCGCGCGGATCGGTCTGGTCGAAAATATTGCGAATGTCGAGGTCGACCTTGCCGATGATGGCCCCCGCCGCCTCCATCTCGCTATCGCTCGGCACGTCCGCGGGACGCGGCTCCTCGATGCGGGTGTGTTCTTGATCGGTGAACTTCGCCGCCAGCCCCGGTTCGGATATTGCCGCGGCCAGGACCGCGAACCCAAGCAGCCTGCAACCGTCGGATAGCTTCATCCGACGAAGCGGCTACAACGCGGCGTTGTCGGTCTCGCCTGTGCGGATGCGAAGAACCCGCAGGATGTCGGTGACGAAAATTTTGCCGTCGCCGACTTTCCCGGTTTTTGACGCGCCGACGATCGCCTCCATCACTTGATCGACCAGCTCATTCTTGACGGCAACTTCGATGCGCGTCTTGGGTACGAAATCGACGACGTATTCCGCGCCGCGATACAGCTCGGTGTGGCCGCGCTGGCGTCCGAAGCCCTTGACCTCGGTGACGGTCATGCCTGAGACCCCAATTTCGGAAAGCGCCGCACGCACGTCGTCGAGCTTGAAGGGCTTGATAATGGCAGTGATCAATTTCATCGGACTCTCCGCAAGAAGACTCATTTGGGCCGTCGCGACAATACTATTACGATTGCGGGCAACAGGCACGGCCATATGCGGGTTGGGTCCCAAGCCTATCCGAGGCGCCTCCGACCGGCTATAAAGGCGTGCCGATCGAAGCTGCGTCAGTTCCCAGGAGTCCGATCATTTCCAGCATCCTCATCGTAGGCGGCGGCCAGGCCGGCGCACAGGCGATCGACACCCTCCGGCGCGAGGGTTTTGGCGGCCGTTTGGTGTTGATCGGCGATGAGCCGCAGCTTCCGTACCAGCGGCCGCCGCTCTCCAAGAAATACCTTTCCGGCGAAATGTCGGCCGATCGCCTCCTGTTCCGTCACCGCGCCTTCTACGACGAACATCGCGTCGAACTCAAGCTGGGATTTCAGGCCGTGCGGCTCGATGCCGCCGCGCGGCAGGTCGAACTCGCGGATGGCGAGCGATTGGTCTATGACCGCTTGTTGCTGTGTCTCGGCGCAGGACCGCGCCGCCTGACCTGCCCGGGAGCGGCTCTTGCGGGCGTGCACTATTTGCGCGGTCTCGCCGATGTGCCGCCCATTCAGGCGGCCTTGAAGCCCGCTGCCCGCGTCGTCGTCGTCGGCGGCGGCTACATTGGACTCGAAACGGCGGCGACCTGCCGTCACCTCGGATGCGAAGTCACGGTGCTGGAAATGGCCGACCGGATCATGAACCGTGTGGTCGCGCCCGTGGTCTCGGAGTATTTCGCGCGGGAACATCGCGGGCACGGCGTCGGCATCCTATGCGACATGCGGGTGGTCCGTTTCGAAGGCTCTGGAAGGGTCGAACGGGTGGTCTGCGCCGACGGCAGCGTTCATGCCGCGGACCTCGTCATCGTCGGCGTCGGCGCCATTGCGACCACTGAGCTCGCGAGCAACGCGGGGTTGGCCTGCGACAACGGCGTCGTGGTTGACGAGTACTGCCGCACCAGCGATGCCTCCATTTATGCCGCCGGCGACTGTACCAACCATCCAAGCTTGCGCTTCGGCCGGCGGGTTCGCCTCGAATCGGTCGATAACGCATATGAGCAGGCGAAGACGGCGGCGCTCTGTCTTCTGGATCGGCCGGTCGCGCACGATCGAGTGCCGTGGTTCTGGTCGGATCAGTTCGACAACAAGCTGCTCATCGTCGGACTTTCGCAGGACTTCGACGCCCAAGTGCTGCGGGGCGATCCGGCCACCCGCAGCTTCAGCATCTGCTATCTCAAGGGTAGGGAATTGGTTGCAGTGGAAGCCGTCAATCACTCGAAGGACTATATGGCGGCGCGCAAACTCATCGCCGAGCGCGCGCTCCTGAATCCGGAGAAGCTGGCGGACAACCAAGTGTCGCTCAAAGATTCGATTTGATGCCCAAGATCGTGTTCACCGAGCCCGGCGGCGGCCGGCGCGAGATCAACGCGCCGCTTGGGCTGACCTTGATGGAGGCGGCGCGCCAAAATGGCGTGCAAGGCGTGGTGGCTCTGTGCGGGGGCGCCTGCATGTGCGCAACGTGCCATGTGTACGTGGATCCCAAGTGGCTGGCGCGGCTCGAACCGCGCGAGGAAATGGAGGAAGGCATGCTGGAGACGGCCTGGGAGCCGCGCGCCAACAGCCGCCTCAGCTGCCAGATTCAAATCACGGCGGATTTGGATGGGCTGCAGGTGACCGTGCCGCAGCGGCAGGGCCAGTAGCCGTGCTAGCCTTGGCTCGAAATACTCAGACAGGGCTCCTAGATGTTCGGGCTCGCGATTCATGGCGGAGCAGGGACCTTGCCGCGCGCGGAAATGCGCGGCGAGCAGGAATTGAATTACCGGGCCGGCTTGGGCCAGGCGCTCGATGCCGGTTACGCCGTGCTCCAGGCACGAGGCTCGAGTTTGGATGCGGTGACGCGCGCCGTCATGGTGCTGGAGGATAACCCGCTGTTCAACGCAGGCCGCGGCTCCGTGTTCACCCACGACGGCCGCAACGAATTGGATGCGGCGATCATGGACGGACACACGCTGCGGGCCGGAGCGGTAAGCGGCTTGACGCACATCAAGAACCCGATCGATCTGGCGCGCGCCGTCATGGAGCATTCTGAATACGTCATGCTGAGCGGGGCCGGAGCGGAAGAGTTCGCCTTGAGCCGCGGCGTCGCACTGGTGCCGCAAAGCTATTTCCATACTCCCGAGCGTTGGGGCCAGCTCGAACGCGTCCGCAGCGGCGATGCCGGACTGTCGGCGATGACCATCTCGCATGTGGGTACGGTCGGTGCGGTGGCGCTCGACGACGACGGCCGCCTGGCCGCCGCCACCTCGACCGGCGGGATGACCGGGAAGCGTTATAGCCGAGTCGGCGATTCCCCCATCATCGGCGCCGGTACTTATGCGGACGACCGCTCCTGCGCCGTATCGGCCACCGGCCATGGGGAAATATTCATTCGCGCCGCGGTCGCGCACGATATCTGCGCGCGGATGCGCTTCGGCGGCCGCAGCTTGCGCGATGCCGTGCGCGAAGTCGTCCTGGAAGAACTCCCGGCGCTGCACGGCGAGGGCGGCGTCATCGCGATCGATCCGAGCGGCGAAATCGCCATGGAGTTCAACTCGGAAGGTATGTTTCGCGCCAGCCGAAAATCAGGCGAAGAGCCGCGGATTGCGATCTACCGGCCATGAGCCGCGCGAATGGGTCGGACGGGCTTAGAGGCCGCCCTGTCCGCGCCGCTTTTCGAAGCGGCCGGTTCTCATCGTGTGATATTCGGCCTCCATGACGACCACACGATTTCTGCCTTGTTCCTTGGCGCTATACAGGGCCTCGTCGGCCAATTGGATCAAACCCTCGTACGTGCGGGCGCTGCTCGGCAGGATGAAGGCCGCGCCGATGCTGACCGTCAGCCGGCTTGCCACTCGCGATGCCTCGTGCGGAATATTGAGTTCCGCGATGGATCGCTGAATTCGCGTCAGCACTTCAGCGACGTATTCGCGGCTGGCCTCGTACAGAATGACCGCAAACTCCTCTCCGCCGTAGCGCGCCACGAAATCGAGCGGCCGGCGCGCGCACTGACTGAGGCAAACGGCCACGGCCCGCAGGCACTCGTCGCCTGCCTGATGTCCGTAGCGATCGTTGTAGTCCTTGAAACAATCGATGTCGGCGAGCAGCACCGCCACCCGTTCGCCGTCGCGCACGGCCTGCTGCCACACGCGCTCGATGTGCTGGTCGAACATGCGCCGGTTCTGGATGCCGGTCAGGCCATCCCGCGCCACCATTTCCCGCAGCAGGCAGGCCTCGAGAAAGCGCATGCGGCTGGTTTTTTCATGCATGTAGACGACAGTGGCGCCGAACAGATTGGCGGCGATCATGGCCAGCGCGTCATAGGCGAACTCGCGCCCCGGCAACTGCAGGGTGGTGCCCGCGGCAAGGTAGACGAACATCACGATCATATTCGCCGCGACCGCGTGATAAAAAATCAGGCCGCCCATGAAATAAATGAACGTGATGGTCAACATCATGCACGGAAACAGGATCGGCATCCCGCCGAGAGCGGCGACGATCTGAGTCGCGGCGACGCCCAGGCCGAGAACGGTGGCCGAGATCATCGCGAACGGCGGATAGATCCGATGGCGGTGTTGCGAGAAGCTCG